>OGST01000151.1_pt1 | contig 67325 bp, 73 predicted proteins | sample 1574021 | NCBI WGS metagenome assembly OGST01 (sample SAMN03295847, study PRJEB24534) | human gut metagenome | isolation source: fecal sample 7 from infant 6 | host: Homo sapiens | place: USA: Pittsburgh, PA | collected 2014-07 | reverse complement strand
ATTTATATTTATATAAATGATAGGTCTAGAATAAGTATATTTTACAGTTAAATCTTTTATAAGAAATAAACCTATTTTATTTAATCTATATATGAGTTTGTATATTTAAGATTTAAATAGTGTTTATGAAATTTAATGTTTGTTAAATTATATTATAAATCATTTTATAAATTACATAAGTTAAAGTTCTAGACTTAAAATGACTGTTACACAATTGTTGTGGAACAGCCATTTTAAAGTTAAAAAATCTTTTCTATAGTTATGTTCCCATTTTCAATTCTATATATTGTATCTACTAAATCAAGAACACGCTCATCATGAGTTACCATTAAAGCAGCTTTATTATATTTTTTTATCTCATCTTTAATCATAGTAACAACTTCACGACCACGCTTGCCATCCAAACTTGCTGTTGGTTCATCTGCTAAAATTATATCTGGATGATTCATTAAAGCTCTTGCAATTGCAACTCTTTGTTTTTCACCACCAGATAATTTGGAAGGATAGTGATTAAGTCTATGTTCAAGTCCAAAATCTTTTAAAAGCTTATTAGCATAGTCATTAACTTCTTTTTTATTTTTATTTTTAGAAAGCTGTGGTATTAATTTTAGTTGATCAATAACTTTTAAATAAGGTATTAGTTGATGTGATTGAAAAACAAATCCTATTTGATTTCTTCTTATATCAGCTAATTCCTTTTTATCTTTCTCACTTAAATTTGTATCTCCAATTATTATTTCACCGTTACTTGCTGAAAGTAATGCTCCAGCAATGGATAAAAATGTACTTTTACCAGAGCCAGAAGGACCAACAATAGCAACAAATTCACCTGGTTTAACATTAATTGAAATGTTATTTAACACTGTATTTTCACTATCTCCATCTTTGTATGTTTTACTTATATTCTTTAATTGAAGTGCGTATTTTCTCATTAATAATTACCTCCTATTGCAGAAATAGCATCTACTTTTCTTATTTTTCTGATAGAAAATAAACTGCTTAATAGTGCTATTGCTATAAATAATAGTGAAACTAAAGCTCCATCTTTATAACTCAATACAAAAGGCATGCTTGCTGGTAATATACTGGCTAAAGAAAATGTTAATACATTTCCTATAAGCATACTTATTACAGAAAGCATAAATACTTGAGTAGTTATAGATATTGCTAAAGTTGACATTTTAGCTCCTAAAGCTTTTAACACTCCGAATTCAGGTGATTTTTGCATAGTTGTTATATAGAAGAATACACCAACTATAAATGAAGATATTATTAATAAAAATACTAACATCATAAGAATAGTAGCTTGTTCTTGTGAATGTCCAGGAACATTTGAAATTATATCACTTTTAGTTAATAAAACTTTTTTATCTAAATTATCATTAACAAGGTTAGTAAGTAAATCTAGGTTTTCTGAAGACTTGTCCATATTAATAGCTAATGCTTGAAAATTATCATAATCTCTACCAGTAGCAGAAGTCATTATATCTTTATATGTATCTAAAGATACCACCCCTACAGAAATATGTGCATACATTTGATTTTTAGTAAATCCTACTACAGTTAATTCTAAATTAGAAGATGTATCTTTGATTATGTCTCCAATGTCTACACCATCTTCTTTAAATGAATTGTTTAAAATTATTTCTCTATCATTATTTAAGGTGTTTCCTTCAATAACTTCAGGCATTAGAAAGGTTGATGGATCAATGGCTAAGTAAACTAAATTAATTTTTTTATCTAAGGAATCCATAGTGAAATTACTTGTGTGTAAATTAATGGGAGTAGTATTTTCATTTAAATCTATTAATCCATTAAGGTCATTTAATTTCTTTAAATTATCCTTCTCAATAACTGAACGAGTAATTAATTTATCTGCAGAATCATCTAAAATATAATAATTTGCTTTAGAATTTTCAATGGAAGATCCAGTAGCTGCAGATAACCCTTTTGCAATACCTGATAAAAATAGTACTAGAAATATAATAAGAGTTAAGATTCCGATTATTAACCCAAACCTAGCCTTATTGTGCTTTAGTTCTTTTAATGCTAAAAACATAATTTAATTCTCCTTCTTTTGATTAATACTTATTAAAGTGTATATTATAAGCATGAATTAATTATGAACCATGTTCAAGAAAAAATCAATATTAATTAATAATTTTTATTTGATAATGGATATTTTATTTATAATAAAAACTATTTTTTAGTGTATTTATTGATATTTTATAAAAATATTTTTAATGAACAGAGGGATTATGTTTATGTTTCATAAATAAAAAATATATTAATAAATTAAGCTTTATGCTAAAATAAGGAAAATGCTTTATATTGGGGGAGTACTGCAATGAATATTCGTAAAATAAAGGTTGAAGATGCAGATAATTTATTAAAAATGTTATTAGAACTTGATAAAGAAACAAAATTTATGTTGCTTGAGCCGGGGGAAAGGGCAAATGATATTAGCAAGATTAATTTACTTATAAAGCAATGTATTGATGGCAGTAATTTGCTTTTAGTTGGAACTGATGATACTGAAAATATTGTAGGTTTTCTTTCGGCACAAAGGGGGATACCAAAAAGAATAAGGCATACAGCTTATATTGTAGTTGGTATTCGTGAATCTTTTAGGGGCATTGGTATTGGTAAAAAATTATTTTCAGAATTAGATATATGGGCAAGAGAAAACAATATTACAAGGTTAGAATTAACTGTAGTTTGCCATAATACTGTTGCAAAACATTTATATGAGCGAAATGGATTTGTCATAGAAGGAACTAAAAAGAATTCAATGATAATTGATGGAAAATATGTAGATGAATATTATATGGCAAAGTTGTATTGATATGTGATTTTAGGGCTCCAGGGGGAAATTCTTCTGGGGCCAAAATTAAGATGAAATTAAGGTCAGCTAAAAATAGCATTAAGATTGGAAATATATAATTGGTTCATAAAGTTTAAGAGGAGAGTAAAGATGAGCCAATATATTGTTAAAACAGAAAATTTAATTAAAAAATTTAATAATGTAAATAGTGTAGATAAAGTAAATTTAAAAGTTAGAGAAGGAGAAGTTTATGGATTCTTAGGTCCAAATGGAGCAGGAAAATCTACAACTATCAAAATGATATTAGGATTAATAAGACCTAATAGTGGAGAAATAAGTGTTTTTGGAAAATCAATTAAAGATAATAGAGAAGAAATACTAAAAGATATAGGTGCTTTAGTTGAAAGTCCTTCATATTATGGACATTTAACAGCTTATGAAAATTTAGAGATTTTAAGAAGAGTATTAAAGGTAAGTAAAAATGAAATAGAAGAAAAATTGAAGTTAGTGAATTTATGGGATGCTAAAAATAAAAAGGTTAGAGAATTCTCATTAGGTATGAAGCAAAGACTAGGAATAGCACAAGCTCTTATGGGAAATCCAAAGCTTTTAATTTTAGATGAACCAACTAATGGGTTAGATCCAGCAGGAATTATAGAAATAAGGAACTTAATAAAATATCTAGCTAAGGAAAAAAATATTACAATAATAATTTCAAGTCATATATTAAGTGAAATTGAGTTAGTTGCTACAGAAGTTGCTGTAATAAATAAAGGAAAGTTATTATATCAAGGATCACTAGATAATTTAAAGAAAAATTCAACTAACGAAGTATTAATAGGTTTAGAAAAGCAAGAAGATAAGGATTCAGTATTTAAGTTACTTACTTCTAGGAAATATAGAGTTCAAGAGGAAAATGGAAAACTAAAAGTTAAAGGAAATAATGCTTCTGCATCTACACTTTGTAGAGACCTTGTTATGTCAGGCTATGATATTAACTATTTATCACAAGAAAAAAGCTCCTTAGAGGAAATATTCTTAGGATTAACTAAGGAGGTTTAATTATGTTGATGACTTTAATAAAAAATGAATTTATAAAAGAAAAAAGAAATTTAGTAATTTTATTTATATTAGCTATTCCGCTAGGTGTGGCAGCACTTTTATGTGTAGATTTTTTAATAAGATATGAAAGTTGGCTCTTGCCTCAAGCTATGGAAAAAGGTTTAACATCATGGCAGGTTTTAATAAAAGAACAAAGGATATTATATTTCAATGATTTTATGCCTATGTTTGCAGCATTAATTTTAGCTACATTATTTGAAAGTGAATATAAAAATAATTCATGGACATTTTTATTAACACAGCCAATAAAAAGAAGTAGCATTTTAATATCAAAATATATAGTAGCAAGTTTTTATTGTATATTAATGCTACTATTAAATGTTATTTCTTTAATAATAGTAGGAATAATATTTAAGTTTAAAGAACCAATACCTTGGAAGTTTTTCATAGTTATGTTTGCAATACAATTAATATCATCATTAGTAATTATGGTTATACATTTATTTATAAACCTAAGAAATAAAAATTTGCTTATATCTTTAGGAACAGCAGCAGTAGTAAGTATGATTTCTTCAAATATTTATTATAACGATTCGTTCATTAAAAATATTAATCCATATGGATTTTCTTTATTTTCAATAACTCAAGGTAACAATGAAATAGCCTTAGTTTTAGTTATATCTATATTTATATTATTAATAGGTTCTTTGTTAATTAAAGCCTATTTTAATAATAAGAAAATTTATTAGGTGGAGGGATAGAAATGGAATTATTAAAAATAGAATTATTAAAAGTTAAAAAGAGCTCTTTATTACTTTTAGCTTTAATTATCCCAATACCAGTAGTGCTAATAGTAATGAAAAGAATACAAGGCATGGGAAGTATGAATGGGATAAGTCTTAATGAAGAAATATTTATATTTTCTGTAATTGCTTATTTATCATTACTTTTACCACTGCAAAACATATATACAGCATGTGTGATAACAAAGGTAGAAAATGATAATTGTGGTTGGAAACAATTGATGCTTTTACCGATTAAGAAAAGTAGTATTTATTTTTCTAAATATAAAGTAATGATTGTTACTTTAATTACTTCAATCCTATCATATTTTACTTGTATAGTTTTATCTGAATTTTATTTAAGTAAGAGGTTAAGCTTTAATTTTGAATTGTTATCATATGCTTTGCAAATTTTTATAACAACATTGCCTATATTAATTTTACTATTTATAATTGGTAGAAATTTTTCAAGTATAATACCATTGATTTCAATTGGAGTTATTATGTTAATTACAAATATATTTATAGCACAAAGTAGATTTTGGGTGTATGCTCCTTGGACATATTCCATGATGATAGTTGGAGGAAATATAAGTAGCTTTGAAAGATATATAACACTTGTGGTATCTATATTGTTATCTATTGCAATGTTTTCTCTAGATTTTATAAGGTTTACCAAATCAGATATAAAGTAAAAGATAATTATGGTAAAATGTAGCTAATGGGATGTAATGGAATGGATAACAATTACATCTGATTTTTGAATACATTTCATATATGTAGTTTCTTAAAATATTTGAAACTAAAGGATATTATTATAAAAGAATTTTTGATATGCAGTGTTTTAAGCTAAATGTATTTCAAGTATGATGTAAGGTGGATATCGGTATTATAATTAGATAACTTGGAGAATTTAACAAGAAGGAGTTGGCATCATGGTTATGGATGAAATATTAAATAAAAAGATAATGTTAGTAGATGACGAAAGAGAGCTACTATCATTATTAAAAGAAGTATTTATAAAAGAAGGATTTAAAGAAATATATGCAGTTGATAATGGTATAGATGCAATATTACAGGTTAAAGAAAAAAATCCGGATATAATAATTTTAGATGTTAATTTGCCTGATATAGATGGGTATAAAGTTTGTGATAGAATTAGAAAATTTTCTACATGTCCAATTATATTTTTAACTGCAATGGGTGAAGATGAAGAAAAAATTAAAGGATTAGAAGCTGGTGGAGATGATTATGTAACTAAGCCTTTTAACATAAAAGAAGTTGTTCTTAGGGTTAAATCTCAACTAAGGAGAGGAAGTATAGTAAGTGAAGTGAAAACTAATTTATATACTTTTGGTAATATATCTATTAATGAGGAAACGGGAGAAGTGAAAAAAGGTAAAGAAAACATATTGCTAACAGCTAAAGAATACTCATTAATATTATTTCTTGTTAAGAATATTAATAAGGTATTTAGTAAAAGCTCATTATGCGAGGCAATTTGGGGCTATGAATATGATGGGTATGACAATACAATTATGGTTCATATAAGGCATTTAAGAGAAAAGCTAGAAGATAATCCAAGTGATCCAAAACATATAAAAACTTTGAAGGGGATTGGCTATAAGCTAGTTAATTAATATGAAAGTAAAATTGACCATCAAATTACTAATATCTATGGTATCGGTTTATTATATAACAATTATAGTTTATGGGATGCTAAATTTAGTAATATATAATAGTAATATAACCTTTGGAGAAGAATTATTTAGTGTATCATTTAGAGTTTCAGAGTTTATGGAACCATATATAGAAGATTTAGAAAAAGGAAATGATTTTAAGTTAGATGATAATAATACAAATAAATTAATTGAAAATAACATATGGATACAGGTTTTAGATAAAGAAAATAATGAAGTATATGAAGTAAATAAGCCTGCAAATGTACCAAGTAATTATCTCACGGCAGATTTAATAGATTTTATACAAGATCCATGGGGAAGTAAGGCACCTACTACTATTTCTATAAATAATATAGCTAAAGGAAATGAAAATTATACATTATTAGTTGGTTTTCCAATAGATAAAATTTTTAGATTTAAAATGATATTTACAGAGGAAAGTTTTAAATATCATATTTCAATTATTATTTTTGTATTAATTTTAATGACCATTGTAGCTTATATATTTAGTCGAAGTTTAGTTAAGCCAATGGTATCAGTTGTTGAAGATATAGATGATTTAAAAAATGGAATATATGAAAATAAAAAAAATAAGCAAGGGATATTTAAAGAGGTAAGCAAAAATATTAATAACTTATCTATTATTTTAAAGGAAAATGAAATAGAGAGAAAAGAAGCAGATAAAGCAAAAGAAGAATGGATAGCTAATATTAGCCATGATTTAAAAACTCCATTAAGCTCAATTAAAGGATATGCACAACTTTTAAATGGAGATCAATATGAGATAAATATTGACGAAGCCAAAAGATATGGTAATGCTATTTTAGATAACAGCAATTATATTCAAGATTTAGTTAATGATTTATCTTTAGTTTACAAATTGAAAAATAAAGTGCTTCCTATTAATTTTAAGGAAGAAAATTTAATTAATTTAGTACAAGAAAGTATAATAGACTTATTAAATAATATTAAATATAGTGATAGAGAAATAAATTTTAATTATCATGATGAAAATATAAGATTAAACTGTGATAAAAAATATTTAAAAAGAGCAATAAATAATCTTATAATAAATTCTTTAGAGCATAATTCTAAAGATACTATCGTTGATGTTTTTGTATTAAAGAAAGAAAATAATATAAATATAATTGTAGAAGATAATGGGCAAGGAATAAGAAAAGAAGATCTAAAAAATATCTTTAATAGGTATTATAAAGGAGTAAATACAAGTTCAGCATCCAATGGATCAGGCCTTGGAATGGCAATAGCTAAAGAAGTAATAGAATGTCATAATGGAAGTATTAATATAGAAAGTGAAGTTGGAGTAGGTACTAAAATAATTATAGCTATAAAGTATTAAGTACAATACTTATAATTAAAAAAGCAGTAAATAGGTTTGTGGATAATAAATCTATTTACTGTTTTTTTATAACTTAATATATATAGATATTAATATATCATATTGCTTTTAGTGCCATAATAGAATTTAATAGGATTAAAATGTAAATAAAATGAAGTTTTGGGATAAAAGTGTATATATTTTAAATTTATTATTGCATAATTATAATATAGAGCTATTTAATAATAATGAGATATTATAAAATAGGTAAAATAATAAAAGTGGAATACTAAAAGGGGAATATTAAAAGTAAAATATGGGGTGATATGATGAGATTAATAATACATGATTTAAAAAGTGAAGAATTTGAAAAATTGTTTCCTAATGGATTAGAAGATACAAGTGTAATTTCAGATGATGGTAGTATTCATAATTGTATTGGATGTTTCGGTTGTTGGCTAAAAACACCTGGAGCTTGCGTTATAAGAGATAAATATGGTGATATGGGAGAATACTTATCAAAATGTGATGAAGTTATTATAATAAGTGAATGTGTTTATGGAGGGTTTAGTCCATTTGTAAAAAATGTTGTAGATAGGAGTATTTCTTATATACTACCTTTCTTTAAAATAAATAATGGAGAAATGCATCATCAAAAAAGATATGAGAATAAAGTAAATATGAAGGTTTGGTTTTATGGGAATAAAATAACGGGAAGAGAAAAGGAAACAGCAAAAGGCATTGTAAAAGCAAATTGTATAAATCTTTATTGGGATATATCTAATATTTCATTTGCTAATAATATAGAGGAAATGGAGGGGCAGGTACTATGAAAATAGCTTTAATAAATGGAAGCCCTAAGGTAAAAGATAGCACTTCAGAGATTATATTAAATGAATTAAAAAATTTCTTGAATAATAATAATAATAATAATAATAATTCTGAGGATAAGGAAATTAAAAACCTCAATATTTCTGAATACAATTTTAGGGTAAATAATCTAGATAATAATATAATTGAGGAATTAATAAAAACAAAAATTTTAGTATTTTCATTTCCTTTATATGCAGATGGAGTTCCATCTCATTTAGTAAATTGCCTTGTGCAATTGGAAGAGGCTTTTAATAGTATAAAAGAAAAGGATATTAAAGTTTATGCTTTAGTTAATTGTGGATTTTATGAAGGAGAACAAAATAAGTTAGCAATTGAAATAATTGAAAACTGGTGTGAAAAGTCTGGTGTTAAATGGGGACAAGGGATTGGTATTGGTGCTGGCCCACTTTTACACTCAATTAAAAATATTCCAACAGGTAGTGGACCTAAGAAAAATTTAGGAAGTGCATTAACTACTATTTCAAAAAATATATTAAATGATTCCAGTGACGATAATATCTTCATTTCTGCAAATTTCCCGAGATTTGCATATAAGTTTGCTGCAGAGATGGGATGGAAGCAAGCTATTAAAGCTAATAAATTGAAGGTAAGAGATTTATATATAAGAAAATAAAAAAAGATAAAAATCTGGGTAATAGTGAAGTTCACTTAGAACCCAGATTTTGTATTTTGTAAACTTTTCCATAACGTCATAATAGTATATATTACACAGAAATATTAGGAGAATATAAATGGAATTAGACAAAAATTCAAGAAAAAAGTGGAGAGGAATTGAAATAGTAGGCCTAGCTTTAGTTATTATTTCGTTCATAACGCTTCTAGTATCACCAGAATCTATATCAGGTTTGTTTGATAGTATTACAAAACAAGTATTCCCTATAGTAGTTGATGTATTTCTATTAAGTGAAGTTGGAGTAGCTATTATAATAAGTGTAATAGTAGGGAGAATTTTAGAAAGATTAGGTTTCACAGATGCACTAATTAGGATTTTTATTCCTATAATGAAAATATTTAAGATAAATCCTTCTGTAATTATCCCAAGTGTATATAATGTATTAGGTGATATTAATGCAGCAGGGGCTATATCAGGACCTGTTTTAAAAAAAGCAAGAGCTACAAAAGCAGAGCAAAAAATTGCTATAGCAACTATGATACAATCTCCTCAATCTTTTGCAACGCTTGTTCTTGGGATAGTAGCTTTAACTAAGTTTGGAATATCAGCATTACCTTTAGTATTAATTAGTGTCTTTTTACCTATAGTGCTGGTTCCAATTATTTTATCTAAAACCGTATATAGGGATACTAAAGCAGTAGAATTAGAAGAATTACCAAGGTTTACTCCGGAAACTAAATTATTAGACACAATATTTAGTTCTGCAAAAGAAGGAGCATATCTTTTATTTTTAGTGATTATTCCAGCAGTGGCGGCAGTATTCACTATAATTGGTATTTTAGATTTCTTCGGAATTTGGACAGTTATACAAAGTGGAATGACAACAGTTCTTCAATGGTTAAGTATAGAGCCAGTAACAGGTATTGTATCTGTATTAGCAAGCCCAACTTTGGCAATGGCACAGTTAAATGAAATGAGTAATATTGCACCAGCACTTGTAGTAGGAGGATTTGTTCTTGCAAATTCGGGCTTACCATTATCAGTACTATTTGGACAAATACCTGTAACTTGGAAAGAAAATTCAGATATAAATGAAAAAGAAGCATTATTAGCAGGGTTATTGGGTACTGCAATTAAATTTGTAAGTTGCTTAATAATAGGATTACTTTTAACACCATTAATTATATAGAGGTTGATATGAATAATAAATATATTGTAACATCAAATAAGATAATCACAGTAAGTGACATTAAAACTTTAAGCAATGGGGCCTTTGTAGTAAGTGATGGAATAATAAGTGATATAGGTGATTACAATGATATTAAATCCAAGTATAAAGATTTAGAAGTTATAGATTTTAAGGATTTAGTAATTACACCATCACTTATAGATTGTCATACGCATTTATTTGAATATGCTCCATCAACAGTTTATCCAGTAACAGAAGAAACTTATGAAATAGTACAAGATGCTTTAATTTTAAATGGATTAATGTCTGGAGTAACAGCTTTTGGTGAACAAGTTTGTGGATCACCAATGTATGAAATGAATTTAAATAAGATTAAGGAAAAAGTAAAAACATTGCCTTTAGATATAGTATTTTCAACTAACAGTATAACAATAGGATTTGAAAATTTAGTTAATTTAACAGCTGTTACAGGAAAAAGTTCAGTTGATAAAGAAACACTTATAAATGAAGAAATATTAGAAAAGATAATTGATGAAAGTGAATATCCAGGAGAAAATGTATTTATAAATGCAACTCCTGCTAATTTAAAAGAAGAATTAGTTCCAAAGGCAGGAGAAATAATTTATACACAAGAAGAATTAAATAAAATATCAAAAATGTTTCATAATAAAGGAAAGAAGATAGGATGCCATGTTGCTGGAGAAGAAGGAATAAAAATGGCCATAGAAGCTAAAATAGATATTATACACCATGGACATGGAATAACAAATGAACTAATTAAAAAAGCAAAAGAAGAAAATATAATAATTGTTGCAACACCATTGGGTGGGACACACTTAAAACCAAATTCACCAGAAGAAATTGAAGCATTAGTTAAAGAGGGAATAATTATAGCAATAGCAACAGATTCATATCTACCTCCAGATATAAACCTGCCATGGTTAAATTTTGAAGATGATAGCCCAAGAGGACCAGAAGTATTAATGAAAATATCAAATCAAGGTATGCTTAAGTTAAAAGATGCGGGATTAGATGAAAATGAAATTTTATCATTAATAACTTTAAATGGAGCTAAGGTATTAGGATTAGAAGAAAAAATAGGAGCATTAAAAGTTGGAATGAAAGCAAATTTTATAGCAAGCAAAGGAATACCTGGATTAGAAGTTACTGATACTAATGATATTATTAAAGTATTTTATGAAGGAAAGTGCGTAATAGATAAGGCGAAATAATGTCAGTAACAAGTGATAAGTAAAATTTAGAAAAAATGAATACGTAATTATTAAATCAGCATATACTTAAGTTTTGATGTATATGCTGATTTATTTTTTAAGTTTATAATAAATTGTAAAGAAATTTATTGAAATTTTGATAGAAAATATGAAATTTAATCTAATTAATAAGTGTAAGGAACTTACGGAAAGGAGAAGTTTATGAGAATAAATGAAGAAAACGTCATAATGCATTTATTAAATAAAAATGAAAAAGCATTAGATTACTTAATTGATGTATATGGAGGACTAATAAAATCTATAGTAAATAAGCATTTATATAGCTTAAATGATTATAAAGATGAATGTGTAAATGACATTTTATTAGCTGTATGGAATGGAGTAGATAAATATGATGAATCTAAAGGTGATTTCAAGAATTGGTTAGCAGCCGTATGTAAATATAAATGCATCTATTATAAAAGAAAATATTTAAACATAAGCATTATTGAAGAAAATATAGATTCCATTGAAGTGAAAGCAGAAGATAATATCGAGAAAAAAATGAAGAGAGAAGAATTAAAAAATGAAATTGAATCTTTATTAAGTGCTTTGAAACCAAGAGATAGGGATATATTTATTAGTTATTATATAAATGAAGAAAAAATACAGGATATTGCAAGAAATAATTCTGTAAAAGAAGAGGTTATTTATAATAGAATTTCTAGAGGTAAGAAAAAGATAAAGGCCATCTTTGGTAGTAGGTAAAGGAGTGGAGTATATGAAAGATCCATTGGAATATTTAAATGATGTAAATGTTAATTTAGATGAATACCAAGAATATTCTTTAAATGATATAGAAAAACAAAAAATGAAAAATAAAATACGAGGGAGCATAAAATCAAATAAAAAAGTAAAAAAATTAAATCTAGCTAAAAAAGTTAGTTGTTTTGGAGCAATAATATTTATAGGAATTCTAGTCTTTGGAGTATGTTTTCCTACATATGCTAGCAACATACCAGCTTTAAAAAATATTATTTCATTTTTAAATAGAAATAAGGAAATAGAGGGATATGAAGAAGTTGTTACACCAGTTATGGCAACAGTAAAAACTGATGGTTATGATATAAATATAGAAAGTGCATATTATGATGGTAATGTAATAACACTTTTTTATAATGTAGTAGGCGAAGAAAAGTTAGATACACTTAAACAGTATTGTTTTGGGTTAAAATTGGAATATGAAAAGCCATCAGCTTACGAGTATACTTTAGAAAATGGAGAGTTTATAGATGAAAATACTTTTGCTGGTATGATTGAAATTTATATTGCTCCTCATGATGGAAGTAATCCACCAGAAATTTTTAATGGAACAATTGACATAACAAATTTATATGAGGGATACGGAGAAAGTAGTAGTATAGCTATAGATGCAGAGCCAATAAAATTGTCTTTAGATAGTACAAATATGAAAATTAAGGAATATCAAATAAATAAAAAAATAGAGTATAAGGAAGATTCACTAGATATAATTGGGGTTAAGGAGTATCCTACAGGAATAGTAGTGGAAAGAAAGAATAATGTAGTGAATGAAGATGTTTCATTAAGTTATATATTATGGGATAGTAATAAAGGTCAATTAAAAGGTATAGGAGGACTTGTTACAGAAAGTGGATTAGTAGAATTTAGACATAGATTACCAAGTGAAGATAGTGATGTATATATAGTTCCTTATGTTAATATTCAAAACAAAGATATTCCTCAAGAAGAATATATAACAAAGAATTTAATAAAAATAGAAAAAGGTAAATATGACTTAGGTGATTTTGGAACATTTGAAATATTAGACATCAATAATGAAACAGATAAGACAATACTGAAATTAAGAGTAACTGGAGATCAAGCATGGGAAAACTTCTATTTAAGAGATGATGTTGAAAATGAATATTATAGACCTATATATTCTGAAGATAAAAAAGTATTAGGTATTCTAGATATGGAAGTAACATATGTATTTAATAAACTTGATATAGATAAAAATTATTATATAGAAACTTCTAAGTCAGAAAATATCAGATTAGATGATCAAATAATTAAAATAGAAAGAAATTAATATTTCTATTAATTAGTAAAATAATAAGAAAACATAATTTTTTAGAATAATATAGCAAAGTTTCATATTAGAAAAAGAGTATCAACAATGAAATTATATTGATGCTCTTTTTATTATGTAGATAATTTATAAAAAGAATAAGGCAAGAATTAATGATGTCAATATTTAATATAAATATGAATAACATAGATTGGAGAATATATTATAGGTGGTGTTTAAATAAGAACACTTTTAGAAATTAAAAACTTATCTTTAAAAGCTATGTTAACAGTAGAAAATGATGGCTTAATTATACAAAAATCAATGTGTACTTTAATATCGGATGAAGAATTAAAAAGACAGATGAGTGTATTAGTAAAGTTAATTAGGTGAATTATCCAATTAAGGATTTAGCTTCTAAAATCCCTAATATTTTTATAGATTATTAATTTTCAGACTGGTTAATATAATAGTGTCAACAAAAATAATATGAAAAGGAGATGTAAGATATGGCATCAAATAATAATGGAAGTAACAGAAATTTAGTACCAGAAGCAAAAGCAGGATTAAACAGATTAAAAAATGAAGTTGCAACAGAAGTTGGATTAAGCAACTATGAAAGTGCAGATAAGGGAAACCTTACTTCAAGACAAAATGGAAGTGTTGGCGGAGAAATGGTTAAGAGAATGGTTGAACAATACGAAAACCAAATTAAATAATCAATAAAACCAAAAACATAGTATAAATAATACTAATATGAAAAAGGATTAATGATAACAAAATATTCATTAATCCTTTTATTATTTTGTTTAATTATAGTAAAAAATAAATATACTTTTTACCTTAAAAGATTTATAAATGCATATATAAATATAAAGAAGGAAATATAAAAAATGATCTTAACTAATATACTCGTAAATGATTATAAAACAAACAAAAAAATAAGATATACTAGTAATAAAATAAATATAAATAAGATTAAAGTGTATAATATAGTCTTATTAATATGATAAAAGTAAAGGATTTAAATGTAAATAATATTATAAGTTTTAACGAAATTATATCTTTATAATAAATTTAAAATTTTTATGATAATACTTTAAAATATGCTTTAAATCATACGAAAATATAAATTGAAGTAATAATTATAATCAAATAACAAATAATTACAAAAGAAAGGAGAAAATAAAAATGAAGTTTTTTATTAATTTAAAAGTAAAAAATAAACTTATATCAATATTTTCTGTAATATGTATTCTAATCTTATTAATTGGTGCTACAGGGCTCTTTAGCTCGTGGTCAATTAACAAAAATGCAAATAATATGTATAATACTAATTTAGTATCTATTAAAAATTTACAATCTCTGAAATCAAATTTAAATTATGATTATATTAATATAATAAAAATGATCTCTGATAATAATCAAGATAAGTTAGATGAAGAAATAAAGTTAATTGATGATATAGTTTCTCAAAATGAAGAGTTAATAAAGGAATATGAAGACCTAGATATTACAGAAGAGGAAAAAAGTTTATTTTTAGACTTTAAAGAGGATTTATTTAAATATAGGGAATTAAAATCAAAAATATTTGATTTATTAAAATCAAATAAATATGATGAAGCAGAAACTATCAATAATTCAGAGATACAAAAAATAATAGATTCTATGTTTAATAAGTTGATAAAGGCAATTGAAATAAATGAAAACTTAGCTCAAAATACTAATTTAAAAAACATAAATGAATTTTATAAATTTTCGTACATAGTTTTAATTTCTACAGCAATAACATTTTGTATTATAATCTTTATGGCTTATATATTAAGTAAAAATATTATAGATCCACTAAATAAAATAAAAAATCTAGCTTATAGATTATCTAGTTACGATTTTTCTATTCCAATTAATATAACTAGAAAAGATGAATTTGGACAAACAGGTATAGCTTTAAATACGGCACAAGAAAATGTGAATGACTTAATAAAAATGATTATGGAAAACTCAGAAGATATAAGTGCTTCATCAGAGGAACTTTCAGCAACTGTAGAGGAATTATTATCAAAAGTAGAAATAATTGATGAAGCTGTTGATAATATTGCAGCAGGAATGGAAGAATCAAGTGCTGCATCTGAAGAAATAAGTGCTTCTGTTCAAGAAGTAGATGCAAGTATAAATGTATTATCTGCTACTGCAATGGATGGAAGTAATAATGCAAATAAATCAAAATCTAGAGCATCTGAAGTTAAAAATAGTAGTGAAAAAGCAATTGAAGAGACAATAAAGATATATGATGAAAAACAAAATAAGATGAAAAAAGCAATTGAAGATGGAAAAATAGTAGAAACTATTAAAGTAATGGCAGATACAATAGGAAGTATAGCAGAACAAACAAATTTACTTGCATTAAATGCAGCTATTGAAGCAGCAAGAGCAGGGGAACAAGGTAAAGGATTTGCTGTTGTAGCAGATGAAGTAAGAAAGCTTGCAGAAGAATCAAAGGAGTCAGCATTTACTATTCAAGAAACAATTAAAAATGTTCAAGCTGCCTTTAAGAGTAGTAATGAAACAGGTAATGAAATATTAGAATTTATAAATAAAGATGTAAATGCACAATTTCAAGCATATAAAGAAACAGGAAATCAATACTATAATGATTCAGATCTTGTAAGTAAAATGTCTGATGAAATTGCAGCTATGTCAGAAGAAATTACAGCTACAATCGGACAAGTTAGTGAAGCAGTTCAAAATATGGCGGAATCTTCACAAAAGTCAAGTGAAGATTCAGTTATAATAAAGGAAAGCATGGATGAAACTACAAGAGCTATAGAGCAAGTTGCTCTAACAGCACAAAGTCAAGCTGAGCTTGCACAAAATCTTAATGAAATGATATTAAAATTTAAAATTTAGGTACTAAGATTATAAAAAGCTAGACAAATTAGGATTGTCTAGCTTTTTCATGTATCGCTACACTTTTTATTTGAAATTGATTTATAAAGTTGTTATAATATAGCAAAATATTTATTATATATGATACAAAAGAGAAAATTAGGAGAAAGAGATGAATACACAAAGGATAACAATAGTAATTTTATTGGCACTAGTAATAGCAGTAATTTTAATTAGAAAGTCTAAATCAAAGCAGGAATTAAATTTAGGGGAAAAAGAAGTAAATCAGGTCCTGAGTAAATTAAAAGGATATAAACTATTGAGTGACGTATTAATAAAAAGGGAAAATGGTTCGAGCCAAATTGACCATATATTAATAGGCAAAAAGGGGATATTTGTAATAGAAACAAAGGATTATAGTGGTTCAATATATGGAGAACAATATTCAAAATATTGGATACAAATTATAAATAGAAATAAAAATGAATTTTATAATCCAATTAGACAAAACTATGGACATATAAAAGCTTTAGAAGAATATATAGGCAGAAAAGGAGTATTTATATCAGTAATAGTTTTTACAAATAAATCAAAATTAAAGAAAGTAAAAACGGAGACTCCAGTAATTCAGCTTAAAAAACTAAAGAAATTTATAAGAAAATATTCTTCCGATATAAGGCTCTCAAAGGAAGAAATTGAATGTATTTATAATTCAATAAAGAAGGGGAACGTACATAGTAATAGAGCTAGAAAAAAACATGTTAAAAGGATTAATAGAAATATTTCATAGGAAAAGCTTTGTTAAGTTATAAATTTAAATTAAATTTATAACTAATTATAACTAAGTTTATATTAGGATAAAATTTAATTTATACAGAAATATTAATAAAATTTATATTATTAAAATCAGGAATAATTTAGTATATATATTCCTGATTTTTATTTTTGAGTATTTTAAAGTATTTTTGAGTATTTTGAAGAATTATAATAATGAATAAAGATTTCTATAAATACATATAACTATATTAAAAAATAAAGCCTAAATATCTAATATAAGTGACATGGACATTAAAAGAAGTCAGGATTATAATGAGTAAGTTAGATTTTTAATTTGTTAACATAGGAAGGAAAAAGTAAGAAAATGAATAAAAAGGTTAGCATAGCGTCTCTTTTAGTAGCATTAGGAATTGTATATGGAGATATAGGTACGTCACCTCTCTATGTTATGAAATCAATGCTAGGAGTGGACAATGGATACATATCGAGTCAGCTTATTTTGGGAGGAGTATCTCTTGTTTTTTGGACTTTAACGCTTCAAACAACAATAAAATATGTGATGATAACATTAGAAGCAGATAATAAAGGTGAGGGAGGTATATTTTCTTTATATACTCTTGTTAGAAAAAAGGCCAAGTGGTTAATTATACCTGCAGTTATAGGTGGAGCAACATTACTTGCAGATGGAATGATTACGCCACCAGTAACAGTAACATCTGCAATAGAAGGATTAACTTTAGTTTTCCCAATAGAAACTAATGGAATAATTATAATTGTAATAAGTATAATAACTGCATTATTTTTACTTCAAAGATTTGGAACTGATGTAATAGGAAAATTATTTGGACCAATGATGGTTATATGGTTTTTTATGCTTTTTGCGCTAGGTCTTAGTCAAGTAATGCAGTATCCTCAAATAATAAAAGCTTTAAATCCTTATTATGGAATTAATTTGTTAATGACAAATCCTAGAAGTGTTTATATTTTAGGTGCTGTTTTCCTTTGTACAACTGGAGCAGAAGCACTTTATTCAGATCTTGGACATTGTGGAAAGAAAAATATACACTACACATGGGTATTTGTAAAAATATGTTTAGTTGTAAATTATTTAGGTCAAGGTGCATGGTTAATGTTAAGAGAGGGAAGTGTAATTACTGAAAATCCATTCTTTTTAATTATGCCAAATTGGTTTGTTATACCAGGAACTATAATAGCTACAATTGCAGCAATTATTGCTAGCCAAGCTTTAATTACAGGATCATTTACTTTAGTTTCTGAAGCAATTAAATTAAATATGTTCCCAAAACTTCAAGTAAGATATCCTAATGATGATAAGGGGAAAATTTATATACCAGCTGTTAACTATTTATTATATATTGGTTGTGTGTTATTAGTTTTAAAATTTCAAAAATCAGAAAATATGGAAGCAGCATATGGCTTGGCAATTACTATAACAATGCTTATGACAACTATTTTATTATCTCAATATTTGAGATTTAATAGAAAGAAAAAGATTATGTCTGTAATAGTATTTGCAACATTTATGGTTATAGAAACTGCATTCCTATATGCTAATTTATTTAAATTTATACATGGTGGATATGTTACTATTATAATTGCAGGCGCTCTTATATTCCTAATGTATATTTGGATTTACGGTACAATAATTAGAAAAAGATTTAGTGAATATGTCGATATACTAGCTTATAAAAAACACTTTAAATCATTGCAAGAAGATAAAGAAATACCTTTATATGCAACTAATCTTGTTTATTTGACAGAATCACAAGATAATAAAGAAATAGAAAGTAAGATAATATTTTCTATATTTAATAAACAACCTAAACGTGCAAAATTCTATTGGTTTATAAATGTTAGAGTAACAGATGAACCATATACTACAGAATATAGTGTAAAAACAATTGTTCCAAATGAAGCATTTAGTATTCAATTTAATCTAGGTTTCCGTATAGACCAAAAGATAAATGTTTTTTTACATCAAATAATTCAAGATTTAGTTAAAAGTGGTGAAATTAAATATACTCCAAAGGATTATACTATTAGTCAAAATGGAAAATTTGTTGTTGGAGATTTTAAATTTGTATTATTAGAAGAAGTACTTTCTAATGAAAATGAGCTTTCTAGGTGGGATAACTTTATAACTAGTACAAAATTATTAATTAAAAAATGGACTGTTTCACCAGCTAAATGGTTTGGGATAGATACTAGTATTGTTAAGATAGAGAAAGTTCCAATTATAATAGGTTGTAAAGATGTATTAACTTTGACAAGGATAAATTAAAAACATTAATTTAGTAATAAAAATGCATTAAAGAATAATTAATATAGGGAAATGCTGAATTACGATAAGTTAATATATTAAGAATAAATAGAATGAATTGATAAAATTATTAAGGTAGGCTTTTAATTGATATGCTCCTGTTAAGTAGAAAGGGGACAGTTCAAATAAGTCTATCTTATTTTTTATAGTTTAATAATTAAGATATAGTTTATAAGAATAAATTGAAATTTTATGGAATGAAAATGTGCATATTATATATTGACTATAAAATATACATATGGTATTGTATACCTATGTTAATATTAACATAGGTTAGAGGAGGAATAATAATGACAATAGATTATGCAATTTTAGGAATGTTAAGTTGGCAACCATTGACTGGATATGATATAAAAAAAATTATTCAAGAGTCCCCATTTTTTTACTGGTCAGGTAATAATAATCAGATATATAAATCATTAGTTCAATTACTGGAAAAGAATTTAGTAGTGAATGAAGTGAAGCATCAAGAGAGTGCCCCTTCTAAAAAAATATATTCCATTACAGAATTAGGATTAAAAGAATTAGAAAATTGGATTATTAATACTAATGTTGAAGTACCTGAATTTAAAAAGCAATTTTTAATACAACTTGCGTGGTCAGGGCGTTTAGATATTAATGAGGTTGATCTATTACTATCAAAATATGAAGCAGAAGTTAAAAAATATATATCTATGTATAAAGAGGAACAAAGAAGAGAAAAGCATTTTAAAGATCGTACTAATCAAGAGTATTTTATTTGGAAAATGCTTTATGAAAATATTATTATGTCATATGAAAATGAATTGAAATGGATTGAAAAAGTAAAAGAAGGTTTATTAAATAATTTAAGTAAGGAGAATTAAAATGAAGATTACAAAGGTAAGTAATAAAGGAATAGAAATTGCTGTTATAGAAAGTAAAGATGTAATATTAATGGATGTACAATCAGCATTAGATTTAATGGCTACAATATCATATGAAACTGGTTGCTATAGAATTGCTATTAACAAAGAAGCTGTAATAGAAGATTTCTTTAAGTTAAGCACAGGAATTGCAGGTGATATTTTACAACGCTTTATCAATTACCAAACTAAATTTGCTATTTGGGGAGATTTTTCTGTGTATACAAGTAAAGCATTAAAAGATTTCATTTATGAAAGTAATAGAGGCAATAGTATATATTTTACTTCTACTCAAGAAGAAGCAATTAATAAGTTGACTAATACAAAATAAAAAAAGATTATGGAGAAAATAAAAAAAACTCCATAATCTTTTTTTATGGTAAAACTTAGTTGAATCATACTTTTATGCTATAATTAAAATAAATAATAATTTTTATTTGATAATACTTATTTTAGATAAATGAGCTTTTAAGATTTATTAGTAATATTAATAGATATTTATATAATAAGAAGATTTTAAAAGATATAAAAATTTAATTTAAATCTAATTAGTATAATAACTAGTTAGAGGTAAAAACTAAATAAGATTAAATTTTTATGAAATTAAAACATGATTTTAATTATAATGTTTTATTTAGTTAGACAAATTAATTAGAAAATATGATGATTAAGTTAGTTAGATTATCTGTTAATAATTAATTATAGATTTATTAATTAAAATATATAATGAGGAGGAAAAGAAGAAAATATGACAGAAAAAGAAGTAGTAAAAAATACTAAGTTTAATTTAGATAATAGTTATTTAAAGCTTTCAGATATATTTTTCACTATACAGGATCCAAGCAGTGTTCCATCACCTAAACTAGTTGCTTTAAATTATTCATTAATAAATTCTTTAGGGTTAGATTCTAAATTTCTGCAAAGTAATGACGGAGTAGAAATCCTTGCAGGTAATAAGCTTCCAGAAGGAGGAATACCATTTGCACAAGCATATGCGGGACATCAATTTGGACATTTTACAATGCTTGGAGATGGTAGAGCAGTATTAATTGGAGAGCATATAACTCCTATTGGTGAGCGGTTAGATATTCAACTTAAAGGTTCTGGGAGAACTCCATATTCAAGAGGTGGAGATGGAAAAGCTGCTTTAGGACCAATGTTAAGGGAATATATCATAAGTGAAGCAATGGCTGCCCTAGGAATTCCTACAACTCGTAGTTTAGCAGTAGTTACTACTGGTGAAAAAATAATACGTGAAGATTATTTACCTGGAGCAATATTAACACGTGTTGCATCAAGCCATATACGTGTAGGTACTTTCCAATATGCTTCAAGATTCGGAAATATTCATGAGCTTAAGGAATTATCTGATTACACTATAAATAGACATTATCCTTATATTGCTGATGAAGAAAATAAATATTTAGCTTTCTTAAAAGAAGTAATAAAAAAGCAAGCAGAGCTTATAGCAAAATGGCAATTGGTAGGGTTTATTCATGGAGTTATGAATACAGATAATATGACAATTAGTGGAGAAACAATTGATTATGGACCTTGTGCATTTATGGATGTATATAATCCAGAAACAGTATTTAGCTCTATTGATGTTCAAGGAAGATATGCATATGGCAATCAACCTAAACTTGCAGCTTGGGACCTTGCAAGATTTGCAGAAACATTAATACCATTAATTCATACTAATCAAGATGAAGCTGTTGATTTAGCACAAAATGCAATTTCAGAATTTGCAAATATATATGAAGAAAATTGGTTATCTGGAATGTGCTCAAAACTTGGAATATTTAATGAAGAAGATGAAGATAAATCATTAATTGAGAATCTTTTAAGCATGATGCATAAATATGGTGCAGATTATACAAATACATTTGCCGCATTAACTATTGATAAAAAAGATGGCATTGCAATGTTTAGTACATCTGAATTTAGTAAATGGAATGAACTATGGCAAGAAAGACTAACAAGGCAATCAGAAACAAAAGAATCAGTTAAACAATTAATGCAAAGCTCTAATCCTTATATAATACCACGTAATCATAGAGTGGAAGAAGCATTAGATGCTGCAGTAAAAAATGAAGACTATGGAGTTATGGATAGACTTTTAGATGCTCTTTCAAAACCATTTGCATATTCTAAAGAGCAAGATGAGTATTCAACATTACCAGAACCTTCAAATCGTCCATATAGAACATTTTGTGGAACTTAATATGAAACTTAAACAAAGGACTTACTCAGTTTTAGTAAGTCCTTTAATAATTTTTAGTTAAATGATTAATAAATTAAAGGAGCAATTATTGTGCTTAATTTAAAGACAGGTAAAGCATTCAGAAGATTAAATGGTGATAAATCAACAGTACCTGATCCAAATTTCATACCAAAAGTTGAAGGAGAAGTATTACTTAAAAGGAAAGAGGATGGGCCAACAGAACCAATTAATTTTTCAGTAGATGGTATTGCTATATCTCCTGATGGAAATATACTATATTATTGTCCATTGTCAAGCAGAAATTTATATTCAATTGAAACAGAACTTTTAAGGAATAGATCAATTCCAGATGAAGTATTATCATCTTACTTTAAAAATCTAGGGGAAAAAGGTGCTTCTGATGGATTAATGTCTGATGTTAAAGGAACAGTATATGCAGGTGATTATGAAAATAATAGTATTAGGACTATTTTACTAGATGGCACAATGAAAACTATAGCTCATGATCCAAGAATTTTATGGTCAGATACACTTTCTATAGGTCCTGATAAATATTTATATTTTATTGCAAATCAACTAAATAGACAAGCTGATTATCATTATGGAAAAGATTTAAGAGAAAAGCCATATAGCTTATTTAGAATTAAAATAGATGAGCTTCCTGCACCTACCAAATAAGATAATCAAAAAACAGGTATTAATTAATTACCTGTTTTTTTCTTTACATAAATAAATAACAGAATTTTTTTAGAGTGGAATACGAATAATTGTTTTAAAATAGTTGAAAATATTCGACAGGAATGTTATTATAGTTATGGAAAAAAATACTGTCTTCATATATTTTTGGTAATATGGTCCAAAAGTCTCTACCAGAACTCCGTAAAGGTTCTGACTATGATGATTTATTTATTACTATGAAATAGGTAGGCAACTCAAAGGGGGAAAACAACTATGTCAGACTTTGTTACTGACTTTCTTGCAATCATAGGTGTTGTTCTAAATGGACTTCCACAAGGTTTATTAGCATTAACATTTGGGTTTGCATCAATACCAACAGCTTTCGCTTTTTTAGTAGGTGCTATTGGTAATTTAATAACAGGTTCAGTTGCACCAATATCATTCCAGGCGGAAACTATAACATATGCAGGTACTGCTGGTAAAGATATGAAAGAGAGATTATCAATGATATTCTTTGGAGCTGCTATAATGACACTTATAGGAATGTTCGGATTTTTAAGCAGGATAATAGATTTTGTGGGGCCGACTATTACTTCAGGAATGATGGCCGGTGTTGGCATAATGCTTGCTAAAGTATCTATGGATATGCTTAAAAGTGATAATAAAGTAAGTGCTGTATCATTAGTAAGTGCAGTTATTGTTTATTTCGCTACAAATGATTTAGTTTTAACTATTACTATTTCAGTAGCTCTTTCAAGTATCGTTGCTAATATGCTTAATAAGGAAATGAGAAATGTTAAAATTCCTAAGGAAAAAATAGAAAAGAAAAAATTTATATTTAACTTAAGAATCTTAAGAGGGGCATTGGGGATGGTGTGCTTAAACATTGGATCTAATATTGCATTTGGACAAATAACTGGAAGTATGGCTAATACAAATGTAAATATAGATCATCTTTCTGTTATAAGTAGCATTGCAGATATGGGTTCAGCATTATTTGGTGGCGCACCAGTTGAATCTATAATCTCTGCAACAGGAAGTGCACCACATCCATTGGCAGCAGGAGTAATTATGATGTTGATTATGGCAGCAATTTTATTCTTTGGATTATTACCTAAGATAGGTAAATATGTGCCATCTCAATCAATTAGTGGATTTTTATTTGTATTAGGTATATTAGTTACATTACCTGGAAATGCAGCTAGTGCTTTAGCTGGATCAGATAGTTTAGTTGGGGGAGTGACTATGGGAGTTACAGCAATAACAGATCCATTCCTTGGAATGCTAGCAGGTATTATAACAAGATTTGCACAAGTATTATTTTAAGGGGGAAATTTAATATGAGTTCATATAATCTAGAATTACTTTCATTAAAAAGAGAATTACCTATAATAAAAATAAAAGAAGATTTAGCAATTGCAAGCTTTGTAATACTAGGTGATGCAGAGTTAGTTCAAACAGTTGCTCCTGCAATAGCAGAAAAGTTAAAAGATATAGATATAATTGTTACAGCTGAAGCAAAAGGAATTCCTCTAGCTTATGAAATATCTAAAATTTTAGGAATGAAAGAATTTATAGTGGCAAGAAAAAGTATTAAATCTTATATGGATTCACCAATAACTGAAGAAGTGAATTCAATTACTACTAAAAAACAACAGTTTCTATGTTTAGATAAAGTTGATTCAGAAAAGATTAATGGGAAAAAAGTTGCTATAATAGATGATGTAATTTCAACAGGTGAATCTTTAAGAAGTGTTGAAAACTTAGTTGAAAAAGTTGGAGGAATAGTAAAAGCTAAAGCTGCAATTTTAGCTGAAGGAGATGCATCCAATAGAGATGATATTATATTTTTAAAAAGACTTCCACTATTTAAAGTAGATGAAAATGAAAATTTTATAGAAGTGTAAAAGATGTATAGCCAAAAAGTCCACAAGTTAATGGTGGACTTTTCTTATTTTATTGACGCATATTTATGGAAATAACGAAAAAAAGCAGTATTTACATAGATTTAAAAGCCTCCATATAGAACGCTTTTTAGAACTTAAATAAATAAGAATAGCAAATTTAAAATTTCAGTAAATATAAAATTTAATATGATAAATTTATTTAAGGTTGAGAATAAGAAAATTTATTAATGTAAATGTTTATATATATAAATAATTACATTCAAATAAAGATAAGTATAGAAAAGTGTACTGTAACTTAATGATAATTTTTGATATTATATAATATATTCCAACTAACATTTGGCAATATGAATGCTAAATATTAGTTGGAATAATAACAATTAAAACAATTAAGTATGAGTCAATAGAATTATGTAAATACTGTACACGAGGTGATATTATGAAAGAAATTTTAGAAAGTGCTAAGCTACTAAAAAACGAAATAATAAGGTTTAGAAGAACAATTCATGAAAATCCCGAAGTTGGTGATCATCTTCCTGAAACTACAAAATTTGTAATGGGAAAACTTAGGGAATTTGGATATGACCCAAAGGAAATATGTGATAGTGGAATTGTTGCTACTATAAAAGGAGAAAAAACTGGCAAAACATTTCTTTTAAGAGCAGATATGGATTCTCTTCCTGTAAGTGAAGAAAGTAGTTGTGAATTTAAATCATATAATGGTAACATGCATGCATGTGGTCATGATCTTCATACTGCCATGCTCCTAGGTGCTGCTAAGCTACTTAAGCAATATGAAGATCAAATAGAGGGAACAATTAAATTAGTTTTTCAACCAGATGAAGAAGGATTTACGGGCGCGAAAAAAATGCTTGATGCTGGAGTTCTAGAAAATCCTAAAGTAGATGCAGCAATGGCAATGCATGTCCATTCTGGAAGCCCATCTAACATGGTTTTATATTCAACAGGACCAAGTATGGCAGGTTGCATAAGATTCAGAATTACTGTAAATGGGGTTGGATGTCATGGAGCTATGCCTGAAACTGGAGTAGATCCTATTAATATTGCAGCTCATGTATATCTATCACTACAAGAAATTATAAGTAGAGAAATTGCTCCAGCTGAGCCAGCAGTTCTAACTATAGGTAAGTTTTCAGGTGGAGATGCACCTAATATAATACCTGATAAGGTTATAATGGAAGGAACAATACGTAATGTATCAAAAGAAATAGGAGAATTTATATTCAAGAGACTAAATGAAGTAGCAACTATGACTGCAAAAATGTTTAGAGGTGAAGCTAAAGTAGAAGAATTATCCTCTGTACCTCCATTAAATAATGATAAGGAATTAGCCGATGAAATTGCATCTTATATCAAAGATCTTCTAGGAGAAAAAGCAGTATATTGCTTTGAAGGCGGAAAAGGTATGGGGTCAGAAGATTTTGCATCTTATTCTTATAAGGTACCAAGCATGTACTTTATGTTAGGAGCAGGAACTAAAGAAGAAAACCCTGAGTATGGATATCCTATGCATCATCCAAAGGTTACATTTAACGAAGATATATTAGTTACTGGAGCAGCTATACATACATATAGTGCAATTATGTGGCTAAAGAATAATAAATAAATTATTACTAAATATAATTGTATAAAAATATTTTAAATATTCTCAAGTAATAAAAAGCTATATGGGTTATTAATAACTTATATGGCCTTTTATTGTTTTATCAAGCATAAAAAATTATATAGCTTGTTTAGAATTAGAGATGAGTTATCGGCGATAAAAGTATAAGAGTAAGTTTCATTTTTAAGTGGAATGTATAAGTTCAGATTAATATTTAGTAAGGTTACTAAATAAGCATGCTTATATATCCATTTTTTATTTGATATTCTTAGAATAAGTCTTATATAATTATGGTAATAAAAGAAAGGAGTATCAATTTATGATAAAGTGGGGAATTATAGCACCTGGTACAATAGCCAATGCTTTTGCAAAAGAAGTTAATAATACTAAAGAAGGAATTTTTTCTTCTGTTTATGGAAGAAACGAGGATAGAACAAAAGAATTTGCGAAGAAGTATAATATAGAAAAGTACTATACTAATATAGATGACTTTTTAAATGATGATCATATAGACGCGGTTTATATAGCAACACCTCACAATTACCATATGAATTATGCTAAGAAATGTATAGAAGCTAAAAAACATATACTATGTGAAAAACCATTTTCATATAATTATAAAACTGGACAAGAAGTTTTAGAGCTTGCAAAAGAAAATAATATATTTATAATGGAGGCACTTTGGACTTTATTTTTACCAGCAGTAAATCAAGCAAAAAAATGGATTAAAGAAGGTAAAATAGGAAAAGTTAAATTAATTACAGCAAACTTTGGATTTAAGAGTGAGTATAATGTAAATTCAAGATTATATAATCCTAATTTAGCTGGAGGAGCATTATTAGATGTTGGTATTTACCCAATTTTATTTTCTAACTATATATCAAATGGTTTTCCAAAAGAAATAAAGGCAAGTGCTGAATATACAAATACTAATGTAGATGAAAGTGATATTATTAATTTAAAGTATGAAGATGGAATATTGGCTTCTTTAACATGCTCAATAGCAGTTGATACAGATAATACAGCAGTTATATATGGAGAAAAAGGAAAAATAGTTATACCAACTTTTTGGATGTCAAAAGAAGCATATTTATATAATGAAGATGCTAATGAAAAGTATATAGATAAATATGAAGAAGCTGGATACAAGTATGAAATTGAAGAAGCAAATAGGTGTATTATAAACAAATCTTTAGAAAGTAATGTGGCATCTCATGATTTTACATTAGGGCTAGCTAAAATTATGGATGAAGTAAGAAATCAAATAGGTTTAGTTTATCCATTTGAATAAATTGCATATAAATTAAGAAGTGGATGTATCAAAACTATAAATTACTAAATGATTTTGATACTTATAAGTAAAGAACACCCAACAAGACGTAATTTCTTATTGGGTGCCTTTATCATGTACTATCCTTTTTTTATATAAAATATTATATTATTCTATAACTATGTATTAAGAAATAGCATATGATTAATATTCTAAAGTATCTTATTTATTTAGATTTTGAGCAAATTGTTGCATAATTGCTTTAACTTCATCAACCTTTTCTGGCTTTAATAAAGCAATCATTTTAGGGATAAACTCTATAATATATTCATGTGAAAAAGTACCTTCTGATTGTTTTTTAAAGCTTTCAGCAAGTAATGCTTTTGCTTCATCAACTTTATCTTCTTGAACTCTTTCTAAAATAAAACCTAAAAATTTTTCTTGGCCTTGATGCATAACTTTTTCCTCCTATTTGTAAATTGTATTTAATTTTATTAGTAAAACAAATTTTTCAATTATTTAAAATAAAAACTTGTATAGTAAATTACAATTTTTATGTTTATTTGAAAATACTATTCAAATACAAGAATAGCAATAATAGTCCATGTTTTATATAAAGGATACTATAACAATGAGATTATATTATATGTTTTGATTTAATGTCAAATAGTGAAGATAAATTTATAAATATATTAAACAATAGATAATTTAGAAACTAAAAGTAGCTTAGAAGTTATTAATTCATTTAAGAAAACAATAAAAGTATTATACAATTTACTCACTCATTAGAATCTGCTAAATTTGGGAATAGGACTATATTTCTAAAAGATGGCCAAATGGCTAATGAAGAGTATTTATAATAATAATGCAAGTAGTAAGATTGTTTTTAATTTATTGCATATTAGATTATTAATTGGAATCTACTTATTTCTTTGTATAATTTCTTTTTCTATTAATTCTTTAGAAATATACATTGCTTCTATCATTAATGTAAGTCTCTTAAACTGAGTACTGCCTTCTCCATACTTACATCTAGCTTTTTCTGTTTTATTTATAATAGAAATTACAGGTGGCAATGCTTTTTCCAAATCACTATTGCTATATAGCTCTATTGTTCTATCTCTTTCCAGTAAGCATTTAGAAATTTTTAATGCCTTAATTCTGTTATTTAAAAGAGAATGCTGTGATGTACCCTGTGCAAATTTAGGTTGCATTTTTTCACAGTTAGTTATAGTTGAAGATACAGTTTTTATTGCACTTTCTAATTTTTTTTGTGAATAACTTTCCATAAAAACTCCTTTGCAAATTCAAATTTATCAAGTATTTTAATTGAAACTAACTTACTTAACACTTAATTATACAACAATTATTCATTAATATATATCATCATCAATACCGTACTATTCAATTTTCAAAGATCAAACTTTATTAATTAGTTCGCAATAGATTCAAATGATTTACCAAAATATTAAAGTAGGGTATAATAATATACAATAATTGTAAATGTGTTTATAAAAATATAGTTGTTTTGCTAATAAATTAATTATAGAGAATTTAGTAAGGAGATTAGAATGGTTTTATTAGTAATTGATACACAAAAATTAATAATTAATGAAAATTTATATAAGTTTGATACATTTGTATCTAATGTTAAAGAGATAATAAAGAAGGCTAGGAAAAGTAACATTGAAGTAATATATGTACGTCATGATGATGGAATTGAAAGTGAATTAACAAAAGGAACAGAAGGATTTGAAATATATGAAGAATTTAAACCAGTAAAAGGAGAAAGAATATATGATAAGAAGTTTAATAGTGCCTTTAAAGGGACAGGCCTATTAGAGTATTTAAAGACCAAAGGTGAAAAGGAAATAATCATTGTAGGGCTTCAAACCGATTATTGTATTGATGCTACTATAAAATGTGGATTTGAGCATGGATTTCATATTATAGTTCCAGCTCATGCAAATACAACTATAGATAATGAGTTTATGTTAGCAGAAGAAAACTATAAATATCATAATGAATTCATTTGGAATAAAAGATATGCAGAATGTATTCCATTAGATGAAACAATTAGAAAAATGAGTATTTAAATTTTATTATAAAGATATAAAGCAGCTAAACCTAATAATCATATAGATATATCTGCAATAATTAAATATAATAACAAAATCTTATTAGAAAAAAGATTTAAATTAATGTAATAAAGCGTGCTGATTGTGAAGCATGCTTTATTACTACATACTAGTTTTACAATAATACATAATTGCCTGATAAACGAATTCAATCAAATCTTCATCACTGAATTGGTTGAAATATTTTCTCCATCTCTTATCAGATTTGTAGGTATTAGCAATACATATTAAAATTTCTGTATCACAAGTCATATTTTGTTCAATATAACTTTTCCATTCTGCAATTAATTTCTGAACCTGATCAGAAGAAGGCGAAATATGAATTTGTTTTGCTAATTTTTTAAATACTTTTTCCATATTATTTGCAAATTCATAAGATAAATTTTCTTTCTCCTTATCAGATAGTTTTTCTATGGTTTTCTCATATTCTTTATATTTTTCTGTTTCACCATATACTATTTTGGCTTCACGGTTATATTGTTCTTGTAATGGCAAAATTGGCGAGTTATTAAAGATATCTAAATTGAATATTTCTTTCCCTAATACATAATCATCTAAGGCATTAATAATTGTACCTAAGCGTTGTTGCTTTGCCAGTAAGGTTTGACGATGTAGTTTTAGGATTTGTAACTGTTCCTCTTTTGATAGCTGTATAATATCTGATATTTCTTTTAAAGATAAATCCATTTCTTTTAAAAATAAAATAGTTTGAAGTCTTTCTAAATCTTCCATGCTATAAGCTCGATAGCCTTTATCCGATAATCGAGTGGGTTTTAATAAATTTATTTTATCATAGAAATGTAATGTTCTAGTAGTGACACCTGTTATACGTACAATATCTTTAACTGCAAAAAATTGTGTTTTCATTTCTAAAATCCTCTAATTTCTTTAATAATAATATAAGATGGGTGAAATTTTATCTTAAGCTCAATGGATTAATTATTATATTCATCTAATTTCCCCATATTTGTATTATATAATACTCTATAATCTTATGGTATAAGATTATTTAGGAGTTTACACTTGACTATGACGTTAGGTCGTAGTGTAGTATATACTTGTAATAAGAAAGTAATATATGATTCTTAGAACATTAAATTATATACCTATATTTTAATGTTCTAAGAATCATTTTAAACAAGATTGATAAATTGAAATTTTACGAAAGGAAATAACACATATGAACAATATATTGACTGTTTATTATTCGCTTTTTGGAAATACAGAAAATTTAGCATTAGAAATAGCAATACAGACTGATTGTACATTAAGAGAATTAATTCCTGATAAGAATTATTCTTTTGATTATAATACCGCGTCTAAAGAAGTAAGAAATCAAATTTCTAGGGGGTTTTGTCCTAAGTTGATATCTGGAAATGAATCTATAGAAGATTATCAAACAATATTTATAGGTTCACCAAACTGGTTTAAAACATTTGCTCCGCCAGTTTTGGCTTTTCTTAGAGCACATGATTTCACAGGAAAAACAGTAATTCCATTTTGTACTCATGGAGGCGGCGGATTTGGCAAAATGGAAATTGATATAGCAAGAGAGTGCACAAAATCTATTGTTCTACCTGGCTTTGCTGTAAATGGAACTGTTGTGCAGGAAGAGGTTAGAAATTGGCTTGAGACAATTGGATACGAATTGTAATAAATTTTAAGTGTATAATAAAATATACGAAATAGCTCATACCAATGAGTGCAACTAATTCGTTTATTTTCAAAAATAAACAAAAACCTATGTTATAATCGTTACGATGAAGCGTATATATGGAAAAATAAAATTATAAGAGATTGCTTTTCTTGTATAAGGTACTATAAATAAAAATAAGGATAATAATTTATATGATACTTTTATAAATTATTCATATAGATAATTAAAAGAATTATTAAAAATGGTAAGATAAAAGAAAAGCAAGACTTTTATATGACATTATATAATTTAAATTTGAAAATAAATAAATTTTGTAGTTACTTTATTTATAAACAAGGTAACTACATTTTTTTATAATATGTATAGTTTGAAATTTTACTTATACTAAGAAGAATCTTATAGTGAGTAAATGAGATTGGTTCAAATAAAAGATCAATTGATTATTTAGGGCTTATTTAAAATATATTTAAATAAATTAATCTGTAGTCATCATAGTAGTTATTTAGATAGTAAACAACATGAGGATTTGCTTATTATTGAATGGAGAGTTTAATATGCATTTTATAAGTTTAATATTATGTTAATAAATGTAATTTATGCTATAATTGGCATAAAGAGTGTTATTAAAGGGGGAGGATTATGACTAAGGTTTCTTTGTTTTTTGGAGCTGGTGCGGAATGTTCATATGGGCTACCGTCAGGTGGAAAGTTTGCACTTGATATTTTTAGAATGAATACTAGTGATGATAAGATAAATTTAAAAGAACAATTAAATAATGTTGATAAGCAATCAAATTATGCAAGGTGGTTGCCAGAAGGCTTTGATAATAAAAAACTAACTGCTTTTACAAAGACACAATATGAATCAATAGTAAAAGGTAGTTTAGAAAACAAAAGAAACAATATTTTAGATTACTTAAATAACTTTGATGAAAAGGTTAACTTAATATCACAAAAGTTATATGATGATGGACTTGATATTGATAAAGTATTTTTAGATATAACAGCTTTAGAATTAGGATCCTATAATTATTCGCATATAATAAAGTTAAATCCATTACTAGGAGGTAATAACTCACTTTTTGGAAGTAACTATTTTTCAGCATTTTTAAAACTTTTAGAAATAGAAAAAGTAAGTTATCAATTTAAGTTAAATATAAGAAATATAACTAGAGCAATACTTGAATTATTAATAGGATCATTAGGTGAAGATTTAATACATAGGTTAAATGATGGAATTTTTTATGATAGTCCAGAAAGCATAGATTTATTTGATGATCTTGGAGCAATATTTACATTAGATTATACAAACACAGGTATGAAGGGCTTAGAACTATTAATAGAAAATGAGGACTTAGATATTAAAGAACACTACAGTAATGAAGAGAAAATAACTAAATTTGGATTGCAGATATTAGAAGATATATATTCAAGAGCATTAGATTATCAGACATTAATTGATTCTAATTGGAGATACATTTATAGTCCCAAAACAGATTGGGGTAAATTCAATAAAATAGTTATATTTTTATATACAGTAAAGAGATATATAGAATCAATAGCTAAAAGTAATACAGAAAAAATTAAAGAAGGTAATGGATACTATCATGATGTTTTATATCTAAAAGAATTTGTATATATAAATGCAATAGGAACAACAAACTATAATTCATTTATAGAAGATATAACTAAGGAAGAGGTGTATTACCTAAATGGATGTATAAATGATTACTATGATCCATATTTAAATAAAATAATATCTTTTGATGAAAACAAGGAGAAAAATCATATAATAGTCCCTTTCTTATTTACCCAAAGTGGTATAAAACCATTAACTTCTGTTAAGATGTCTAAAAGATACGTAGATATGTTTAATAAGTTTAAAGAATCAGATATTATTTGCGTATGCGGATTTGCCTTCAATTGTGATGATGGACATATAAATGGCTTATTTAGGGAATTAATAGAAGATTATAATAAAACTATATGCATACTTCATTATGTAGATGGAATCTACTTCAACTCAAGAACAGTAATAAATGAATATAAAGAAAAGTTAAGACTAGACAATGCATCAAACTTAAGAATTATTGCAGTAGATAGAAATAGAAATGAAATTGGTAGTGGGGAGAAGTGGTTTGAGGTTGTAGTTAAATAAGAAAAGATTTAGAACAACTTGCGTTGAACCATATCGTAAGTAAATGAGGTTTTTACTGAAATTGTATAATTAAATATAAGGAAGAGGTTATTTACACGTATCCTCAATCTTAAATTTAAGAAGACCAAATAGTGGAACAAATAAGCATGAAGGAATATAAAGATTTTTAGATTATACTATTCATAAACTAAAATTAAGAAGTATGAAATAGCTATTTATATAATATAAATAAAAAGTCATGAGTAAACTATTTAGACAGTTTTGAAATATTGTCTAAATGTATACTATATAAGGATATTGTAAATTGTTTTTTTAAATTTAGACTCTTATAATGAAATTAAGTTAGACACGTGTCAAATAATTTACAATAGAAATGGAAAAAATATATGAGAATTTCAATAGTTACAGGAGCATCTTCAAGGTTAGGCGTAGAATTTACTAAAACAATTATTAATAAATATAAAGATTTAAATGAAATATGAATTGTTGCAAGAAGAAAAGAAAGGCTAATTCAAATTGCTGATGAGTATAAGAATGTAAAGACAAGACCAGTGTCGATAGATTTTGGAAAAGATAGGATCTTTTAAAGATATAAATATATCAGATATTATTTCAATTATAGATGTTAATATAAAAGGAATGACAGCAATTAATAGGGATTTGTCTTCCTTATATGAAAAAAGGAAGCTTTGAAATTATTACTGGTTCAGTTTCTTCTTTTTCTCCAATACCAAATCAGGCTGTATATAGTGCAAGTAAAAAATATATTTATTATTTTGGAAAAGTGCTTAGAGAAGAAATGAAAAAATCAGGGGTTAATATATTGACTTTATGTCCTGGAAATATGGACACTGAAATGAATCCAAGACGCAAAATTATGCATAGTAAACAAATAAATTTACTTTCATATTTAGATATGAAAGTAGTTACAGAAAGATGCCTTAAAAAAGCAGAAAGTAGAAAAGTTGTTTATACACCAGGAGGATTTTATAAATTTTATAGAATATGCAGCAAGATAGCACCTTCTCAATTTATGGTTAAAATAACCAAGAGATCTTTTTAGAAAGGATAAAATACAGTTAGGATGAAATATGATTTGAGTAAGAAAACAAACCGCTTTGCAGAGAGAACATTAAAGGATTTTTCCGAAACATTATTTTCTTTGCTAGAAAAAAAGAAATTTGAAGATATTACGGTAAATGAATTATGTAGTGTATGTAATTATCCAAGGGCAACATTTTATAACTACTTTCAAGATATATATGATTTACTTGATTATTGCTGGGGTAATATGAGTATAGAAATTACTATTGAAGACTACAAGAGTATTGAACCAGATGAACGTACACAAGTGTTATTTGAAAGATTATATGAGTTCTTTGAAAAGAAAAAAAATATTGTAAATCGCATTATGCTACACAATGAAATAGATGGAGCAATGGCAGAATCGTTAAAACGCTTTATGCTTCTAAAAATAAGAGAAATACTATCTTCATGCGGATGTGTTAAAAATCAGAATATGCCATTAGAAATGATAACAATGCATTACAGTAATACTTTACAAATGGTTTTAGAATTTTGTTTTTTAAGGAAAGATTCAATTTCAAAAGAAGAAGCTATAATAAGTATTAATTATCTATTAGGAACATTAGAAAAGAAAGGGAGATTATTATGATAGTATATTTTTCAGCAACAGGAAATTCTAAATATGTAGCAGAAAGAATTGCAAAAGCAACAAATGATGAGTGCATATTTATACCAGATGTTATGAAAGGTGAAAAATGCGCTCTATCTATCAAGGAAAATGAAAATGTAGGAATAGTTTCACCAACATATGCATTTGGATGTCCTTCTATAATTATAGAATTTTTGAATAAAGTTTCTTTTAATGGAAATAAAGAGAATTACTTTTACTATATAGCAACTTATGGAACAACACCAGGTATTAATGGCTATTTGGCAGATAAAAATTTATTTCAAAATACAAGCATAAAATTTGATGCTTTTTTTAGTGTGAAAATGCCTGATACATGGACACCTATATTTGATTTATCAAATAAAGAAAAAGTAGCTATAATCAATAGGAAGTCTGAACTGCAGATAGATGAAATAATTAAAAAGATACAAAAGAAATCTTCTGGAGATTTCATGAAAAATAAACTACCTAAAATTGTAGCACCATTTTATAAGCAATATTATAAAAATATGAGAAAAACTAAGCATTTCACTGTGGATAATAGCTGTATTGGATGTAGATTATGTGAGAAAAAGTGCCCTGTTAATGCTATTGAAATTAAAGATGCTAAACCAGTTTGGGTGAAAGATAAATGTACAATGTGCCTTGGATGCCTTCATCGTTGTCCTAAGTTTGCAATTCAGTATGGAAAAAATACAAGGAAGCATGGACAGTATAACAATCCTAATACAGGAAAATTATAATAAGTTTAAGAATTGCCATAATAGTAATAGCATAAAAAATAATGATACTATATATTTAATAACATTTTTTTATAATTAATAAAAATATATTAGAGCAGAAGTAAAATTAAATCAAATAATATTTAACAAGAAATAATACTTAAAGTTAATTATAGAATTTTAAGTATTATTTTTTTATTATTCAATGAAAGTATTTCAGATATTATATTTAATAAAAAACCTCACTTACTTATGATACGGTGAACCGTATCATAAGTAAATTAGGTTTTTACATTTCATATAAAATAATCTTAAGGTTTTAATAAAATATATAGATAATATTAAAGAATGATTCAGATATAGAATTTTTATATCTAGACTATTAGTAAGTGTTGCAAAGAAAAGAACAGTATCTTGATAATATTAATTTACTATTATAAAATATAAACATATTTAGTGAAAATTACTTACTTAAGTAACTTAAATAAAGGCAAGAATAATAGTAATATAGGAAGTGTTATTTATGAAAAGTGTTATTGTAAAAAAACCAGGAGGTTATGAGCAACTTGAGGTTGTTGATATGAATATACCTAAAATAAAAGAAGGGGAATTACTTATAAAAGTACATTCTGCAGCAGTTAATCGTACAGATATTATAACAAGAGAGGGAAAAGTAGGCTATCTTGAAAATCCTATTTTAGGAGTGGAGATTTCTGGAGTGGTTACTGAAATAAGTGGGGAAAGCTCTTTTTCTATAGGAGATAGAGTAATGGGATTAGTTAATGGTGGTGGTTATGCTGAATTTGCTGTGATGCCATCAGATAGAGCTATAAAAATTCCTGATTCTTTATCATTTGATGAAGCAGCAGCAATTCCAGAAGTATTTTTAACTGCTTATCAGACATTATTTTGGCTTGGTAAACTTAAAAAAAATGAAACTGTTTTAATTCATGCAGGTGCAAGTGGTGTTGGAACAGCAGCAATTCAATTGGCAAAACATATTAGTGATGCAAAAGTTATTGTTACTGCTGGTTCTAAAAGGAAACTAGATTTTTGTATGGAACTTGGAGCAGATGTTCTTATAAATTATAAAGAACAATCATTTGATGAAGAAGTTTTAAAAGCAACAAATGGTAAAGGTGTAGATTTAATTTTAGATTTTATTGGAGCTGATTATTGGAATAAAAACTTAGCTAGTATTAAAAAAGAAGGAAGATGGGTTCTTATTGGTATACTAGGTGGAGCAGAGGTTGAAAAAGTAAATTTACTATCAATTATGTCAAAGTGTATTCAACTTACAGGAACTTTATTAACTCCAAGAAGTAATGAATATAAAGCTATTTTAACAAAGGAGTTTTCTGAAAATATAATATCGTACTTTGAAGATAAAAAAATAAAACCTATTATTGATACTAAGTTTTCTTTAGAGGACATTGGAAAGGCACATTTACATATGGAAGGTAATCATAATATAGGAAAAATTATAATTAATGTGTGTGAATAATAGAAAATGAAGCTTAGTCAATATATCTTGGTTTTAGAAAAGAATAAACAACTTTAATAATTAATTATAAGCATTAAATGTGACCAATAGATTATATTTAGTATAAACATTAGTTAAAATATGTTTTAAATTTTAATAGTTACTAAACTACCTAAGTTTATTGTTATGGATATATGATTTAAATATATGAAGTTGAATTATAAATATATATTATAATTAACTAGTATTCTATAAGAGCTAGATTTGGTAAAACTCTTACTTGTATTTATATGTACAGGTAAGAGTTTTTTTATTTAGAAGGGAGAAAAGTATAATGAAAAAGGTTTATAAAGAAAATCATCAAGAATATATGATGGAGAATATCTACTAACAGAAATACTAAGATGTCCTAAGTGTGGAGCTGGCATGGTGATTTTAATAACTATTAATAAATTAGCTTATGGACTAAGAAGAGAAAGCTTCATTATAATTATTTTTATAATTTTACAAAGATAATATATGTGAATATTTGACAACTATATCATTTATTGATATATTATATTTAATGATATATCAATAAATGATATATATAATAGAAAGGAGAATTTTATGCCAAGAAAAGATTCTATTGATATTGGGGAACTAACAGATTCTGCTTTTTATATTTTATCTAGTGTTATTGAGGAAAAGCACGGATACCTAATTATGAAAACTATTGAGAACCTTACTAATAATGAAGTTACTATTGGTCCTGCATCACTTTATACAACACTAAAAAAGCTTTTATCAGCAGATTTAGTGGAGTTAAGTTCTGACAAAGATGATAATAAAAAAGTATATAAAATAACAAATAAAGGACGAGAGATGCTAATAAAAGAGATTGAGCGTAAAAAACAGATGGTTAAATTTGCTGAAAATTTTTTAAATTAGAAAAGAGGGATATTCATGAAAAGTAAATATATAATTATTAATGGGCTTGCTTTTAGTGAAGAAAGTGATATGGAAAAACTAAGAAATTATGCAAAGGAAGGTTGGATACTGGAAGACATAGTAGGAGGTTTTTTCTATAAGTTAAGAAAAGATAAGCCTCAAAATATAGTGTATAGTTTAGATTATCAATTGGATGCCGATGGAGAGTATTTTACCATATTCAAAGAAGCAGGATGGGAGCTTGTTCTTTCTGTCAATAACCAAATGCATATTTTTTTAGCGCAAGCTGGGACTAAGCCTATTTATAGTGATAGTAAATCGGAAATAGATAAATATACACGTGTAAGAAATCAAACAAGAATGGGAACAATCTATTCTTTAATAATAGCTATAGTATTGATAAGCTTGTTAGTTATTTCTGCAATAGCTATAAGACCTATATTTCTGATTATCTTAGCGTTATTAGTAATTGATATTTTCATATTTATCTTTAATTTTATGCCTTACTTAGCGTATAACTCTAGAATTAAGCAAATAAACAGGTATGGTAGATGTAAAAGTGAAGCAGAAAATAACAAAATCACATGGAAATTATATGCAATTGCAGGCGTTATATGGTTAGCTATAGGAATATGGCATTTAATTGGGAAACTATATTTTTCCGCAATATTTTTTATAATTTTTGGTGTTTATTTTATTTTTTCAAGTTCAGCCTACTTTAAGAAATATAAAAAGTCTTTTTAAATTTTATTCAAAACATTTAAAATGTAAAAATCTCATTTACAAGATATAAAGAGAAGTATATCTGTGGAGAACAAAAATTAGTAGGTAATTTAAAAGAGAGTATGTTTATTATTTGATGAATTCGGTATATAATATTGTATAAATAACTTTCTTCTAGGAGGTACTTTATATGAAAAATAAGGATATTAATTTATATGATATTTTCACAAAATATTCCTATAATGATATTATGAAATTACTTCAAAGCTCAAAAAGTAAAGAAGAACAAGATTTTTATGCAAATTTATCCAACATCATATTACAACGAGAGCAAATGAAAGTTATAGGTAAGTAATATGAAAAATTACACTATATTTGCTGGAGTTAATGGAGCAGGAAAAACTTCTATATATAAATCTATTTATTATAATGAAAATATGGATGAGAAAAGAATAAACACTGATGAAATGGTTGCAAGAATAGGCTCTTGGCAAGATAATAATATCCAAATTAAATGTGCAAGAGAAGCTGTAAAATTAATAAAAAAATATATACTTGAAGGTATATCATTTAATCAAGAAACTACTTTATAAGGGAAGAGTATAATTAGGAATATAAAACTAGCGAAGGAAAAAGGGTTTTATGTTACTATGAATTATATAGGTGTTGAAAGCATTGATATTGCTAAAGAAAGAGTTGCAATACGAATGAGTAAAGGTGGCCATGGTATACCAGATGAAGCTATAGAAAGAAGATATGGTGATTCATTAGCAAATTTAAATAAAGTAATCAATATATGTGATAAAGTTAATATATATGATAATACTGAAATGTTTAAGTTGGTAATGGTTGTTAACAATGGAGAAATAATTTGGGAAGATAGAAATTGTCCTAATTGGTTAAATATGAATTTTAATAATAAGCAGTAGAAGTTAAGCAAATTTTACTGCTTATTTTTTATGAAAATATATTAAAACTTAGAATTGAAATATTTATAATTATAGTAGAAAAAATATATGAGTATTTTAAATTATGCGTAGAATTGTATCATAAATGAGTTTTTTACTAAACTTGTAATATTCTACTTTTACTCTATCGATTCTACTTGTGGTGGGTTTCAATATAGTGACTTTGGAATTATTATACTATTAAAGGTGGTGTAATCATGGATACAAAAAAAATCGGAAGATTTATAGCAGATGCTAGAAAAAAGAAAGAACTTACACAGGCAGAACTTGGAGAATATCTAAATGTAACTGATAAAGCAGTTTCAAAATGGGAGTGTGGTAAGTGTCTACCAGATAGTTCATTATTTGAAGAGATAAGTAAAGTATTGGAGGTTTCAATGAATGAATTATTAAAGGGTGAATACATTGAAGAAGAAAATGTAGAGGTAGAAAGTAATAAAACTATAAACTCATTACTTAATGAGATTCAAAAATTGAAAAGAAATGAATCCTTGGTTGGGGCTTTATGTGCCATATTAATATCATTTATTACAGCAATCTATTCTGTTATATGGAAACCTGGTGTAAAAGCTTATCAACAATTTTTCTCAGGATTTATTGAAGCTATCAGTGGTGGGTGCCTTGTTATAGGAATAATTCTTATATTCTATACATGGGTAAAGTACTCCGAAAAAAACTCAAATAGTAAATAGAAATCAATTGATGTTTACGAGGATATGCAAGAATGATATCATGTAGAATATGTACAAAAGAATAAAAGTATAGAGCCTCATTTATTTATAATACGGAGAAGTGTATTATAAATAAATGAGGCTTATACTTAAATTGTAAATAAGTATAAACCTAAAGGTGTCTTTAAATATGACACCTTTATTTATAAGAATAATACACTTAAGCTGTATATCTTGAATTTTTAAGAATAAGTAACATCACGTGTTTCAATTTTATTCATTGATAAATAGCATGAAGTTATACCAATAGAAGCATCATATTCTACTAATAGAATTTTTGTATTCATATGTCACCTTATATTAAAATTTTTTATTAGGTAAATTATATACGTTAGATAATTAATTTTCAATTAATAGTATTTTTATATAGTATAGGTACTAAATGATATTGAAACTTTTAATATAGTTAGAATTTTTCAGAGGAATTAATAGAAATGTTAAAACAAGAAATAATTCAAGTTTAAAAATTTTAATTAATATAAATATAGTGATTAAGACTTTTAATATTATAAGGAGGTGAAAGGGGGTTTTTATATTCAATAAATATAAAAGTAAGAGATGGAATTGAGATACATGTTTTGAAGAAAGCAGAGAATATAGAGTCAAGATTTAATAGAATACCTATATTTATTGCTTCAAAATTAATAATATTTATTTTAGTTACAATGAGTACTAAATTTAAATACTTAATTTTAATATGAAAAATGTAGTTACTTTATTTATAGATAAGGTAACTACATTTTTTATAGTATGTATAGTTTGAGTTTTTACTTACTATAAAAAGAAGTTTATGATGAGAAATGAGGTTTCTTCAAGTAGATGTCAATTTATTAGTTATGAATTATTTAAAACATATTAAATAGGCAAAATCGTATAGTCATTTATCATAATAGCTATTTTGATAGTGGACAACACAAAGATTTACTTATTGTTAGATGAAGAATTTAATATAACCTTAAATTACGAAACAAAGTCCAGCAAGATTTGAATTACTGGACTTTATATTATTAGTTTAGATATTTATTTATAAACTGTAAAATATTTGAGTGTAATTGATCTAACGCAGATTCTTCTATTGGATAATGACTTCCGTTTTCTAATTCTACAATGTTTACTGGAACTTTCTTAATTTTATTTAAAAATTGTGTACTAAGATGTAGTGGAGTCCATCTATCTTCTTTTGGTTGTGTTAATAGAATTGGACAAATATTAAAATTCTCAGGTTCAATATCAGGTGTATAAGTCATATAAGTGTAAATGAATTTTAATGGAACACTACTTCCAGCTGATGTTTTATCCTTTAGCATTACTTTAAGAGCATTCTTATCATTGCATAAAGCGTTCATTTTTGAGCAAATGGTCATTTTCATTTTAAGGTTTGAAAGACCTATGTTAGAAGATAATCCTGACAATGGAACACCTAGTTTTCCCCAAAAGATATTTTTAGTAGTTTCATCTCTAACCTTCTGATCCCTTTGATCCAAAAATGTCATTCCGATTATACCTTTTATTTTCTTATTTTTACAGGCAACGTGATATGCTTCCATACCTCCAGCTGATAGACCATAAAGGAATATAGGTCTTGAATCCTTACTTAATTCGTAATTTATATAATCATTTCCTAAATTAACCCAGTCATTATATATAATAGTCATATTTTTATTAACTTCAGTTACACCATAAAGTGGCATATCTATAGCAATTACTTCAAAACCATCTTTAGAGAGCGGACCGCCAATAATTGTGGACATCTGTCTACCATTAGTCCCAACTCCATGAAATAAAATAATTTTTGCTTTGGCGTTTGGATTTCTAAATGTATCTAAATGAACCTTATTTCCTTTCCAATTCCACCATTCTTCTTCTGGTTTATAATTAGAATTGAAATGTAATTTTTGTGGTAAAAATTTTTCGATTTCTTTCCATGACTTTTGTTCATTGTAACTCATACTAACTCTCCCTTTTTATTAATTTTCCTCCTTAATAGTTCTTCTTATTCTACTTAAGGACTCTGGGGTTATACCTAAATAAGAAGCAATATAATGTTGAGGAACTCTTCCTTTAATTTTCCCATATTCTTTTTGAAAAGCTATATATCTTTCTGTAGCACTCAGTATTTGAAAAGCATATTCTCTTTGCATTTTATAAAGTAGATTATTTTCTAAAAATTCCATATATAAACGACTTAGATTTTCATCTTGTAAAATTAATTCTTTTAGGTCTTTAGCTTTGAATTTTAATGCACTAACATTTTCTAATGCCTCAAATCCTTGAATACTCTTTTGATTAGAAAAAAGACTTTCTCCTACACAAAAATCATTTTCTTTCATAAAAAATTTAGTGATGTCATTTCCGTCTTTATCCAAATAATAGCTTCTAGCTATTCCAGAAAAAATTACGTATACTTCATTTTGTTCATCCCACATATTTAAGATCATATCATTTTTTTTGAAGTTAACTTCAGAACTTATTGCTAGCATTTTTTCAATCATTTCATGGTTAATATAGTAATTACTATTACTAAAAACATTTTTAATTAATTTATATTTATCTTCTTTTTTCAATTAGTATCAACTCCAAATTTATTTTATATGTTATAGCTAAGAAAAACATTAACATTTGTTAATAGTTAAGAAGTAATCATTGAATTATTAAATATTGATTAATAATATATAAGTGTAGAGAAGTGAGGTAAGAAAAACAATAGAATTTTCTAAGGATTTATTGAAGCTATCAGTAGTGGATGTTTTGTTATAGGAATAACTAATATATTCTATACATTGCTAAAGTACTCTGATAAAGACTCCAATAATAATTAGAAATCAATTAATGTTTACGAGTATATTCAAGAGTGAGATTATGTAGAACATGTATAGGAGAGAACCTTATTTGTTTATAATACGGAGAACTATACCATGAATAAATAGGATTTTATTACAAAATAATGAGTCAATTTTGATCTTTATCATGTTGGCTCATTTTTATTTATTAAATAAGAATGAGGTTTTATGTATTATGTAGTGTTGATAGAATATAAATATATATTATAAAAGATATGAATAGAAAAGGAGTCATCTTCATTAATAATGCTAAAAATTCATTAAATGTAAAAGTAAGAGATGGAATTGAGATACATGTTTTGAAGGAAGTAGAGAATATAGAAGTTTTAGAAGCTATAATATAAACTACTTTATCAACGTGTATGACTGCAATTAAGATAAAGAGAGTTTAGTTAGAGTAATAAATGACTTTCTACTGATACTGGAAACTATCATAAATAAATGAGAAAAGTAGTCTTAATCAAGCAAAATTAATGGTTAAGACTATTTTTATAAGTAAAAAACAGCAACATGTAAGTTAAAAGATAAATTAATTAATAGATTTTAATTGGGAAAATTAATTCAATATCATATGAGATACCTTTTATAAGATAATTAGCATATTCACTTTTGGTATAATGATTATAGGACAAAAGAAAGCTTAAAAAGTCGGAATGTTAATCTTTAATGATGATAAGATTAGATTAACGAATTGTAAGGGGGTTAAAATTATGGAATGGATTGAAAGTATTAGAGAAGCTATTTCTTATATTGAAGAAAATATTACAGAGGATTTATCCATTAAAGAAATTACAGATAGGGTAAATATTTCTCCTTTTTATTTTCAAAAAGGATTTGGAATGTTAAGTGGCTATTCTATAAGTGAATACATTAAGAGAAGAAGACTAGCACTTGCCGGCAGTGAAGTTTTATCTAGTAATGAAAAAATAATAGATATTGCAATAAAGTATGGATATGATTCTCCAGATAGCTTTACTAAAGCTTTCACACGATTTCATGGAGTTACACCATCTGCGGTTCGTAAAGAGGGGGCTATGATAAAGTCATTTGTTGCCCTTAAAATCAAATTTTCATTGGAAGGTGGATATATTATGGATTATAAAATAGTTGAAAAAGATGCATTTAAGGTTATAGGAGCGTCTAAGAAATTTAAATATGAGTCAGCATTTACAGAAGTACCTTCATTTTGGAATGAGCATATTTCACAAGGAAAATTAAAAGATATATGCGGAATGTATGGTATTAATATTGATGAGGAAATGAGCGGTAATGAATTTGAGTACCTTATTGCAGAGGATTATTCTAAAGAGAAGGAAGGTATGGAAGGATATGTAGTTAAAACAATCCCTAAGTTTACTTGGGCTGTTTTCCCTTGCTTTGGACAAGGAAAAACATCAATTCAAGAAACTAATAAGAAAATATTTTCAGAGTGGTTACCAAACTGTAGAGATTATGAAATTGCTGCAGGTTATAATATAGAAATGTATAGTGATCCAAGCGAGTATGAAAAAGGGATTCTAGATGAAAGTTACTATAGCGAAGTTTGGATTCCAGTAAAAAGAAAGTAGAGGAATTAAGATAGTATGATATAAAAATATTAATTATATCATATATGGGGAAAACTAGATTTTTTTACTTAAATAATGTGAAAAATATCTATGGAGAAAAAATTATTAGAAAAACAATTGAAAAAAATATATTAAGCTTTAAAAGAACATCTGAATTTATTTCAGTTGTTTTTATTATATAGAGTAAATTTATAATTTTAAATTATAAGCAAGAAAATTATATTTAAGTATAATAATGTTGTTTTATTGTTATTTATTGAGAATAAAATTCTTGTATATTTTTTGTAGCTTTCTCTAGAACAAAAAGCTGATTTTATCTTTTAATCTATATGAGCTTAACTAGATATCAAAAGCAATTTTTAAGAAATATTAAGGCGTTTTATAAAATTTTAAAAAAATCTAATGCTGTTAATATAAATAATAATTTTAAGTAATAAAAGATTTTTATTTTATAACAACGTTCTTTAAATTCTGGTATAAAATGATTATTATTGGATAAAACTAACAGAAAATATAGTTAGGAGTAGAATATTATGTTAAGTCATTATGAAATAATGCAATATTGGAAGGATAAAGTAATCACTAAGGATTATCAAGTAAGAACATTAAATAATGAAAAAATAAGTAATTCAAATAGTGAAATTATTATAATTGATTGGGGAGAGCCTATGTGTTGGGGATGTGGAAGACCAGCGATTGATTTTACGCTAATAGACGAACAAGCTTCTATAAAGGATATATGGAATAATATATATGTATCAAAAAGATTGCAAAGGTGTCATATATTTGCGAAACAGCATGGAGGAAATAATGAGGCTAGTAATCTATTTCTTCTATGTAGTAAGTGTCATGAAGAATCTCCTGATACAGTATATCCTAAACATTTTTATTCTTGGGTTTATAATAAAAGAAAGGCTGGTGGATATATTAAAGAGTTTATTGATGAAGTGGAGAAGGTTTCTAAATATATGAATATAAATATAGAAGAGTTAGCAAATAGTTTTGAAAAAAAACATTCGTGGAAAGAATATTCGACTATTTATAAAAACGCTATCAGCAAATGCGGAATGCATGGATTTGGAATATCAAAATCAACATATATATATTCTATGCTTGAAGAGCTTAAAAATTTTGTTGAAAATGAAAAATAGTAGCTATACTATAAGTAAGAAGAGATCATTATTAATATACTGATTTCTTCTTATAACGTTTTAAGTTTTAGTTTTTTGAGATTTTAAAAATTTAATTCTGAAAAACTTACTCACTACTGATATGAGAACCATATCACAAATAAATAGACCCAATAGCCTTAGGCGTTCAAATATCTTGCTTAAGGCTATTTTTATAACCTAAAATATCATAAAGTAAATCAAACTCAAATCTAACTTTATTTAGTAAAAGAAAATAATCCAAGTCTTATATTATTAGATATAAATTTATCTGAATGTGATGGGTTTAAAATTTGCACTGAAATAAGAAGTTTTTCAAGAGTTCCAATTATATTTATAACAAGTAGGGATACTAATATAGATGAATTGATGGGTATCACATTATGTGGAGATGATTTTATAACTAAGCCTTATAATACTCAAATTCTTTTAGCTAGGATAAATTCACTTATTAAAAGAGCTTATCCCAGTGATGGAACTACGGATGTTATTGAACATAATGGAGCTAGGATAAATATTTTATCAAGCACTGTAGAGTATAGCGGTAAAGCTGTTGAACTTACTAAAAATGAACTTAAAATATTACATTACTTATTAAATAATAAGGGTATGACAGTATCTATAGTAGATATTATTGAATATCCTTTGGATAGTTTGATGTTTGTAAATGATAATACTCTTACAGTAATATTTGGAGAATAAGAAGTAAAATATTTAGGTGTAGTATTACTTATGATAAGCTTAACAGTCCTATCACTTAGTCAACTTGCAGATTCCATTGAGCATAAAGATAGATTTAATGTACTAAAAAGATTAGGTGTTGAGGATAATGAAATAAGTAAGATTATATTAAAGCAAATTTCACTGTATTTTATAATTCCTATTGCTATAGCTATGATTGGAGTTGTAATTTTTATATATAATTATTATCTGATTTATAAAGATATAATTAGCACCTATATTGGTGACACCACATTTATTTTAAGTATAATTACTGGGATTGTTTTAATGATTGGAATTTATATATGTTACTTTGGAGGAACATATTATACTTTTAAAAGAAATGTTAATAATTAATTTTATTTCTTTATTAATTTATATGGATTTTTATCTTAATATTTCTTATTAATAAAAAAGCACAAAATATCACTCATCAAGATTCTAAGGATAGTATAATTGCATTAAAATAGAAGACAAAGGGTTTTAAAACTATTCCTTGTATCTATTAAAATGATAGGAGTGATTATTATAATGGAAAATAATCTTAGATTTTATCAAGAGCATGATATTATGACAGAAATAAAAACCATGGAAGATATGGTTACCAATATACCAAAGGATATAAAAACTATTATATCTTATGTACAAAATATATTGCTCCATCAACATTGGGGTGAGGCTTATGGATTGAAGCTTAGTGATAAAAGAAAGGAAGAACCATTTGTACGAAGGTTTGAAGATAAACTGATTTTTTTGAAAAATATTGGATATAATCATATATCTGATAAAAAGCAAAATGAAAATAAAATGATAGGGATATGTCGTGATTTTACTTTAGCAGCAGTTGCACTTTGCAGGGAGGCAGGCATTCCCGCTAGAGCAAGGTGTGGCTTTGCAAGTTATTTAGAAAAAGGAAAATATATTGATCATTGGGTTATTGAGTATTGGAATGAAGATAAGAAAAGGTGGGTAATGGTGGACGCACAACTAGATGATATCCAGATAGAAGAATTAAAAGTGTCTTTTGATCCTTTAGATATAAGTGAAGAGCAGTTTATAACAGGGCCAAGAGCTTGGGTGATGTGCCGAAAAGGCTTAATTGAACCTAATTTGTTTGGGATTTTTAAATGGTGGGGATATGATTATTTAAGATGTAATTTAATCTTAGATGCTAATTCACTACTAAAGCTAGAAATGCAGTCATGGGATATGTGGGAAGGATATAAAAGTATGCCGATAGAAGAATGGACACAGAAAGACTATGAAGTAATGGATCATTTATCTAGGCTTGCCATGAATATTGATAATAACTTTAAGGATTTATATAATTATGTTCAAAAGAATGATAAAATAAAAGTACCTGCAGATTTAGATAAAGTTATTAATAGTTTAAAATAAGGTGATGAATATGTGTTATATAAACTCCATAGAGAAAGCATTAATTTATATTGAAAACAATTTGCAGGAGGATATTGATTTATCTGCAATCGCAAAGGAAGCGGGATATTCTCTTTATCACTTTCATCGTATTTTTAAAGGTATAGTGGGAGATTCAATGAAGGATTACGTTAGGAAGAGAAGATTTACAGAAGCTGCAAAAGAATTAGTATATACAAATAAGTCTATAGTAGAAATAGGTATAAAATATGGCTACGAATCAAGGGAAGGTTTTAGTAGAGCTTTTGAAAAAGTTTATGGAAGAAATCCATCAGAGGTAAGACGAGATAATTTGCTTTATTTTATAAGAGAACCAATAAATGTTGATTATATGATGTTTCAATTAAAATTAACTACAGAAGGATTAACTCCTTTGTATCGTAATCTTTCTGAAAGATATGTAGTAGGAAAGAAGTGGAAGGTAAAGGCAGATGGAAGCAATTTACAAGATATACCATTATTATGGCAAAAGTGGAATAATGAGAAAGAAAGTGAAAAGATAATAAATCGTAAGTATGTTGATGAAAGCATGGGAATTTGTATATTTTCTCAAGGCGATGTTTTTGATTATATGATAGGTCATGAAGTTAATACTATAGAAAATATTCCAGAGGACATGGTGATATGTAGATTAGAACCCTCACTTTATGCAGTTTTTAGAGTCATTGGCCCAATAACAGAAAGTGTACAGAAAACTTGGGATTATATATATTCAGTATGGCTTAGTGAATCAAAATATAAACATCGAAACATTGATGATATTGAATATTATTATTACAATCAAGGGGAACTTGTTGCTGATCTTTATATCCCTATTATTCCTTATTAATAAAAGTAGTTCCTAAATTACAATAATAAATTGAACTAATTTATCTTAGCACTAAATTGAAACCTAGTGTTTTTACTTACTCTACTGTGAAGAATACTATAAATGAGTTAGACCTATTAGTATAAATATTAAAAAACTATATTTAGCTTATTAGTATTGATATATACAAATAAAAAAGGACTTACTGTTATAAGCAAGTCCTTTAAACATATTCTAAGAACAATTTAAAATAGCATCTACTATTCATAAGTTCCTATTACTTTAAGAAATTCTTCAAAAAATTATTATTCTATATTTTCTATAATCTTAGCAACCCATTCACATAAATTAGCTGAGGCTTTTTCAGCTGTTTCTACAACTCTTGCATGTGAATGTTTATGTTTTTGTATTCCTGTTGCCATATTTGTAATGCAAGCTATTCCAAGAACATCTATTCCTAAATAATTAGCAGCTATCGTTTCTGGAACCGTTGACATACCAACAGCATCAGCACCTTGTCTACCTATAGAAACTATTTCAGCAGCAGTTTCATAATAAGGGCCCATAAAACCAGCATAAATTCCTTCTTTATATTCAACATTAATTTCATCTGCTATTGATTTAGCTTTATCTATTAATTCTAGTTTATAAGGTTCAGACATATCAGGGAATCTTACTCCAAATCTTTTGTCATTAACTCCAATTAAAGGATTGTCCCCAAATAGATTTATAAAATCCTTTATAAGCATTAATGTACCAGGTTTAAAATCAGTATTTATTCCTCCGCAAGCATTAGTAACTATAAGCTTTTGGATACCTAATTGTTGCATTACATATACAGGATAAGTAACTTCCTTCATAGTATATCCTTCATAGTAATGGAATCTTCCTTGCATTGCTAATACATCTATTCCTTTTATTTTTCCAAATACTAATCTACCTTCATGACCTTCTACTGTTGATTGAGGAAAATTTGGAATATCTTTATAATCTATATACTCTTTATCCTCTAACACATCAACTAAATTACCTAATCCTGAGCCAAGAATAACTGCAACCTTTGGATTGAATTTAGTAATTTTATCCTTTATATATTTTGTAGATTCTACAACTTTATCATACATATTATTCATTTTATTACCTCCACTAACTTTTAAACTTAATTTATCATAAAATTGTTGAAAGTAATGATGACATATGTCACAATATAGGAAAAAATTATCATTTAAATAATACAAATATGGTAAAGGATAAGATTATGAAAAAAATATGCGATTCTCAAACTATAAGTAAGTCCATAGAAAAGTACAATATAAATAAATTTTTTAGTAAAGATATAAATTCTCATGCTGAACTTTTCCTATTCAAGAAAGGAGAACATATTTGTAGAGAAGGTGAAAGTACAAACTATCTTTTTTTCTTAGTAAAAGGAAAAGCAAAAGTTTATTCCTCATTAAGCAATGGGAAAACTCTTTTAATATGTTTTTATAATTCAGTAAAAATGATTGGTGATATTGAATTTATGAAGTTAGAGCCAGCTAATTCAAATATTCAAGTTTTAGAAGATAGTTATTGTATAGGTATTTCTATTCAAAAAGTTAGGGAATATTTATTAGATGATGTTAAGTTTCTACGTTTTATGTGTGAGTCTTTAAGTGAAAAATTAAAAAAATTATCTAAAAATAGTTCAATTAACTTACTTTATCCATTAGAAAATAGATTATCTAGTTATATATTAGCGACTGGGGAAAGGGTAAATGTTAATGGAGTAGATGTACTAATATTTGATGAAAATTTAACTGAAATAGCAAAACTTTTAGGTACAAGTTATAGACATCTTTTAAGAACATTAAAATCACTTTGTAAAAGTGGTATTCTTAAAAAGAAAAGCTCTTACTTTGAAGTAGTAGATAATAGTATGCTGACAGATCTTGCAGCAGATTTATATAAATAAAACAATTAATAATATATAAAGTGATGAAATTAAAAAAGTATACTTTAAAACTATAATGGTAAACTATACAATAAATAATAATGGGTTAAAAATTATTTATATGAAAATAGAAAATGGATTAAATAAAAAATAAAAGGGGATAAATAGATGGTTTATGTTGCTTTACTAAGAGGAATAAATGTTGGTGGAAAAAATAAAATAGATATGAAATTACTGAAAGAAACTTTCGTACGAACAGGTATGCAATCTGTTACTACATATATTAATTCTGGAAATGTGATTTTTACAGATATGAAACATACAAAGACAGAAATTACAGATCTTCTTGAAGCGGCTATATTTAGAGGTTTTCAATTAAATATTAAAGTTTTGATTCGTAGTCTAAATGATTTTGAACATATTATGAAAGTTCTACCAGAAGCATGGAAGAATGATAAAGATATGAGAAGTGACGTATTATTTTTATGGGAAGAATTCGATAGAGAAACAGTTATTAATGAATTGAATATTAAGCCAGAAGTAGATACTGTTATGTATGTACCGGGAGCAATTCTATGGACATTAGATAAAGTAAATATTACGAAAAGTGGGTTAAATAAATTTATAGGAACTGACGTATATAAAAAAATGACAGTGAGAAATGTTAATACTACCCGTAAAATATATGAAATCATGAAAGGGTTAGAATAAATTCTAATTTAAATGATATAATATCTTCACAATATCTTACTTTAAATGTTAAAATAAAAGCTATAGAAAAAATTAGGTGAGGATGTGTTGGAAGAAGTATGCAAAAATATAATCAGGATAATCCACAGCTTATTAATTCTATGGTATGTACTATAGATATATTAGGATTTTCACAAATGATAGTAGACTCTTGTAGTAAAGGATATGGAGATAGGCTGCTTAATGAGGTTAACTTTCTTATAAATAAGAATAAACAATGTATAATACCAAATAAGTACAGTCAAGGAAAGATAAAAATATATACTGATAATATGATTGTTGGATATCCTATAAAGGATGATGGAGAAGAAGAGTTAGATGAAATATTGGATAATGTATCAGAATATCAATTTAACCTAGCGATAGAAGGCCTTTTTGTTAGAGGCGGAGTAAGTGTAGGTGAATTTTATATAAATGAGGATATTGTTTTTGGACCTGCTCTTTTGGATGCGCATGATGCTGAGAGTAATTTAGCTTGCTATCCAAGAATTATATTAGATTATAAGACAGTAAGTAGATTACAAAAGTACATAAATAATTATGATGTTGCACCGCAACACAAGAAAATACTTATTGATAGTGATGGCCAGTGGTTTTTAAATTATTTAAATACTATATTTAAATATTACATAGAATGCAATAATGAATATGAATTTGAAAGAGTGCAAATAGAGTTACTTCTTAGACATAAAGTTAAAGTTGAAGAAATGCTAGAATTAAATAAAGAAAATATAAAAGTATGGGATAAATATGTATGGACAGCTAATTATCATAATTATTTCTGTGACTTATATTTTCCAAATGAGAAGCAGTTAAAAATATCAAGAAAGAGTTTACTTTCATGGCCTAGAGAAATTTCAAAAAATGATTTTTAATACTATAGATCATATAATTAATGAAGAAATTAAATTTATTTATATATATTTTCAGTAAAAGTATTGTAATAATATAAATAGTATGTTATTATAAATGAGTAGCAAAGTTGCTAACAAAAAGGTTTCATTTAGGTAAATAGTTTCTCAAAAATTAGAGATTATTATATCAATTTAGAATCTTTAATTTTAGGAGGAATATTTATGACAGATAAGACAATAACATGTAGAGATTGCGGAAGCGAATTCATATTTTCAGTAGGAGAACAAGAATTCTATAAAGAAAAAGGATTCGATAATGAGCCAACAAGATGTATATCTTGTAGAAGAGCTAAAAAAGAACAAAATAGAAGATAATTTTAGATTGTTAAAGGTTATAGTTTAAACTATAACCTTTTTTGATGTTTTATTATAATAAATTATATATAATAAAACCTTATTTATTATATAATGATATCATTTTTTCTTCCATATAATATGCAGTTTTGTAAGAAGTACTCCAGTATCACTTGTAATATTATGAATTGTATTAATAGAGCTACTTTCATCATAAATTACTTCAGATGAAATATGTAGTGTATCTCCATCAGTTGTTTCCTTTTTAAATAATACCTTAATATTGAATAAATTATATTCGCTTAAAATAGATCTTGGTAAAGTATCCATAGCCATTTCAATATACTTTACATTATTAACATGCCCATAAGAGTCTATATCACTATATCTAACTGGATAGTTTTTCAGATAGTCTGTTTTTTGAATTTTAGGAATATCATCTAAAACAGGTACTTCATCGAGTTCTTTTTTTAGACCATATATTTTGCTTTGTTCAGGAGATATTCTCATAGGACGCCTCTTTTCAAAATCTATTAATATAGCAGTTGAAAAAACTTCTCCTATAACTTTTCCTTCAGAGTTCATTATAGTATTTTGCCTATAACCATAGAATTTTTTTGTACCTAATACCTTAGTTTGAACTGTTATTTTATCTCTTAATTTAGGGTATTCATATATAATTATATCATATTTTAAAAGTACCCAAATACAATTATTTTGAGCAAAGCCTTCCTTAGTTTCTCCTAAAGAATCAGATTGGGATATAATAACATCCCATAAGAAATCTCCTAAAGATGAAAATTTGCATTTATGTTCAGAGTCAACATCAAAAAAATTTATTGTATATTCCTTTTCAAAAATATTATTCAATTATAGTTCCTCCTTTTATAAAGTTTGCATGTGTTTATATTAAATATTGTATCATAGTTTTATAAATTTCATATATTTTACAGGAGATATAGAGATTAATGGACTGGATAAATATTAATAAATATTTCTATAAATACTATAGTTTAAGTATTGCCAATTATTGATTGCTTGTTACATATGTGGTAGAGTTTTTAATAGTTGGAAAATTAAATGAATATATTAAATATGATTTTTAAAGTAGCTTAAATAGGAGGTAAGGGAAGCTTTTCAGGTGGATTACTATATATACATCATTTTAAAGAGTTATCAAGCAAAAGAATAATTTAAGAAATACTTAAGGAGGTTAAAAGAAAATGAAACGAGTTTATTTAGCAAGTCCATTTTTTAATGATACAGAGGTTGAATGTTTAGAAATAGTTGAGAAAATATTAGAAGAAAAGGGGTTAGAGGTGTTTTCACCTATGAGGAATCCAATGGATAAACATGCTGAAGTTGGTTCTCGTCAATGGTCAATTGAAACATTTATGAATGATTTAAAACATATTAAGTGGTCCGAAATAGTTGTGGGTATATATCATGGGAACTATTCAGATAGTGGAACAGCATGGGAACTTGGCTATGCGTATGCTACTGACAAACCTGTTATCTTAGTTCATGTTGGTAAAGATAGTAATCTTATGGTCCATGAGGGTTCACATGCTAATATAACATTAGATGAACTTAAAGATTATGATTTTAATAAGTTAACTAGTTCTTTTTATACAGGAGAAATGCTTTAATTAATAGAATTAAAGCATTTTAATAAGAAGAAATCAAAAGAGTTATAGCAACAAATTCATATAAATTTGCCTCTTATGCTGATGAGCTATGGGGAATGAGCAATGGCAAATTAATGTATGTAAAGAGCAAATAGTAATAAGTGTATAAAAAGACAATTATATTAATTTATTTATATTTTAAAAGAAATAGTGGTAGACTTATTTGATTCATAAATAAATAATCATAGTCAATAAAATGAATTGAAATTAAAATAGAGAGTAGCTTTTTTATGAGATTTACCAAAAGAATAGGCAAATGAGTATTTAAAAGATTTATTAACAAGAATTTAGATTAGAGGGATGAAAAATACATGATTTTTATTTTTCAGCCACAGGTAGCAGTAATTAAATCATCAAAAAATTAGTAGCATCCAATTATATCTGGACTACTAATTTTTTTTGAACTTTTTAATAATTAAAACATATAAATATTAATGGTTTTTAGTAAAAATTATCAGTATATTCTTCACTAAAACAATATTAGTCATCAATATTGTTATTACCCAATTAACATAAGCTTTGAAAAACAGACATAAGCAAATAGTTTAACACTTACATCATTGTCCATTTTTATTCCCCTTCTTGATAGTATAAATCTTAAAAGTACATACTTACTATTAGATATATATTATATTTATCATGAAGATAAAAAAACTTCAAGGAAGAAAATATAATGGAAAATATATTATTTTAGATACTAGGTTTAGTATTAAAATGGAAAAGAAAAAAGGACTTTATGGATAAAATATTATACTTTTTACTTTATAAAATTTAATTTTTTATTTTATGTTAAAATTGCAATACTAAATTTGAAAAATAGTACCATTTAATTCTCCTAAGAAAACATTTACAATGATATTGAAGTAGTGATGACACCTAATTATAGAAAACTTATGGAGGGGTAAAATGAAAAAAATTAAAATTTTAGTTTCAAGCCTTTTAATACTTAGTATATTTGCTGGAGTTGGATGTTCAAGTAAGGCAGATGAAGTGAGTAATGAACCAGAAGAAAAAACTAATTTAGTATGGGCAGGTTGGAGTGGTGAGGAAGAAGCCAATAAAGAAATAATAAAAGAAATTATTGATACTTATAATACTTCAACAGATGGGTCTGAAATTTCATGGGTTGGATGGCCTTGGGCTAATACATTGCAGCAGTTAATTATAAGAACTCAAAGTGATCAAGATCTTGATGTAGCACAGGTAGATATGGCATGGCTTGCAACTCTAGCAAAGATGGATGTACTAGTTGATTTAAATGAGGTATTAGGAGAAGACTGGATGAAGCAAAACTTATCAGATGCAGCATTAAATTCTGGAAATATCGACGGAAAGCAACTTGCAGTTCCTTGGACACAAGCATCTATAGGAATGGTTTATAATCCTACTATATTGAAAAGTGCAGGTGTTGATAAAGTTCCTGAAACTGTAGATGAGTTTGAGGATGCTCTTAAAAAGATTAAAGAATACGATAAAGATATAATTCCTTATGCAGCTGCAACTAAAGAAGCAGGAAGTATAGCAAAAGATGTAAATGCTTGGTTTTGGACTTTTGGTGGTCAATATATAGATGATACTGGTAAGGTTGTAATAAATAGTGAGGCAAATGAAAAAGCATTAACTTGGTATAAAGGTTTAAAAGATAACGGCTATATAGCAATGGATTTAACAAGATTTGATGCAAGACAATTGTTTGCTCAAAATAAAGTTGCTTTCTATGATGACGCTATACTTGCAAGAGGTATCGCTAAGAGCAATGGAGTTTCAGAAGATGATCTTGATGAAATAATAAAGCCAATGGAAAGACCTGTTTTAAACGGAGGGGACAAACCTCAGTCTACACTATGGGGTCATCAATTAGTTATATTTAAGAGTGCTAAGGATAAAGAGAAGGCTGGAGATTTTATAAAATATTTAATAAGTGAAGAGACTTCTATTAAATACTTCGAAGCTTCAGGATCTGTTCCTGTAATGAAATCAGCTATTAACAGTGAAAAGGTTAATAATGATAATTGGTCAAGTGAGTGGCTTAAGATAACTGAAACTGGGAAAAAAGCAGAAACGCAAAAATTTGAGAATGATAGCCAGCTAGCAACTATAATTACTGAAGAAATTCAAAATACTCTACTTGGAGCTAAAACTCCTAAGAAAGCATTAGAAGATGCACAAATTAGGCTTGAACAGAACATCAACTAAGGAGGTTATTATATGCAATCAAATTTATTTTTAAATAATAAATCTGATGATGTAATAAAAAAGAATAAACTAACAGATAGCCAATTTGGCTTTCTGTTAGTACTCCCTGCTATTATAGTTTTTTCTCTAATAGTACTATATCCTTTTTTATCATCAGTTTCACATAGTTTTTTTAAGGCTGGAATGTTAACTACTGAAAAAAGTTTTATAGGATTAAATAATTTTAAGAGTATTATTGCAGATCCTAATTTTACTAAAATACTAATAAATACTTTTATATTTGTTTTTGGAACAACTTTTTTATCGTTTATATTAGGATTTATATGGGCAATAATATTAAACCAAGGATTCAAAGGAGCAGAATTTCTTCGGGGTATTACTCTTGTTAACTGGATAATTCCTGGAACAGCTATAGGATTTTTATGGATGTGGATATTTCATGGTCAATTTGGAGTTTTTAACTATATATTAAGAAGTTTAGGAATTATTAAGGAAAATATTACATGGTTAGCAGATCCTAAATTCTCGATGCTGGCAGTTATAATAGCAAGAACTTGGCAATACATGCCTTGGTTTATGGCACTTCTTATAGGTGGATTAAAAGGTATATCAAATGACATGGTTGAAGCAGCAAGAATAGATGGTGCTAATAACTTTAAAGTGTTTACAAAAATAGTTCTTCCATCCATGAAAAATATTATATTCTTTATTTTGCTTTTAGGTATTATAGCAGGACTTCAACATTTTGATATTATATGGGTTATGACTACAGGAGGCCCAGGAATATCAACTACTACACTGTCTGTTGAAGTATATAAAACTGCTTTTCAAAATTGGAACTTAGGTAGAGCTTCTGCTATGGGCACAATATGGGTTGCTATATTATCTGTATTTATGTTTTTATATTTAAAAATGCAGAAGGAAAAGTAAAGGGGGAACTATTATGTCAGAATTTAAATTATTTGATAGTAAAAGTAAGGGATTTAAAATATTTTTTATAGTTTCACTAATTATAGTAGGATTGTTTGTGCTTTTACCATTATATTGGATAATAATAACAGCGTTAAAGCCAGCGAAAGATGCTTTCAATGTTAATCCAAGCTTATTCCCTAAGAGTATAACTTTTGATAATTTTATACAGGTAATAACAGATAAGAGAATACTTATGTATCTTAGAAATAGTTTGTTTGTATCTTTCGTAAGCTGCTTTATATCTACAGTTTTATGTACTTATGCAGGCTATAGTTTTTCAAAGTTTAGATATAAGGGAAGAAAGTCATTTATGATGCTAGTAATGACTGCTCAAATGTTTCCTTTTGCAGTACTCCTTTTAACAATATATACAGTAATGCGTAAATTTAATTTATTAGATAATTATCTATCACTAATCCTGTCATTTGTTACATTTACTTTGCCGATGGGGACTCTAACATTGAAATCATACTTTGATGAAATACCAGATTCTTTAATAGAGTCAGGCAGCATAGATGGAGCATCAAGAATGACTATAATGCACAAAATAATATTTCCGTTAGTAGTGCCTGGAGTAATATCTACTGCAATATATGGATTTGTTTGGAGTTGGAATGATCTTTTATATTCATTGACTCTTGTTACGTCAGCTGCAAAAAGGACTTTAGCTCCAGGATTGTCACTAACATATATGGGAGAATTTCAAAACAACTGGTCTAATATGATGGCAGCTTCAATATTTGTATCAATACCGGTTGCTCTAATATTTATATTTTTGCAGAGATACTTTATTCAAGGTATCACTTCTGGCTCAGTAAAAGGTTAAATTTGTGAGGTATAAGAATGAATAAAAAAATTATAATTAAAGATTATGAAGTAGTGGTTATTGGTGGAGGTATGTCTGGGGTCTGTGCTGCAATAGCAAGCGCAAGACATGGAGCAAAGACTGCACTTGTAAGTAATCGTCCAGTACTTGGAGGGAATGCAAGTTCTGAAATAAGAATGCATATATGTGGTGCTGATTATCATGGATTTAGAAAAAATGCTAGAGAAACAGGAATAATAGAAGAAATTTTATTAGATAATAAAAGAGTTAATAGAAGCAATTCTTTTTCAATATTAGATACTGTCTTATGGGAAAAGACAAGATTTCAAAAAAATCTTGATTTATATTTAAATACACATATTACAGAAGTAATTAAAGATAAAGATAAAATTATTATGGTTAGTGGAGAACAATTAACTACGGAGAAGGTACTTAAATTGAATGGAAAAATATTTATAGATGCTACAGGCGATGGTACTGTTGGCTATTTATCTGGTGCAGAATACATGTCAGGGAGAGAAGCAGCGGATACGTTTGGAGAAAATTTTGCTCCTGAACAATCAGATAATCATACTATGGGAAGCACGATTTTGTTTACAGCTATAGATATGGGGAAAAAAGTTGAATTTATAAAACCAGCTTGGGCTAATACTTATAATGAGGAAGACTTAGCCTACAGAGAACATCACGAAATCAACAGTGGATACTGGTGGATTGAAATTGGCGGAGATGATATGGATGTAATACAAGATGGTGAAGCAATAAGAGATGAACTTTTAAAAGCTGTATATGGGGTATGGGATCACATAAAAAATTCGGGAAATCACAATGCAGACAATTTTGCATTGGACTGGGTTGGGTTTTTACCTGGAAAAAGAGAAAGTAGAAGAATAACAGGGGATTATATTTTAAAAGAACAGGATTTGTTTGATGGAAAAATATTTGAAGATGCTATAGCTTATGGTGGCTGGCCTATGGATATGCACACTGTAGGAGGAATAAGAACCAGAAGAGAGCCAAATGATTTCATTATGATGGATGATTTATATACAATACCATATCGATCAATATACTCAAAGAATATAAATAATTTAATGGTAGCAGGAAGAGACATAAGTGCTTCACATATGGCTTTTGGATCAACACGAGTTATGGCAACCTGTGCAGTTATTGGTCAAGCTTCAGGTACAGCAGCTGCTATGTGTATAAGTAAGCAAGTTACGCCAAGAAGGCTTAATAATCACATACATGAACTCCAACAAATGTTAATGAAAGAAGATAGCTATATACCAGGCTTTAAGAATGAAGATAAAGAGGACTTAGCACTAGCTTCAAAAGTAAGAGCCTCAAGCTTTCTTAAAAACTGTGAGCCTGAAAATATTATAAACGGATACTCAAGAACAGTTAAAGATAAGATAAATGCATGGATTACAGATTCTAATGACAAGAATGCTTGGATTGAACTATCTTTTGATAATAATATTTCACCTAAAGAAGTAATAATAAAATTTGATTCAAATCTCTCAAAAGAAATAATGGTTTCATTGACTCATAGTGTTAGAAAGCGCCAGCAAGAAGGTACACCAAAGGAAATAGTAAGAGATTATGATATTGAATTTTATGATGGAGAAGCATTAGTATCAAAAAGAGTAGTTAGGGATAATCATAGGCGACTTAGTTGTACTAAGTTTGATAATATTATCTGTAACAGAATAAGAGTTAAACCTTTAAATACATGGGGATCCGATAAAATTTGCATCTATGAGATTAGGGTATATTAAAAAGGCTATCTTTTGATAGTCTTTTACATTTTGAGGAATTTAAGCTATTAGATATAGAGGATTTTGAAGTAGTATGAAGAATAATATAAAATGTAAACTAGATAAAATTATTTGAATTACTGGTGGTGATATAAGTGTATAATCTTGTTATAGCAGATGATGAAAAGAACATAAGGGAAGGCTTAAGTAGATTTATTGACTGGGCAGATCTTGGGTTCAATGTTGTAATGAAATGTGAAGACGGAGAAGATGTAATAGATTATATAAATACCATGTCTGTAGATGTAGTACTTTGCGATATTAGAATGAATAGAAAATCAGGACTTGACGTAGCTAAGTATGTATTTGAAAACTCTAGAGATATAAAGGTTGTTTTAATGAGCGGTTATCAAGAGTTCGAATACGCTAAAAAGGCTTTAGAATACAATGTAGTTTGTTATATAGTAAAGCCTATAGAAATGAGCGAGATTAAAGAAAAGTTTATTAAAATAAAAAGTAATCTTGATGGTTTGAAAAATATTAATGAAAAAATGCATGAAGAAAAGAAAAGAGCAATTGATATCCAACGAGATTTTAGTGTGCTTATAGATATGCAGTCCAATTTAATTGAATCTTTTTTGAGTTTTGATAAGATTTCTATCTATAGTATTTTTAAGGATATATCCAATAAAGTAATCAATATGCCTTTTAATTCTGGGATAAAGTTTTTAGAGAACACTTTAGTACTTTTGTTAAATAAAATAATTAGTTTTTACTTAGGTTTAAATATAAAAGAAGACTTGATAGATATAATAAGAAATATTAGTGCATCTGAAAATTATAACAATGCGCTTGAAGTTTTCGAACTATGGATAAACTCAGCAGTTAATGGAATTGAAGAAAATAATAACAGCAATTCTAAATTAGTTATAAAAAAAGCAAATAAGTATATTGAAAAAAACTATATGTATGATTTAACTTTAGAAAAGGTTTCTGAAATTGTATTCTTAAGTCCCGTTTATTTAAGTAAGGTGTATAAGAAAGAGATGGGAATTAACTTTATTGATTATGTAACAAAAATAAGAATAGAAAGATCAAAAGAACTTTTAAGCAATAGAAATCTAAAAGTTTACGAGATATCAGAGCTTGTAGGATATAAAAATCTTAAATACTTTTACAAGATATTTAAAAGATATACAGGATATACTCCAAATAAGTATAGGGAAATGCTTGTTAATAATAAATGTATTAAATATAAAGAAGATAAATAGGTGTTTTTATGGGGAAAATTAAGAACTTGAATATATGGAAATATATAAAAGAGTACAGATTTAACAGCATTTTAGTAAAGTATTTTATAACTATTAATCTTTTTATAACTTGTCCATTATTTTTATCATTATTTATTGCCTTTAATCATTTAAATAATATTTATAAGGATCAAATAATGAATGTTAACTTGGCTGCTTTATCAAGAACAAAAGATAGTATTGATATGATAAGTAGGCAGGTTGAGACTACTCTTCTAAGCCTTGCGACTGATTTGGAAGTAGAAAATATATTAAGATTTAATAGTAGAAACTATGATGAAAAAGATTCAGATATGCTTAAAAGTATAAATAACATAGAGAAGGTAATAAATACCTATGTATATTATGGAGATTTCATAAATTCTATTTGTATTTATTCTGAAAAAAGTAATTATAAGGTTGTTACAAGCAATATGTCCTATATAGACTGGAAATATAGTGATACTCTTGAAAAGGAATTTCATAAAAACATCTCTAAAAGCTATTGGACATCTGTTATTCCTGAAAAGAATACGATATCATTTTTCAGAGCCATACCTTTATATTCTACTGAAAAAAGCGGTGTAGTTGTAGTTAGCATTGATATTGATAGAATTAATAAACTTATAAATCAAAATAAGGATTTTACTATTGAGGATTTCTATATACTAAATGATGATTCTATAATATTTAATAAAGATATAAAGCTATTAAACAAAAATATTAATAGCGTAAAAGCACTTCAAGGAATAAATATATCAAATCTAGGAAAAGGAACTACAATGACAATAGATGGAAGAGAATATTTCATAAATAATATCAAATCTAATTATAATGACTGGAATTTTATATCTTTTATAAGTACTAAAGATAATAAATTAAGGGTAAATAGACTCAGGGATATAATGATTGGATTTTTAATTTTTAGCATAAGTTTAGTGCTTATTATTTCATTTCTTATAGCTGTTAAGCTTTTTACACCAATAGAGGAGATAGTTAGAATACTCGAAAAGAAAAATTATGATACCATACCAATTTACAGTAAATCAAATATAAATGAACTAAAAATAATATCCAGAGGCTTGGAAAATTCTATAAGTGATGTTCAATATCTTAAGGAAGAGCTTAATAATAGGATGCGCTTACTTAAAAAAGCTAGGTCTATAGCACTTCAATCACAAATTAATTCTCACTTTCTATTTAATACTTTAGAGAATATAAAGTGGAAGGTTATGGAGTTTACCAATGGAGAAAATGAAGGAAGTCATATGATTTCAAATTTATCAAAACTTTTGAGAATAAGTCTTAATACAAAGGGTTATATGAATACTTTGAAAAATGAAATAGAGCATGTAAAGATATATTTAGAAATACAAAAAATAAGATATGAGGACAAATTTGAAGTTGTTTATAATATTCAAGAAGAAACATTAGAAGCCATGCTTCCCAAAATAACATTGCAGCCAATTGTAGAAAATGCAATATATCACGGAATAAAGCCAACAAATAAGAAGTGTACCTTAATAATAAGATCTTTTCTTTTAAAAGATAGAATTTTAATAGAGATAAATGATGACGGTGTAGGGATGAAAGAAGAAGCTAGTAGATCCATTAATAATGAGCTTCAGACAGAATACATAAAAGAGGAAAACCATATTGGAATAAAAAATGTTAACCAAAGAATAAAGCTTAGTTTTGGAGAAAACTATGGTATAGAAATAAAAAGTAAGGTTTCTATTGGTACAAGTATAATTATATCAATACCTTCGGATTATAAAATTAATTCCAATGGAACTTAAAATTAATTTATTAATAATTATAACGATTATAAGTTTTGTAGTTACTTTATACATAAACAAAGTAACTACAAGTGAATGATAAAAAATACATTTTAAATGATTAAAAATGCCCCCTGCTTGTCAATAATTTAAATAGTTAAAGATAAGGGGGCTAGAATATGAAAGTAAGCAAAAAAGTAGCAATTATAATTTTAGCAATAAGTGTTTTTTTGATAAGTGATATAATAAGAGTTTCTGCAAATACATCGAATGATCTCAAATCTATAGGATTAAATAGCGAAAGTTTTGTTGAATATATGAATAATTTAGATATAAGTAAGGAAGAGATTGAGGAAATAGTAGATAAGGGTAAAGAGTTATCAGAAAATATTAAAGATAAAACCAATATTAAGGAATTTAAAATAAGTGAGTTAGTAAATATATATAAAGAAATAACTTCAATAGCTAATAATTTAAATCTTAATATAGATTTCAGTTTTAAAGACGGAAATTTTAACCTTAAAGAGAAAAATAGAGATGATATAATATTTAAGGGGAATGTGAATGATTTAGGTAAATATTTTGAGTTTTATAAAAATAATACTCAACTATTTGCCAAAGAGGTACTAGGAAATATTGAAAACAAAGAAATTCTTGATAACATAGGAGAAGTTGTAGAAGAAGAGTTTGGGGGATCAAGGGAAACATTAAATAACATTTTAATGATAGATGAAAATGAAGATATTAATGATTCAATAAATAGAGAAGATCAAAATAAATTTAGCACAAATAATGAAGGAGTAAATAATAAAGGTAATTATAATGAAAGCAAAAAAAGGAATTTCGGAACAGTATTTTCTATTTTTATTTTGACTGGTGCCTTTTTTACAATTGTGATTGCGTATATAAAATTTAGAAAATAAAAGCTAGCTACGTATCTAATTTTTAAATAAATTCACACAGTGATTTTAAAAATAGAAATTAATAAATGCTGGAACATTCATAAATAAATAATATTGTGTATATAAAAAGAAGTAGATTATCTACTTCTTTTTACATACATATTAATAAGCTAGTAAAATAATAATATACTTATAGATATTACTAGAGATAATTATTATAATAATATAGGGGGTGTTTAAATGGATAACTACAATTTTATAAATGATTTGTTTGATAAAATAAATGAAGAAAACAATAAAATAACACCAGCTAATATCATGTTAATTGGAAAGACTGGAGTCGGGAAAAGCACGTTAATTAATAGTATATTTAGGGAAGAGCTAGCTAAAACAGGAATTGGAAGACCAGTTACTCAGCATCTAAAAAAATTACTAAAGAAGGAGTTCCAATAAATTTATATGATAGCAGAGGACTTGAGCTTGATAAAAATGTTCAAGAAAAAGTTAGAAATGATATAGATATTGAAATAGATAGAATACATAGAAATAAAGATATAAATTCTGATGATTTAATACATGTGGTTTGGTATTGTTTAAATTCTTCTTCAAATAGAATTGAAGATTTTGAAATTGAATGGATACGAGATTTATCTAAAAAAGTACCTGTTATTATAGTATTAACTCAAAGTTTTAGTGATAACTCTTTAGAACTTGAAAAATATATAGATAACATTAATTTAGATATAAGAGGAATTCAAAGAATACTTGCTGAGCCAATAAAATTTGGAAGTATAGAGATACCTAGCTTTGGATTAAATGAGCTTGTTGAGAAAACTTATCAAATTTTGCCTCAAGGGATAAGAAGGGCTTTTAATAATGCCCAGAAAGTAGATTTAAAAAGAAAAGTAGATGCAGCTACTAAATGGGCACTTGGATATATTGGTACTTCTTTTGGAGTTGGGTTTTCTCCAATTCCTTTTTCAGATTCAGCTATTCTTATACCAGCACAAGTAGGTATGCTTGCACATATAACCACTATTTTTGGTGTTAAAGTAGACAAAGAGCTACTAGTAGCCATAGCCTCAGGAGTTGGAGGCATTGCAGGAGCAACTGTTGCAGGAAAGACAATAGTAAGCAACCTTCTTAAGTTTATACCAGTTGCAGGTACTATTATTGGAGGAGCAATAAGTGGTACAACAGCAAGTGTATTAACAACAGCTTTAGCTTTTTCTTACATAGAAGTTATGAAAAGGGTAGCCTCCAATCAATATGAAGGAAAAGCTACTAAAAGTGAAGAAATATCCCAAATGATGTATGACGAATTAAAAAAGCATTTTAATAAAAGGTAAATTGATAATAAACAATAGTATATAAACATTAATATTCTTAACTACTTTATAGAAAAACCTATGCTAAGTAACTTAACATAGGTTTTTACTTTAATAATATTTATATATAATTAATTAAAATCCGCATTAAAATAATATCTTCTAGATATTGATAAATAATTAAAAAGCCCTTTGCCCTAAGAAATATACTATTATAAGTATAAAAAGTATTAAAGCTAAAAGTATAATCTTCTTAAAGTTTAATTTGTCATTTAAAAGTGTTATTATAACCTCCAGTATAAGTACTGATATAATTCCTATTAAACATAACTCGAAAAATAAAATGAAAAATATGTAATAGTAACCTATAGATATAAAAAATGAAGTAAAAAGTATTGTAAATAGACTTAATAAAATTATTATTATTAGTGGAAATATCTTATATTTTAATGACTTATGATTTTTAAAAGCAAAAAATTCATATATTAAGAATATCATAGATAAAATTAGCTTTAGAATATATATTAATTTATACAAATTCTAATCCTCCAGTTTATTTAAAAATATATTATTTTATAGTAAGAAATTTTTTAATATTTCTATTTGCCCAAAATATTAAAAATAAAGCTATACTTAAAAATACTATTGAAAAACTATATTCTTTAATAG
>OGST01000144.1_pt1 | contig 69598 bp, 69 predicted proteins | sample 1574021 | NCBI WGS metagenome assembly OGST01 (sample SAMN03295847, study PRJEB24534) | human gut metagenome | isolation source: fecal sample 7 from infant 6 | host: Homo sapiens | place: USA: Pittsburgh, PA | collected 2014-07 | reverse complement strand
TAATTAAAGATTAATTAATTTTAGATAATTATAATTAAATAATATAAAAATAAAACTTTAGAATATTTTATATATTTATGAAGTTTTATTTTTTTATATCTTTAACGAAACTATGGTTGTTTATTTGATGTTTTTTTTATAAATTATATGCATTCACAAATCTATATCACTGAAATATTGAAAAAAGAATAATAAAATTATAAAAACTTATATGAAAAATTACTTTTATTGACATACGATGTTATTTTTAATATTATTTAAGTAGAGGTAATTCTATTTAGAAGAAAATAATGTGTTAATAGAATATATGGTTATTTTATGGAGGGGGATTGTATATTATGAGAGAACTTTTATTAAAAACAGTATTGTTATTTAAAAATGTATTTAGTAGTAATAAATTTGATAAAAAAATAATGAAAACAGATAAAAAATCAGATCCTAATGGATTATGTATGGCAGAGAAAATAGAAGCTCAAATATGTGGAATTAAAATGGCCATAAAAAATACTGAAGATGGCATCAAAATGTTAAAAAAAGCTGATGAAAGTTTGTTGCAGGTACAAAAAATACTTCATAAAATGAATGAGCTTGCTGTACAAAGTGCAAGTGGTACATATAGCAAGGAACAGAGAGAAGAAGCCAACGTAAATTTTCAAGTATATAAGGAAGAAATAAATCATATAGGAATTCAATCACTTCACAATGGAATACCAATTTTTGATCCATCTAGGAATCCCAACATAGATAATATTGATTATACTTTAAAACTTCAAATAGGTGCAGGAGCTAAAGAAACCATAATGATAAAAATAGATCCTATGAATATTTCAATAATAGGTCTTGCAGATGCATCTCTCATAACTCAAGAAGGTGCAAGAATTGCAATAGATGGAGTTCTTAAAGCAATAGATATAATTTCTAATAGAAGAATAATAATTAGTACTACACAAAGTAAATTGAAAGATATTATAGAACACCAAACTATAATGATAGAAAATCTTTCAAATACAACGTCTTTAAATAGGGATATTTCAATGACAAAAATTAATAACAAATACAGCTATAATGTAATACCTTTAATGAAAGATAAAAAAGCTAACTAAGAAGAATTATAATCAAGAACATGCTCTTAAAATTGAAATAATTTCACTAAAAATGGACCTATTGCACAAGGTCTATTTTTTATTAACTTAATTTCATATTAATCATTATAAAATATATAATATTTAATATTTTAGTTAAATTATGTGACAAAGTCACTGAAAAATTTAAGTATTGGAAATATAATTAGGACATGAAATGAGAATTATATTAATGTTAAATAATAAATATAAATTTAAGGAGGGAATTATATGTCTAAGAAAATTATTATTGTAGGTGGAGTTGCAGGAGGTGCATCAACTGCAGCAAGACTTAGAAGATTAGATGAAAATGCAGAGATAATTATGTTTGAAAAAGGAGAATATATATCTTTTGCAAACTGTGGTCTTCCATATTATATTGGTGAAATAATTAAAGAGAGAGAAAAGCTTATTGTTCAAACAGTAGATGAAATGAGCAACAAATTTAATATAGATATTAGAAACCTTAGTGAAGTGGTGAAAATAGACAAAGAAAACAATAAAATCACTGTAAAAAATCTTAAAAATAACGAAATTTATGAAGAGAGCTATGACACACTTGTTTTATCACCGGGTGCTAGTCCAATAAAACCTAATATACATGGTATAGAAGATTGTGAAAATTTATATACACTAAGAAATATTCCAGATACAGATAAAATTAAAGCATATGTGGATAATAAAAAACCAAGGAAAGCTATAGTAATTGGTGGTGGATTTATAGGGCTTGAAATGGCTGAAAATCTTAGAGAAAGAGGTCTTGATATTACACTTATTGAAGCTGGAAATCAAGTTATGGCACCTCTTGATATAGAAATGGCAGCTATTGTACATGATGTACTAATAGACAATGATGTAAAATTGATTCTAAATGATGGTGTAAAAGAGTTCAAGGATAAAGGTAAAAGAGTTGTATTAAGTAGTGGAAAAGAAATAGAAACAGACTTAATAATATTATCTATAGGTGTGCGACCTGAAACTTTTATAGTTAAGGAAGCAGGCATAGAGCTTAATGAGCGTGGAGGAATAATCGTAGATAAGCATATGAAAACTTCAGTAGATAATATATATGCGCTAGGTGATGCAGTAGAAATAATAGACTTTGTGAATAAAAAACCTGCTATGATTCCACTTGCATGGCCAGCAAATCGCCAAGGAAGAATAGTAGCAGATAATATTTGTGGAAAAAATTCTTCATATAAAGGAAGTTTAGGGTCATCTGTGGCAAAAATATTTGATTATACAGTTGCTACAACTGGAAATAATGAAAAAACACTAAAAAAATTAGGAATTGATTATAAAGCAATTCATATACATCCAGGATCTCATGCAGGATACTATCCTGGTGCATTTCCAATATCATTTAAGATGCTTTTTAATCCTAAAGACGGTAGAATATTAGGTGCACAGGGTATTGGAATTGATGGAGTAGAAAAACGTATTGATATAATATCAACAGCAATTAAAGGAAATTTAAATGTATTTGATTTACAGGATATTGAACCTTGTTATGCACCTCCATACAATTCAGCAAAGGATCCGGTGAATATGTTAGGATACTATGCTTCAAATATAATGGAAGATCTTGTGGATATAATACAATGGAATAAAGTTGATGAATTAGATAAAAATAATTCTATAATAGTAGATGTAAGAGAAGAATTTGAGCTAGTAACAGGAGTATTTGAAAATTCAATAAATATTCCTTTAGGACAATTAAGAGATAGATTAGATGAAATACCAAAAAATAAAAATGTATATGTAACATGTCAGGTTGGGCAGAGAGGATATGTTGCAAGTAGAATTCTTAGATCTAATGGTATAAATGCAATAAATATTGATGGAGGAATAAAAACTTATATATACGTAAAGAGATCACAGGAAAGTATAAAAAATCAATTTGATAATAAAAATGAAGAAACAATAAAAGAAGAGGTAGCGGCTATGAATCTAGATGATTTAGATATAACTGAAATTAATGCAAAAGTAACTTTAGATGCATGTGGACTTCAATGTCCTGGACCTATAAGAAGGGTATTTGAAGAAATGACGAAAATGAGTGAAGGTGAGGTTTTAGAAGTAAAAGCAAGCGATCCTGGATTCAGCAAAGATATAAAATCATGGTGTGAAAAAACAAATAATACCCTTTTAAAATCAGAATTTGATAAGAAAAACAAGAATCTTATTGCTGTAATTCAAAAAGGAATTAAAAGGAAAGAAAATACAACACCAATAGAAGCATCAAATAAAAATGGAGCTACCCTTGTAGTATTTAGTGGTGATTTTGATAAAGCTATTGCTTCATTTATAATAGCTACAGGAGCAGCATCAATGGGAAAAGAAGTTACAATGTTCTTTACGTTCTGGGGGCTTAATATATTAAAGAAAAAAGGAAAAGGTAAAGTTAATAAAGACACTATGGAAAAAATGTTTGATGTAATGCTTCCAAGTCATGCTGGCAAATTACCATTATCTCAAATGAATATGATGGGAATGGGACCAGCAATGATTAAACAGATCATAAAAAAACACAATGTTGATGATTTAGAGACATTAATAGCTAATGCTATAAACATGGGAGTAAGAGTAGTTGCTTGTGCAATGAGCATGGAGCTTATGGGAATTAAGAAAGAAGAATTCATAGATGGAGTTGAAATTGGAGGTGTTGCTTCTTATTTAGGTGCAGCTGATGATTCAGGATTAAATTTATTTATATAATAATATGTAAATATTATTAAAATATAAAAAAGCTTTGTAATACAAAATGCAAAGCTTTTTTATGTTTTTATTAAGGAATATTTTCAAAAAATAAATAATATAATAAACAACATATCTAGGAAGTTTATATATAAATCAATTTTTATTTAACTTTAAATATAACAGTAAATAATGAAATTTGTATAAAATAGTAACAAATGTAGTATAGGATGAATAGAATGGTATTATATTTTTTAATTCAAATCCAATATAGGAATTGAGATAACTTAAATATTCAGATCGAATATTAAATATAAACTTAGAATAGATATATAAAGAGAAGAACATAGAGTATTATATAAAAAGCAAGCTATACATAGAGAACATAGTTAACAAGTAATGATATAAATTACAATTAACAAATGAAAATATAAATTCAATAATAAAGCAATGTAAATAGGAGAAATATTATGAATATTATTGCAGCTTATGTTATAGCTAAAGAAAAAATGTGTAGGGAAATTGCCGAAAAAACTGCACAGCTTTATCTTGAAGGTATGAGTTATGAAGAAGCATTTAAAATGGCAAAAGAAATGGCAAATTATGATGATTTTATTGAAAATGAAGAATATTTAGAATAATAATTAAGTAAATATTGAGATGTGAATCGTATATGTACTTACTGAAAATATGTAAAAAAGATTATTAAAAAGCTAGAGTATGATACTGTTGACAAATAAAGTAAAAAAGAGTATATTTAATTCATACTAAATTTATCATAATTATATAAATAATATTTTTATCAAGAAAGACAGAGGGACTGGCCCTATGAAGTCTAGCAACCTGAATTATTAATTAATTTAAGGTGCTAATTCCAGCAGATATTTTATATCTGAAAGATAAGAATGTAAGTTTAAAAATGTTTAAGGCTGCTTTCTTTTAAAAGAATGCAGCCTTTTAAAAGTTTAAATAGTAAAGTATAAAAAAAGATAAGGAGAAAAAAATGACAGATATTAACATTTATAATAGAGATGAAAAAATCTTAACATCAAAAATTATTAATGAAATAGGAAAGGTTATATCTAAAAATAATACTAAAAATATAACATTTATTATTCAAGGAGGAGTTTTATTTAAATTTGAACATTAGAATTATAAAAGCTCTTTATTATGAAGTAAAAAGCTTTTATTGATAACGATAATTTCATAATGAAAATGCTGAAAAAACAGCAAAGTAAGTAGAATTACTTATTTTGCTGTTTCTCCTAGTATAAATTAAAATTATATATACTAAATAATAGATGTACATTATACAATTAATCTATATTCTTATCAATATATAGAATTACCAATTACATTTTCAGCAATATTGGTTGAGTGGTCACCTATTCTTTCAAAATCAGTTATAAGATCTAAGAAAATTGCCCCCTCATAAGCGTTACAACATCCATCATATAATCTTTGAATGTGTTTTTCTCTATATTTTTTTTGATATGAATTAATTGAATTCTCAATTTCTTTAATACTTTTAGCTTTTTCTAAATCTCTAGTTGCATAGGAAGTTATAGCTATATTTAACGAGTTAATTACTGCTGTATATATTTCATTTATTTCCTCTAGTGCATCTGAACTATATTTTAATTTTTTGTTTTTTCGTTCAATTGCAAGGTCAGCTATATTTTCTGCATGATCTCCGATTCGTTCTATGTCAATAACTATGTGAAATGTTGATGCAACAATGACTTTTTCTTTATCTGATAATGTACATTTTGATAATTTTACAAGATAGTTAGTTATAGATTCTTCTAAGATATTGATAAGTTTTTCATTTTCATAAACTTGATTGATTAATTGTTGATCTTCAGTTAAAAATGCATCCATAGATAATTGGACATTCTTTTTTGCCTTATTTGCCATTCTTATAGTTTCTTTAATTACCTGACCTGCCGCGATAACCGGAGTTTCTAAAAATCTTTCATCAATAAATTTAGGGCCTAAATTTTCAATTTTATCTTCACATGGAATAACTTTATTTACAAATTTAATTATGAGATTTCCAAAAGGAAGAAGTACTGCAGCATTAGTGATATTAAAGATAGTATGTGCATTAGCTATCTGTCTACTTATATCAGTGCTTGTTGTAGCAACAAAATCTCCTAAATAACCAATAAAAGGTATAAATATAATTGTTCCAACAACATTAAAAATTAAGTGAAGAAATGCAGCTTTATGAGCTGTTTTATTTGTTCCAATACTTGCAAGCATGGCAGTAACGCATGTACCTATATTACATCCAAAAAGAATTGGAATTGCAAGAGTAATTGTAATAGCATTTGTTGATGCCAATGCTATTAAAATACCTGTGGTAGCTGATGAACTTTGGATAATTGCAGTAAAAAAAACTCCAGTTAAAATTCCTATAACCCAGTTGTCTCCTACAGCAAGAAGAAGTTGAGTGAATTGTGGAGACGATGAAATTGGCTCCATTGCACTTGTCATTGCACCCATTCCGGTAAACAGGATACCAAAACCAAGAATTATATTACCTATTTCAACTCTCTTTTTGGCTTTTGCAAACATAACCACAGCTGCCCCTGTAAATACGAATAGGGGAGCAATTTGATCAAGTTTAAATGCAACTAATTGAGCTGTTATAGTAGTACCAATATTAGCACCCATAATAACTCCAAGAGCTTGTGATAATGTCATAAGTCCTGCGTTTACAAAACCTACTACCATAACAGTTGTTGCACTACTACTCTGAATTACTGCTGTTATAATAGTCCCAACTGCAACACCCATAATACGGTTACTGGTAACTTTTTCTAAAATATTCTTAAGTCCTTCACCTGCAGCATTTTCAAGACCATCTCCCATGAGCTTCATCCCATAGATGAATAAACCTAATCCACCCATAAGTTCGATTAAAATTTTAAATGTATCCACGAGTTTATCTCCTTTTTATATAAAAATTGTATGTATAACTAAATTTTAACTTAAATTTATCATAATGTTAATATACAAGCTTAATATTTAACTTAGATTTAATATAAAAATCTTTATATAATATGTAATACAAACTACAGAACGTAAGTTCTGAAAATAAAAGGAGGAAAATATGGCGTATATTATAAAAATAAAGTTAAATAAAATTATAAATTAAGTAAATAATTCAAAAGAAAAATAATTATTGATTATTATGAAAAAATTGTATATAATTATGTTATTAGTTAATAATTATTGTTAATTAGTATTTTTTATAATTGTTAGAATAAATGATATATACAATTATTGCTAATTATAAATATTTTATTATTTTTTATAATTCAAGGAGATGATAAAATGGGAATAGAATTTGAAGCTTCTAATTTTAGTAAAGTAGCGGACAAGCTACATGGATGTTGTTTGAGTGAAGATGTTTGTGGCAGTTGTGAAGCAAATAATTGTCTTATTAAGTACGGAAAAGATTGTATAAAGTACTGTATGATAAATAAAGTAAGTGGGGTTTTAGATGGTTATAAAAACATTCCACTTATGGATACAAAGGTATATGATGAACTTATGGTAATAGAGGGAATTGCAGATATACTTAAAACGTGTAAAAATTGTAGTGAGAACCATTATGAGAATTGTATTATTAATATTTTAAGAAATTGTTATGAAATAATATTAACTGGTCATGAACAAGAATATAAAGGAAGTACTCTTTTGTATCTTAGTGAATTAAAGGAAAATAATCCTGAACTTTCTGATAAAATTTTTGCAAGATTTATGGCTAAATAAGAAAAATTATTTAAACTAAAATAACTATGTAATTAATTATTTATTAAATGTTATTTTGAGTATTATAAATGTATATATATTCAATTTGTATACAAAAACACGAAAGTATACTATAAAAATATACATATTAACGGTATAATTAAACATATTAAATATTATAGAACATAAAAACAAAGAAGTAATTTAGTTTAATAATACTTCTTTGTTTTTATATTTTATATAGCTGTAATTTTCTTGGAAATCTTAGTTGTTGATTACAGCTATATCAATTCCGAAAAATTGTGCAATTGTAATGCATACTTTTGTACTATTCATATTTAGAATTTAAAAGTTCATATGCACATATGCTCAAATAGAGTGAGAAAACTTTGTTATAATCATTAAAATCTATATTTAAAATATGTTTGATTTTTTCAAGTCTTCCTGAAAGTGTATTTCTATGAATAAAAAGCGCATCGGATGTTTCGCTACAATTGAATTTACATCTATAATATGTTTTTAGAACCTCTACAAGGTTTGTTTCCTTTGCCTCATCATATTTAGTGAGTAGTGATATATTATCATCACATAATTTTTTAAGTTCAGCTCTTGGAAGTTTTTTTAGAACATGATAATGAATTAAATCATTGTACAAAAGGATATTTTTATTTTCAGTAAAAAGAAAGCTTAATCTTGATGTCTCTATACAATCATTAAATGCAGTTGTGATTGTTTTTATTCCTTCATGGCATCTGCTTATACTTACTGTATACTTGCAGGTTAATTTGTCATTTAATTGTTCACATAATATTTTTAGATTATCAATAGTTTTATTCATTATTTCAATATTATTTTTATCAGTAGAAAAAAATATAAATATTGTCATTATATCATTATTAGTGCATACAAATGAGTTGTGGCTAGTGCATAAAGTTTGTAATGCAGATTTATGTATTATTTCAAATATCTGCTTTGGAGTAAATTCATCTTCGGTATTGTTAACTGTAAAATTAACACATATTCTCTTTTTTGAATAATCAAATCCATAATAATTGCAGAGTTTTATTATTTCACCGTCACTTTTAGCTTCATTAGATATAAGATATTCAAAAAATAAGTTATTATAAAGAGAAGTATGTGCCTTAAAATTTTTATCTTTTTCAAGTTCTAGAGATATTATATTAATTAGTTTTTTTAAAACAGATTTATTCTCAGATGAAAGATCTTGTTGATTTAATAATATGCATAAAGATCCAGCCATGCTAGAAAGCGTTAGAGCGTAAACGTCAAATTCTACATTGTTTATAGAAAATTTTTTATAAACCTCCATAATACCATCATTAGAATTTATTGAAATAGGAAATGAAAAGTTAGAAAGCTCAAATTCATCGTTATCAGAAAAGTTTATTATCTGATTATCTTCTGGAATTAGTCTAAGTGAAATAATTTCATTATTTGAATTTGTTAATACTATTGATTTGTGAATAATTTCACTTATCTCTTTTAACATATGATCAATTCCAAGATTATTAAAATAACAGTTGGATATTTTATTTATGATTGTATATTCATTTTCAATAGAAGTTAAATTTTTATTATACAATTCATTATATATTATTTTACTTATATCCGAAAAAGAATAGTAGAAAGGGATTTCTATTATAGGTAGTCCAATATCATTTGCAGCATTTATAATATTTTCTGGGATAGTATCAAAAAATCTTTTGATTTTTATTCCTAATCCACTACATCCTATATTTTTTAATTCTCTTAATATATTGAACTGAAGATCTTCGCTATCTTTAAATATATATCCTGTAGTTATTACAAGTTCATCTTTTTTTATCCATTTAAGTACGTCAGGATTATCTAATATATTTACACTATCTATTTTAACACTCAAAATATCAGTATTAGTAAGGCATTTCAGATTGTTTAGGGAACTTCTATTTATAAGCCAATCTAAAGTTAAGGGCATAGTTATCACTCCTTATGTTTACATCTAAAATTACTCTAGACATATTTATACTTATATGAAAGTATATCATTGTAATATTTGTCAGGCAATATTTTTATATTATTATGCATTTTGTATATTATTTTATATTTTAATATGCATATTGCACTTGATGGCTGTTTTTAGATAATATATACTGGAGATAGTTCAGAAATTTAAAAAATCCATTCACAGATGAATTGGAATTGTAAATTTATTATGAGAAATTAAATATATAAACTGCAATGGTGCAAAAACAGAGAAATCTATTTTGCACTTTTTTATTTATATTGTTTTATACATAAAAAGAGTGTATATACATTTCAATTAATTGATATGTGAGGATTTTAGTATATATAACTGAATTCTTAAATAGGAGGTGAATTTGTAATAATGTTAATGAGTTTAAAAAAAGGTATCTATAGTTACAATGAAGAAATTATAGTTAGTAATATAAAAAAACACCTAGATAATTTGAAAGAATTTACATCCACAAAAGGCTATGGAGTCACAAGACTACCTTTTACAAAAGAAGCAAAGCAAGCAGTATCCTATCTTGAAAATGAAATGAAAAAGATAGGGCTTAAAACCAGAGTAGATGAGTCAGGAGCTATAATAGGCAGACTTGAAGGAAAAAAAGAAAAAAACATTATTATTGGATCTCATTATGATTCTGTTTCATATGGAGGAAGCTTTGATGGAATTGCAGGTATAGTATGTGGTATGGAAGTTGCAAAACTTATAATAGAAAATAATATATATCCTGAATACTCATTAGAGATTATTGGTACAAATGATGAAGAAGGTGCAAGATTTAGTTCTGGATTTTTTTCTAGCAAAGCAATGATAGGTGAATTAAACATTAATCTTTTAAAGAGTCTTAAGGATTGTAATGATATTTCAATTTATGATGCTATGAAAGATTATGGTCTTAATCCTGAAAATATACATTATGCACAAAGAGATCTTAATAATATAAGAAGTTTTCTCGAAATTCATATAGAACAAGGTCCAGTTCTTGAAAATCATAGATGCAGCATTGGTATTGTAGATACAATTGTAGGAATGAAAAGGGGAATAGTAACAATTAAAGGTAGGGAAGATCATGCAGGTACAACCCCTATGGATATGAGAATCGATGCTGTTGAAATTGCTTCAAAAGTAATATGTAAGATTTCTGATATAGCAAGAAAATATAAAGATGCAGTTGCCACTGTGGGGTATATTGAAACTATGCCTAATGCAATAAATACAATTGCAAAAGAAGTTAAATTCAGTTTAGATATAAGATCAACCAACAGCATTGTTAATAAAAAAATATTAAGTGAAATCATAGAAAATCTTAATGAGATAACTGTAAAGCACAATACAATCTATACTTTTGATACAACTTTACAAGTTGAACCTGTACATATGAATAAATATATAAGAAACATAATTGAAGAGTGTTGTAATAAGAGAAATTTTTCTTATGAACATATAGTAAGTGGTGCAGGACATGATTCTCTTCCAATAGGGAGAGTTATTGATACTGGAATGATTTTTGTTCCAAGTAAAGGTGGACGTAGCCATTGCAAAGATGAATTTACAGATTATGAATATCTTATGCAAGCTGTAATTATAGCCACGGATGTTATATGTAATACAGATTAAATATTTTTAGATTATTAAAATTAGTATATCTATCTATTATTACAGAAATAAATATTATGAAATTAATTTATAAACTTAAAATTGCCAATTAAAATATATTTTAGATTAGAGGAGAGATTGAAATGGGATATCCAAAGGATTTATTATCAACAAGGGCAGTGGTGAAGCCAGGATTATATGCAGTAATACCAAAAGATGGACTTGTTAATAATGTTATACCTAACATAGTGGATTGCAGAGTCAGTATAGTTGCTTCACCTAAAATGGGAGCAAGCTTTGTTCAATACATTATTGATGTTAACATAGGAGGAGGAACATCATCACCTTTTGCAACAGAAGAAAATATTGAAAGCTTTATATATTGTGTAAATGGAAAAATTGATATAAAAATTGGAGATAATACAGATATTCTTACAGATGGAGGATATGCTTTTGCACCAGCTGGATGTGGACTCTCATTTAAAAATATAGGAGATGAAAATGCAAAGATTCTTTTATACAAACAAGTGTATATTCCATTAGAAGGAAAAGAAGCAAAGATATGCATTGGAAATGTAAATAATATAGAATATAGAATATACGATGATATGGAAAATGTGTATATAAAAGATCTTCTTCCAACAGATCTTGGATACGATATGAACATGCATATTTTAGCATTTGAGCCTGGAGGATGTCATCCAATAGTTGAAACTCATGTTCAGGAACATGGAGCTTATATTTTAAGCGGGGAAGGAATGTATCTTCTTGATGATACATGGATGGGAATTAAAAAAGAAGATTTTATATGGTTTGGACCTTATGTTGCACAGTGTGCATATGGAGTTGGACGTGAATTATTTGCATATATATATTCAAAAGATTGTAATAGAGATGTTTCTTTATTATGAGTAAAATAGTATATATACACTATGTATATATTTAAACTATAATGTATAGAGTAATTATAGTTTAAATATATTAAAAAAATTTAAGTGAGAATAAAAGGAGGATTTATTAATGAAATTATCAATATTAGAACCGCTAGGAGTGGAAAAAGAAAAATTTTTAGATATGGCAGAAAAAGTTTTAGGGGACAGAGTTGAAATAACTTATTATGACAATAGAGTGGAAGATAGTGAAACATTGATTGAGAGAAGCAAGGATGCAGAAATCGTTGTTTTATCAAATTTCCAATATAGAAAAGATGTAATAGAAAAATGTCCAAATCTTAAGATGATATGTGTAGCTTTTACAGGAGTAGACCATGTTGATATAGATTATTGCAAAGATAGAGGAATTACTGTATGTAACTGTGCAGGATATTCAACAGTTGCAGTAGCTGATCTTGTGTTTGGGCTTCTTATAAATATATATAGAAATATAGTAGAATGTAATATTGTCACAAGAAAAGGTGGTACTAAAAATGGGCTTGTAGGTTTTGAACTTGAAGGAAAGAAATTTGGAGTTATAGGTACTGGTGCAATAGGAATGAGAGTTGCAAATATTGCAAAAGCCTTTGGTTGTGAGGTTTATGCATATAGCAGAACTGTTAAAGAAGGAAAAGAAATAAAATATGTAGATTTAAATACCTTATTATCTACATGTGATGTTATATCCCTTCATGTACCATTAAATGAAAATACAAAAGGTCTAATAAATGAAGAAAACATAAAATTAATGAAAAAAAATGCAATTTTAATTAATACAGCAAGAGGTCCTGTTGTAGATAGTAAAGCTCTATCAGATGCATTAAAAAACAATATAATTGCGGGGGCAGGTATTGATGTATTTGAAATTGAACCTCCAATTCCTGTAGATCATGTTTTATTTGATGCACCTAATCTTATTGTGACTCCTCATGTTGCTTTTGCAACTAAAGAATCTATGGTAAAAAGAGCAGAAATCGTATTTGATAATATTGATAAATATATTAATGGAAGTTCTCAAAATGTTATTGTGTAGAAAAATAGATATTATTATAAAATAATGAAAACCTATAATAAGGGGGCTACATATATGTTTAAAAAAGCAGATTATAAGAATATTAAAAGGTATCTTGAAGATATTGATACTTTTAATTCAACGCCTGATTTTGGTACCACAAGAGTACTTTTTACGGAAGAAGAACTTAAAGCAAGAAAATATGTAAAAAATGAAATGAATAAAATTGGATTAGAAGTTTCTGAAGATGCTATGGGGAACATCTTTGGGATACTTAGAGGTGAGGATAGTTCACTTTCGCCAGTATGGACAGGTTCTCATATTGATACGGTTTTAAATGCTGGTATGTTTGATGGCATGGCTGGAGTTGTAAGTGGTATGGAGGCCTTAAGAATTATTAAGGAATCTAACTTGAATTTTAAAAGAGATATTAAAGTAATAGTATATACATCAGAAGAACCTACAAGGTTTGGCCTTTCATGTCTTGGAAGCAGGGCAATGGCTGGAGAACTGACTTTAGAAGATATTGAAAATTTAAAAGATAAAGATGGTAAATCACTTTCGCAAGTATTAAGAGATTTAGGATATAATCTTGAAGAGTTTAATAATGTAAAAGTGAAAAAAGGAGACGTATTTGCAGCAGTAGAACTTCATATTGAACAGGGAGGAGTATTGGAACATTTAAATCTTCCAATTGGTATTGTACACACAATAGAAGCACCAACTAATTTTGATGTTTTTGTAAAAGGGAAACAAAGCCATGCTGGTGGAACTCCAATGAATCTAAGAAAAGATGCATTTTTAGCATGCTGTGATATTTCGTTAGAACTTGAGAGACTAGCAAAAGAATCCCTTTCAGAAGATACAGTTGCTACAGTCGGGGTTGTAGATATTATTCCAAATGCAGCTAATGTTATAAGTGGAGATGTTCATTTTACAATGGATATAAGGGATAGTGATTATGATATAAAATGTGATCTTATTAATAAACTTAAAGAATTTATAAAAGAAGTTGAAAAACAAAGAATGGTAGAGATTACTTTTAATATGATAAATGACGATATTCCTACCAAGTCTGATGAACAGATAGTTGAACTTCTTGAAAATATTTGTGAGTCTAAAGATATTCCTTATAAGAAAATGGTAAGTGGAGCATATCATGATTCAATGATGGTTGGGAAATTTGCACCTGTTTCAATGATTTTTGTACCAAGTAAAGATGGTGTAAGTCATAGTCCAGATGAATGGACTGACTTTGAAGACATAGCTCTTGGCACTGACATACTTGCAGAAACATTATTTACGCTTGCAAATAGTTAAAAGATTATTATATAAATTTAAAATAAGTTGCAAAGAGGCAAATATTAAAATTTTAATATTTGTCTCTTTTTGTATTCTAAAATTAATGTTTGGAGGATTTAAAATGTTTGATTTATTAATTAGAAATGGAAAAATAGTAACTAAAGATAGTGTATTTCATGGGCATATAGGCATAAAAAATGAAAAAATTTGTGCAATTTTTCATGGAGAAATAGATGAAAATGCAGAAGAGATAATAGATGTGGGTGGCAAATATATATTCCCAGGCGCAATAGACTGTCATGCGCATTTAAATGATCCTGGATATACATGGAGAGAAGATTATGAACATGGTTCAGAAGCTGCTGCAGTTGGGGGAATTACAACTATTATAGATATGCCCCTTCAAAATAAGCCTGCATTAACAGATGGAAGAATATTTGATGACAAAGAAAAAGCTGTTAAAAATAAATCAATAGTAGACTATGCTTTTTTAGGTGGGCTAGTTCATGCAAATAAAGAAAATATAAAGGAACTACATAAAGAGGGAGTAGTTGGTTTTAAATCATTTATAGGACCAGTTTCTACTGATTATAGATCTTTGAATATTGGTGAAGCGAGATATGTATTAAATATTATGAAAGAATTAAATTGTGTTACAGGTTTTCATTGTGAAGATTATTCAATAATAAAATTTGAAGAAGAAAGAGCTTTAACTGAAGGAAGAGTATCAAGAAAGGATTATCTTAATGCAAGACCACTTGAAGCTGAGCTTATAGCAACAAAAAATATTATAGATTTATGTAGAGAAACAAAATCTAAAGTTCATATATGTCATGTAAGTCATCCGGATGTTGCAGAAGAAATAAAAAAAGCAAAAGAAGAGGGGCTTAATATCACTGCAGAAACGTGCCCACATTATCTTGTCTTTACAGAAGATGATTTTTTAGAAAAAGGTACTTTATTTAAATGTGCACCACCTTTAAGAAGCAAAGATGCAAAGGAAAAATTATGGAATTATGTAGTTGATGGAACATTAGATTGCATAGGTTCAGATCATTCACCAGCAGAAAAAGGTGAGAAGTGCGAAGAAGAATTAGGTGTTTTTGGAGCATGGGGAGGAATAAGCGGTTTGCAGTCATTGGTAATGGTTATGATAAGTGAAGGAATAAATAATAGAAGATTAAGTCCAACAATAATTGCAAGGATATTAAGTTATAATCCAGCGAAAATATTTAATTTAGAAAAGAAAAAGGGTGCAATAGAATGTGGCTATGATGCAGATTTTACAATAGTTGATTTAGATAAAGAGTGGGAAATAACTGCAGATTCTTTAAAATATAAGAATAAAATATCAGCTTTTACAGGTTTAAAAGGAAAAGGTGCACCAATATGCACAATAGTTAGAGGTAAAATAGTTTCAGAAAATGAACATATGACAATTCATCATGGATATGGAAATTTAATAAAGAAATAAAATTCAAATGATAATTTAAGGATATTTGGATATAAAGTACAAATTAAAAAGAAATAAGGAGGAAATATTATGGAAAGTATAACTAATATAGATTATTCAAACAATAATGATATGAGTGAAGATTGTTTACACCCTCAAAATGAGAGAATAATGGGAAAAATTTCATATTTATTCGCATGGCTTGGAGGATGTGTTTCAATTGGTACATTTACAATGGGGTCAAGCCTAATTGGAACAATAAATATTTTTCAGGCAGTAATAGCAATGATTTTAGGATGTACTATAACTGCAATAGGTTTAATGTTAAATGGAAAGGCAGGTCATAAATATGGAATTTCCTTTACAGTACAAACAAGATCGGCATTTGGGGTAAAGGGGAGTAAAATTGCAGGAATAATACGTGCAGTTCCAGCTGTGGTATGGTTTGGTTTTCAAAGCTGGGTTGGTTCTCAAGCTCTAAATGAAGTATCAAAAAGTCTTATTGGCTATGATAATATCATAGTGTTCTTTATTGGATTTCAAATTATACAGGTAGCAATGGCGGTTGGCGGATTTAAAGGGATAAAATGGCTTGAAAATATAGGATGTATCTTCATTATTGTTTCATTAATATATATGTTTTACAGTGTAGTAAAAATGTATGGAGCACAACTTTCAAATATTCTTATAAATGTAAAAGGAACATGGGGAATGCCTTTTTTTGCAGCTGTAACTTCATTTCTTGGAATAAATACCACTATGATGCTAAATGTATGTGATTATTCTAGAGAATTGAAAACAGATGTAAAAACTAGTACAACTGGAATAATATATTGGATTGCAGTAATCCCAGCAACTTTATTTATGGGATTGATTGGTTTGATGGTATCAAGTGCAACAGGTATAGCAGATCCTATAAATGTATTTTCATCAGCTGTTGATAATAAGGGACTTGTTATTATAACTCTTATCTTTATAGCTTTTGCACAAGTTACTACAAATATTCTAAACAATATAATCCCACCTGCATATGTAATTATGGATGCGTTTAAAGTAAGTTATAAAAAATCAATTATAATTGTTGGAATATTATCATTTTTCACATTTCCATGGCTTCTTGTGAAACCAGAATCAGCAACTGGACTTCAACTTTTTGTTCAAATTTATTCAGCATTTTTAGGACCTATATTTACAGTTCTTATAGTTGATTATTTTATATTAAAAAAGCAGAATTTAGAAATAGATGAGCTTTATAATGAAAATGGGAAATTTAAAGGGGTAAATAAATATGCAGTAATATCAATTATTGTAGGAGCTGCATTTGCATTTTTAAATGTACAGATTTCATGGTTCTTAAGCATAATTCCTACAGGAATTACTTATTATATATTAATGAAGAAAAGTAGAAGTAATACTTAAATAATTTTATTCTTTAAGTACTAGATATTGATAAATAGACAGATATGTACATAATCATGTATGATTATGTACATATCTGTCTTTGTATAATTACAAGTTTAAGTTATTTATGCTTATTAAGTGGATTTAATTTTACAATATCTCTTATTTGATCAACGTCAACATGAGTATATATCTGAGTTGTAGCAACACTTTCATGTCCTAATAGTGTTTGGATACTCCTAATATCCGCACCTGCTTTATAAAGTAGTGTTGCGCATGTATGTCTTAACTTATGAGCAGAGTAGTGCTTGTCTAAACATGCGCTTTTAACTGCTTTTACAACAATATTTTCTACAGATCTTGGATTTATTCTTTGCTTTTGTTCGCTTAAAAAAAGAGCATCTTCATGACCTTCCTTTATGGGAATATATTTTTCAGATCTATATCTTAAATATACCTCTAATTGACTTAGGCATGATTCATTTAAATAGATATAACGTTCTTTATTACCTTTACCCAAAACCACAAGAGTATCATCTTTTATACTTGAAATATTTATGCTGCATAATTCAGATAGTCGTAATCCGGTATTTATAAACAAAGTAATGATACATCTATCTCTAACAATATTTCTTCCTGTAATATTATTTAAAAGAGAAACACACTCATTTTCTTTAAGATAAACCGGAAGCTTTGGCTTTGCTTTTGGTCTTTCTAAATTTTCACATAGGTCTGTATCTATCATGTGAAGTTTTAAATAAAGAAATCTAAAAAAGGATTTAAGACATGCAATTTTTCTACGTCTTGTAACATTGGAATTATTTCGTTCAAATTCTGTATAAGATAGAAATGAATAAATATCAGAACTATCGATAGATCTTATAAATTCTTTATTTATATCATAAATTTCTATTTCCTCAAAAGGAATATCTATATTAACAAGGTTTCTATCTCTTTTTAAAAAACGAAAAAACAGAATAAGATCAGTAGTATATACATGAAGCGTTTTTTTGCTAGAACCTTTAATTGATGACATATAACTTAAATAGTTTGTAACTACCCCTGGCAATCTTACATTAATCTTGTACTCCATAATATTTTAACTCCTCAATTTTTCTTATAGTTATACATGTAAAAACATGATTTGATAGTGAAATATTTATTTGAGATTTTGTAATTATTTTAAGAAAAGATATAAAAAATAACATCTAAAAGCACAAAATACTAAAAAAATATTTCATCTAAAAACCTAACATAAAAAACCTCTTAAACGCTGATGTTTACTTATATTATACCGTATTTCACTATGATTGTAAACACTTCGTAAAACTAAGGTTTTACGAAGTGTTATAAATATTAGGAATTAGAGTGTTTTAGTTTAATTTCTAATATTTTTTGTGTTTTTTATATGGTTCCCCCCTAACAGTTTCTGTTAATTTATTTAATTTCTAATTTCACAAATAAATTAGAAATTATAAAGTCAGGTCATAAAATCCTAGCTATCTATAAGAAAATAACTAAATTTAAGAACCTGACTTTTTATTTATTTTGAATTTTCAAGTATCGATTATAAGAAAAAAATGAATTTGAAAAAATGTATAAACTATATTTTCTATAACTTAATTCACGTTTAAATTCTATAAATCAACAAATAAATATCTATTAAATTTTTGTATTATTTACTTTTATAGGTAATTTCATTAACTTTAATGCTTGTTTTATTTTTTAGTTTCTTAAATAACTTATTAATTTCTTTTTTATCTTTCTCCGAAGATTTTTTCATGAATATATCACCTCTTCTTTTTTTATAATACTGTCAATAAAATAACAATAATATTTAAATAATTATTAAAAGTATTGACATAAAATATGATTTATATTCATATAATTTTACATAATAATAAAAATCTTCTTATACTCCGCTTCCCCTCTGCTATTTAATTAGATAATAAATCATTTCCGAAGGAGATGTAATGTATATGTATGAAATTATACACACAAACTTAATAAGCAAAATTACATACTCAATTTATAATTTTATAGAGTATTTTGCAAGAGATGATAAAACAAAAATCATTTCAGTTTCAATTCCTTCTGATATATTATATAGAAGTCAATTAATTTGTGAATATATCAAAGGAGAAATAGATGAAGATTTTGATCTGGATAATCTTTTGATGATACTCTATATGAATTTCATAAAAGAATGTGTAAAAAATTACAATCCCAAATCAGTATATGCCCTATTGAATAAAACATATTATGATACAAAAAATATTATAATTTCTGATGGTAAAAATGATATTTCAATAGATAGAGCTCCAGTGAAATTATCTGTTCTAGAATTAAGTATTTCTACTATGGATTTTAAAAAAGGCCAATTAATATTAGATGAAATTTATGAATTATATCATAGCCGATATTCTTTTTCAAAACTTTTAGAGTCGTTATGGATGGATTTTATTTATTCCTATAAGACAGGACAAAACAAAAGAGCTTATCATTCTATTATAAAAATGCTTGAAGAATGTTTAAGTTAAACTTTTTATATTTAATTTATAAAAAACATCCGAATATTTTATTACCGGATGTTTTTCAATGTCTTATATAATGTTCAGACTGAAACTATTATTATATTTAAAGCTTTATTCATGTAGCTCTAATGGCAATCCATCAGGATCAAAGAAAAATGTCATTTTTTTATTGGTATATTGATCAAATCTTATACTCTCTGTTATAATACCTTTTCTATTTAACTCCTTAACAGTATGTTCTACAGAATCTACTTTAAATGCTAAGTGTCTTAATCCGCATGCCTCAGGTTTTGTTACTCTTTTAGGACTATTTTCAACTCCAAAAATTTCAAGTTCGCATTCACCTAATTTTAAATCTAATTTATAATCATTTCTTTCAGGTCTATAATTTTCTCTAATAATCTTAAAACCAAGTAAATTCACATAAAAATCTTTAGATTTTTTATAATCAGAAACAATGATTGCCACATGATGTATCATATTTAAATTCATAAAACTTCCCCATTTCTTTTAAAAGTATTTTATTTACAATGTATACATTGTAATTCTTTTCCGCTTTCATCTTTCGTTCCGTTAAATATAACCTTACTTCTAGATAGAGTTCTGCACTGTTTTGATGTGTGATAGGCTTTCCCACCAGCAGTCCAATAAACTATTGCACTAGTATTTTCCTTGCTACACACATCTTTATATGATAGCTTGTCTTTATCAATACTATTATTTAATCCTCCTAATTTCTCATTACTTTCTTTAGACAATTCACTTTCTTTTAAATTTGTTTTAACATCATAATTAGATTTTTTTATTTCCATATGAATTTCTTCCCTTGAAGTTTTAACCACCTTATTTTTTAGATATTCATCTCTTTTATCAAATTTAAAAATACCAAGAGGAATAGTTATAATTTCAAAAGTAAAATGCCTTTTTTCATAAAAATACAATTTTAAAGCAAAGTATAACATTATACATAGTAATGTTATAAAAAGCAAAAAAATAAGTATTGAGTTATCATTCATTTTAATTTTCTCCTTTGTATAATAGCATATTATTACTTTAGCCCCTGATATTTAATTATAACAAAATTTTTAGCATATATGATATAAATTTATTATCTAGTCTTCATATTTTTTATAAATAATCGCAGAATAATTTTTATGAAAATATAGATACTTCATATTATTTTTTTCATGAATATAATATAGGCTTCTACAGATATTAATAGTATATATTATAAAAAGGAAGGTAAGATAATATGAATAATCATAATAATAATTATAGCAATATGTCCAAAGTAGGAAATTTCACTAAAAATGCAATTGAAAACTTTGAAGAAAACATAGTTAATCAAACAGACTATTTAGAAAAGATAAAAAATCAAATCAAGAAAAATTAATGTATAAAAAAAGAAGTTCTAAATTATTTTTTTAGAACTTCTTTTTTAGTATTTATATTACAACTTAAATTTATTAACTATTTCTGAAAGATTAGAGGATTTACTCTTATTTTCTTTAGAATTTTTAACAATATTATCTTTCTTATTATTAATGCTATTCATATTATCTGCTATAGTAACTGATGAATCAGTTACTACTGAAATTGCTTCTGCAAGTTCATTTATACTAACAGATATTTCATTCATAGCTTTTGATACATCATTAGATGTACTAGAAAAATCATAAGCCATTTCTTTAACATTATCTCCAGTATTTTTATATGATAAAGTTACATTGATTAATTTTTCATAATCTGTAAGTATATCTTTTTCTACTACAGTTAACAATTCTCTTGATGACGATGATAAATCTTTTACAGCTTTAATGGCACTGTCTATATTTTTTTGAATAGTATTAACTGTTGAAGCACTTTCTTCTGATAACTTTCTAACTTCTTCTGCTACTATTGCAAATCCTTTTCCATGCTCACCAGCACGAGCTGCTTCTATTGATGCATTCAATGATAGAAGATTTGTTTCTTCTGATATTTCAAGAATACTATTAGACATTGTAGAAATGCTTTCAACTATGGAAATTCTATCTAAAGCTCTTTCAAGTTTATCTTTACACTTTTCATATGTTTCTTCTATACTATGCTTTGAATTAATAGTTTCAGAATGAATTAAACTAGCTTCATTTTCAATTGTTTTAGCTAAAACCAAGCTATCTTTAGCTTTTTTATCTGAATCTTTAGATCTTTCATTAATTTTATCAGTAATTCTATTTACTTCTTGTAATGAAGCATTACATTGCTGCATTGTAGCTGATATCTCTTCTGTTGTAGCAGCTGCATGTTCAAGATCCAATGAAATTTCATCTATCATAGAATCTATATCTGAACTACTTTCAGATATTTCTTCACTGTTAACCTTTACCTGATTAATTGTTGAATTTAATACATCTACCCCAAAGTTTAACCTTTTTACTACTTGTCCAAAATCATCATTTGTAGTAGTATTATTTCTGTATGCTAAATTGTATAAAGAAAGTTCTTCTGCATACTCTTCTATATCTTTAATTTTTCTTGATAAAAATTTTCTTATAAAAATTGAAATCACAATACCAATAACTGCAAATATTATAGCTAGGATAACTTGCTGAACAGCTAGTTTATTTACGCCACTAAACACTTCGTCATTAGAAGCAACTATACAGAGAGACCATGGGGTATTTTTTACTTCTGTATAGGAAACAAAAATATCTGAATCTTTTAATTTTAATTCTTCAACATTAGTTTCTTTAGATGTAATATTTTTAAATACATTTTCTAATATTTGATCACTTTTCTCATCATTACTCGAATTAAAATTCTGTTTAAAATTAACTTTTTCAAATACTAAATTCATATCATTATGAGCAATAAAATTACCGTTTTCATTTAACAAGAATGCATATCCATCATGTCCAAATTTAATAGACTGCACTATATTATTTATATCTGTTAGATCAATAGATCCACATAAATATCCAACTATTTCTCCAGAATCATTTTTTATAGGTGTGACCATTGTTGTTATAGATTTTTTTTCATCCTCTTTTATGAATGGCTCTGTTATAAAACTTCCTTCTTTTTTCATTTTTAAAAAGAAATCCTCATTTGACTGGTCTTTTATTTCTGAAGTATCAGGATAATAACCATAACCAGAAGCATCCATAACAAAAATATTATCAAATTTCCATTTCTCAGCTTCTTGTAAAAGTACTGGTTGTTGTACATTCCAGTCCATAGATTTTATTTCCGGTAACGATGCCAGATTGTTCAATTGTTCATTACGATAGTAAAATTCTCTTTCAATAGATGAAGAACTATCGTTGGTTCTTGCTGTAAGAGTTTCATAAGCTGTAGATAAAATATTATCTTTTGTCTTGTAATACGATAAATACGATGAAATAAAGCATATTCCAATTACTAAAGTAATTATAAAAAGCATTATTCTATTTCCAGTATTTTTTAAGAATTTGTTCATAAATTACCTCCTTTTCTGTCAACATTTAAATTATATCATAAAATTATGTAAAAAGTAATCGTTAAAAGTTAAAAAATTATAGTTAAAAAAGTATATAAAACCGAACAATACGGTAATATATACTTTTTAAAGTGATTGTATATTTTATTTACTGCTTATTGATAGTAATTTTTGTTTTAACTGTTCTTCTATATTATGAAGTTCAGCCTGAGCTTCTTGACGCTTTTGACGTCCCTCTGTTTGAATTCTTAAAACTTCATCTAGAGTTGATATTAATGATTCATTTGTATTTTTTAATGTATCAATATCAACAATACCTCGTTCAGCTGCTTTTGCAGTTTCAATAGTAGACATTTTTAATGTTTCTGCATTTTTTCTTAAAAGTTCATTTGTCATATTTGTAACTTCATTTTGTACTTTTATAGCATTAGTAGAATGAGCTAATCCTAGAGCCAGTACGATCTGACTCTTCCATAAAGGAATTGTATTCACTATAGTTGATTGTATCTTTTCAGACATTAATGTATCATTATTTTGAACAAGCCTTATTTGTGGTGCCATTTGAAGTGAGATTGTTTTTGTAAGTTCAAGATCATAAATTTTCTTTTCAAATCTATCGCATAATGCTGTAAAATCACTTACCTCTTGAGCATCTTCTGGGCGACCACTCAATCTTGCTTTTTCTACTAATTTAGGAAGTTCATCTTCTCTTGCCTTTTGTAGTTTTTTCTTACCAGCAAGTATATACATATAAAGCTCTTTAAAATAAGCTTTATTTGTTTCATACATTTTATCAAGCATTGATATATCTTTAAGAAGCTGTATTTGGTGATTTTCAAGGGAAGTGCATATATTATCTATATTTTCTTCAACTTTTGTATATTTTGTTCTCATTGCATCAATTTTTTGCACAGGCTTTTTGAAAATTCCTAGAATACCCTTTTTTTCTTCAGTCTTCTCGAAAGTTTTCAATTCACCAACAACACTAGAGAGCATATCTCCTATACTTCCTAAATCTTTAGTTCTAACATTATTAAGTGCTGCCTGTGAGAAATCAGCTATCTTTTTTTGAGCTCCAACTCCGTATTGTAGTATTGAGTTCGAATTTGTCAATTCTATTTTGTCAACAAAGTCATCTACCATTTTCTTTTCTTCTGGAGTTAAAAGATTATCTTCAGTTTCTTTTGGCTGATTTTGTGTAGTTGTATCTACCTTATTATTTTCCTCTTCAAAAGATGGTTCAAAAATTAGACTTGGCTCTGGCTGTTTGTTAAAAAAACCATCATCAAAATTGTTATTCGTATTATTATCGTTCATATTCTAATCCTCCCTTTTAAGTCTGCTCTATCTATACCCATTAGTTGAATATATTATCTCAATTAATTTATTTTACTTATTTTTCTTTTTAAAATCGTCTTCTGTTAATCCTTCTTGTGTGAAAAGAGTTTCAAGCACTGAAATATCTGATGAAACATCTAAAACAACATCTTCAAAGAGATTATCTAAAAGCTTTCTAAATGCTGTGTTTATTAAATCTATACTATTTTCTATCTCATTTTTTGCTTTTCTTATGTTTTCACCTTCTATAGTTTGAGCATTTAATTCTCTATATGAGTAAATAAGCTTTAATGATATAGGAAGATAATGATTAAAGAATTTTTTTACTAAAGGAAGATTATCAGGATTCTTTCGTACATTATCAATAATATTTTTAGTTATATTAGCCATTTCATTAAGCTTTGTATATATATTATTTCCACGTAATGAATAATTTACACTTTCTATCTCTGAGATATACTTTTCACCATTTTCAATTACCAAACTTAATTCACTTTTATCTTGATCAACAGTGTTGTCTGCTTCTTCCTTTGAACGCTCACTATATGCTTTCATTGAATTTAAGTATTCTTCATATACTTCATCACCAAGCATAAAATATGATTTATCCTCACTAATATGTCCTTCTTTAAACATATTAAGACTCATCATCTTTTCAATATCTTTTAAGACAAATTTATTTTTCTTTGAAACTGACTCTGATAATTTGCTTATTTCACTATAATTTTTACCTTTTAATATATCAGAGTATTTATTAAACCTCTCTAGTCTTTTTCTTATTTTCCATCCCCTAAATGCAAGTATTACACTTCCAACAAAAAATACAAATAAAGTACCAAGTGTCATGTTTACTCCTAATCGTATAATCTTACTATTGAACATTGTAAGAATTGAACATGCAGCAAAACTTATGGCAAATGCAACACTTCCTGTTATTCCAAGGACATAATAAATCATACCTTTGTACTTGCCTGATGGTTTTTTAGAAATATACTTATAAATTTCCTTCTGTTCTTTTTTATTTAATTTATTTACTCCATGTTCAAATTTTTCAGACATCTTTTGGAATTTCGTTTCAATGCTATCTGAACCTTCATGGAATTTTGATTTAATGTCATGAATAGTATCTTCAGCAGTATCGCTAATGTTATCCATTATATTTTCACGTATGTCTGTAGCTTTTCGATTAGCATAATTTATGTATTTAAATGCACTGTTTATTGCATTCTCTATTTGATTTTCTATATCAAAAAAATCGTTATTATTCATGCCAAAACTCCTCCATTTTGTTTATCATATAAATAAATTATATATCAATATTATAATGATTACAATTTATTAGAGTTAATATAATTTTAATCATCTAATCTTATTATAGTATTTAAGAGTATGAATTGATATTACACATATAAAACTTATAACATATGTAAATAAAAAATCATGAGTCCTTTAAATAAAATTATATATTTAAAGGACTCATAAAAAATTTGTAAAAATTATTTCTATACTGCTATTTTTTTATTTTCAATTGAAATATTGTATCCATAAGAGTATCTGTATCTATATATTGCTATTACTGATAATATGACTGATAATATTTCAGAAAATGCAGCAATCAACCATATACCATCTACTTCTAAAAATGGCGGTAGAATAGCCATACCTAAAATGAAAAATATAAATGTTCTAAATAAGGAAAGCAATCCCGAAACCTTCCCATTTGAAAATGCTGTAAACATACCACTTGTAAATATATTAAATCCGCACAATAAAAAGCTTATTGAAAATAAATTAAATCCATTAACAGTTATATAATAAACATCTGTACCTTTTCCACAAAATAATGTAGTAAGAGGAACTTTTAGAATTTTTGATACAATAAACGTTATGAGTGAAAATATTGTGATTATTATATAACTGTATTTAACTAGCTTTTTAATTTCATCTTTATTTTTAGCCCCATAATTATATCCTATTCTTGGTGCAACTCCAGATGTAAAACCAATATAAGCTGCGGATAATAAAAATTGTATATATAAAATTACTGTAATTGCAGCAACTCCTGTTTCACCTAGATATTTTAGCATAGCAATATTATATAAAAAAGTTGTTACAGCCGTAGACAGTTGAGTTATCATTTCAGAAGATCCATTTATACAGGATTCTTTAAGGACATTTAATTTTATTTTAAGCTTTGTAAAATGTATTAAACTATTTCTTCTTGCAAAAAATATCATTCCTATAATGGACGGAAGTACATATCCTATTACTGTTGCAATTGCCGCACCTGATACCCCCATATTAAATACTACTATAAAAACATAATCAAGAATAATATTTGTTACACCACCAAGAACTGAAACAAATAAACCAAAACTAGATTTTCCAACAGTTACATAAAAGTAATCAAATATTAGCTTAAGCATTATAAATGGTGTAAAAATTAAATTTATAGATAAATAATTCCTGCAATACTCTAATAAACTATCTGTAGCTCCTAAAATTTTTATAATATCATCTATAAATATTATTGATATCAGCGCGATTAATATGCCTATAACTAATGCTGATATTATAATAAGTGTAAAATTTTCTTTTGCTTCTTTCTCATTTTTTTCACCTATAAGTTTAGAAACAATCGCATTTCCACCTGTAGCAAGCATTACGCTTATTCCTATAAGCATACTTATTACTGGATAAACAATGTTTATTGCTGAAAGTGCATTGGGACCTACAAATCTAGATACAAACATACCATCTACTATTGAATACATCGCAAAGAAAACCATCATTATAACAATAGGCAAAGTAATTTTAATGAGTGATAGTAAACTTAAATTTCTATTTAATGAATTTTCCATAAACACCTCTTTTGATTGATTTTTTCTTTAGTCTTTTATATAATAAGGTATCCTGTAACAGGATAGTCAAGATGATTTTTAAAGGATGATTTTTATGGATAAACATATTAAATACTATACTACTGGTGAGTTTGCACAATTGTGTGGTGTAAACAAAAAAACTTTATTTCACTATGATAATATAAATCTTCTTAAACCCGAGAAAATTACTGAGAATGGATATAGATACTACTCTTCTAATCAGCTTGAGCTGTTTTCTGTAATTAATATATTAAAGGATTTAGAAATGCCTCTAAAAGAAATTAAGGAATTTTTAGATACAAGGACTCCTGAAAAAACTGTAGCTCTATTTAACAAAGAAAAATCAATTATTGAGGATAAAATCTCTCACTTAAAGAGAGTGCAAAAACTTTTGGATGTAAAATTAGAAATAATCGAAGAAGCTCAGACATGTTCTCATGAAATTTTCATAGAACATAATGATGAAGAAATTATTATTTTAAGTGATATAGTTAAAAACACAGGTGAATCCTATGATGTAAATACATTTGCAGAACATATTAAATATTGTAAAAAAAATAATTTATCTTACGGATATACTATAGGTTCAATAATAAAGAAGGAACGTCTTATAAATGAAGATTTTAATATTATGAATAATTTTATACTGTACGATTACTATTTTTCAAAGGTTCCAAATTTAAAAATGTTCAATAAATATCCTAAAAAACCTGAAGGTGATTATGCAGTGATTTATCATTTTGGATACTATGATACTGTCTATAAAAGCTATAAGAAATTATTTGAATTTTTAAACAAAGAAAACTTAAAGATTGATGGAGATGCGTATGAAGAAGTACTAATAGATGATGTTGTTACGAGGAATGTAGATGATTATGTGATTAAGATTTCTATAAAAATAAAAAATGAATAAGCAGAGATAAATGGGAATTTTAAAATTGTAAAATCCCCACTTTTTTCTTTTTACAAATATTAAATATTTATGATATAAATCATATATTTTGTTTTAAGCAACATTTCAAGTCATCTTCAGGTGTACTTATAAGTTTTATATCAAAAGTATCTACAAGATATTGAAGAACATTAGGACTTAAAAATGCTGGAAGAGTTGGTCCCAAATAAATTCCTTTGATACCAAGTGATAATAATGCAAGTAAATCTGCAACAGCTTTTTGTTCATACCATGATAAAATGATAGAAAGAGGTAATCCATTAACATCTGTATCAAATGCATCAGATAAAGCTGTAGCAATTCTCACTGCTGAATATGCATCATTACACTGCCCTACATCTAATAATCTTGGAAGTCCAGCTACTTCTCCAAAGTTTAATTTATTAAATCTATACTTTCCGCAGGCTAACGTTAATATTATACAGTCTCTTGGAACAAGCTTTGCAAATTCAGTATAATAGTTTCTTCCAGGCCTTGCTCCATCACAGCCACCAATTAAGAAGAAATGTCTAATCTTTCCTTCCTTAACTGCATTTATAATAGTTTCAGCATGACTTAAAGTTTCATGATGTGCAAATCCAACTAATATTTCATGAACTTCTTCATCTTCCTTATAGCCACCTAGTTCTAATGCCTTATTTATAATTACACTAAAATCTTTCTTTCCATCTTTATTCTTACCAATATGCTTTACTCCATCCCATCCAACAACACTTGTGGTAAATATTCTATCTTTATATGATTCTCTTGGCTTCATAAGACAATTTGTAGTCATTAAAATGCATCCAGGTATATTATCAAATTCTTTTTGTTGATTTTGCCATGCACCACCAAAATTCCCTACTAAATGCTTATATTTTTTAAGCCCTGGATATCCATGGCAAGGTATCATTTCGCCGTGAGTATATATATTAATACCTTTTCCTTCGGTTTGTTCAAGAATCATTTCTAAATCTTTAAGGTCATGTCCTGAAACTATTATAAAGGGTCCTTTTTTTATATTGGTATTAACTTTTTGTGGTGAAGGATTATCATAAATTTTAGTGTTTGCTTCGTCAAGTTTTTTCATTATTGCGACACTCATTTCACCAGTTCTCATGGTCCAGCGTATAAGGTCTTCTACACTTAGGGTATCATTACAAACAGCTTCAAGTGCTCTTACATAAAAAGCATCAACTTCATCATCATAATATCCAAGTTCTCTTGCTTGATGCCCATATGCACTGATTCCTTTAAGACCATAAACAATAGTCTGTCTTAATGAACGTATGTCTGGGTCTAATTTTTCATCATACATAATTCCTGCAAATTTAGCATCTTTAAGCATTTCTGATTTAGTGCTGCTTAGTTTATATGTAGCATGAAGTGTATCATTTTTAATTTTTCCAACTTTCTTTTTAAGTTCATTTTTAATTTTATCGGATTCCTTTAGCAGTTCTATATGATTGTCAGCATCAAAATTAACATTAGTCAATGTTGTAAATAAACAGTTTTCTATAAAACTTACAATGTTTTTATCAAGCTCCTCTCCCTTTTCTATAATTTCTTTTGCATAACAACTTATTCCTTTTAGTTGAAAAATCAACAGATCTTGAAGATTAGATACTTCCGGAGTTTTTCCACATACTCCAAGTTTAGTACATCCTTTTCCACCAGCTGTTTGCTCACATTGGTAGCAAAACATAGGATATTCCAGTTCCATATTGTTTCCCATATTTACACTTCTCCTATCAATTAGTAAATTTTCTCTCAATCTTTTGAATACTAATTTAGGTTTCCCTCATAAAAGCCTATTATTCATTTTCTTGCTTAGGTAATTCTCATATCTTATTAATTTTTAATATAATTTATAAAAAATATTATTCATTTTACATTAATTATATTAAATAACAAAACGAGAACTTATAAACACAATAAGTTCTCGTTTTTTTATAATTTATTTTCTTCTTGATTTTTTAATATATTTTTTATACATATATCATTCATAAAAATTATATAATTATCAAGATTATCTTCAAAATTATTTATTTGTAGCCATTTTCCATAACACTTAAAAATTTTAATTATTTCCTCTTCCAATATTCTCTCCTCCTATAAACATTATACAATATCTATAGGTTTAAATCAAACATATGTTCGTAGTGCTGAGATTACTTAACTATATGTCAAAATCATATTTTTTTAGTAAAATAATAGCGTTTCCCTGTTATAGGATAGTTTTCTAAAGTAAACACTTCTTTATATCCATGCTTTTTATAAAATTCAGGTGCCTGAAAACTAAAAGTATCTAAAAAAGAATATATACATCCACGACTTTTTGCTGTTTTTTCTGCCTTTTTTAAAAGATCACTTCCAATTCTGCGTCCCCTCAACTCTTCACTAACCCACAAAAATTTTACATATAACCAATTACCATGTGTGTCTCCAATTAGCCCCGCAACTTTTTTGCCAGTTTCATCTTGTAAATAAACTCCTAAATCCTTTGGATTTTTATCTTCAATTTTTGATAGATTATATTCTAATAAACCCTGAAAGATAATATTTTCATCTTCCTTTGTAATTTTATCGGTAATTTCATATTTCATTTATTATCTCCTTGCATTAAAGAATGTACTTTTATGATTATTTTATACCTTCATTCTTTCTATTGTTTCACATAGGGAAAGACATTCTGCATATCTATTTTTCCAAATAAATTCATTATAATATTCATAACTTTGCTTAGCTGACATGAATTTATTGTCAACTGTAGTATTTGAATGTTCAGGAACAATAATATTAAATCCATGTTCAAATCCACATTTTATTGTGGCATCTATGCAATAGTCAGTTTGAAGTCCTACAACTACAACATCTTGTTCATCTTTATTTTTTAAATATTCTAATAAACCAGTATCTTTAAAAGCGCTATTTACTCTTTTATCAAATATCTTTTCATCATTTCTTGGTTGAAATTCCTCATATATTTCAAATCCATCAACTCCCTTGGTAAGTTCGCTGCCTATCCCATCATCATGACGTACAAAGATAACTTCAATGTGATTTTCCCTAGCTTTTTGTATTATTTCTTTTACATTAAATACAAACTTGTTTAACTCATATAATTTTTCATTGGTTATCAATTTTTGTGTATCAATTACTAATAAAACCATTGTTATCACATCCCTCATTAACACTTTTAATATACACTTGTCCTAATTTGATAAACTCTTCTCTAATTCAATACTAGCAAATGTTTCTTCTGAATAAGATACATTGTATGGTGTACATGTTATGTGATTAAATCCACATTTATGCCAAAATCGTATTCCATTCCAATTCTTAAGAGATACTAAAATTCTTACTTTATTAAATATTTTTTCTTTTTTTAAATAACAACATAACATATCAATTATTTTATGTCCGTATCCTTTATGCTTTTCTACATCAACAATAGAAAAATGACTTATATATACAATATCATTTTTAGGATATTCTTTAATGAGGGTAATCCATCCAATTAGGGTTTCTTCTTTATAGCAAGACAACATCATAAAATCATTTTTACTTTTATTTATTGGGTACCATCCTTCTGCAAAACAAATATCTGGACTTGGCCCTATTTCACCTTCAATTTTCATAAAATATTTTGATTCTTCTTGGAAAATCTGATTAAGTTTTTCAAGTTCTTCTTCTTTTGAAATAAAAATTTTCAAATTACCATTTACTATTTTCATTAACATGCCTCTATAAGTATTAATAATATTACTTACTAAAGTCTAATATAGATAAAATTTTTTATTATAAAATGAAAAAATATCGCAATTATCTTAATTTTTGAATAATGCGATATCTCTAATTAATATTAAGATTTACTTTTTATGTATATTTTCAATGCTTTAATAAGCAAAAGCATTGTATAAAAACCAGTAATACTCAATATAACTGTTATGATCATCTTTATTCCTAAAATCAAAAAGCCTAAATTCATTATATCCATATTTTCCCCTTAATATAGTATTATACTGAGTATATTAACATATTTTACAAAATAATACTATATGATATTGATTTTATTTATAAATTGAAGTTTTGTTTTTTACAGTATATAATTAATACTAACATAAAAATAGAGATATACATTTATTAATATACTAAGGAGGTTTATATGGATAAAGAGATGCCCAAATGTCCAGTAGAAATAACTTTGCAACTTATAGGAACCAAATGGAAGGTGCTTATTATAAGAGATCTACTTACAGGTACTAAAAGATTTAGTCAATTAATGCGTTCTGTTACTGGTATTACACAAAAAGTGTTGACAAGCAACCTAAGATCAATGGAAGAAGCGGGCTTAATCATACGTACTGTATATCCTCAAGTTCCACCTAAAGTTGAATATTCCCTTACAGAAACAGGTTTTACTTTAAAACCAATATTAGATGCTATGTTTTCATGGGGCGATGCATATAAAGAAAATGCTAAGTAATTTTTGATATATAAAAAATATTAAAATATATATTAAAATAGCCTTGAAATTAAAATTATTTCAAGGCTTTAAAAATTACTTTAAGCACATATATGATTATATTCAAATTAAGTACTAATTGTTATCTGTAAGTTTTACTTAAACTTGTTTAACTGCTACTAAGTTTTTCTTATTGTCCTAAAAAATTAGAAGCTAAATTTTTTAGGAGGATTTCCAGAAAAATCTGCTATTGTTGCCTGTGCATTATCTAAATAAAAAACTTCAAAGATTGGATTGTCAGGTGAATTATATTGACCTTTTACTATTGGATTTAACATACAAGCTTCTTTTACATTCATATTATTTTCAAATACTGCTTTTCCATTGAGTCTTATCCATGCATAATTTTTATCTGAAACTGATATCTCTATCTCAGGATTATTTAACATATCTTCATATACATCTTTTTTGTTATTTGTACAAAACCATAATTTTTTTTCTGCTTCAAAACAGAACATAAATGGACGGCATTTTGCTTTTCCATCTCTTCCTACTGTGGCTAAATAATTTATATCTTTAAAAAACAATCTATAGTATTTAAAATTAATTTGGGCAATACATTAAATGAATAAGGCATGTACACTCTTTCAGTCCATTTATGTGCATCCTTACCAAAACATCCATAATTAATTGCTGGTATATTTAGCTTTTTAATCTTATCTAATGGCACATTATATAATTTCTCATACATTGGAAAATTATTTAACAAAAGTTTAATAGATTCATCATCATCATCAATTTTCAAGTAGCTGCTGTCAGTAAGGCTTGGAAAAAACTGATGCATTTCATATTTTTCATTGGATTCTTTTTGAAAATCATTTATTATTTTTGAAAGTTTATTAAATACCATCTTTTCATCTTCAACTTCTTTTTTTAAAGTATTGTGAGGACAGTATGGTGCTGCAAAAAAGAAAACTATTGTAGGTATATTTATTTGTGCAATATTACAAAGCTTTTTTACTATATTCATAGGTATTTCTCTTTTATCAATGTTTGTAGCAAGCATTTCTTCTGTATTTCCTGCTATAAGTTTTTTCAAATTACCAGTATATTTTCTTTCTGCAAGATTAACAAGTTCATCATATGATAAAACTTGATTTTTATAACTTATTTTAGAATATGGTATATTAGTCAATCTGCAGTATTCCTGATACCTTTCATTTAAAAGTTTTTCTGTATTATTAAGTGCATCAGTACTTGCTTGACGTAATTTTTCTGTTATATCCTTAATATAAGCATTATGGATAAAGTAATTAAAATAAACAAAGCTATTAAATGAAGTTTGTACATTATATTCAGTTTTTAAATCCTTCACTTTAAGAACTGATGGAGGAATGGTATATTCCCCATTGTATTCTTCGCAAAAATGAGGATTCAAATCAATATTTCTTACTAATTCTGCTGCTGTTAATGATGCATCAAATCCCTCAAAACATTGTCCTACATGAGTTTCTTTTCCTTGAATATAAAAACAGGGCAGTATTTTTCCAACTGCTCCTACATATACATGTCTTGTTGTATCATTTGGATAAAGTGGGCATATATAATCATTATTTATTGCAAGTTTATATTTAAAATTATATTTTTTTATTAAATCATCTAAGATTTCTCGTGCTTCTATAATTCCTGTATGAAGATTTTCCTCAACTGGATTAAACATAGCTATTATATTTCCACTAAATTCACGAGCATGTTCAGATAAGTATTTCATAAGCACCATAAATACTGCATCACCACTTTTCATATCACAAGCACCTCTGCCAAAAAGATAATCTCCTGACATAAGATCTTTTTTTACATCATCTGGCAATTTAATTTTTTTTAAATTTTCCATTAATTTATCTGTATCAAAAGCATATTCACTTAAATTTCCGTAATCTTCTATACCTACTGTATCAGTATGTCCATGTAAAATTATAGCCGTTTCACTAGAACTTTTCTCACCTCTAAGTAAAACTAATACATTTTGTCTTTCAAATGGATCATTTTTAAGTTTTTGAATTATTATATTATCTGGATGATCTTTAAAATATGAAATGTTCCTAAAATAATTTTCTATAAAGACCCCGATTTCTTTTTCACCATGTGAACCATTAACACTATCTATGCTGACCATTTTTTTAGTCAGTTCTAAAATATCTTTAAACATGCCAATCGCTCCTTCTAATTTTAAACTTTGTATCCTGTATACAGTTTATTAATATATACTATACTTTATCAATGAATTTAATGTTAATATTTTGAATCTTCATACTCTTATATAATTATGTATACAAAATAAAAATGATTATTTTATTTTGGAATTAAAACCTATAAACTAGAAACATTATGAATTTAGTTTGTTCATATACTAGTAAATATAGTGATATTAATAATATATGTAATAAATTAATTTAAGTATTTTTCAAAACATTTTATAATTTCCATATAAAGTATATCCATAGGAGGAAATTTATTTATGAAGATAGTTATTAGTGATTATGAAGATACCTTAAATAGAAATTTAGATTATGAAATAAATTTAATAAAAGCTGCTTTTCCTATCTGCGATGTTGTTATTCATGTATTTAAAGATAATAATTCGCTAATAAAGGAAGTAAATGATGCAGATGGACTTATCACTGCCTTTTTAAAAGTTGATGAACAAATATTCAAAAATTGTCCAAAGCTAAAATGTATCAGTATTAATGCTACAGGATACGATAATATCAATATTGAAGATGCTAAAAAATACAATGTTACTATATGTGCTATAAAGGAATATTGCACTATAGAAGTTGCTGAATTCACAATGACTTTAATTCTAAGTTTGGCAAAAAAAATTAAATACCATCAGCACTTTATTGAAGATGAAAAAAGATGGCAGTACAGTCTTGTAGAATCAGTTTATAAGCTTGCGGGAAAGACACTTGCCATATATGGGTTAGGAAGAATAGGACAATCTGTTGCAGCACGTGCAAAAGCCTTTGATATAAATGTAGTAGCTGTAGATCCATATATTCCTACTGAAATTGCATATAATTTAAACATTCCTCTTGTAAATGATGATTATGTTTTTAAAAATGCTCATATTATATCAAATCACATGAATGTATCAACTAGCAATATAGCCTATTTTGATGATAGATATTTTAATTCACTACAAAAACGTCCTATATTTATTAATGTAGGACGTGGTGCATGTGTCGTTGAAGATGCGTTAGTTAAAGCTTTAGATAATGACCGTATTTCTTCTGCCGGATTAGATGTTCTTATAGATGAAAATCCTGATATTAATAACAATCCACTTTTTAATCGTAATAATGTCATAATAACTCCCCATGCTGCTTTTTATTCAACTCAATCTTCATTGTTATTACAAGAAATATCATGTAATAATTTAATTGAATTTTTCAATAATAACCTAGACAAAATTAATTATGTTGTTAATAAGAATTAAAAAATAAGAACCATATCATTCCATACAGCTCCACCATGTTCTGACGCTGAAACACCTTGATGCTTAAAACCAAATTTTTCATAATAATGTATAAGGTGAATCTTGCATGTAAGAACCATCCCCTTTTTTCCTCTTTCTTTTGAAAGTTCAATGAAATAGTTCATGAGTTGTGCTGCAACTCCATTACGTCTATAGTCTGGAAGCACATCAAGACCAAAGATAGTCTGATAATCTCCATGCTTTTTATGAAGTTGCACATTATGATAAAGTTCATCTGGTAGTTCTGGTAAATCTGTAGTACATCCATTTATAAATCCTATTATTTTTCCGTTATCTTCTGCTATAATAAAATTTTCTTTAAATGCATCAAATCTTTTTTGAAAATCACTTTCCTTTGCTGCTTCTGCCTCTGGAAAACATATACTTTCAATTTTTATTATTTCATTTAAATCTTCTTTTGTTGCTAATCTAATATTCATATATTATTTCCTTTCATGAATGAGTTTTTTATTTTTAGTATCAATGTATATTCTATCATGTATATTCATAATTTTAATATTTATTTAATCAATTTCTTATTATGTTATTCTTCTATAGCTTAAATATTTAGCAAAGTCTTTATTATAGTAGTTGTAGTAACACCACACTATATAATTCCTGAGAAAAAATCACTAATAATATTTTAATAGTTCTAACAATCATATTCCAATAAATAACACTCTCTTAATCTTAAGCTAATATAAAAGATATATAATTTATTTTAAGATGAGAGGAGTGATTAAATAATGAAACAACTAAATATATGCATTGATATTGATGGAACTATAACAGACCCTTATTACTGGCTTGATTCTATTAACAATTACTTCAATTTAAACATCACTGAAAGTGATGTTACAGATTATGACATTGCAAAAGTAATCAATGTTAAAAATTATGAATATGATAAATTTTATGATGAATATAAGGTACAACTTCATAGCACTGAAAAATTAAGAAAAGATGTTAAAAGTGTACTTGATGCTCTAAATAGATTTAACAACATTTACTTTGTGACAGCAAGAGACAGATCCTTAGAATTATTAACTAATTTATATTTAAAATATAATAAAATTCCTTTTGATGATGTATTAGTATTAGGTACTCATCATAAAGTATCTGCAGCGCAAAAATTAAATTGTGATATTTTTATTGAAGATAGCTATAATAATGCCATTGAACTAGCATCTAATGGTTTTAAGGTTTTATTAATTGATACAAATTATAATAGACTCCCTCTTAAGAATAATATAATTCGTGTTTATGACTGGAAAGAAATTTTTCAAGTTGTAACTAAACTTACAAAAAATGAAGAAGTGGTTTAATTTATTTATAACAAAATAGAATCAGCTGTTACTTTAAAAACAGTTGATTCTACTAACTCATTTATAAAATCTTTTTTGCAAAAGTCATATTACAATACTTATTTTTTTCAATGTAATCTTCCATATTGGGAAGATAATTTTTATCATGTTCAATAGATCTACCAAAGATGGAAATAAATTTTATAATATGTTCTTCACTATCTGTATCCATAATATTATTAATATATATCCCAAAAAGATAAAAGCGTATAAATGAATATCTTAAAACAAGCATTAGATATCCTTCAAACATGTCTTCACTTTCTGAAAATGGGAATAAATAGTTATATATAAAGTTAACTATATAGTTTTCGAAAATATATCCATACTTCTCTGTTATTTCCCTATCATATTTATTAAATGCATTGATGTATTTTTTCTTATCTTCCCTTGAAATATTACTATATTTAACATCAAATCCATTAATTAGCACATCTTTAAATTCTTTTAAAGTATTTCCTGTGTTATCTTCACTCATATTATAAGAATTGACTATATTTTGAAAAAACTCAACTTGAAAAATGTAATCATTTCTATCTCTCACATAGACCATAGCAGCACTATCCATATCAAAATCTTTAATAAACATTTGAATTCCATTACAATCATAAGCTGATATTTTTTCTAAGCCCTCAATAAATGCACCAAGAATATATAATCTCTGGCTAATATCAAATTTTCTATTTTGCATTATCTTTATGGAAAATATTCTTATTTCTTTAAAATACTTTATAGGTGTATTTCTATATTTTTTTGAATTTGTATTATATTCATCATTTATTATATATTTTATAAATTCTTTTTGAATCAATTCAAATTTAATTTCTTCTTTTTCCCCAAGTATAAGCTTAGCAGCTTCATAGCAAGCTACGTCTAATGATATTTCATAATTATTATCAACCTTATTCATAATTCTTGGAAAATGTGTACAGATATTTGACAGATACTCTTCGCCAAGGGTTGAATAAATAGTGCAATATTTATTTTTATCTAAAAAAGGACACATTTCCTCATGATCAAGCTTTATTAATCCATAATCAAGATCACTGCTTATACATTCTTCATTTACTTGTATATTTTTCTTAAGCATAAGCTTTGCATTTTCATCTGTAATAGCGTTGTATTGTTCAAAAGTATTTTTATCAATTTCTATATCCCATGCTTTGCAACATGTATTTTCACATTTTCCTCCAATACAGCTAAACTTCTTAAAATATGTTGGACATGCTACTTTCATTTTATTATACATAAATTCATTTCCTTTTTATTTGTAATTATATTATAACTAACATATTATCCTATTATTATTTTAATGTAAATTATTAAAATAATCTATCTATTTTAGAAACAACACATAAATCTATGATATTACATAATCTTCACTACAAGGTTGATATTCTGTCTCAGAGTTTTTCTCAAAACCACTACTCATAAATGTTGCATCACTCTTTAAAAAGTATTTATAACTTCCAACGTAATCATCATTAGTAATATCAATATTATACCACTTGCCATCTACATTTACTTCATTCCAAGCATGTGGGACCCCATTAATTGAACCTATAACAATTCTATTTTCAATGCCTACCATATTAAACATTTTATATGCTGTCATGGCATATCCCTGACATGTTGTCCTACCTGTTGTTAAAGCTAAATATGAATTATTTGATTGTAATGTATCATCATAATCATATCTATTTACTAAATAATCATTTACAGCCTTAACCTTTTCATAATCACTCATATTAGAATTTGTAATAGCGTTTGATGTAGTTTTTATTTCGTTATCAATATAGTCTTCTTCGGATTTCGTTGTTCTATATTCTACACTTACTTCTGAATTATTTCCATATCCTTTTACTCTTAATCCAATAAGTGATTTACTTAAATAATCATCCTTTGCAGCTGACTTTCTTATAATATCTATTACATCATAATTAAAATAAGGTATTTCAAACTCTGTATCCCAGTTTTTTAGATGATTATAAATGTTATCTTCGATACTATTTATATCTGAAACTGATGCATGTGCTGATTGAATATTTAAAGTTATTAGAAATAATGTTAACGCTAAAAATTTTATACTTTTTCTTACCATAACTGCCTCCAGTTCATATGATTATAAATCTATAATATTTTAATATAAATATTATAGATGGTAATTATGTCATATTATTGTCAATTCAATTTAAACGATCTTCTGAAAAATTTGATAATTATTTTGTAAGAGAAAAATAATTATCAAATTCAATACTTCTAAAAAATCACAATTGTTTTTATCTTAATTTGCTCTAAAAATACTTTTGTTTTTTATAAAAGTAAACATTTTTCTCATTAATAATATCAAAATTAATATTATTATACATGCCATAATATTGGGTTTTATTATACTAAATGAGTATGATAAGCTAAAAGAGGTTAACAATTTTGCAATCATTGCTATACTTATAAATTTATATGGATTAATATTAGTAAGTCCTGCACCTATACATATTGCTTCATCTGGAAGTATTGGTAAAATAAATAACAATAGTACTACTATAAGCTCATTTCTTTTTATATATTTATTAAAACGCTCTATATATTGATTGTTTATAAATTTATCTATAAATTTAGTACCTGTTACTCTAACAAAAAAATACATGGTTATTATGCCAAGTAATGTTCCTAAAAAACCAAAAAACGCACCATTAAACATTCCTAGAACTGAACTTCCAGCTATTATAGTTACTGGTTCAGGTAATGGTAATATTATTGGTTGTAAAAAGCTAACAATAAAATATATAAATATCGCTTTATTACCATATGATTCTAGAATGTGCTCAAAGCTAAAATTATTATTTATAAGAAATGAATTTGATATATAAACAATTAAACTAACTACTGTCATGCCTATATTAATAATTCTTATAACCTTTTCTAAACCATAAAATCTTTTAAAGTGTGCCAATATATACATTAATATTAAAATTGTATATCCACTAATCATTATATTATTCAAATATATTTCTTCAATTTTAAAATAACAATTTATCATAATAATATTAAATAATGTTAATATACTAAAGATTAAAATATTTTTATGATTATTTTTTAGTTTATTCATATGATATCTCCTCGTATAATTAGTTTTTAATTATAATTTTATTTATTATATATATTTGAAATAGTAATAAAAAAAAATAGCTGTAGCACTTGTAATAACGACAATATACAAATTATGGCCAATAAATTTTTCCAAGGTTAATACAATCAGTAATAACCAACTTAAAACAATTAATTTCATTCCTACATATACCTCTTTCCTTTAAATACAATAAAATTATATCTAAAAACTTTTAAATTCTTATCTAGAAAAAGTTTAACTTTTGTTAATAATTTGAGGCAAAAAAAAGTATAGACTTTTACTCTATACTTTCTAAGTAAATATTGAATTTTATATCTTCATTTATTTTTTCAGCCAATATATTGCCTCCATAAAGTTCTATTATACGTTTTGCAATAGGCAGTCCAAGACCCGATCCTTCATTACTTCTAGATTTATTTTTTCTATAAAATTTTTCAAATATATTTTCCAAATCTTCTTCCTTTATTTCTGTACATTTATTTCTAAAAGATATTACTATTTGTTCTTTCTCCAGTCTAACTACAACCTTAAATACAGAGTTAATATCACTATATTTTTCTGCATTTTTAATTAAATTTTCGAAAACCCTCAGTATCTGAGCTGAATCAACATTACAAAAAAGTTCATCATATGGATTATCTAATACAACATCTATATTTTTATCACTGAAATTTATTATACTTTCACCTACAGCCTGACTTAATACCACTGAAATATTAATTCTATCTTTTTTTAGTATAAGTTCATTACTTGCTAATTTTGTATATTCAAATAATTCATTTACTAATTCCTTAAGCCTTAAACTTTTATTATATGCAATTTGTATATATTCATCTTTTTTTCTTTCGCTAATTTCTGTACTATTTAGTAATTCTAAATATCCTATTATAGATGTTAATGGAGTTTTTAAATCATGGGAAATATTTGTTATAAGCTCATTTTTATTATTTTCAATCTTTTTTTCATTTGCTATCTTTTCACCTAATTCTAATGACATATCATTTATACTGCCACACAATTCAGCTAGTTCGTCTCCTCCTTTTACTTTAATGACTTTGCCAAAACCTTCATTTTTTATTATTTTAACTTCTTTTGTTAAATATTTAATATAATTTACTTTTATATTCACAAGTAATGCGAATGTTATTAAAAATGTAGAAATACCAATAAAAGCAACTATATAAAATATATTAATAGAAAAGAAGTAATTATTAATGATCTTATATTCAAAATTAGGATACAGTAAAAATATAATTCTACAAAATATAAAAGTACCTTGAATTGCTACTATAATAGACACTAAAATAACTAGTATTAAATATAGACCAATTTTATTTAAATTTATTTTTCCAAATATTTTTGTATTAAATATAATAACAGTAATTATAAAGACTACTAAAGCTAACATCTTTAAAGGATTATTAACACCTGTTACTAAATTAACGTTAAATATTTCACCACTCTGTTGCTTTGCAGCTAATATTGCATATCCTTCTGCTAAAACCATTTGTGCTAAAACAAAGCCTATAATAACACCAAAAATAAGATTGTACTTCTTTACTTTTATAAGTTTTATCATATCTTATAGCCTATCCCCCAAACAGTCTTAATATACTCTGGATTTTTAGAATCCTTTTCAATTTTTCTTCTAAGCTTTGTTATATGAACCATAATAGATGTATCAGAAGCTGAATATTTTTCTTTCCATATAAATTCGTATAGCTCTTCAACTGTAAATACCTTATTTCTATTTTTGCACATAACTTCTAATATTTTATATTCAGTAGGAGTAAGCCTTACTTCATTTCCTTTCACTGTTACTTCATGCATTTCAGTATTGAGTACCAAATCTCCAACTCTTATAATTTTTTCATCACTATTTAAATTTAAAATAGTATATCTTCTAAGTTGTGCTTTAACTCTTGCTATTAACTCTAAAGAACTAAAAGGCTTTGAGATATAGTCATCTGCCCCCAGAGTAAGACCATTTATCATATCAATTTCCTGACTTTTAGCAGTTAAAAAAATTACAGGCATTTTATATTTTTTTCTTATTTCTATAATGGTTTCTATTCCATCTTTTTTGGGCATCATAATATCTAAAATTACTAATGAATACTTTTTTTCTTCAAGCTTAATCAGGGCTTCTACACCATCAGCTGCTTTATCAGTATAAAATCTATCAGCTTCTAAATATAAGCTGATAAGATCTCTTATTTCTTTATCATCATCAACTATTAAAATATTTTCACTCATTTTTAACTCCTTTACAGTCCAATACATATGCTGGTGGGAAATTTCTCATAATAAATTTAGTTCTAATTCCAGCGAAAAAATTTTCTATGAATTTCTTTTTAAATAATGAATATTGAAAAGTTATAAAATCTCCATCTTCTTTTAATAATCTGCTCGTCTTATTTAAAATAGCTTCAGATGTATTCTTAGGTAATGATGCAAATGGTAAACCAGAAATAACATAATCTATTTTCAAAATTTCATGATGTTTTAGAATCTTATCAATATTTTCTGCACTTTCATTTATAATTATTACATTATTCTTATATCCATACTTTTTCTTAAGTTCATTATAAAACTCTACATTCAATTCAATTAGAATAACTTGTGTTTCTTCCTTTGCTCTTGCAAGTATCTTTTCTGTAAATACACCTGTTCCAAGACCATATTCTACTATACATCTTGCAGTACTAAAATCTATACTTTCCATCATCCCTTCGGCTAAATATTTACTACTAGGAGCAACTGCCCCAATTGTACTTGGATTTTTTATATATTCTAATAAAAACATAACTTCACCTCATCCATTTTTTATACATTATAAATGAAATATTTTAAGGTACACTACATAAAATTATTAATTTTTGTTAATATTTTTGCATATTATAAAAAGCAATATAATATATAAAAATTATAATCTCATATTACTTATTACTAGTGGACTTTGAATATGTTAATAAATAAAGCAGACAAATTCTATTGCCTGCTTTATTTATTAGTATATATTTAATACTTATTAAACATTTTCTTCAATATTTCCATAGTTTAAGAATGCATTAAGAAGTACAGCAACTATAGATGCTGAAACTATACCGCTTCCAAAAATTTCTTTAAATATTGTTGGAGTATTGTCAAGTATATTAGGTACAACAGTAATTCCGAGACCTACTCCAATAGAACATGCAACAACTAACATATTAGAATTTTTATTAAAATCTACTTTTGAAAGCATTTGTATTCCTGCAACTGCAACCATTGCAAACATTATAGTTGTAGCACCACCTATAACTGGCTGAGGAATAATAGTAGCTAAAGCTGCAAATTTAGGAATTAAACCAAGCGAAACAAGAATTATACCTGATGCCACAACAACAAAACGACTTTTTACTTTACTTAATGCTAAAAGTCCTAAATTCTGATTAAATGTTGTGTATGGAAAGGAATTAAAAATACCTCCTAAAATAGTTGCAATCCCTTCCGCTCTAATACCACGAACAATGTCTTTTTGAGTAATTTCTTTTTCGCATACTCTACCAATTCCTAAAAAAGTTGCTGTAGATTCAATCATTACTACTAACATAACAAAAGTCATCATAAAAATTGAACCGAGATCAAATTTAGGAAAACCAAAGTTAAATGGGTGAATAAAGCTTATCCATTTAGCATTTTGTATTAATGAAAAATCTACCTTTCCCATAAATGCAGCTACTATTGTGCCTAAAACAATACCATTTAGAACTGAAATAGCTTGAAAGAATCCTTTCAAAAATTTATTTGATAATAATATTACAATCATTACAAATGCAGCTAATAAAAGATTTTCAATGCTACCAAAATCTTTAGCACCTGAACCCCCACCAATGCTTGTGACACCAACATTAACTAATGATAGACCAATCATTGTAACGACTGTACCAGTAACTACAGTCGGAAAAAATCTTAATATTTTCCCATATAAAGGTGCTATGATTAAAACAATAATAGCTGCTGCTATTATTGAACCATAAGCTGTCTGCATACCTAAATTTTTACCAATAATTATTAAAGGACCAACTGCTGCAAAAGTACATCCTAAAATTGCAGGTAACTTAATGCCAATATAAGGACCAATACCAAGTGCTTGTATTAAAGTGGCAAGACCGCATGTAAATAAATCTGCCGCAACTAAAAGTGCTAATTGCTCAGGTGTCAAACCTACGGCCCCTCCAATAACTAATGGTACAGCCACTGCACCAGCATACATTGCCAATACATGCTGCAGTCCTAGAACTGTTAATTGATTTAATGGAAGCATTTCATTTGCTTTATCTTGTTTGTTTAAGTTTTTAGTCAACATATTTTCCCTCCAAATAGATTTCTAAATAATTTAATAAAATACATTTTATATATATACTGAAACTTTCTGACATTATTTTATCATAATCGAGAAAATAAGTCGAATATTTTTTTGTTATTTATACAAATAATTCGTATAAATACAAATTATTTGTGTTTTATACATCTAATAGTTCGAAGCGTATTATCCTAAATCTTCTCTATCTTTGACTATTTTATTTTTTCAGGAAGAATTAATACTGATTTTATATTTCAAAATAGCATATTGAATTTGCAATTCTCATAATTTGAACTTATATAATAAAAAAATCATACTATTCATTTATATTTTGAATAGTATGATTCTCTACTAACATTGTATTTTTATTTTAACATTTGTTTTTATATAAATATATTAAGGCAAACGATTACCAGCTGCACGATAAATTTCGTACCATTGTGCTCTTGATAAATCTACATTACTTGCAGTGCACATATCTTTTAGTCGTTCTATATTCGTAGTTCCAAGGATTGTTTGAATTTTAGCAGGATGTCTAAGAATCCAAGCTATTGCTATAGCTGATTTGCTAACACCTTTTTCATTTGAAATACGTCCTAGAACTTTATTTAACTCTGGAAATTTGTCGTTATCAATAAATATACCTTCAAAGAAACCATATTGTAATGGAGACCAGGCTTGTAATGTAATGTTCTTTAGACGGCAATATTCTAAAATGCTACCATCTCTATTTACAGAACCTTCGAATAAAGTGTTAGCTTGAATACCGCTATCAACCATTCCAGAATGCATAATACTATATTGCATTTGATTTACGATAAGTGGTTGCTTCACACAAGATTTCAACAATTCAATTTGCATGCTGTTAAAATTACTAACTCCAAAATTACGAACTTTGCCACTAGATTGTAAAATATCGAAAGCTTCTGCAACTTCTTCTGGTTCCATTAGTGTATCTGGTCTGTGAAGAATAAGTAAATCCAAATACTCTGTTTTTAATCTTTTTAGGCTATTATCTACAGAAGTTAATATATGATCTTTAGAAAAATCATAGTATCCATCTCTAATAGAACATTTACTTTGAATTTGTATCTTATCACGAAGTCCTGATCTAGAATCTAACATTTTCCCAAAAAGTTCTTCACAATACCCTCCACCATAAATATCTGCATGATCAAAAAGTGTAATTCCCTCTGACATAGCAATATCCACATAATGTGATAATTCCTCTACAGACATTTTATCAATTCTCATACATCCTAATACGATTTCAGATGCTTCAAATCCAGATTTTCCAACATTAATTTTCTTCATCATTAATATCCTCCTTTTATCATAACCATGTACTTGCTTGTACACAGGTTTTATCAATTTTATATGTAGACTATATATAAACCTTTATAATTTATTTGAAAATATTATTATAACTGTTTATTTAACTATATATAAATATTTGTACTTTAGTTATTACAGCTTGAAAAAGTTAAAACAAATTATATTGAATTAAAAAAAGCTAATGTTATTATTTCATTCTAAGCTCTTCTATCATATTTCTTGTTTCCTTCAAATACTTTTCAACATCTGAGAAATTCTCTTTTGCAAGTCCTACAAATAGTATATCTATAACTGTAAGCTGCACTATTCTAGAAGATATAGCACCAATTCTCAAATCCTTTTCTACAAATGGTACTTGTATTTTTATATCACCTAATGATGACACTGGATTTTCTCCAAACTTTGTTATTGTAATGCATTTAGCTCCTTTTTCTTTACATTTACTTAATGCACTATATACTTCTTTTGTTTTTCCTAAATAAGATATTCCAATTGCTATATCATCATTTGATATATTAGCTGACATTGATAACTGTACATGACTTTCAAGGCTAATCATAGCATTTTTATGTATTCTAAGTAATTTATATTGTAAATCAAGTCCTATTAATGCTGATTCTCCAATACCAAAAATATATATATTTTTAGCATTCTTTATTGCCTTTATAGCTTCTTCTATAGTATGTTCATCTAGTAGAGATATAGTATCATTTATACTCTGTATATTTTTGTTTGCAGTTTTAACTATGACTTCCCTTATATTATCTTCAGTGTCTATATAATCGTATTCTATATTTTCAACTGGATTAATATCATCTTTAGCAAGTTCTATTTTAAACTCTTGAAAACCTTCAAATCCGAGCTTTCTTGAAAACCTTACCACACTTGAAGAGCTGGTTTTAGTGATATTAGCTAGTTCACTTGCAGAAAATTTATATACTTCACTTGAATTAACTAACACATAATCAGCTATTTTTTTTTCTGATTCTGTCATCTTATCATAAATCTGTTTAATTAGAAGGGAACAATTCATATAACATATCACCTCATATATTCAATTTTCTATTGTATTAATTTAAATTTTTGCCATGGACTAATATAATCTAATAAAAATACCTCATCATCAATTATTTTTCCTACCACATTAGTTTTACCCGAATTTTTCATATCAAGTTTAGCTAACTGAAGTTCACCAGCATAATGTCCATAGAGGGAACTTTCTATAAGTATGTTTCCTTTTTTTATATCATCTGGATTAAATACTTTAAATTCATGACCTTTATATTTTACTCTGCTTTGAGTGGACCTTATCATATATTCAGATACATCGCCCCTATTAAAGTGAAATTCTTCAAGAACTATCTTTTTCTCTATTTCAGGTAACCCTTCTTTTAATTTACACTTTAAAGTTAAACAATATGGGTCTATTTCACTTAATCCTTTTAACTCTTCTTCACTTGCGAAACAGTTTGATATTATTATATCATCAATTAAATCTGTTGCCCATAAATGTTTTGCTTGTGCTACTATATTCATTTCTCTGTGCATTTCAAGTGTACATAAGCCTTCCCTCACAGGCCATGGGCCATATTCAGCAGTATCTGATGATATAAATGCAGCAGTTCTGATTCCTAAATCTTTAAATTGTCTGCTAGTTTTCATAAAATGTTCATAACTTAAACCCGTATATCTATGGGGATAAAAATTATGACAAGATAATATATTATCTTTATTTGGTTTATAAGATAATATATTATCAATATATTTTGTTCCATTACTTATATTTAATTCAATTTTTAATTGTTCTTTATTAAAAGACATTATAGATTCTTCAAGCCCAGTAAATCCCATATCCAATCTCAATCCATATAATCCAAGTTCTTTAAAAAATGTTAAGTCATTATAACTTATGCTTAAATCTTTGAATACTTTAGAACTTATATCTGCTATAACTTCCATATTATAGTTATTGGAATGTTTTATAACTTCTTTAAAATTATCTACTATCTTTGTTTTATCTCCTTCCACTGATAAAAGACAAGTAAATACTCTTTTAAAATTATACTTTGCAGCTAAATCTATATAATTTTTTATTTCTTTAACACTATTATGCATTGGATATACTGAAATTCCTAATTTTCTCATACTAATCATCTCCATTTAAATAAATTTTTTAGGTGCAGGTGTTATATTACCTAAAATTACTCTTTCATAAGCCCCTGTTGCAGCAGTAATATTTCCAAAACTTCCTTCTAAAGTTTCATTGGCAAGTATTGCAAATGCAATTGCTTCTTTGCTCTCTGAAGAAAAGCCAAGTTCTTCTTGTGTTAATATTTTATAGTTAGGCATAATATCTTTCATCATACTTAGTAGTGTATTATTATAGCTACCACCGCCTCCTATTATTACTTCTTCAATAGTATATTTAGGCTCAATATAATTCTTATAATTATATTCTATTGATTTTGCAGTAAACATAGTTACAGTTGCAATTATATCTTCTATTTTTTCATTGTCACATTTTTTTAGTATCTTATGAACAAACTGAGCACCAAATAATTCTCTCCCTGTTGTCTTAGGTGGTGACTGATATATATATTTATTCTTCATTAAATCATCAAGCAATCTATATATAATCTTTCCCCTAGCTGCTATTTCACCATTCTTATCATATTTTTCTCCTGTTAATCTAAAAACTGTTTCATCAATAATCATATTCCCCGGACCTGTATCAAATGCAAAAACATCATCCAATCTACTATTTTTAGGAATAACTGTTACATTACCTATACCTCCAATGTTTTGAAGTACTCTATTTTTATTGGATTTATATAGTATGTATTCAGACAATGGCACTAAAGGTGCTCCTTGTCCTCCTGCTGCTATATCCATTGTTCTAAAATTTGATACTACGGTGCATCCTATTTCGTATGCTATTATTGATGGTTCTCCAATTTGCAATGTTGATCTTTTAAATTCTCCAACATCATTTGGTATATGAAATATTGTTTGTCCATGACTTCCTATAAAATCTATATTTTCTACATCAAAATTAATTTTTTTACACAACACTTTTACAGCGTTACTAAATGCATGTCCAAGTTCAAAATTCAAACTGCATATAAGCTGTGAGTCAGAATCCTTTATTGAAATGCATTTTTTGATTTTATTTCTAAGGTCAACGTTAAATGGTATTGTATCAAATGCGACAACATGTAAATTTGTATCAAGTCCATATCCATCTATTTTAATTAAAACTACATCAATGCCATCAAGAGAAGTTCCAGACATTATGCCAATCCCATATTTTCCATTCATGTTCTCACCTCTTTTATATTTACTTCTATATATCCATATTAATAACTTCATAGTATGCTCCTAGTGTAGGAGAAATATCTTCATCATATATACTATAGTTTCCTAAATTCATATCTAAATATTTAATAAAATTTGCTTTTACAATTTCTATTTTTCTTATTATATTTCCTGAAATTCCAATTTTGATATTTTCTTTTAAACCTGACTGTTTTATTGCTCTTAATGTCATTTCACCTAATTCTTCACCTGCTTTTATTAATATTTGTGTCGCAGTTGAATTCTTCTCTTTGGCAAGTTGTATCACTAATTTTACAATTGCAGCAACATGTGCTTTATCTGTATTATAAATAAAATTAATAATATCTAATTCTCTTTTACATCCTAATTTATTTAATATTCTATCTGTAAATTCTGATTTTAATTGTCCATTATCTTTTTCATATGCAATACTTTTTAATGCCTGTATCCCTATATAATATCCACTGCCTTCATCCCCTAGTAGATGTCCCCATCCTCCTGCTCTTATACTTTTTCCTGAAATTTTTCCAATACATATTGATCCAGTTCCTGCAATTGTTAAAAAGCCATCTTTTCCTTTTAATAAAGCAGAAAGTGCTAAGTCAGCATCATTAACCACAATCACATTGCATTTGAATTTATCTTGTATATACTTTTTTATTATTTCTTTTCCATTGCCAGCAGTACTCCCAGCTATTCCAGCATAAATATATACACACTCACTTTTATTTAAGCTTTTAGTACATTTCTCTATGGATTCCTTAATATTATTTAAAGCTTTTTCTTCATTAATTAGTATATTTCCATACCCTGATATACTTCTTGATAATGAATTTCCATTTAAATCATAAGCTACTGATTCTGTTTTAGTTCCTCCGCCATCAACACCGATTATATATTTCATATTATTCATCCTTCTTCATATTTTTAAAGTAATACTGAATATGAAAAAATCACACCTACCAGCATTTTCTTAATACTAGAAGTAAAAAGTTTGCTTGTTAGGTGTTCTTTTTTCAGTATTCTTATTATTTTTAGTGTAGATAATCACATAACATTCATTAAAGAAAAAAAATTATTTAATTCCACATTCTTTTTTTAATTCTTCTACAGTTCCATGCTTTTTTCCATTTAAATCTGATAACCATTGTTGTTTATTATTAGGTTCTAGTGAAGCTGCATTATTAAAATTTTCTGGATGAGTAATCCTAGTAATTACAGCTCTTGTAACATTAGAAACCCTACATTTTGCAATACTATAACCTGCATTTATATCTGGTTTAGAACCATTTGATGACCAGTAATAGATTATGTCATCACGATTTCCATTCTTATCATATGAAACTGTTCTATCTAAAAATAGAACCATATGTCCACGTTCATCACCAATACTATTATTATCATCACACCCAATGCCATCATTCCAAAAAATTTTTAAGAAATCAAATCTTTTTGCTTGTTCCCATGCTCTATAATAATCATCACTATTACTATATTCACTTCTACTTCCAATATAATAATTTTTACCAGCATTTAATTCATTGACTAATACAGCAAAACCAGGTCCATTCGCATTAGCTCTTCCCCAAGCTCCAAAACCATCATCTTGCTTTTCTTGAATCACATTACCATAAGAGTCTCTTTTTTCAATTGTATACGGTTTTAAATTTACCCAGGCTTGTCTTGAAATAGCACTTTCTTTTTGAGATGTATTCCAAGTTAAAAGGCTCCTTACTAACAACATATAAGTTGCAGACGAACAAAAAGAAGGTCTTGCTTTATCAACATCAATAACCGGAACTTGAATGTCAGTATCTAGTTGATAAGCACTATCCATACCTTCCCATGTAGTTTGAGGAAAGTCTTCTGTATGTTTTGAACCAGTATAATATCCACCTTTATCATTAAATTGTTCCATTGATTTTAATACAGACTCATTCCATAATGATAATTTTTTAGTATCAGGACAAGAGGCGCCACCTATTAATAAAGTTATCAAACACATAACAATTCCAATTGAAAAACACTTTAAATACTTTTTCATTTATCTTACCACCTTTCAAATTATTGTTTAATTTTAAATCAGTAAGTGTTTCTATCATAATCAAAAATAGTATCTATAAAATGCAAACTTAAACAAATTGTACTTTATCTTGTTTTTCTAATATCCATAGTAGCTTTAATACCCTTAGTTTCTGATATTTCTCTATTTATTTCGAAAAATAATAAATATAAAACAATAAAAATAGCAACCAAAATAGTCCAAACAATTGGATTAATATTATCAAATAATATCTTAGGAATAATAAGAACTAATGGTGCTGAAAATCCAATAATCCATCTATTTACTTTATGTTTTTTTATTATTTTTCTACATAATCCTAACGACCCTAAAACAAATGCCATCATAAGAATTATATATAATAGCCATGTTAGAACTTTCATAATGCCACCTCATTGATAAATATACATCTTAAAATATATTTCTAAGATGTATATTTACATATTTAGTATTTTATTTTTCATATAAATTTCTATACATTTTAATCATTTTTCCAATTAATGCGTTTTCAGATATTGCAGTCATTAATTGATCTTGTGCATGTATCATTAATAATGACATTTTAATATCTTGTCCGTTTATTTCTGATTGAATTAATTTTGTCTGTGTATTATGAGCTAACCCTAATTCTTCTTCAGCTTTTTTCATTAAGGTCTCTGCTTCTGTAAAGTCTTTATTTTCAGCTGCATCAAGAGCCTCATAAGCATATCCTCTTGAATCACCTGCGTGTGATATTATTTCAAATATTTCTTGCTCCATTTAATCATCATCCTTTGCTATTATTTATTAAACTGTGGCAAATATTCTTTATTTAATTCATATAACTCATCAAATAACTTTATAGCAGTATCTATTGATGGAATTAACGGATTATTAGCTAAAGCCATTATTGCTGCATTTTTATCACCATGTACAGCTGCCTCAACTGCTAATATTTCATAAGCCTTTACACTTTGTATAAGTCCTAATATTTTTTGCTCAACTGGACTCTTTAATGCTAGTGGTGTTGCGCCTCTTTTATCTACAATACAATTTACTTCAATTACTGAATCGTCTGGAATTCCTTTAATTGTTCCGTTATTCTTAATATTTACTGTATGAATATCTTTCTTATCGTTATATATTGCACTTATTAAAGATACTGCAGCATCAGAGTAATATGCTCCCCCTCTTTTTTCAAGTTCAACTGGCTTAGTATTTAATTCAGTATTTTTGTATATTTCAAATAACTTTTCTTCTATTTTCTTAACTTGTTCTGCTCTTGTTCCTATAGTTTCTGATGCTTCTTTTTCTTCTTTTAGTAATCTGTCTGTCATATAATAATATCTATGATATGGACATGGTACCATTCCTAATGCATCTAAAAATTCTTTAGGCCACTTTAAGTCAGATATGTTTTTCATTGTAAGACTTGCACCATCTTTTAATTTTTCTATAACTTTTTTAGTTACATTTTCATCCTTGTACCAAACATTTCTTCCCCACACCAAATGGTTAAGTCCTACATATTCTATAAATACATCTTTACTATCAACATCAAGCATAGAAACAATATCCATCTTCATATGTATTGGCACATTGCATAATCCTATACACTTAATATCGGTATATTTTAATACTGCTTCTGTAACCATTCCTGAAGGATTGGTAAAGTTAATTAACCATGCACTAGGACAAATCTCTTTTATATCCTTACATATATCTAGTATTACTGGAATTGTTCTTTGAGCTTTAGTAAAGCCACCTGGTCCTACTGTTTCTTGTCCTAAAACATCATACTTTAATGGAAATCTTTCATCTCTTGCTCTTGCATCTAATCCTCCAACTCTAAATTGTGTTACTACAAAGTCGGAGTTTTCCAAAGCTTCTCTTCTATTTAATGTAAGAACAACTTTTACATCTAATCCAGCTTTTTTTAACATTCTTTTAGCTAAGTCTCCAACTATACTAAGCTTTTCCTTACCTTCTTCTATATCTACTAAATCTATTTCACCAATAGGAAGTTCATCTTTTCTTTTTATGAATCCATCTATTATTTCAGGAGTGTAACTGCTTCCTCCACCAATTACTGTAATTTTCAATTTACGCATTTCTTTATGCCTCCAATATAAATATTTTTATATTAATCTAGCACCGATTTTTTTATCGGTGTTAGATTTTATGTTTTATGTTAATTATTGTTTTCCATACCTTCTTTAATTAATTTCTTTTCATAAGCTTTAAAGAATGGGAAGTATATTACTGTTACAATTGCAATATTAATTAGTACTAAAATTATAGCTCTCCAATCTCCTCCAGTTGCAAGATATGCACCAATTGGTGCTGGCAATGTCCATGGTGCTAGTACTACTGGTTTTGCAACTAAATTAAGAACCATTGCAAAATATGAAATAATTCCACAAACAACAGGACCTAAGATAAATGGAATAATTAATAATGGATTTAACATAATAGGTGCACCAAAAATTACGGGCTCATTTATGTTACATATTCCAGGTATTAAACAAGCCTTACCAATATCTTTTAGATATCTAGATTTAGAAACAAGCATTAATAGTACCAAACCTATAGTTGCTCCTGATCCTCCAATCCATACAAACCATTGAAAAAATGGTTCTGGTGCAATATTAGGAACAGGTTGTCCAGCTGCTTGTGCTGCAACATTGGCATCAAGCATAGCTAACCATATAGGTCTAGCTACAGTTCCAACAACAGAATCTCCATGAATACCACAACCCCATAAAAGTGTAATAAGAAGAATTGGAACAACTATTCCTGGAAGTGAATTTCCTGCTGTAACTAATGGTTTAAATATATTAAGAATAAATTCCTGAATATCAAAATTTAATAAATCTCTTATAATCCATATTGGTATAATTATTAAAGTTGCAGGTATTAATGCAGCAAATGAATTTGCAACTGATGTTGGAACTTCCTTAGGCATCTTTATTGTAAGATTTTTTTCTTTACAAAATCTATAGATTTCAACTGCAAAGATTGCCATTAAAATTGAAACAAACATACCAGATCCACCTAAGTTAGATAAAGGTAAAACCCATCCTTGAGGATCAATATTTAATGGAACATTAGTAAGTAAAAAAGCTGCTAAACCTAAACTTCCACCAGATAAAGGATCTAGCTTGTAAGATTTAGCCAAATTATATGCAATACCAAATGATGCATATAAAGCCATTATTCCCATACTTAAACGATATGGAAACATTATTTGAGTTACATATGGCTTTACAAGTGCTTTTAACGTTTCAGATGGTGGAATAGCAATAACTAGAAAGAAACTACCTACAATTATTAATGGTATAGTAGATACGATACCATCCCTAATAGCTTTTAAATGTCTTTGTTCCGATAACTTTGTCATCGGTGGTAATAAATATTTTTCTAACAATTCAAAAAAAGTTTTCATTTTTTATTCCTCCTTTTAAATTAAAGACTATTTACAATATTTCTTTATTTGTTTAAGAACTCTTGCCCCACCTAATGGTGTATAGCCCATAGGTTCGATAGTCTCTACTTGTAATTTAAATTCTTCCCCTTGTTCTTTAAAATCCTTTAGTCTATGTCTTACTTGTGGGGCTACCAATGCTAAATCGTATTCATTTTGCTTTATTTCATCATAAAATTCACTTGTACCAACTGCTTTAATCTCCAATTTAAAATTTTCTTTCTCTGCTTCTTTTTTAATTGCCTCAACTACTATTGCACTTGACATTCCACCTGAACATACCATTAATACTTTCATAAATAAAACCTCCAATTTTAATACATTATTTTTGTTATTTATATATTCACTAAACATTTTGCAATGCTTTTGAAATATACCCCTCATTTTTTTCTAATAAATTCTTTGCTGACTCTTTATCTAAACCACTCTCAATCATGAAGATAGATAATTTAACATCATAATCAGTTTCATTTAAATACTTTTCTGCTTCATCTTTAGAAATATTTGTAGCTAAGCTTACTATTCTTTTAGCTCTTTCTAATAATTTTAGATTTGTAGGTTTTAAATCCACCATAAGATTTCCATAAACCTTACCTATCTTTATCATTGAAACTGTAGATAACATATTAAGGACCATTTTTTGTGCACTTCCTGCTTTCATTCTTGTAGATCCTGTTATAACTTCTGCTCCTGTCACTACTTCTATAGCTATATGAGCTATTTTTGACATTTCAGAACCAGAATTACTTGTAATCGATATCACGAAAGCCCCAATTTGTTTTGCCAGTTCCATTGCACCAATTACATATGGTGTTCTTCCGCTAGCAGCTATTCCAACAAGTATATCCTTAGATGAAAACTTTATTTTTTCTAAATCATTTTGACCTTGTACCTTTTCATCTTCTATACCTTCTTTTGCTTTAAACATAGCATCTTTTCCACCAGCCATAATTCCTTGAATCATGTCTTCTGAAACTCCATAAGTAGGAAAACACTCTACAGCATCTAAAACCCCAAGTCTTCCACTAGTTCCTGCGCCTATGTATATAAGTCGTCCATTATTTTTAAATGCCTCTGTTATTTTTTCAATAGCCATTTCTATTTTAGGAATTTCTTTTTCAACTGCACTAGCAACCTTCTTATCTTCATTGTTAATCGTTTTCAAAATATCCATAGTAGATAGCCTGTCTATATTGAGTGTATCTAAATTTACACTTTCAGTAACTAAACTTTCAAGATTAAATTTATTCATTAAAATCACCTCTCTCTTCCTTACAAATTAAGTATATACCCGCTGAACTTTTGTGTCAATATATTTTTATTATATTGAAATATTATTTCAATACTTATCTTAAATTAACTTTTTAATGTATTTATAAATCTTCTCTTTATGGCAATATAATTCTTTTTCCACTTGTAGTGAAAGTATTATATTATATAAAACTCTCATTTTTAATATTCATATTTCTTGTAAATGACTTAATAATTTTAAAATTATCGACATATCTGGCCACTATATTAAATTAATGAAATACAAAAAACAGCCAGTATATAAACACTAGCTGCCTGTATATCTTAATTGTACATTGCTCATAACAATTTAATTTCATTAATAAATTATAATTCATTAACTACGCTTTAAAATTTCAGTTCCTATTAATGAGTTTGAAATAGTCATTGCACGTATTAAGGACGTAAATCGCTTATATTGTGTGCTTCCTTCTTCATATTTCCTTTGTGCCTTTTCTGTTTTACTTTTATAAAACAGCTATTCGCTTTACTTTTATACCTCAATTAAATTTTATTTATATATTTATCATCTATCTAATACCATAGTATATTCAAGTTCTTTTGTTTCTGCATTAGCTTTTTTCTCTAATATTCTAAAATTATTTTTACAATAAAAATTTACTGCTTTTTTATTTTTTACAAAAACATCCAATTTAATATGTTCATACTTTATCTTACAATAATTTAATAGATTAGATCCTATTCCCTCTCTCTGATATTCCTTTTTCACAAAAAGTCCTGCAATATAACTTTTATCTATAACTCCTATAAATCCCTTTATTATATTTTCTTCCTTATATATATAAACTTCAGCTAATGGAAGCATTTCTTTAACTACCTGAAAATTATTAATCCAATATTCTTTAGGTACAAAATTGTGAGCTTCTATATTAGTTTCAATCCATATTTTCATTACTTCATCTAAATTATTTATCTTAAATTCTTTTATCATATCTTTCTCTCCAATTTAGTAAAATATAAAAATTGAAGTATTACTCACTCATTCATTTCACCCTTTCAAAAATATATATCTTTTCACATTATAACATACTTTAATATTATTAATATCTACTATGTCATCATCACTCTAAGTATTACCCATAAAAAACGTAGATTAAATCTCTTTTCTAAAATAGATTTTAATCTTGCTTAAATTTTAAATCCAAAATCTTTAACACATTTTCTAATAGCTTCTTCAGTTTCTAAAAAAACAATTCCATTATTTTTTAATTTTAAGTTTGATATTCTTAAATCTCTTATTCTTTCTTTATATCTTTCTTCATCCCTTATTAATATATCATTAATTTTATGTGATAAATTCATCTCTTCTAAAATAATTTTTGCTACATTATAAGTGCTTAAATTATTTTCACTGCCAGTATTGTAAACTCCAAAGGGTATTTCAAATATTTTATTGAAGTTTTCAAGTAAATCATGTACATAAGTCATTCCTCTATACTCATTTGATGGAACTTTCATATTTTCGCCTTTTAAAACTGCACGAGTAACATTCCATATAATATTAGCATTTACTTTACCACACTTTTCTGGAAAACCAAATAACCAATTAAATCTTAAAATCCATAAATTTTCTGCAATTTTACTGACTTCTTGTTCTGCAAGAAGCTTTTGCTTGCCATACACTGTATCTGGAATTGGAATGGTATCTTCGTTATATGGACCTTCTTCTAAATTTCCATTGTAAACTTGTTCTGAACTTATATGAATTAGATTCGCTTTTACCAAATCTGAAGCTTTTGCAATATTTTTACTTCCTGTTACATTTATTTCAAAAGAATACTCAGGATTCTTTTCACAGACTTGTGTATCTGCAATAGCTGCAGTATGAACTATAAACTTTGGGTTAACTTCTTTAACTTTTGATATGACTTCTTTTTCATGAGTTATATTAAGTTCTTCCTTTGATAATGAAATAATATCATACTTATCTTTATAATATTCATTAAATCTGGATGCAAAGAAACCTTTACCTCCAGTAATTAAAATCTTATCCATTAGCTATCTCCCCCATTCGCTTCTATATTTTTTGTCATAATTTATAAATTATATTATATCATATAATTTACCGTATCTTATCTTTACCACATTTAAAAAGATTTTATATAAACCTAATTAATGCAAAAAAATTGCAAATCCAATTTTTTGAATAATGCAATTTTTTTATTAAATATTTATTTTTTATTATTCATAATTATATCTTAGTGTATAAACTATATAATTATGATAAAGGAAACTGAATTTCAGTAACATATTCTTCTGGATTATTTGTTTCCCATTCACCCTTATGGTATATTTCACGAACTGGTCCATCTATCTTATAATTATTTTTCTCAATCCAGTTATATATGGCTTTATAAGTTTCTCCTATTGTATTAAATGAACCTTGGTGAACAACGCAAGCCATTTTATCTACAGCAGGTAACTCATAAACTTTAAAAATTTTATTATCATCAACACGTTTAGTTACAGGTTCAGCTACTTCAATATCCCATGATTCTGATGTTTCGTAGTTCCATGTTGAATTATGAAACAATATCATACAAGGAATTGTACGTTTAGTTTCTGATTTATCTATAAAACTATTAATACTTGTCCACATTTTATCACATTCTTCAAAATCACATTTATTAATTATATTTCTTATTGATGCAATAAGCACTGCTTCAACTCTTTTTACAGTTATCTCATTCATAATTGGCACACCTCCGTTTTTAATTAGAAAAATATTTGTTCTAAGACGGTTGAGCCTTTTTAATTCATTTTCTAATGCCTGTTCAAGTATTTCAGCTTTATCTTCAAGCATTGAAATTATAGAATCAATTGAAGGAGTACTTTGTAGAATTGATGCTATTTCACTAAGTGAAAATCCTGCATCTTTTAAAGCTAAAATTTTATTTACATTAGCAAGTTGCATTGCACTATAATATCGGTATCCTGTAAAATCATCAACTTTTTCAGGTTTTAGAATACCTATTTCATTATAATGATGTAGTGTGTTAATTGATAATCCACTTAAATTTGAAAATTCACCTATCTTAAACATAGTATACCTCCATTTATTAGGCTTTACAGGTGTGCACCCCTGTCGTCTATATTCATTATATAGTAATGGGTAACCATAGAGTCAACATTTATATAATCATTTTTTCTTCTAGTAAATGAACTCTAACATATTTATTGTCTTTTCTTTTTAATTGAAATGATTAAATATGTTAGAGTTTTTTATTAAGTTTTAACTAGAACAATGACTCATAATAATGATATCTAATTATCTACAAGATTTTTAGTTGCAGGGCTTTCTATTAATTTTCCATTATAATCAAATCTTGATCCATGACATGGACAATCCCATGTTAATTCATCTGCATTCCAATGTAGCTCACATCCTAAGTGAGCGCATTTTGTTGATACGAAAAAGACTTCTCCTTTGATGTTTTTATAAACTCCAACCTTTTCTCCTTCATGCTCAACAATTCCTGCATGACCATTTTGAATATGTTCTATTCTATTGCTCGGAATATATATTTTTTGTGCTATAAAATTTTTGGCTGTTTTAGATATGTCTTTACCAACATTACTTATAGACAATGATAAATCAAATCTTTTTGGTGAAAAAATTTCAGAATAATCATTTTCTTTTCCTGATATCATATCAGATATGAGCATAGCAGATACCATAGAACTTGTCATTCCCCATTTATTAAATCCTGTTGCTACATATATATTAGGTGTATCATCAGAATATCTTCCTATATAAGGTATTCCATCTATAGTCATACAATCCTGTGCTGACCAGTAATATACTTCTTTTGACTTTGGGTATAATTCTTTTGCAGCTTTTCTTAACTTTTCAAAACTTCCACCAGTTTCATTTTCTCCTGTTCTCTGCTTTATTCCGCCCAATAATAATAAATCCTTATAACTTCTAAATGAATACCCACTTTCATCAACATCAATATACATGCCATTAATATTATCTGCATCCTTTAATGCTAAAACATAAGATCTCTCTTGATGCATCTTTAAAAAATAAAATCCTGGTACATTCATTATTGGATAATGTGTTGCTACAACAATATTGTTAGCAGATATATTACCCTTATTTGTAATAACCAGATTTTCTTTAATTTCTAAGGCTCTAGTATTTTCATATATAATTAAATCCTCACATATATACCTTAAAAACTTAAGAGGATTAAATTGCGCCTGATTATTAAATTTAACGGCCCCATTAATTTTAAATGGAAGATCATTAACTTCTTCAACAAATTCCGCATTAATACCAACTCTATTAGCTGCTTCAACTTCTTCTTTAATGAGAGCTTTTTATTAAATCATAATCTAAAACTTCATTAAATTAATCTTAATACTAAAACTTACAGCAAAAAAGAACGCCATATCCCAGTAAGATCAGCATCCCCCTTTTATACAATAAAAATATATTAATCTATAAATTTACAACTCTCTTTGCATTAAAACAGCTGTGTATCCTTCTTTTTCAAATTCATCTCCAGTTTTATAAAAAGAATTTTTCAGCCAGAATGCTTCACTTTGAGAATTTCCATTTGCATAAGCCAAGCGAATATATTTAAATCCTAGTGCTTTTAGATATGTAGCACATTCCTCAATGATGTTAGAACCAATTCCCTTTCCTTGATACTCTTGCTCCATCATAAATAATCCAATAAAAGCAGTCTTATTGTCTGGAAAATTAATTATTAAATCCATAACAGCCACCAATATATGATTATCAAAAAATCCTATATAAAATTTATCTTCTTTACTTTTATTAGGTGGTAACATATTCATATCTTCATGAATACTCTCTTTTGTCACATACGGTGGACAATATTTATAAAACTTTGGATTTCCTATGGATAAAGTATATATTAAATATATATCTTTATCATCTAATTTTCTAATTTGGTATTTTAAAGAAAGTTCACTTATATTCATTCTTACCTCCACATTTAGATTATCGATATTTTACTATTATCATTTCCGAGTTCATCCTTTATCCAATCCACTATTGTATCAATGTGTTCTGGATGTTATTTTAACATTACTATCTTAATAATTATCTCACCTACCAATTTTGGAATTTTTCGCTTAAACCATCAGATTATACATCATTATCATAAATGGCATTGTTATAATACACAAGATAACAGATAATGCATTAATTACACTTGCCATTCCTGGATTATTATCATAAATCTGTGCAAACTGCGTTACGCTTGAAGCACTTGGTGCACATGCGGCAAGAAAAGAAATAAGCATAATTTCATCAGCCCCTTTAATAAGACGTGTCATTCCACTAAATATAAAAATTAATAATACTATACCTGGTAAAAAAATCAGCCTGAAAAACGAAATCATATATGCCCTTTTCTGCATACAAACTTCCTTTAAATTCATATTTGCAAGGAGCATTCCTATAACAAACATTGATAATGGTCCCATCAAATTTCCCATACTGTTCATTGCACTTTGAACTGGTATTGGTAAATTAACCTGACCTATAAAAATAATGATTCCTACAAATATAGCTAATATATTGATATTAAAAAGAATCTTTTTAATATCAAAGTTACGATCTTCACTAATTATGAACTTACAATGTGTCCATATTAAAATTGTCTGTACTATAAGATATGCACTTGCATAAAAAACCATTTCTTGTCCTAAAACCAGCTGAACTAATGGAATGATAAGATTTCCACAATTAGAATAAATCACAGATGCTTTTTCAATTGTATTAAACTTGAATATTTTTTCAAGTATATAACTTATAAATATGTAAACAATATGAACAATAATAGCAGCAAATACTGCCAATACAAATCCTTTCACTTTGTCAGCTGTTAATTCTATGGTAAAAGCATTAATTATTGCACATGGTCCAGAAACAAATAAGACCAATGTTGATAATATCTTGCTATCTGAAATATTACATATTTTCTTTCTAATCAATATGTATCCAACAATTATCATTAAAAACATTGCAGCAATTTGCTTCATTAAACTGATACTAAGTTCCATAATCTCCCCCCTTGTTTTATCAATAACCACTCTTCTCAATTCCAAATAATACATAAATCCTAATTTAATGTTAATAATTTAAACTAATCATGAAAGAAAAAATATAATCTATTATACTAACAAATATTTTACCATATCTTAATATTAAATATATTTAAATTTACTATTCTTAATTGCAAATTATTTTGTTATTTTAGCTTAGTTTTTCTAATTTCTCTCGTAATAACAACTACACCATAAACACCACATATTAACAGTATAATATCTTCATAAACATTAAATATTACTGACTTAATTCCTGTTAGCCCCCATATAGTTAATAGAAAAAGTAAGAATTTATTTTTTCTACTATAACCTGAATACACTGCTATACTAAGACTTATAATAGGACAAGGCATTATATAAGTAACCATCTTTGGATAATAATTTCCTAATAAAATTGAAACGCCAGGATATATTGCATATAATAACAATAATAGAATTTGCCAAGGATTAGGTCTTTGAAGCTTATCATCTGTATTACGTATGCATTCATATAGAAATATTGCTCCTCAAATAAAATATAATGGCAAAGCAAATAGCTTTTGAACTGGTTCAATTCCATATATACAAAAAAATACAATACTTATATAGATATTAGCAATACCTAATGCCAATTTTGCAATCCATTTTATTTTCCCATAATATGATAATAATAATGATAAACCTAAAAAAAACATTAGTATAATTTGAATAGTTATAGTGTGTTTATTATAATTAGCTATAACATTCCAAAATATTTGTGAATTCATATAAACACCTCTTTATAAATTACAATTCATTTTAGATTAATTATAATTCGTTTGGAAAATATTACAATGTTAAATTTTTTAATAGTATTTTATATTTGTTGATGCACAAAATCTACAGTGAATCACTATATATGTATTGTGCCGTATTTTAAACAAAAAAATATCACACTATCCATTTATTATTTTTAATAATGTGATATATAAATATTAAATTTTATACATATATAAATTTATATAATTTCAATGCCTTTTTCTTTAAACTCATCAATCAATTCTTCTGAACACATTGCAATATATTCTACTTGGCTTAAGTTTGGTAATTTTTCAAATCCCCCTATACTTTTAACATCAAATTCATCAGATTCACCATCATACTCTGGCATAATCATAAAGTATATCTCTTCACCACCATCAAAACAAAGCTCTGTAACAAGTGCTAAATCTTCTTTTGTAAGATTTAAATTTTCAAAAAACTCAACCATCTCTGGAATGCACTCAAAACCATCACCTTCATACACAGCAACATATTTTTCATTCATTTCTTCAAGTTTGTTTGAAAAACTTGTTTCTTTTTCCAATAGACTATTAATTACAACTAGTTTGAATCCAAAGTCTTCAAATATACCACTTTTATCTTTAAACATTTTTCTTCCCCCATAAATATTTATAATTTATTTAACATAAATATTATAACATAATTTGTAAATATCACATTATTCAATTTTCAAAGAACCACTATCTATTTATTACGTCAAATCTGCATTTTGCGCACAAAAAATATCACATAATTCATTTACTTCTGAATAATGTGATATTAATCTAATATCTATCCTAAAACACTAAAAATCCAATCAGCTATCCATGTGTACTTTTGATACTTAATATAATCAGGATCTGTTACTGCTGGGTCTGAACCATCCAGTGTATTAAAAGCATCTATTTCAAATTGATAACAAATATCTTTAAGTTCTTCAATTTGGTCATCAGTAGCTTCAATATCAATAGTACACATAATTTCTTTTGAAAAGCCTAATTTATATAATGCAGTATCTTTAATAATAAGATTTACATTAATGTCTGGCATTAGATTCCCAATACCTTTTTTTAACCTCAAATAAGTATTAAATTCAATTTCTATTCTCACTGATACCACTCCCAATTAAATAATTTAACTTAATTATATTTTTTCATATCACTATGAACCAGATTATCCTATTAGGTGTATGAAAATAATTAACCTCTCATAAATACGGTGTTTTCCAATTATTATTCTATAAAAAGAATAGTAATTATATTCTAACCACATTTCTAATCACTAATTATTTTCATAAGAAAAACTCCTTAGTTTAAAATTAAATTTTATCTTAAGAATATTTATAAGTATTGTTTACATATATTCCATATAATTCTATAATTTAAAATAGAAAACAATGTCAAAGGGGTGGAAATAATAATGAATAAAAATATAATTAAAAGTTTAAGTACTGCACTTATTAGCTGTAGTTTATTTTGTATCCCTGCAAATGCAGAATGGAAATACGATTCAACAGGCTGGTGGTATACAGAAAATAATAGTTATTCAACTGGATGGAGACTAATAGGTGGTGAATGGTATTATTTTAAAGAAGATGGTTATATGGCTTCAAGTACCTATTGTGAATTTAATAATGCTACTGGTTCTTATTCACCTGGCACTCCTATAGAATGTAATGGCAACTACTATTACTTTGATAAAGATGGTCATATGTTACATGATTGCTTTATAATAGAAGGAAGTGGCAGATTCCAAACTTGGTTAGATCATAATGGAAAATCAACAGAAAAACAGTACGGGAATAAATATTCTGGTGGATATGATTTAAGTTATTCCAATTTAACATATGTACCATATTTAGGTGGATATACTGAAGCAGAAGCTCTAGAATTAGCAAATAAAATGGGTTTAAAATTAAATATTAAATATGAAAATATCCCTGATTCAAATCTTAATAATGTAATCTTAGGTCAAAATAATATTTCATCACAAATAACAAAAAATGAAACAGAATGTACAATAATAGTAGGAAAATATTCCGATTCATTAACTGGATTCACAAATACTGAAATACGAACTTTTATGATGGAGTTGCAAAAAAAATATAATAATTCCTATAGTTGGTTATACTTCTATGGTTTATATTAGTAATAATATAAACCAAGCTATCAGGCAAGAATCTAAAGTCTTCCTGTTAGCTCATCTTCTATCTTCTTCAATTATTCCCTAATCCCCACAATTATTTTTTTACTGATATAATTTTAATACTCAAAAGCATAATTGTTTAAGGTTACTTTTATAATTTAAGCAGTAAAATATAATCATTATTTCTTTTTCCTCTTTAAACTCTTATTTCACCTTAGTATTTTTCACCATTTACATTAATAACAACATATTCACTTTTACATCCCGTACGGAATGCAAACCCCCACTCGGAAATTCCTGAACTTACAATACATGTAGTGCTACCAATTTCTTTTATGCCATACACCATTTCATTCTTGCTAACAAGTCTGTTCATATATGCAAGAGGAAATATCTGACCGCCATGAGTATGACCTGACAAAAGAAGATCTGCTCCAGCCTTGTCAGCTTCACTATATTCAAGAGGCTGATGATCTAATAATATAATATAATGAGACTTGTCTAATGCTGCAAGCAATTCTTCTGTACTTTTTCGATCATGAACCGTAGCATCCTGTCTCCCTGTTATATAGAATTTATCACCCACCATAACAGTTTCATCCTGCAGTATATGGACATTGTTCTTTTTAAGTTCATTAACAAACTCGTCAGTTGAATAATAAGGATTTCCTCCATAGTTATGTAAATCATGATTTCCAAATATATAATATACACCATATTTAGATATTGCTTTTCCTAGTGACTTACATGCATTTACCATATCCTCATAAGAAGTGCTGCCATCAACAAAATCACCAGTAACCACAACCACATCAGGATTCTGCTGTGAAATTTCGTCTATATAATCTCCAAAACTTTCACCACTGAATGTAGTTCCTATATGTGAATCAGTAATCTGTATAATCTTTAACTTTTCATTTTTCTCCAATTTATCACTGGTAATATTATAATCTGTTTCAACTACATTATGTGCATTTACCCATCCATATGAAAAATAACAGCCTGTAATAATTATGGCAGAAATTCCTGCTACATAAGCTTTTATTTTTAGTTTAAAACATTTCTTTACTATGCTCCAGATTATGTCGCATACAAAAAACATCAGTGCAAGATGAAGCTCAATCACTAACGAATACATGAAATACCAAATTCCAATTATAATAAGAATAATTACTGGTATAGATGCTACACACCATGAAAGCAGTCTGCTTTTCTTTTCAATATCTTTTATAAACTGAAACTTGTGAAAGCTCCTTGTTATGTAAAGTCCAAGAAGTGCTGCTAATACTAATATTATTATTAAGAATATTACCATAAAATCATCCAATCAATACATATACACCATTAAATTTGCATTAAGCTAAATAATATCCCCTTGTTTTATCAAAAATAAATACACATTAGTTTTTCTGGTCGATTGTTTGAAAAACCAGCATATAGAAAACCACCAATCTGATTTTTCAAATTCTTATCATTAAGTAAACTTTAAACTCTTATTTTAAATTTTCTTCAATATATTTAATGTAATCTTTTTTTTCAACTTCATTATAGTTATTCTTAAACCATTTATAAGATTCCTTTAGACCTTCAAACAAATCCTTTTCTTCCATCAATAACTCTGATTGTTTTGTCACATCTAAACTATATTCATAATCATAGAAACTAAAGTAATCTCTTTGATTATTATGCTTAGTTACATATACCTTTTCTAAAGGTGTTCCTACAACTTTATAGCATAATTCAATAAATGTATTAATATCTATTGATTCAGTGTTTCCAACATTATATATATGATTAGTTGGATGCTTCTCCAATATTTTTTCAATAACTTTACATAAATCATCTACATGGAAAAATTGCAATTTCATTTTACCATCATTAGGAATATAAAACTTTCTATTTTTTAAAGCACATTCAAATACAAACGGCTCTCTATATACATTTTGCATTGGTCCATATAAATAAGGTGGTCTTAATATATAAGCATTAGGCACTTTAGAAATCAAGTATTCTTCTGCTTCAATCTTATCTGTTCCATACTTACCCCATATCTTATTAACTCCAATACTTTGGTTTTCTGAAAATGGTTGCATGTTAGTTTCTGGATAAACAGCAGATGAACTAATAAATATGTAATCTTTAAATCCCCCAACTGCATCTAAGATATTTTTAATATCTTGTTGATTGTATCCACATACATCTATTATTGAATCAAAATAAAAATCCTTCAAACAATCTTTCAAATTATTTCTATTTGCACAAATCAAATTAATATTTTCTATTTGTTGCTTACTCCCCCTATTTAAAACATAAACCTCATAATTATTTGATTGAAAGTATTTTGCTACATATTTACTAACAAATACTGTTCCTCCTGTAACTAATATACGCTTCATAAAATCCCTCCCTTAAATCCCCATTATCCTTGATTAAACAATAATTAAATAAAATAATCTCACCTACAAATTCCTATTTATCAATTAGTTTAATAGCCAATTAACTCGTACAATAAATACCATTATGTATCAATTATAGCATATTTTTTCAAAATTCTATTATTCAATTTTCAAAGAACATTTTATAATTTGCTACGCAAAATCTGCATATTGTTCTTCAAACTCTATTCGCTAAATTGGAGTTTATCTGTTTTATTTTCCTCTTTACTTTCTATAGACTATATAATCTACATATTATTCACTAAAAAACAGCAGATAAAGCCTATTATCTGCTGAAAATTCTAATTATGCTACAAAGTCAAACTTGATTAATCTTTTTAAATTTTTGTCCTATTATTAAATATGATGAACTGTTTCTATTTCAAGATGTTCTGTTCTTACAACCTTAAGTCTTATTTTTATACACATCTTTTCTCTTAATTTGGGATATTGATATAGTGGTGGATCAAATTCACTTAATTGACTTGTTTTAATTATCCTATATCCACTTATTGAAAATGGGTCTGGAACCATTATTTCTTTTTCTTCTTTATTGTAAATTGGTTCAGGATTTAATAGATCTCCTTGTACAATAAAATGACATCAATGCCATATATTGTAAAATAGAAATTGGAGTTGCTGAAGTGGAACAGCTTCAAAATGATGTTAAAAGTAAAAATATAGGATTCTGTTTAAGATATCACAGATTATCTATAAATTTAAGTATGCAGGCATTAATTGATGAATTAGGATTATCATATCCATCATACATAAAAAATTTAGAGGGTTCACTAGCATTTCCAAGTAGGGATGTTTCTATGAAGCTTGCAGAATACTTTAAATTGGATACAAAATATTTTTATGATCCATATTTCGAAGATACTGATGATTATGATAAAAAGCTATATAACTATAGAATAACAAATAACTTAACTATAGATGAGATATGTGAAAAGATTTGTATATCATCTGGAACTTGGTATAAATGGGAAACTAAAAGATCTACTATTTCTAGAAGGAGTTATTTGAAACTCAAAGAAATTGGAGTTTTCTAATTAATCTAATATTATATAATTTCAAAAATCAATAAAATAAGTCCCTTTTCTAATAAAATCCTTCCCCTAAAATTTGCTTTATGGGGACAGTAGATAGATTTTTGTAAAAACAAAATCTATCTACTGTTTTTTGTATGAACAGTTGGTGATTTTGTAATAATAAAACATATAAGTTTAGGAGGAATTATTATGACAAAAAAATTGATACTAACTTTGACTACAATGAAGAAATTAAAAAATGTAAAACCATCGATGATGTTATGGGTAAGAATGGGCTAATACAAAAAC
>OGST01000139.1_pt1 | contig 71525 bp, 58 predicted proteins | sample 1574021 | NCBI WGS metagenome assembly OGST01 (sample SAMN03295847, study PRJEB24534) | human gut metagenome | isolation source: fecal sample 7 from infant 6 | host: Homo sapiens | place: USA: Pittsburgh, PA | collected 2014-07 | reverse complement strand
TTCTCGGTCAGCTTCACTCTTTATAAAACCCCGCTTCGGTGGGGTTTTTGCTTTCTGGGCAGGTTGTTATGCCTGATGGCGCTGCGCTTATCAGGCCTACAGGGATGGCTGGAACGGGTTTTGTAGGCCGGATAAGGTGTTTACACCGCCATCCGGCAGACGTTATATCTGTCGCGTTACGCTTGGTTTAACACGACTCTGGCGTTTATTTTCTCTTCATCTACTCTTTATTTGACCTTTATTTATGCGCTGAATGTCTTTTATTTGAGGGAATGCGTTGTAAGGTATTTTCGTTTTTGTGATGGCTAGCACAAAACGCTGAGCGATACGTTTTTATCGAGAATAATAGAACGCAATCGATCGCCATCACAAAATTACGCGCTAATAAAGTGTACAAAATTAGTGTTAATATGATGTTGAATATGATAATTATTTGTATCGTATAGATTGAATTTTAATAAACGCAATGTTTCTTTACAAACAAATATGGCGAAAAAATGTGATGCATGGCGTTATTTAATCACCACAAACGGTAAAATATAATTATATTTGATAAATTACTCATTAAATTTAAGTGTCATTCTGCCCGATAATTGCGCTGTAATTGATTGAAATATAGCCTTTCCTAGTTTTTAGAAATAACAGATAAAATGGCGATGTTATAGCCATAAAAAATCGTTATCCCCCCATCTTTTTTTGATTAAAGTCAGGGTAAAGTGAGATATGTATTTCATATCTATATGATTTATAAGTGGTTTCATTTTTTATAATAGTCTTACAAAATGTAAGTCAAGGGGATTTGTGAGGGGTAGCACATATCCTTGTTTGCTTAATTTGGTACACTTCCTGCCGTCAACAAAGTAATTAACGCAGGTCGATATGAATACTATTACACTCCCTAAAACACAGCACTTAGTGGTCTTTCAGGAAGTCATTAGAAGCGGTTCTATCGGCTCAGCTGCAAAAGAATTAGGTTTAACTCAACCCGCTGTCAGTAAAATCATCAACGATGTTGAGGCTTATTTTGGTATTGAGTTAGTTGTGCGTAAAAATACTGGTGTGACATTGACTCAGGCAGGTCAGGTGATGCTCTCATGGTCTGAATCAATTACCCGTGAAATGAAAAACATGGTTGATGAGATGAACAGCATGACGAGCAATGCGGTCGTTGATGTGTCGTTTGGTTTTCCTTCACTGATTGCCTTCACCATCATGTCCGGCATGATTAAAAAATTCAAAGAGGTATTCCCGAAAGCACAGGTTTCTATGTATGAAGCTCAGCTCTCCTCGTTCTTACCGGCAATCCGTGACGGGCGTCTGGATTTTGCCATCGGTACGCTGAGCGATGAGATGAAACTGCACGATCTGCATGTGGAGCCGCTCTTTGAGTCAGACTTTATCCTGGTTGCCAGCAAGTCCCGAACATGCACCGGCATCACCTCGCTGAGCGCGTTGAAAAACGAACAGTGGGTGTTGCCACAAACGAATATGGGGTACTACAGCGAACTTCTTACCACGTTACAGAATAATGGCATCAGCAGTGAAAACATCGTTAATACTGACTCCGCCGTCACCATTTATAATCTTGTTCTCAATGCTGATTTCTTAACAGTAATTCCCTGCGATATGACCACACCGTTTGGCTCAAACCAGTTTATTACTATCCCGGTACAAGAAACTTTACCCGTCGCGCGTTATGCCGCCGTGTGGTCGAAAAATTATCGAATTAAAAAAGCAGCATCTATTTTGGTGGAATTAGCCAAAGAGTATTCATCATATAATTGTCGGAGACGAAGGCAATTAATTGAAATTGATTAAAGATTGAAATTGTTTTAACAAAAAATAAACGCCATCTGTCTATATCTGACAATGGTCACGGCTATCTATTTACTTTAATACCCTAGTAAGAGGTTCTAATGCACATTACATACGATCTCCCAGTTGCAATTGAAGATATCCTCGAAGCGAAAAAAAGACTGGCGGGGAAAATTTATAAAACGGGAATGCCTCGCTCTAACTATTTTAGTGAACGTTGCAAAGGGGAAATTTTCCTCAAGTTTGAAAACATGCAGCGTACCGGTTCATTTAAAATCCGTGGCGCTTTTAACAAGCTCAGTTCCTTAACAGAAGCAGAAAGAATGAAGGGCGTGGTGGCTTGCTCTGCAGGTAACCATGCGCAAGGGGTTTCTCTCTCCTGCGCCATGCTCGGTATCGACGGCAAAGTGGTGATGCCGAAAGGCGCACCGAAGTCTAAAGTAGCGGCAACCTGCGATTATTCCGCGGAAGTTGTGCTGCATGGCGACAACTTCAACGACACCATCGCTAAGGTTAGCGAGATTGTGGAAACGGAAGGCCGTATCTTTATTCCACCATATGATGACCCGAAAGTTATTGCTGGTCAGGGCACTATTGGTCTGGAAATTCTGGAAGATCTGTACGATGTCGATAACGTGATTGTGCCAATTGGCGGTGGTGGACTGATTGCGGGTATTGCGGTGGCAATTAAATCTATTAACCCGACCATTAAAATTATTGGCGTGCAGTCTGAAAACGTTCACGGCATGGCGGCTTCTTTCCACGCTGGAGAAATAACCACGCACCGAACGACCGGCACCCTGGCAGATGGTTGTGACGTCTCTCGCCCGGGTACTTTAACGTATGAAATCGTTCGTGAGTTGGTGGATGACATTGTCCTGGTCAGCGAAGATGAAATTCGCAACAGCATGGTGGCATTAATTCAGCGAAATAAAGTTGTAACTGAAGGTGCCGGTGCGCTGGCATGCGCAGCATTATTAAGCGGGAAATTAGATAGCTATATCCAGAACAGAAAAACAGTCAGCATTATTTCTGGCGGTAATATCGACCTTTCTCGTGTATCTCAAATTACTGGTTTAGTTGACGCTTAATATACTTCGTTGAGGATAGGATATGAGTACTACTGATAGCATTGTATCCAGCCAGACAAAACAGTCGTCCTGGCGCAAATCGGACACCACCTGGACACTGGGTTTATTTGGTACAGCCATCGGCGCTGGGGTGCTGTTCTTCCCTATCCGCGCAGGTTTTGGCGGACTGATCCCCATTCTGATCATGCTGGTGTTAGCATACCCCATCGCGTTCTATTGCCACCGTGCGCTGGCACGCCTGTGTCTTTCCGGTTCTAATCCTTCCGGTAACATCACAGAAACGGTTGAAGAGCACTTTGGTAAAACGGGCGGCGTGGTTATCACGTTCCTCTACTTCTTTGCGATTTGTCCGCTGCTGTGGATTTATGGCGTCACCATTACCAACACCTTTATGACCTTCTGGGAAAACCAGCTGCAAATGCCAGCATTGAACCGTGGCTTTGTGGCGCTGTTCCTGTTGCTGCTGATGGCATTCGTCATCTGGTTTGGTAAAGATCTGATGGTTAAAGTGATGAGCTACCTGGTATGGCCGTTCATTGCCAGCCTGGTGCTTATCTCTCTGTCACTGATTCCTTACTGGAACTCAGCGGTTATCGATCAGGTTGATATCAGCAATATCGCTCTGACTGGCCATGACGGCATCCTGGTTACCGTATGGCTGGGTATTTCCATCATGGTGTTCTCTTTCAACTTCTCGCCAATCGTTTCTTCCTTCGTGGTCTCTAAACGCGAAGAGTATGAGAAAGATTTCGGTCGCGAATTTACCGAGCAGAAATGTTCTAAAATCATCTCCCGCGCCAGTATGCTGATGGTTGCGGTGGTAATGTTCTTCGCCTTTAGCTGCCTGTTCACGCTGTCTCCGGCAAACATGGCGGATGCGAAAGCGCAGAACATTCCAGTACTGTCTTATCTGGCGAACCACTTCGCTTCACTGTCCGGGACGAAGTCCACCTTCGCGACCGTTCTGGAATACGGTGCTTCTATTATCGCCCTGGTTGCTATCTTCAAATCGTTCTTCGGCCACTACCTGGGTACGCTGGAAGGTCTGAACGGTCTGGTGCTGAAGTTTGGTTACAAAGGCGATAAGACCAAAGTTTCCGCCGGCAAACTGAACACCATCAGCATGATCTTCATCATGGGCTCCACCTGGGTTGTGGCTTACGCCAACCCGAACATCCTGGACCTTATTGAAGCAATGGGCGCGCCGATTATTGCCTCTCTGCTCTGCCTGCTGCCGATGTATGCCATCCGTAAAGCGCCATCACTGGCGAAATACCGTGGCCGTCTGGATAACGTGTTTGTTACCGTGATTGGTCTGCTGACCATCCTGAACATTGTCTACAAACTGTTTTAATCCTTAAGCTCAGGATGAGCGGAGTAGTGAAATGAATGAGTTTCCGGTAGTACTGGTTATTAACTGTGGTTCGTCTTCCATTAAATTCTCAGTGCTGGATGCAGCTAACTGTGAAGTTTTAATGGCGGGAATCGCGGACGGTATTAACTCTGAAAATGCGTTCATAGCAATTAATGGAGGAGAGCCAGCTAAGCTGGCTCACCACAGCTACGAAGACGCATTAAAAGCAATTGCCGTTGAACTAGAGAAACGTAATTTAATGGACAGCGTGGCCTTAATTGGCCACCGCATTGCACACGGCGGAAATATCTTTACCGAATCAGCAATTATTACTGACGAAGTTATTGATAATATCCGCCGGGTATCGCCGCTAGCACCGTTACATAATTATGCGAACCTGAGTGGGATCGAATCTGCTCAGCACCTTTTCCCTGGCCGACAGCAGGTTGCGGTATTTGATACAAGCTTCCACCAGACGATGGCCCCTGAAGCCTATTTGTACGGTTTACCGTGGAAATATTTCGAAGAGTTGGGCGTTCGTCGTTACGGCTTCCACGGCACGTCGCATCGCTATGTTTCTCAGCAAGCGCATGACCTTCTCGACCTGCAGAGTGATGACTCGGGTCTGGTTGTGGCTCACCTGGGGAACGGTGCGTCAATCTGTGCGGTGCGTAACGGGCAGAGCGTTGATACCTCAATGGGCATGACGCCGCTGGAAGGGTTGATGATGGGGACACGCAGCGGCGACGTCGATTTCGGCGCGATGGCGTGGATTGCCAGCGAAACCAACCAGACGCTGAGCGACCTTGAGCGCGTAGTGAATAAAGAGTCCGGTTTACTGGGTATTTCCGGTTTGTCCTCTGACTTACGTACGTTAGAAAAAGCCTGGCACGAGGGACATGAGCGTGCGCAGCTGGCGATTAAAACGTTTGTGCATCGTATCGCGCGTCATATCGCCGGCCATGCTGCATCGCTGCATCGTCTTGATGGGATTATTTTCACCGGTGGCATAGGTGAGAACTCGGTATTAATTCGTCGTCTGGTTATTGAGCACCTTGCTGTTTTAGGCGTGAATATCGACAACGAAATGAATAGTCTGCCAAATTCCCATGGCGAAAGAATTATCTCAAATAAAGATGCTCGTGTTGTTTGTGCGGTAATTCCCACAAACGAAGAGAAAATGATTGCACGTGATGCCATTGCGTTAGGCAAAATTAATACACCAGTAGCATTTGCATAATTAATTTTCAGCAGAGAGATTATTTTTCATGAAGGTAAATATCGATACCAGCGATATGCTGTATGCCGAAGCCTGGAATGGCTTTAAAGGTACGGACTGGAAAGAAGAAATTAATGTCCGTGATTTTATTCAGCACAACTATACGCCTTATGAAGGGGATGAATCTTTCCTCGCCGAAGCAACGCCTGCGACCACTGCATTGTGGGAAAAAGTTATGGCGGGCATCCGTATTGAAAACTCGACGCACGCGCCGGTTGATTTCGATACTAATATTGCTACCACGATAACCGCGCATGATGCGGGTTATATTGAACAAGAACTGGAAAAAATCGTTGGTCTGCAAACGGATAAGCCGCTCAAGCGCGCTCTGCATCCGTTTGGTGGCATCAACATGATCAAAAGCTCTTTTGATGCTTATGGTCGTGAGATGGATGCTGATTTTGAATACCAGTTTACTGAACTGCGTAAAACCCATAACCAGGGCGTATTCGACGCCTACTCTCCGGATATGCTGCGCTGCCGTAAATCCGGCGTACTGACCGGTCTGCCGGATGGCTATGGCCGTGGCCGTATCATCGGTGACTATCGCCGCGTGGCGCTGTACGGTATCCGCTACCTGGTGCGCGAGCGTGAACTGCAGTTTGCCGATCTCCAGTCGAACCTGGAGTGGGGCCAGAATCTTGAAGCCACGATTCGCCTGCGTGAAGAGCTGTCTGAGCACCGTCGCGCTCTGCTGCAAATGCAGGAAATGGCTGCGAAATACGGCTGTGATATCTCTCGTCCGGCGCGTAATGCGCAGGAAGCGGTGCAGTGGGTGTACTTTGCTTACCTGGCTGCGGTGAAATCGCAGAACGGCGGCGCGATGTCGCTGGGCCGTACCGCATCGTTCCTAGACATCTACATTGAGCGCGATTTCAAAGCGGGGATTTTAAACGAGCAGCAGGCGCAGGAGCTGATCGACCACTTCATTATGAAGATCCGTATGGTGCGCTTCCTGCGTACGCCGGAATTCGACACCCTGTTCTCAGGCGACCCTATCTGGGCGACTGAAGTTATCGGTGGTATGGGGCTTGATGGCCGCACGCTGGTGACGAAGAACTCGTTCCGCTATCTGCATACGCTGCACACCATGGGCCCGGCACCAGAGCCGAACCTGACGGTGCTGTGGTCTGAACAGCTACCAATCGCCTTTAAAAAGTACGCCGCCCAGGTGTCGATCATTACCTCGTCTTTACAGTATGAAAACGACGATTTGATGCGTGCCGACTTTGACAGCGATGACTATGCCATTGCCTGCTGCGTCAGCCCGATGGTTATCGGCAAACAAATGCAGTTCTTCGGGGCGCGTGCCAACCTCGCTAAAACGTTGCTGTACGCAATCAACGGCGGTGTGGATGAGAAGCTGAAAATCCAGGTCGGGCCGAAAACGGCACCGCTGATGGATGACGTGCTGGACTACGACACGGTGATGGAGAGCCTGGACCACTTTATGGACTGGCTGGCCGTGCAGTACATCAGCGCACTGAACATCATCCACTACATGCACGACAAGTACAGCTACGAAGCTTCGCTGATGGCGCTGCACGATCGTGATGTCTATCGCACGATGGCCTGTGGTATGGCGGGTCTGTCCGTGGCGGCGGATTCTCTGTCGGCTATCAAATACGCTCGTGTGAAACCGATTCGCGATGAAAACGGCCTGGCAATTGATTTCGAAATCGAAGGCGACTATCCGCAATACGGCAACAACGACGAGCGCGTAGACAGTATTGCCTGCGACCTGGTCGAACGCTTTATGAAGAAAATTAAAGTGTTGCCAACCTACCGTAACGCGGTGCCGACGCAGTCCATTCTGACCATCACCTCCAACGTGGTGTACGGACAGAAAACTGGTAACACGCCGGACGGACGTCGCGCGGGTACGCCGTTTGCGCCAGGGGCAAACCCGATGCACGGCCGCGATCGTAAAGGTGCGGTGGCGTCGTTAACCTCGGTCGCCAAACTGCCGTTCACCTATGCCAAAGACGGTATTTCGTACACCTTCTCCATTGTACCGGCAGCGCTGGGCAAAGAGGATGGAGTGCGTAAAACCAACCTGGTCGGTCTGCTGGACGGTTACTTCCACCATGAAGCGCATGTGGAAGGTGGGCAGCATCTGAACGTTAACGTTATGAACCGTGAAATGTTGATGGATGCCATTGAGCACCCGGAAAACTATCCGAACCTGACGATCCGCGTGTCTGGCTATGCGGTGCGCTTCAACGCGCTGACCCGTGAACAGCAGCAGGATGTTATTTCACGTACTTTCACCCAGGCGCTCTGACGCCGGAGGGACTATGAGAAAAGTTATTGCAACCGAATGTGCGCCAGGGGCGATTGGGCCTTACGTACAGGGTGTGGATCTGGGCAGCATGGTGTTGACGTCAGGTCAAATCCCGGTGTGTCCACAGACCGGTGAAGTGGCTGAAAATGTATCCGATCAGGCGCGTCAAAGCCTGGAAAACGTGAAAGCGATTGTCGAGTCTGCAGGTTTGAAAGTGAGCGATATCGTCAAGACCACCGTTTTCGTTTCCGACCTGAACGACTTCGCCACCATCAATCAGGTGTACCAGCAGTTCTTTGATGAGCATAAGGCAATCTACCCCACGCGCAGCTGCGTGCAGGTCGCCCGCTTACCCAAGGATGTGAAGCTGGAGATTGAAGCCATCGCCGTACGTGGCGACACGCTGTAATCCCTTGCGGGGCGATCTCAGGATCGCCCCGATCCTTAATGAGTGTGAAACCTGGTCTTCACTGAACGGCAATCCGAGGGTGTGGATATGATTAGCGCATTCGATATTTTCAAGATTGGCATTGGACCTTCCAGCTCCCATACCGTGGGGCCAATGAACGCAGGTAAAAGCTTTATCGATCTGTTGGTCAGCAGCGGGGAACTCCCCAAAGCTACGCATATTGTGGTCGATCTTTATGGATCGCTTTCCTTGACCGGAAAAGGTCATGCGACAGATGTCGCCATCATGATGGGACTGGCCGGTAACAGTCCACAAAATGTTAATATAGATTCTATCGCTGGTTTTACTCAGGAAGTGGCCCGTACCGGACGTTTACCGGTTGCAGAGGGCACGCATGTTGTCGATTTTTCCCCAGACGAAAATATTCTCTTTCATACCGAAACGCTGCCGCGCCATGAAAATGGCATGCGTATCACCGCATGGAACGGCACCGAGACGCTATTAAGCAAAACCTATTACTCCATCGGCGGTGGTTTTATCGTTGAAGAGGAGCAATTTGGTCAGGCGCATGATGTTGAAGCACACGTGCCCTACAATTTTCATTCCGCCAGCGAACTGCTGAAACTGTGCGAGCGCAACGGGCTGTCTGTTTCCGGCCTGATGATGCAAAACGAACTGGCGATGCGCAGCAAAGAAGAAATCGATGCTGGCTTTGCTGCCATTTGGGACGTTATGCACGCTGGAATTGAGCGCGGCATGAACACCGAAGGCGTTCTGCCGGGTCCACTGAACGTCCCGCGCCGCGCCGTGGCATTACGTCGGTTGCTGGTTTCCAGCGATAACCTGTCCAGCGACCCAATGAACGTTATCGACTGGATCAACATGTTCGCGCTGGCCGTGAGCGAAGAAAACGCCGCCGGATGCCGGGTTGTGACGGCACCGACCAATGGAGCATGTGGGATTATCCCTGCTGTCCTGGCCTATTACGACAAGTTCCGCCGCCCGGTGAATGCAAACTCCATTGCTCGCTACTTACTGGCCGCGGGGGCGATAGGCGCGCTGTATAAGATGAACGCCTCTATTTCTGGTGCCGAAGTGGGTTGCCAGGGGGAAATTGGCGTCGCTTGTTCAATGGCAGCAGCCGGGCTGACCGAGTTGCTCGGCGGTAGCCCGTCTCAGGTGTGTATTGCGGCGGAAATCGCCATGGAGCATAACCTGGGACTGACCTGCGATCCGGTCGCCGGACAGGTACAAATACCGTGTATTGAGCGCAATGCGATCAACGCGGTAAAAGCCGTCAACGCCGCGCGTATGGCGCTACGTCGAACATCTGAGCCACGCGTTTCGCTCGATAAAGTGATCGAGACCATGTATGAAACGGGCAAAGATATGAACGACAAATACCGTGAAACGTCACGTGGTGGTCTGGCTATCAAAGTGATTTGCACTTAACTAAATTTGTGTTTATTTCTCCTTTGGGCGCACTTGAGTGCGCCCTTTTTTTGTTGTGATCCGCTTCAAAAAGGGAAATTAATCCCATTTTGAAAATATAAAATAGAAAAATTTTATTAAACATTATGAAATGAGGGGGTATTTATGTGAAGTTTTTCTCTGACCCTCGGCGTATGATTTCTCCATTCTAACGAACTCGCCTGCACGACTCGTACCGCGTATCGCATTGATGCGGAACGGAAAAATAATAAAACCTTACCCTACATTTTGAGCGAGATTTTTATGGAAACGGCAACGAATAACAGCGTAATACTCGACGCATCTGCTCCGGCGCGTCGGGCGGGGATGACCGAAAGTGAATGGCGTGAAGCCATTAAATTCGACAGCATGGACACTGGCTGGGTCATTATGAGTATCGGTATGGCAATTGGCGCGGGGATTGTTTTTCTTCCCGTCCAGGTAGGATTGATGGGGCTGTGGGTGTTCTTACTCTCTTCTATCATCGGCTATCCAGCCATGTATTTGTTCCAGCGCCTGTTTATCAATACGCTGGCTGAGTCCCCGGAATGTAAAGATTACCCAAGCGTGATCAGCGGCTATCTGGGTAAGAACTGGGGCATCCTGTTAGGTGCGTTGTATTTTGTGATGCTGGTTATCTGGATGTTTGTCTATTCCACCGCCATCACCAACGATAGCGCCTCTTATCTGCACACGTTTGGCGTTACTGAAGGTTTACTGTCCGACAGCCCGTTCTATGGCCTGGTGCTGATTTGCATCCTGGTGGCCATCTCGTCACGCGGGGAAAAACTGCTGTTTAAAATCTCCACCGGCATGGTGCTGACCAAGCTGCTGGTAGTGGCAGCGCTTGGCGTATCGATGGTTGGGATGTGGCATTTGTATAACGTAGGTTTACTGCCGCCGATGGCGCTGCTGATCAAAAACGCGATCATAACGTTGCCATTTACGCTGACCTCAATTCTGTTTATTCAGACATTAAGCCCGATGGTTATCTCGTATCGTTCTCGCAACAAATCCATTGAAGTGGCGCGCCATAAAGCCCTGCGAGCGATGAATATCGCGTTCGGTATTCTGTTCGTGACCGTCTTTTTCTACGCCGTTTCCTTCACGTTGGCGATGGGCCATGACGAAGCGGTTAAAGCTTATGAGCAGAATATTTCCGCTCTGGCGATTGCCGCGCAGTTTATCAGCGGTGCGGGTGCTGGTTGGGTGAAAATCGTCAGCGTAGTTTTAAACATCTTTGCCGTTATGACCGCTTTCTTCGGCGTCTACTTAGGTTTCCGTGAAGCGACTCAGGGGATCGTAATGAACGTGCTGCGCCGCAAAATGCCAGCCGAGAAAATCAACGAAACCCTGGTTCAGCGCGGCATTATGGTTTTCGCCATCCTGCTGGCCTGGAGTGCAATTGTGCTCAATGCGCCGGTGCTGAGCTTCACCTCTATTTGTAGCCCTATCTTCGGCATGGTGGGTTGTCTGATCCCGGCCTGGCTGGTCTACAAAGTTCCTTCACTGCACAAATACAAAGGCGCTTCCCTGTATCTGATTATTATCACGGGCCTGCTGCTGTGCGTTTCTCCGTTCCTGGCATTTTCCTGAGTTATCTGAGCAAAGGTTGTTGTTATGTTTGAGACTACATTGAATCCATTATGGGATAGTTTTATCCGCGCGGTACAGGAAGAGGTTAAGCCTGCGCTGGGTTGTACGGAACCTATCTCTCTGGCGCTGGCGGCAGCGGTCGCATCCTCTGAGCTGGACGGCGCGGTTGAACGTATTGATGCGTGGGTCTCACCGAACCTGATGAAAAACGGCATGGGCGTTACCGTGCCGGGTACTGGAATGGTCGGGTTACCTGTCGCGGCGGCGCTGGGTGCGCTGGGGGGAAATGCCCGTGCTGGTTTAGAGGTACTGAAAGATGCGTCGCCCCAAGCAATCGCTGATGCGAAAGCGATGTTGAGCGCTGGCAAGGTTGCAGTGATGCTGCAGGAGCCTTGCGAGGATATCCTCTTTTCCCGCGCGAAGGTTTACAGCGCTGAAGGATGGGCGTGCGTGACGATTGTGGGCGGTCATACCAACATCGTCCACATCGAGACCAATAAGGGTGTAGTGTTCACCACAGAACAGAATACTCAGGAAGAGGAGCTGGAGTCGCCGCTGGCGGTATTGTCTCACACATCGCTGGAAGAGATTCTGGCGTTCGTGAACGCGGTACCGTTTGAGTCGATCCGCTTTATTCTTGATGCGGCAAAGCTGAACGGTGCGCTGTCTCAGGAAGGGCTGCGCGGTAACTGGGGCTTGCACATCGGAACCACGCTTGAGAAGCAGTGCGCGCGTGGCCTGCTGGCGAACGATCTCTCCACCTCTATTTTGATCCGTACCAGTGCGGCATCGGATGCGCGAATGGGCGGGGCGACGCTGCCGGCCATGAGCAACTCCGGATCCGGCAATCAGGGTATTACCGCGACTGTTCCGGTCATGGTGGTGGCCGAGCACTTTGGCGCGGATGAGGAGAAACTGGCGCGGGCGCTAATGTTGTCTCACCTGAGCGCTATTTACATCCATCATCAGCTTCCGCGTTTGTCTGCGCTGTGCGCGGCAACCACGGCGGCGATGGGCGCAGCAGCGGGGATGGCATGGATCGTGGATGGCCGCTACAACACCATCGCGATGGCGATCAGCAGCATGATTGGCGACGTGAGCGGAATGATTTGCGATGGCGCTTCAAACAGCTGCGCGATGAAAGTCTCAACCAGCGCATCTGCGGCGTGGAAAGCGGTACTGATGGCACTGGATGATACTGCCGTAACCGGAAACGAAGGGATTGTGGCGCATAACGTGGAACAATCTATCGCTAACCTGTGTGCACTGGCGTGTCGGTCGATGCAGGAAACCGACAAGCAGATCATTGAGATCATGGCCAGTAAGGCGCATTAATCTCCAGGTCGGGTAAGGCGTTGCCGCCACCCGGCATAAGTCTAAGCCGCCTTTTCAGGCGGCTTCTTCGTCTTCCAGCCGTAGCTCGGCATCGGCCACAATCGCTTCCAGCTCTGTCAGCATTTCTTCATAGCCGAAGGCAACTGTTTCCTGTTTTTCCGGCACCGCCTGCGGCTGGCGTTTCTTTGATGATTTCTTGCTCAATAGTCGTACTCCATTGTTTTCCCTGACTATACGGGCAAATCTATCAGCAAAGCGCGCAGCGGGGTATCGGCGACTAACGTTATGTTAGTTTCGTCACGAATAAATGCCCCATCGCCACAGGTGAGCGCTTCTTTTTCGGCGCCAGACGTCACCGCATGGAATCTGCCGTGAATCGACTGTAAATAAGCGCGTGGCCCATGTAACTGAAAACTCAGCGATTCACCTTGCTGCAGTTCAACGTGGTGCACCCATACCTGTTGGCGCAGATGCAGGCTGCCTTGTTCACCGTCCGGCGAGGCCAGCAGCTGATGCTTACCGGTACCCAGCGTGGCTTTCTGTACGCAGGCGTTTTCACGCTGCGGGCAGGCGTCCAGCCAGAGCTGCATCCGCGTTAACGGTTTGTCTTTGCTGATATTGTGTTCGCTATAGCTAATCCCGGGCTGTGTCGCGAGCAGTAAAACTTCGCCTGCTTTGGCCTTGATATGGTTGCCTTCGCTGTCTCGGTACTCTGCTTCCCCTTCAAGGATCAGATTGACGATATCCACCTTCGGATAGGTCCGCGGCTGGAAAGAGGCCCCCGGTGCCAGAACTTCCTGGTTCAGAACACGCAGCGAGGCATAACCCAGCAGTTTAGGATCAAAATAGTGTCCAAAGGAGAAGGTATAACGGGCCTGCAGCCAGCCGTAGTCTGCTTGCCCGCATTGTTTGGCTGTACGGGTAGTAATCATAGTTCTTGACCTCTCTTTACTTCCTTTTATGTTAAATGGCTAGACGCTGCATTGTTAGCCAGATATTCTGCCCGGTATGTTCAAATTTCCTGAATGAGAACGAGATGGCTAAAGAAAGGGCTTTAACGCTTGAGGCGTTACGCGTCATGGACGCAATAGACAGGCGCGGCAGCTTTGCCGCCGCCGCAGACGAACTGGGGCGCGTGCCTTCCGCACTTAGCTATACCATGCAGAAGCTGGAGGAAGAGCTGGACGTAGTGCTGTTTGACCGTTCAGGCCACCGCACAAAATTCACTAACGTCGGGCGTATGCTGCTGGAGCGTGGGCGCGTACTGCTGGAAGCTGCGGATAAACTGACTACCGATGCCGAAGCGCTGGCTCGCGGATGGGAAACGCATTTGACTATCGTTACCGAAGCACTGGTGCCAACGGCGGCGTTTTTCCCGCTGATCGACAGACTGGCCGGGAAGGCCAATACCCAGCTTTCCGTTATTACCGAAGTTCTGGCCGGGGCGTGGGAGCGTCTTGAGCAGGGGCGGGCGGATATCGTGATTGCGCCGGATATGCATTTTCGCTCATCTTCCGAAATCAACTCGCGCAAGCTGTACTCGCTGATGAACGTGTATGTGGCGGCACCGGATCATCCTATCCACCAGGAGCCGGAACCGTTATCGGAAGTCACCCGTGTGAAATACCGTGGGATCGCTGTGGCGGATACCGCACGTGAACGTCCGGTGCTGACCGTTCAACTGCTGGATAAACAGCCGCGTCTGACGGTGAGTACGATAGAAGATAAACGTCAGGCGCTGCTGGCCGGATTGGGCGTAGCGACAATGCCGTACCCGCTGGTGGAAGAGGATATTGCAGCTGGTCGACTGCGGGTCGTTAGTCCGGAATCGACAAGCGAGATAGATATTATTATGGCCTGGCGTCGTGACAGCATGGGCGAGGCGAAATCCTGGTGTCTGCGAGAAATTCCCAAGCTGTTTGCGGGTAAATAAGAAATACGCCCCTCCAACGGAAGGGGCGTATTTAAATTCAGGACAACTGTTTGGGGTCAGCGCCGAAGCGGTTACTCCCCGGAGTGCCGTTTTGACAGTTGAAAATGATGATCACCAACCAGCCGACGATCGGGATCAGCAGCACCAGCAGCCACCAGGCTGAACGATCGGTGTCATGCAAACGCCGGAACTGTACCGCCCACCACGGGATAAAGACCAGAACCCCGTAAATCGTCGTTAATATGCCTTCTCCTCCGGCGCGTTCCCAGCCAAGCATTCTGTCCAGAATGCCCAGCACGAACGTGAAGATGATGTTGACCAGCACAAACATCCAGTATTCTTTACGACGCGCGCGGCCACCAAACCCAAAGTAGTTCTTTAATACGTTTAAATACCAATCCATTTTTGCCTCGTTCTGCGTTCAATTACTTGTTTTTAAAGCAATCAAATTAAGAATAGCTGCGAATGGAATGCTGGTAAATATTTGTGTTGTTAATTATTTGGCCTCCAAACGGGCAATGCCGATCAGTTAAGCATGTATGGTGAACATGTGATTCTTGCTCAGGGTTCCGTTCACCTCATGTGCGTTGCTTCTCTGATATCTTTATACCCGTGAACGGGCAAGGGAGGCTCACCGCCGCCTCCCTTGCAACCCAGGCTCCCGGCGGGAAAATCGTCGCTGCGCGATGTATTCGTCTTATTCCGTCTGCCTGTCGGGTCGGAGCCGAGCCTGCGTCCATGCAGGCCGTCCCCTCTGCCCGCATGGATGCGGGTTCAGGGCGCGTTTTACAGGGACGTTTCCTCGCGCCCGACCCGGTAGCCTGGAGGAATAAGCGGAGGGTATTGCATAGCAACAATTTTCCTGCCGGGAGCCGGGATTGTAAAGGGCGTGGCGGAGAACGCCCTTTACACGTTCACAGGAATCGGTGCTTCAGAGAAACGATGAACATGAGGTGAACGGAACCCTTTCCCTGAAATAGCATATTCATTACCTCCGCCAGCACATGTTGATGCCTTTCGAAACTGAGGCGTTAACTGAACAGCATTACCCAAACGGAGGCCAGTGTAAATCAGGCGAAACGCTCGTCACGCCCATGAGGTTCGCTGAGATCCTGCCACGGGCCGATTGAAATAATACCGGTCGGGTTGATTGTTTTGTGGCTACGGAAGTAGTGATGACGGATATGGTCAAAGTTGACGGTCTCCGCAATGCCCGGCATCTGGTAGATATCGCGCAGAAAACCGTACAGATTCAGGTAGTCACTGATGCGGTGTTTGTCGCACTTGAAGTGGGTGACATAAACCGGATCAAAGCGCACCAGCGTGGTCCACAGGCGAATATCGGCCTCAGTTAGCTGGTCACCGGTCAGGAAGCGATGCTGACCCAGGATCTGCTCCAGTCGTGCCAGAGATTGAAAGACTTTTTCCACGGCATCGTCGTAGGCTTCCTGGCTGGTGGCAAATCCCGCTTTATACACGCCGTTATTGACGTTGTCATAAATCCAGCCGTTCAGCTCGTCGATTTTGCTTTGCAGGGCAGGTGGATAGTAATCCCCGGCTTTCGCACCCAGCGCATCAAACGCAGTGTTAAACATGCGGATGATTTCTGCAGATTCGTTGCTGACAATAGTGTGGTTTTTTTTGTCCCACAGTACCGGAACGGTCACCCGACCGCTGTAGTGCGGATCGGCGTGTAAATAGAGCTGATAAAGAAATTCGTGCTGATACAGGGTATCGCCGGTTGCCGCTGGGAAGTTGTCGTCAAAGGTCCAGCCGTTTTCCAGCATTAGCGGATGCACAACGGAAACGGAAATAAACGGTTCCAGCCCTTTAAGTTTACGCAAAATCAGTGTGCGATGCGCCCACGGACAGGCCAGAGAAACGTACAGATGATAACGGTCTTTTTCGGCAGCAAAGCCACCTTCACCGGTCTGGCCAGGCGTGCCATCTGCGGTGAGCCAGTTACGGAAAGCCGATGCAGAACGTTGAAATTTCCCACCGGTTGATTTGGTATCGTACCAGGTGTCATGCCAGACGCCGTCAATCAGTTGTCCCATTTTATCGTCTCCTCAGATAGCAAAAGCGAGGAGATATCTCCTCGCTTTTTGATGTGTTCAGTATAGTTTGCTTACCACTTTTTATTCAGTACGCGGTCAATACTGAATGCGCCCGGACCGGTGATAGCCAGCAGCAGGAAACCGCCTGCGATGGTCAGGTTTTTCATAAACATCAGAGAGTTCACACCTTCCGCAAAGTTACTGTGGAAGAGGAACGCCGTCAGCAGCGTGAAGCCTGCGGTGAACAGCGCGGTAGTACGGGTCAGGAAACCGAACAGAATTGCCAGACCGCCGCCAAACTCAAGCAGAATCACCAGCGGCAGGATAAATCCAGGGACGCCCATGGCTTCCATGTACTGTTGGGTACCTGCATATCCGGTGATTTTTCCCCAGCCTGCGGTAATAAACAGGATTGGCATCAGAATGCGCGCTACCAGTACACCAACATCTTCTAATTTCTTCATCATACTCTCCAGGAAACCACTCAGGCGGCTTATTGTGTTTTTTTGTGCATCGGCGCTGCAGAGCGCGTCGTTGCTGTCGATGGAGAGAATCATAAACGTGCTTAGTGACAATTGTTAGCAAGGAAAACTGTCAGAAATTATCAAAAAATTTGAGGTTAGGTGGGAGTAGGGGGATTAGCCGCGCAACTGCTGCTGCCTGATGGTCGATTTCACCAGACGCCAGATGCTCCAGACGCTAAAGCCGCGTTTGGCCCAGCGTACCAGCAGATTTGGGTTACGGATGGTGCGAACCGCCATAATACTGCTCCCGACTAACACCCAGCCGCGCAGGTTCAACAGCGTCTTCCAGCCACGATCGTAGACCTCGGTGGCTTCCAGCCAGTCGCGGCGAGTAGCAGACAGATCCAGCCGTTGCTGCTGGATCTGTCCAAGCAGTTGCGCCTTACGTTGTTGACGTTCGACTTTACTGCTCATTATGCGTCATCCTCCAGAGCCCGCCTGTCGTTCGCGAGTTCATTGCGCGTATGGCGTAGCAGCGTTGTTTTACGCGCTTTACGCAGCGTCCATATCCCGCCAATCAGCGCTAACAGCAACAGCACTACGGTGGTGGCAATCATGGCGTTCAGGCGGTATTGAGGGTCAATGGCCCAGATGATAAGTACCATCAGGCTCATCAGGCCAAACGCCGCGAACAGCATAGTCAGCCCAAGCATCAGCAGGATCTGGATGAGGTTGGCTTTTTCCTCTTCCAGCTCAACGACGGCCAGCCGCAGCCGCGTCTCTACGATCTCAACGAGAATCGTCAGGATCCGCTGTCCAATACCCAGTACGCCTTTGCCTGGACCTTGTGCGTGTTGAGAATCAGCCATTGTTAACGGCGCGACAGCAGTACACCAAGCACCACACCGACTGCAGCGCCAATGCCGACGCCTGTCCATGGGTTTTCGCGCACGTAGTTATCGGCTTTAGCCGCGGCCTCACGGGTCTGTTTGGCAATCACATCGCTGGTTTCACTCAGACGATGGCGGCTCTCGCGCAGCGCATGTTCGGCTTTGCTGCGAATTTTACTCATCTCTTCCTTCGACTTATCGCCAGAAGAGCTAAGTACTTCTTCAAGCGTATCCGCAAGAGATTTCAGCTCAGCGCGCAGGTTTTCCGTAGCATTATCTTTCGACATAGTTTTCTCCAGTTGAGTGGCTAGTTACCGTACTTAGTAATCGCGGGTCTCGAGTTCTTTTAGCTCTTTCTGAGCTTCAGCAAGCTTGTGTTCGCGCTTAGCTACCTTATCCGCATCGCCTTTTTGCTTAGCTTCGGCTAAGTCACGTTGACGCTCGGCAATCTCATTTTTCTGCTCGGCGATTTTTTTCTGATGGTTGGCGCGCAGTTTGCTGTCAGTACAGTTTGCCCTGACTTCGCTCAGCGCTTTGTTCAGTCCATTGATGCGGCTCTGATTATTGTGTTTTTCGGCATAGCTAATCTCCCGCTGAATGTCTTGTTCTTTTTCCTGACAGAGGGTGTTGGCGTAGCTGCCGGCACTTAGAGCGAAAAGGCTAATTGCCAAAGCGATGCGGTATTTCATTCTTGAACCTTCCATTGTGATTCGACCTCGTCGTTTAGGGTCGATGCTCCAGAATAATAAAACGTTGGGTCATAAGCCCAGTTTATTAATCATAGGCGCTAAACGGTGAAATCACCAAAGTGAGTGATCTAATTCAGATTCCTGGAAATTAACCAAAGCGGTGTGGAGTATCACGTAAGCGGGATAACCACTGCACCGCCTGATTATCATCATCCTGCTGAGCGATAACGAAACCGTGCGGTAAAGTTCGATCAAGTACGACCTTTGCCGCTGCGCTCTGCGCGCTGGAATCAAAGGTAATCAGCAGTGCGTCATTTTGCGGAGTGATGCTTTTAAAACGAATGCCGTTGGCATCCAGGTGATGCCAGATAGAGAAGCCATCAGGCATGCTGGCTCCCTGGTTTACGGCACGAATGGCAAGCGTTGATTCCTGCTGGCGAATGACAGACCAGGTCAGGAGCAACGCGCCAATGAACAGCATAAAAGTGGTGGACCAGGCAAGTCGTCGGAGCGTTATGCATGGTTTCAGCATAATTTACCCTCGGTTCCCGTATTTCTTCTTCCAAAGAACAACCAGTGAACCTGCCAGACCAAACACCAGTAACACCACAGGAAGCAGCATCAGACAAGACATCAGCTGATCTTCATACTTGAGAAACACCGGCGTTTTGCCCAGCAGATAACCAAGCGTTGTGAGAATCAAAACCCAAAGCAGTCCACTCATCCAGTTGAAGAACTGAAAGCGCGCATTGTTCAGGCCGGACAATCCTGCGATGGTCGGCAGTAATGTTCTGACAAACGCGATGAAGCGACCGACCAGCAGCGCAGACAAGCCATGCTTATGGAACAGATGATGCGCGCGCTGATGGTAATGTGCGGGCAGATGAGATAGCCAGTTTTGTACTGTGCGGGTATTCCCCAGCCATCGCCCCTGGATATAGCTAAGCCAGCAACCCAGGCTGGCTGCGGTAGTGAGCAGCAGTACCGTTTGCGGGAAACCCATCGCGCCTTTGGCGATAAGTACGCCGACCAGCACCAGTAGACTGTCGCCAGGTAAAAAGGCCGCTGGCAGCAGTCCGTTTTCCAGAAACAAAATGGTAAATAGTACGAAATAGAGCATGCCAATCATGGAAGGATTGGCCAGCGTTTCAAAATCCTGAGCCCATAAAGCATTCAGTAATTGAGTCAGTAGTTCCATTCAATATTCCTGGAGAATCGGTTGTCGTCATGCCGGTTTTCTGGAGTTTGTAACGCCGCAATTTTATTGGTGTTTTTTACATGGATCGCGGTCTGACACAAATTCACGGCCTGAACTATTCCCTGTAAAGTTGTGAAGTAAGCAAGCTCTCAAACACAAAAATTCAAATAGCATCTAATTGTAACAAAGGTCAACGTTGTCCGTTATAGAAATTACGGTTGTTGAACTGTGATTTTGCTTATCGCAATGGAGGGAGGCGAGAGGATTTACACAGGCTGACACTTTATACCTAATGCTTACCAAGCAGGAGAAACAGGCGCTTTGTCGCGCCTGCATCGAAAAGATTGCTTATTTAGCGCTGTTAACTGCCGTATCGAGATGAACGACCGGATTTTCTGCAAAAAGATAACGATCGGCGTTGAACTCAAAATCATCGCTGGTCTCGTTGAATAACATGATTTTGGTATTCTCCAGGTGCTGCCACATCGCCAATTTTGCCGCATTGGGATCTTTACGGATCAGTGCTTTGAGAATTTGATCATGGTCATCACACCAGTTATCGACGGTACGTGCGTCGATATGCTCGTGCAGTTTTTTCCAGTACGGGTTGTGGCTGCGCTGGGTCCACATTTTTTCCACGATGGCGGCCAGCGCTGAGTTCTGCGTGGCTAGCGCGACCTGAATATGAAACTGCAGATCCCATTCGGAATCGCGGAAGCATTTTTCATTCCGCGCATGCTCTTGAATGTCCATCAGTTTCATGATGTCTTGCTTGGTAACCTGCGTAGCAGCAAATTCAGCGATATTGCTTTCAATCAACTGACGAGCCTGAAGCAGCTCGAAAGGACCATAATTGGCGAATTCAAGCGATTCGTCGGTGGCCTGCTGGTGACGGGCCTGGTTCGAAATGACATGAATGCCAGAACCTTTGCGCACTTCTACATAGCCCTCAACTTCGAGCATGATAATCGCTTCACGAACCACGGTACGGCTGACATTTTTTTCATCGGCGATAAAGCGCTCTGCGGGGAGTTTTTCACCCACCAGATAGACGCCCTGCTCAATGCGTTCTTTCAGATCAGCGGCAAGTTGTTGGTACAAACGTCGTGGTTCAGTGATTTCCATATGCGCTCCAGGCATGATACGGCAGACTCTATTTGTTATACCACTTTTACGATTACGGCTCCACTCGCGACATCAAAAAAGCCGCCAGATAACTGGCGGCTTAGCATGACAAAACCTTGTTAAATCTTGTCCGGTTAACTTTGCGCAGCGGGATCGCCAGTTTGCGACTCTGACTCTACCTCGCTGGCCGATTTGTTCTGCAATACTGTCCAGATGACTAACGCGCCGAGGAGGTCGAATACCGCCAGTACGGCAAACAGTGGGCTAAAGCCGATGGTGTCAGCCAGTGCGCCGACGACCAGCGCAAACAGCGTACTTGCAAGCCAGGCGGACATACCGGTCAGACCGTTCGCCGTTGCCACTTCATTACGACCAAACACGTCAGAAGAGAGTGTGATCAGCGCACCGGACAGCGCCTGGTGAGCAAAGCCACCGACGCACAGCAGGGCGATAGCAATGTATGGGCTGGTGAACAGACCAATCATCCCTGGGCCAATCATCAGCAATGCACCCATGGTGACGACCATTTTACGTGAAACGATCAGGTTAACGCCGAACCAGCGCTGGAACAGCGGCGGTAAGTAACCCCCAACGATACAACCCAGGTCAGCAAACAGCATCGGCATCCAGGCAAACATCGCAATTTCTTTCAGGTTAAAGCCGTAGACTTTAAACATGAACAGCGGGATCCAGGCGTTGAAGGTACCCCAGGCCGGTTCTGCCAGGAAACGTGGCAGCGCGATGCCCCAGAACTGGCGGTTACGCAAGATCTGACCGAGCGACATTTTTTTCGAGGTCGCGTTTTTATGCTGTGATTCCTGACCATTCAGAATGTAATCACGTTCCTCATCAGACAGTTTTTTCTGGTCGCGCGGGTGTTTGTAGAATACAAGCCAGCACATCGCCCAGATGAAGCTCAGCGCACCGGAAATAATGAATGCCATCTGCCAGCTGTGCATGACGATGGCCCAGACCACCAGCGGTGGAGCAATCATCGCGCCGATAGAAGAGCCGACGTTAAAGTAACCTACGGCAATTGAACGCTCTTTTGCCGGGAACCATTCAGAACTGGCTTTCAGACCCGCAGGGATCATTGCGGCTTCAGCGGCACCTACCGCGCCACGCGCCAGTGCCAGTCCACCCCAACTGCCAGCCAGTGCGGTCGCGCCACAGAAGACGGCCCACAGAACGGCGAACATCGCATAACCCACTTTTGTGCCGAGCACATCGAGCACGTAGCCGGCAACGGGTTGCATTACGGTGTAAGCAGCAGAATACGCTGCGATGATATAGGAATACTGTTGAGTGGAGATGTGTAACTCTTCCATCAGAGTTGGCGCAGCTGCCGCCACAGTGTTACGTGTCAGGTAACCCAGCACGGTGCCAAGTGTCACCAGTGCAATCATGTACCAACGTAACCCTTTAATTTTACGCATGTAAAACCTCATCGTTTTGTTATGTCCGCGAACGAGCGGTCATCTTCCAGTTCAGGGCGGAGGATGTTCTTTTACGAGGGGGGACCGAAAAAAGCCGGTACTCCCCGAACTTTGCCATGTCAATAATTGTGCTAATTCGGTTTCCGTACCGGTCAATCCGATGGATATCCATCGGTAATTTGCATTCCGTCGGCTTATGTATCGCGACGGCCAAAAGATAACTTGTCATACAGCTTTAAAAGGTGAGTGCCATCACAAAAGTGTGAATCTTCGTGTGGTCATTATTTCGATTCAGCAAAGCCAGAACTGGCGCGGCTTGACGCGTGATTTACCTCTTTGAGAGTAATTTTTTTGTCACCATTTGTTGATCTAACTCACGAAAATATCTTCAGCGTATAGAAATTGGTGTGATAACTTTGTCAACATCAAAACATAAGCAATCTGACGCACTCGTTGAGAGGAAGACGATAATGACCCCGTTTATGACTGAAGATTTCCTGCTGGACACCGAATTTGCCCGCCGTCTGTACCATGATTACGCCAAAGACCAGCCGATTTTCGATTACCACTGCCATTTACCACCGCAACAAATCGCTGAAAACTACCGTTTTAATAACCTGTATGACATCTGGCTGAAGGGTGATCACTACAAATGGCGTGCGATGCGTACCAATGGCGTCGCTGAGCGCTTGTGTACCGGCGATGCGTCCGATCGCGAGAAGTTTGACGCATGGGCCGCCACGGTTCCGCACACTATCGGTAACCCGCTGTACCACTGGACCCACCTCGAATTACGTCGTCCGTTTGGTATTACAGGTAAGCTGCTGTCTCCGGCAACGGCTGACGAAATCTGGAACCAGTGCAATGAGCTGCTGGCGCAGGACAAATTCTCCGCGCGCGGAATCATGCAGCAGATGAATGTGAAAATGGTCGGCACTACCGATGATCCGATCGACTCTCTGGAGCACCATGCGGCCGTTGCTAAAGACGGAAGCTTTGATGTGAAAGTGCTGCCGAGCTGGCGTCCGGATAAAGCCTTTAACATTGAGCTGGCGACCTTTAATGACTACATGGCGAAGCTCGGTGAAGTGTCTGACACGGATATCCGCCGCTTCAGCGACCTGCAAGCTGCACTGACCAAACGTCTTGATCACTTCGCAGCTCACGGCTGTAAAGTCTCTGACCACGCGCTGGACGTGGTGCTGTTTGCCGAATCTAACGAATCTGAACTGGATAGCATTCTGGCGCGTCGCCTGGCGGGTGAAACCCTGAGTGAACATGAAGTGGCGCAGTTCAAAACCGCCGTTCTGGTGTTCCTCGGCGCTGAATACGCCCGTCGCGAATGGGTACAGCAATACCACATCGGCGCGCTGCGTAATAACAACCTGCGTCAGTTCAAACTGCTCGGCGCGGACGTCGGCTTCGACTCCATCAATGATCGTCCGATGGCGGAAGAACTGTCCAAACTGCTGAGCAAGCAGAATGAACAAAACCTGCTGCCGAAAACCATTCTGTACTGCCTGAACCCGCGTGATAACGAAGTGCTGGGCACTATGATCGGTAACTTCCAGGGCGAAGGTATGCCGGGCAAAATGCAGTTCGGTTCCGGCTGGTGGTTCAACGATCAGAAAGACGGGATGGAACGTCAGATGACGCAGCTGGCCCAGCTCGGTTTGCTGAGCCGTTTCGTCGGCATGCTGACCGATAGCCGTAGCTTCCTGTCATACACGCGCCATGAATACTTCCGTCGTATTCTGTGCCAGATGATTGGCCGTTGGGTTGCTGCAGGTGAAGCACCGGCAGATATCCAGCTGCTGGGTGAAATGGTCAGAAATATTTGCTTCAACAATGCGCGCGATTATTTCGCCATTGAACTGAACTAAGGCCTGGGTGAAGGTATGCAATACATCAAGATCCATGCGCTGGATAACGTCGCGGTTGTGCTTGCTGATTTGGCTGAAGGAAACGAAGTCACCGTTGATGGGCAGGCGGTAATCCTGCGTCAGGCGGTCTCTCGTGGCCATAAATTCGCCTTATGCGATATTGCGAAAGGCGAAAACGTCATTAAATACGGTTTGCCAATTGGCCATACGCTGGTGGATGTTGCGGCGGGTGAGCATATTCATGCTCACAACACGCGTACCAATCTGAGCGACCTGGATACGTATCGCTACCAACCTGATTTTCAGGCGGAAGTTGCACAACCGGCGGATCGCGATGTGCAGATCTACCGTCGTGCCAACGGCGATGTTGGCGTGCGCAACGAACTGTGGATCCTACCAACGGTAGGCTGCGTTAACGCGATGGCACGCCAGATGCAGAACCGTTTTCTGAAAGAGACTAACGACGCCGAAGGAATCGACGGCGTGCATCTCTTCAGCCACACCTACGGCTGTTCACAGCTCGGCGACGACCACATTAATACCCGCACCATGCTGCAAAACATGGTGCGTCACCCGAATGCGGGTGCGGTGCTGGTGGTTGGTCTGGGCTGTGAAAACAATCAGGTGGATGCCTTCCGCGAAACCTTAGGCGAGTACGATCCTGATCGCGTTCACTTCATGGTCTGCCAACATCAGGAAGACGAAGTGGAAGCGGGGATTGAACATCTTCACCAGCTGTACAACGTGATGCGTAACGATAAGCGTGAACCGGGTAAGCTGGGCGAGCTGAAGTTTGGTCTGGAATGCGGCGGCTCTGACGGCCTCTCCGGTATTACCGCCAACCCGATGCTGGGCCGTTTCTCCGACTACGTGATTGCTAACGGCGGAACTACAGTGCTGACCGAAGTGCCGGAAATGTTCGGCGCCGAACAGCTGCTGATGGACCACTGCCGCGATGAAGAAACGTTTGGCAAGCTGGTCACCATGGTCAATGACTTCAAGCAGTATTTCATTGCCCACGATCAGCCGATCTACGAGAACCCATCGCCGGGCAACAAAGCGGGTGGTATCACCACGCTGGAAGATAAATCGCTGGGCTGTACGCAAAAAGCAGGCTCCAGTCAGGTGGTGGACGTACTGCGCTACGGCGAGCGTCTGAAAACCCACGGCCTGAACCTGCTGAGCGCACCGGGCAACGATGCCGTCGCCACCAGCGCGCTGGCGGGCGCGGGCTGTCATATGGTGTTGTTCAGTACCGGTCGCGGTACGCCGTACGGTGGTTTTGTACCGACGGTGAAAATTGCCACCAACAGCGAGCTGGCAGCGAAGAAAAAGCACTGGATCGATTTTGACGCTGGACAGTTGATCCACGGTAAAGCGATGCCTCAACTGCTGAGCGAGTTTGTCGATACGATCGTTGAGTTCGCCAACGGTAAGCAAACCTGCAACGAGCGCAACGATTTCCGGGAACTGGCTATCTTTAAAAGCGGCGTAACTCTATAGTTATCCTTTTTCTTTCGCAGCCAGCATCGCTGTAGCACGAAATCTGTTGGGCAATTCGAGTAGCGTGGATGTTTAAAGCGGTGTTCCATCATATGGAGCGCCGCTTTTTGTATTTCTGGCATAGGGATCAAGTGAAACTACCAAGCGAGGTTATATTTTTACTGCCTTAATAATGACCTCTGAAGATTTTCTTATAAATATAATTTTCAGCGTTATTAGATTGACGCTATCTATTCTGCAGTCAATATTTTTTAGCACTATATTATTCCCATCGAGACGTCTTCTTAAATATGCTCACTTTATTTTTTAAAAAGCTCATAATTATAATCTGCCATTTGTTTCTTATGATTGTTAAGTGCAATTGTTTCTCTCGGTTTTTTAGTGAAAAGCTCAAGAAAATATGATTTATGGCTAATTGGAACATCATTATCTGAAAATGTTTTGAATATAATTATTCTTTCGCTAGTCTTTTCCATGAAACTGAGATGTCTCGCTTCTTTTATAACTGACGAAGAGAAAATTGTATGTTCAAAAAAACCATTTTTATTTCTGCATTAACTGCAGTTGCGTTTACTACTTCTGTTTATGCAAACCAAGGCAGCGGCAAAGTTAATTTCAAAGGTACAGTGATTAATGCAGCATGCGGTATTGATCCAGATTCAGTTGAGCAAACAATTGATTTTGGTCAGCTTAGTATGTCTCACCTGAATGCTGGTAATACAAGCGATCCTGTATCTTTCAACATCAAACTTGTCAATTGTGATACTGCACAGGCAACGGGAGTCCAAATAGCATTTGCAGGAGCCACCACGGCGGATACAGAGCAACTGGGGACTACCGGTGTTACTAATACCGCGATTAAAGTATCAAATCAGGATGGATCCTTGGTTGCATTCGATGGCACTGAAAATAAGGTGCAGACATTGATTGATGGCAATAACACCTTGCATTTTAGCTCATGGGTTGAAGCCGCAACTGATGGTGCTACCCCGGCTCAACCAAAAATTGTTGCAGAAGGTCAATTTACTGCTGTAGCGAACTTCAATTTAACGTATCCGTAATAGACGACTAGCATGGCATCAGATTATTGATGCCATATTAGTAATGCCAAATATGCAGCGAGGAAAATATAATAATGTTATTACAAAAACGCCTGCATAAGCTTTCATTATTGATATCATTAGCAGTTATATCGCATAAAGTGAGTGCAGTTGAATTCAATGTGGAAGTACTTAGCACCGAAGAACGCGGCAATATCGATCTTAATGCCTTCGCGGAGCCTGGTTATTTATACCCAGGGGAATATAATTTTCGCATCACAGTAAATAGAACCAATGTTTCTTCTGACGATTTCAGTGTAATGGTATTTCCCGATGTACAAGAAAAGCAAAAAACACAAATTTGTTTAACGAAAGAAATTATACATAAAATAGGTTTTACAAACGAAGCATTGGAACTGGTTAGCTATTCAACGGAAAACGCATGCGCGGACCTCCGTGAGATAACCGGTATAGAGATAAAACCTGTTCTTGGCGAGGGGCGTCTGAGTATCCAGGTACCAACGTCCTGGCTGGAGTATTCTGATGCAACCTGGTCACCTTCGTCCCATTGGGATGAAGGGATTGCAGGTTTTATGCTGGATTACAATATATCCAGTACGTTGACAAGTTATAACCATCGAGATGATGCAGATTACACGACCTATAATGGATCTGCTGGTTTTAACTATGGAGCATGGCGACTGCGGTCTGACTATCAAGGTTATAGGCAAAATAGTTTCACAAACAAAAAAAGTCAGTCTGAAGATCTTAGTCTTAGTAGGGTGTATGCATACAGGAATATCAAGTCCTGGCGCTCAACGTTAAGCGTAGGCGAGAATTATATTTTCTCTGATATTTTTGATTCATGGAAATATATTGGTTTTGGGTTGCAAAGTGATGACAGAATGTTGCCGCCTAAACTACGAGGCTACTCTCAGCAAATCACCGGTATCGCCGAGACCAATGCTCAGGTAAGAGTATCGCAGCAAGGCCGCGTATTATATGAATCTTCAGTACCGGCAGGAAATTTTACCATTTCTGATTTGGATACGTTCATAAAGGGAAAGTTGGATGTTGAGATAATCGAACAAAATGGGAAAATTAAGACATTCCAGGTAGATACCGCAAACGTCCCTTTTTTAACCAGGCCAGGACAGGTTCGTTATAAATTTTCTACAGGACGTCCAATCAATTACGATCATGATGTTGATGGACCTGGTTTTGTGCACACTGAACTTTCTTGGGGAGTTAACAACCACTGGTCTCTTTATGGCGGTGGAGTAGCTGCAGAAAATTATGGTGCTATGTCTGTGGGTATTGGGCGGGATCTGTTTCAGTATGGCGCACTGTCAGCAGACGTCACCCAATCTGTTGCATCATTTAAACATGATGCCAGTCAGCAGGGAAAATCCTGGAGATTCAGTTATTCAAAAGAATTCAGTGATATCAATGCTGAACTATCATTTGCAGGGTACCGTTTCAGTGAAGAAAAATTTCTTACTATGAATCAGTTTCTTGCAAAAAGTCGCAATGATGACTGGTTTAACCGAGAAAAAGAACTCTATACAATAACATTTAATAAGAATATTACTGGTTTAAATACATCACTAAGTACGCAGTATAGCTATCAGACATATTGGAACAGTAAGGAGAGAAACTATTATTCACTTTCAATACACAATTCATTTGATGTCTTAGACTATAAGCATATTTCAACCGGTCTTAGCCTATCAAGAACGGATTATAATGGTCAGATCGATGACGCTTTTTATTTTAGAGTCTCTCTACCGTTTTCTAATGGTCATCTGAGTTACAGTAATAATATATCAGATAACAATATTTCTCAACAAGTTGGTTACAGTAGTTATAACAAAGAAAATAGTTCAAGCTATAGTCTTAATGCTGGCGTGAATTCTGAAGGTAGTGGTAACACTCAAGGTACTTTTAGCGCATATTATTCTCGACCACTAAAATGGTCTAATATTTCTGCTAATGTATATAGCTCAGAAGGTAACTATACATCTTTTGGTGCATCTGCGACCGGTGGCATTACATTGACCACAAAGGGGGGGGGGCTCCACTCTGGAGGATTCAATGGTTCTACCCGTTTGCTGGTGGATACCAACGGTGTTGAAAATATTACAATTGATAACGGAAAAGTAAAGACCAACCGTTGGGGTAAAGGCGTATTAACAAATGTACCAAGTTATTATCGTAATAGAGCATCTGTAGATGTTAAAAAATTACTGGAAAATACTGAGGCAAAACGTCCAGTGGTTGAGTTTGTGCTAACGGAGGGTGCTATTGGGTATCGTAAATTTGAGATCCTTAAAGGCATAAAATTATATGCAAATATAAGGCTCTCAGATCACAAATATCCACCATTTGGGGCCAGCGTAAGAAATGAAAATGGTGTTGAAATTGGTATCGTCAGCGATCAGGGACTGGCGTGGATTACCGGAGTATCACCGGATGAAGATATGCTTATCCAGTGGGGAAATAAATCGTGTAAGGCGAAAGTACCTGATGTTACATCAGGCTCTGAAGTCATCTTACCTTGTATCTAAACTAGGTTTTTTTCAATGAAATATTATGTGCATATGAAATATATATTATCAATATCTATGTCTATTTTATGGCTAACAAGTTCCAATAGCCTTGCTGCGATTTCTTTGGATAGAACTCGTGTCATATTTAATGAAAGCGAAAAGACTGTAGTTGTAAATATTAACAATGATAATAAGCAACTACCTTATTTAGCTCAAGCTTGGCTTGAGGATGATAAAATGAATAAACTTACTAAGGGTCCTATTGCTTTGACGCCACCGGTACAGAGAATTGAGCCAGGTGAAAGAAGTCTTATAACGTTGACCACGACTGCTTTAGTTAAGGAGTTAGCCGCAGATAGAGAGTCTGTATTCTACTTTATCTTGAGGGAGATTCCCCCAAAAAGTAAAAAAGACAATGTTATGCAAATCGCTTTGCAGACTAAGGTCAAATTATTTTACAGACCAAAATCTATCGAAAGTGTTGCTGAAAAGGATTGGCATAAAGACATTAAATTAATGTATCAAAGGAAAGGTTATCGCATTATTAATCCAACACCATTACATCTTACCGTTATCGGTCTGGCAGGTTCAGGCAGTGATATTAAAACAAATAAATTTGAGGGTGTAATGGTTGAACCTAAATCCGAGCTATATGTAGAATCTAAAAAATTCTCAACACCGCACTTATCTTTTATCAATGATTACGGTGGACGCCCTGTAATTCAATTTACCTGTGTTGCAGATGAATGTTCTGTTAAATAAACTATAGAGTTATGCCATGACAAATAACGCATCATTAATGAATAGAGGTATTATTATTTTATCAATGCTGTTATTAGCGTCAAAAAATGCTTTTTCATATGACATTGATATAAAAATTACAGGAGAAATACATATTCCTCCTTGCGTCATTAATAATGGAAATTCTATCGAGGTTGATTTTGGCGACATTGCAATTCATAAAGTAGGGACTATGGGTAGCAATGAATTTCAAAAGATAACTAAGGTGCCATTGCAATGTGATTTTAATGATGGGACACCTTATCTTTCAGTTAAAGGCAATAAATCCCTTAATGCTGAAGTGCTAAATACGACGGGAATCAATACCAATAAACTTGGCATTGCGCTGTATCTTGGCGATAGCATTTCAAATGCCAACATAATGATCAACTCTCTGAGTAATAATGGCTATGGCCAGGAGGTAACAGCAGGAATACTGCAAGCCAATGTGAAAGATACCGAGTTTGTTTTTACTTCTGTTCCCGTGAAAATAGGGTCGGATAGTCTTGATGCGGGCTCGTTTACGGCCATGGCCACTTTTAGTATTCATTATTTTTAGAAAAGTAACAGGTGTTGTGTAAGATTTATATAACGTATTAGGATATTAAAATGACAAGATTGATAAAATCTGTTTCCGTTATATACGCATTATTGTTCAGTTCATTTTGCTCAGCAGCAATGTTTGCAACGAGTAATGATGTTCCTGAAGTAACATTTCCACTTTATGAACGGAATGATATATATGAAGGGTATACTTTTGTTATTCGAGCATTTTTCAATGGGAGTACAGGAATGATTCATAAGTGGTCACTTTGGCCAGGATATGAACACTGCAATAATCAAGATGCCACTGTTGTTGGGGCATGGTCATTAGCTATCCCAAATAAAATAATTACTAATGGGGTCACTTTAGAGATATATGGTTTAAACGATGGAGGAGGAGGGATTCCGTCTAAAGTTATTGACCTTGGAAATGGAAGGAGAAATATGTGGGTATTTTGGCCTTACAATAATAATAGTTATCCTTCAGGAGTGGATGTAAGATGTAAACATTTCCTCAATAACGCTGGCGCTGGTATCGGAAATGGCACTATGGATTTGTGGGTTAAAGTGACTGATATTTCGGCGAACCATAGACCAGGTAAGTACTCCATATCTATTGTTAGCGACGCAAGTTATAATATATATGAAGATAATGCTGGTATTATCAGTAATGACGCATTGTTTCGACAAGTTTCGTTATCCACTATGAATAAAAGACCATTTGCTATACCATTTAATTTTTCAACTAATTCTAATTGTAGTGTTAGTGATACAGAACTGATATTTGATCATGGAGCGTTAAAACCTGACGAGATTAATAGTTCAATCCTCTCTAAGGATGTTGAGCTTTCATGTTCTGCATTATATTCCCAAGGAAATGCAAGATTATATTTCGATAACATCATCGGAACAGATCAAAAGGATTTAAAATTAAAAAATAATGAGATAAATGCAAAAATTACTGTTGATCGTACAGATGTATCGGTTCTTGGCGGTAGTAAAGAAAAAATTAAGATCACCTCTCAGCTCTCTAAAGTATCAAATCGTGTGCAAGCAGGACCTTTTTCTGGGTCGACTGTTTTGACGGTGGAATGGTATTAATATTCAGTAAGTTTCAAGTGTTTTAGATACTATATTTAAAGTGAGTTTTTATTGTGCGAAAACTAAGCTTGTTTGCTTTATTTTTTCTTTATTGTCCAATATCCGTCTATGCGTATAACATCAAAAAGGACCAGATTTTCTTATATACACCACCAAGTGCGGATTCAACACCTGTAAGTGGTCAACCAATTACTATTAGTGCTGATAAAAATATTACGCAAAGTCAAATAAAGCTTCAGCAATATAGTGTCTTGACGATTGCTCATCGAAGTTGTACTGAAGATCAAGCAGACCCCGGTGGTTGGCAAAGTGGAAATATTTCAGGTTTCGTTGGCCACTTAGTGGGATTACCAAAGAAGACTATGATTGCGACCAGTAGCGATGGTAACGGCGGGAAGATAAGCTATGAAATTATTCCCGAAACTAATAACTGGAATCCCTGGTCTGAGGTGACATCGCCTGATTTTAATTTTTACACAAATTACGACGGTAATACTTGGGGTGCTCAACCTGCATCTGCCGGCTTTCATAAATGCTGGAATGTTGGGGGAACGGTTGGGATTGATGGTGCTCATGTAGCTCCTGCTATCCCTGTATCAATATCAATAAATCGTAGCATGGCTATTCCTGGAAAGTATGAGATGAGAATACCATTTTATTGGGGATACATTGAATGGAAAATCCATAATGCCACTACTCCTTCCTTCAATAGGGATTGGTCTACCCTAGTCTATAGACCAGAAGCCAGGAGAGAACTGATTATTCCAGTAACAGTAGTATCGCAATGTACTGTTAATACAAACTCTATATCACTTGAGCACGGTATAATGACGCCTGCGGCTGCAATCAATAATAAGACCAGTTCATCTATTTCATTAACTTGTACTAGTAATGCAACTGTCAAACTTTCATTGCAAGGAGGTTTTAAAGACAACATAAGTAAGTGTGGAGCGTCTGGAACCTGTGAACTTACTTTCGGTGATACAGATAAGTACTCTCAAGATCTGACTTTTTCAGGAACAATGGAAATACCCGTTCAGTCTAAATTTGTACCCGGCTCTACACATCCAGCGGCGGGGAAATTTGAGTCGCATGCCGTTCTGGAAATAGATGTAAAGTGATCTTTAAATATAATTTCAATAAGATTCATATTATGAATGGAGTATTGGTGTGTTTTCACTTAATAACAAAAGTAATTTGTTTTATAGGCATGATTTAATATTAAAAGAAAAGATGTCTGTCATTGTCTTTACGCCTTGTAGTTTTCTGTTTAGTGGCCTACATCATCTTCTTGAATCTACTGTTCTTCCATTTTCGCTTGAGCTTGTTTCGGCAAAAACATTCGACGATGCTATTTGTGAGCATAAAAAATTTCGGGCTGGTGTTTTCATTGTAGCGCCAGCCTCAAATACTCCTGCGCAAATCATTAGATCTCGTTTGTTTGTTGGTAAGCTAGAATATATGATGAATAAAGGAATGATACCTAAAGCAGCTTGTCTGCTTATGAAAAATAGCATGGCTATTGAATCATCTCATAAAAATTACCATCTTAGACGGGATTCTCTTAAGGAGGACTTGAATATAATGTTAAGGTATTTTCTGGAAAACTATTGGCGGTATTCTACTTTTACACACTATTGGTTACCATTAAGTGACATTCAAAAGAAGACACTGGATGCACTTTTATCTGGTGATGATATTACCGAGGTTGCAAAAAGTCTCAATATCACTCCGCAGTGTGTGCTAACAAGGCGAAATAACTTAATCAAAAAAATGGGGTTGCGTAACAGAATTGGTCTTATGTGTATGAATAGAGATATGTTCTCAGATATCTGATGATATAGTCATCGATATTCGTAGAAATTATATATGAACGATTGACTTTATTATCTGATATTCTTATAACTTTTTCAATTTGATTTAATATATTCACATTCACTTTTATTTTTTTGGGGATTATTTGGTTTGTTATATATATTGCTGCGATAATTAAGATCCTAATTTATTCTATACTGAGTACTTTTCACGTATTTTTTTACCACCTTTCTCATTTTACATTATTTGTACTGAATATGTGTTTCCTTGTTTTGGTCTTTGTTTTAAAAAAAATGATCTTTAATAGGAAGAATATCTCAGATAAATAAAATAATCTTGATGTGAATGTAATCTTTATATATTTATTAAAAGTAAGGTTTTATGTATAGCTATTTAAAAATTCGGATGATCATACAAAGACTATTCAATATTTTTAGTATTAATGGTATCACTTAAAGAGAATTTATAATGTAAAGAAGTGTACATATGGCTTTGCTTTTATCATGTATGGTTTCTATTCTGTTGAATTATTTTATGTTTCTAGTAAAAAAAAGACAGTGGGGATTTATAACCAGTTGATTTATATCGACTACCTAAATCCCTACACCATTTGGAACATGATTATGCAGAATATAAAAAGAAATCAGACATTGGAGATACTTTCTTGATCACTTAGCCAATAGAAATAGTGCATGAGTTCAACATCATTACTCACCCCTATTTTTAGATATGCCGATCTTTTTTGTGCTGAGAGTGTTTTAAGACTGCGGTTCTCTGAACTTGTATGATTTTTAAACTTTGTACCACTTACTATGATAGCAATAATTTCTATTTCTTTGGGAGATAATCTATGCTTCTTCGCACATAAAAAAAGTATATATGGTGTGATTTTTTTTAATACATAATCATGATAACTATGTAGTTTTCTATCAGCCTGTAATTTCATTGGGATTGCCTCCTTTTAAATTAGCCATTAATAAAGTACGCATCTAAATCTGAGTCAATATTTCATGTACCAACTCTTTTCGAGAGGTAAAAAATGGACTTTACAAATAAAAAAAATGAACTCAATCTTGTTAAGCGGACAGCGAAAATTTTTTTACAAAACTCTATACTGATGAAGATAACTGGGGGAAAAGCTGAGCTATCTCTGGACAATAATACTCATGCTGAGATTTGTCTAGGAGTTGGAGATATTCTCTATATAGAAAAAGGAACAAGTTTATCTTTTAAACATATGAAACATCATCTAGATGATTGTGTAAAAGTTATCGAGCTTGAAGAATGCTTACTGAAAAGTATACTACCAATTATATCTCACCTTTCATGTGATCGTTTAACAGAGTCCCCTGTTAATGTGAAGAAACACTTCATCGCAAAAGAAAGAAGATATGTTGCTCAAATTTTTGATGAAATTAATGGTGCGAAGATAAGTAAATCTGATGCGAGATATAAGGAATTAGTGCACAGCATTTATTATATACTTTCTTTTTTTACTTGTTTGTCAGGTTTTCTTGCGTCTATTGAGCGGTCCATGAAAAACTGCTATTCAGAAAAAATATACAAGATGATGATGTCTGATATTAATAAAAAATGGACATTGCGGATATGTGCTTATGCTTTACATACGAGTGTATCAACATTGAAAAGAAAGTTGGATGCAGAAGGGAATTCTTTTCGTAAGATCTATCTCGAAGTGCGAATGAATGTTTCTCTTAATCTATTGAGAACAACAACCAAGAGTATCGCTACTGTTGCAAGTGAAAGTGGGTTTAACTCATGTTCTAATTTTTCGACAGCTTTCAGTCGATATTATGGCATTACACCTAAAAAAGTCAGTAAGAATATGTTAATGTCGACGTAGTTCAGCATTGTGCACTGCCGTGAAATACTATATTCCTGCTTCAATACAACCCTGCCTGAGCCGCGTAAAGCGGCTTCAGGATTGACCATTTGAATAAAAATGGTGTTGCTTCCCAGAAGATAATAGCACTGAAACTGAACGATACTTCAGTGTTGCTGCCATGGCTGATTTTTAGTGTTGGGAGTCATGAGTTACTCATACCGCGTCTGAGGCTATGGTAACTACTTGATATTGATTCCTTCTCTCACAGGGCTTTAGTTAAATGAAAAAAAGACTATAGTTGTTAGCAGGAGGAATCTGAGTATGATAAATATCTTTGCTTGGATAGATAATAATATTGAACTTAAATTATCTGTTGATGATGTTGTGAATATATCTGGATATAGCCGAAGGCATCTGCATAACATTTTTATTAGCCATACTGGTAGAAGTGTTGCGGAATATATCCGTTTAAAAAAACTTATTTGTGCATCGATGCTGTTGAAACTGACCAATCTTACTGTGATAGACATATCTGTACGATTTCATTTTGACTCCCCGCAAACTTTTAGCCAGGTTTTTAAAAAATATTATGCAATGTCTCCCTTGCAATACAGGAGAAGCTTTCAGTGGGGTAAAAATATATACTTTTCCGACCCCAGTAAAAAAGATAATGCTGTTTATAATATAATTAGAACTGATCGGATATTAATTAATGGCAGTAGATATGTTTTTGATATGGATGTTAGTGAAAGAAATGACTTTTGGTATGCAGCACAAAAGAAAATAGATAAATTGAGATTGGACTCATTGGATTATAAAAGAGTAAATAAAATTATTTCTGCTGTGATTTATTACCCATCATTTAAAAATAGAAACCATATGACAGTAGAGTATATTTATGATGATGATCATTTTATCCATTCTGATAAACATCAGGTCATACTACCCTCTGGTGATTTTTTAAAAGCGACAAAGCTAGGTAATTTAAGCGATTTCCATGCAGTCCCAAATGCATTGTATCGAGATGTGTTATACGCTTTTAATTTACGAAGGAGAAATGAGTGTGATTTTGAAACGATTACACGTCTGGATTCTGGAGAGCTCGAGTTTTCATACTTCATTCCTGTTGAGCTATAGTTAAATAGAAATGCGGTGTTCGATGAATATTGAAAAAAATAATAATCCCCTCCGCCCGCTGACGGAGGGGAAAACGATTAGCCGCGCAGAGCGTTATTTGCCAGACGCTCGTCTTCAGCCTGGCAGGCTGCCGCGGTAAACAAGACATCTGTAGAAGAGTTCAGCGCCGTTTCACAGGAATCCTGCAATACGCCGATGATAAAGCCGACGGCAACTACCTGCATGGCGATATCATTCGGGATACCGAACATATTACACGCCAGTGGGATCAGCAGCAGAGATCCACCCGCCACGCCAGATGCGCCACAGGCGCAAAGCGAAGCCACCACGCTCAGTAACAGCGCCGTCGGTAAATCGACCGGAATACCCAGCGTATTCACCGCCGCCAGCGTCAGCACGGTAATGGTGATCGCCGCACCCGCCATATTGATGGTGGCGCCCAGCGGGATAGATACCGAGTAGGTATCACGATCCAGATTCAGCTTCTCACATAGCGCCATATTCACCGGAATGTTGGCGGCAGAACTGCGGGTAAAGAAAGCGTACACGCCGCTTTCGCGCAGACAGGCCAGCACCAGCGGATACGGGTTACGGCGAATTTTCCAGAAGACCAGCAGTGGGTTGACCACAAACGCCACCAGCAGCATACAGCCTACCAGTACGGTCAGCAGTTGGGCGTAGCCCCAAAGCGTTGCGAAACCGGTGGTTGCCAGCGTGGATGAGACCAGACCAAAGATACCGATTGGCGCGAAACGAATCACCAGCTTTACCATAAAGGTGACGGCGTTGGACATATCATTGACCAGATTTTTGGTCGTTTCATTACCGTGGCGCAGTGCAAAGCCCAGACCAACGGCCCAGACCAGAATACCGATATAGTTAGCGTTAAGCAGGGCATCAATTGGGTTAGAAACCATGCTCATCAGCAGGCTACGCATTACTTCAACGATGCCGGACGGCGGCACGATATCGCCAGCGCTGCTGGAAAGGTGCAGTGTCGACGGGAAGGCGAAGCTGAAGACAACGGCGGCTAATGCCGCTGAAAATGTTCCGAGCAGGTAAAGGAACAGAATGGGGCGGATATTGGTTTTTTGCCCGTGTTGGTGGTTGGCGATAGAGGCCATGACCAGCATCAGAACCAGAATTGGCGCGACGGCTTTTAATGCGCCGACGAACAGCGTACCCAGTAAACCAACGGCTTCTGCCGCAGGTTTTGACACCAGTGCGAGTAAAATCCCCAGTACCAGGCCAATCAAAATTTGTTTAACCAGGCTCCCTTGCGCCAAACGCGAGAGTAGCCCCGATGAACGTTGCGTAGTCATGTCGTGATCCTTTCATTGTGTTGTTGCTCATCCATCGTGCGCTCTTACGACGCATCTTTCTGGATGTAACAAAGTGTTTGCGTGGTTGAGTATAAGGAAAGATAAAGCTTCGGGAAGAGAAATATCCTGGATTCCCCGCTGAGATCATGTTTTATAACTTTGAATTAACATTGTTTTAACATGATAAACAAAAAGCCCGACGCACGCAGTGTGCTGCCGGGCTTTTCAGCTAGCAGATGAAACTTACTGTATTTGCTGCTTTTTATCGTGCTGGTGGTTGACCCATGCGTTAACAATCAGCGTCACAAACAGAATGCCAAATACCACGCCTAACGAGATAGCGATCGGGATATGGTAGAAATCGACGATCAGCATCTTAATACCGATAAACACCAGAATAACCGACAAGCCGTACTTCAGCATCGAGAAACGCTCCGCCACGCCCGCCAGCAGGAAGTACATTGCACGCAGCCCCAAAATAGCAAACAGGTTCGAGGTCAGCACGATGAACGGGTCGGTGGTAACGGCAAAGATAGCCGGAATACTGTCGACGGCGAAAATCACGTCGCTCAGCTCAACCAGAATCAACACCAACATCAGCGGCGTGACAAACAGCAGACCGTTTTTACGCACGAAGAATTTTTCATCTTCGATGGTATCGGTCATGCGCAAATGGCCGCGCAGCCAGCGTACTAACGGTCTGTCGCCGATACCGGAGGCATCTTCTTTCGCCAGCGCCATCTTCACGCCGGTAAACAGCAGGAACGCGCCGAACACGTACAGCAACCACTCAAACTGGGTGATAAGCCAGCTGCCGGCGAAGATCATGATCGTACGCAGAACAATTGCTCCCAGCACGCCATACACCAATACCCGGCGCTGCAACGCAGGCGGCACTGAGAAGTAGCTGAAGAGCATCAACCAGACAAAGACGTTATCTACTGCCAGCGATTTTTCGATCAGATAGCCGGTCAGGAACGCCAGTGCCTGTGGGTCGGCAACGGCGCGGCCTTGGGTTTCCGCCAGGTACCACCAGAAGGCGGCGTTAAACAGTAGCGACAGCGTTACCCAGACGATTGACCAGGCCGCAGCCTGTTTCATCGACATCGTATGTGCGCCACGACGACCCTGCAACAGCAGGTCGATGGCCAGCATAATTACCACTACGACAGCGAAGCCACCCCATAACAACGGTGTGCCGACAGTATTCATTGTATTTCCCCATGCATAAAAAAAACGGCCAACGCCGAATGACGTTAGCCGCTGCTTTTTATGCATAGACCTTGCCATTCGGCAAGGTCTCACTTACAACAACAAAGGAATACGATGGCGTATTCCTTTGTTATCGCCCGGTGACCGGATGTGGTTTTTCACACATCGTAATGACGATCAACCGACAACGAAGTTACTCCCCTTTGCGGGTTACAAAATATTACAGGCCATGCATTCAGTCAATGGCCTGCAACATTCCATTTACACACTTTTACGCAGTCAGCGAGGTTACCGTTTCGTCTGCCGGGAAAACCACGCCGGTCTGGCGGCGAATCTCCGTTTGCAGTTTAGCGGTGATACGGCTGACGGCCAGTGCCGGGTGATCCACTTCGCCGGATTCAACCAAATGGGCAAAAGCCTCTGCCTCATACAGCATAGTATTGATGTGTTGAGGCGTCGTCAGATCCTGCGTTTTTCCCCCGCGTGGAACGAAGCACACCTTTTGGCATTCGGAAATATGCTCGATGACCAGCGATCCCGACTCGCCCTGAATTTCACTGGCTAATACCGAGTCGCTTACTTTTGAGTGCTGGAGCGTAACGCTGAAATCACCGTAATTCAGCACCACCACACCGTGGGCATCCACGCCGCTTTCCAGCAGGCTGGCGCTGGCCTGAACGCTCTGTGGTTCGCCCCACAGCGCAACCGCCGAGGCCAGGCAGTAAAAACCGATATCCATAATCGAGCCATTGGAGAACGCCGGATTAAACGTGTTCGGATTCTCACCATCCAGATAGCGCTGGTAACGCGAGGAGTACTGGCAGTAATTGATAAATGCCTTCCTGATTTTTCCAACTTTTGGGAGCGATTGCTGTAACAGCAGGAAGTTAGGCAGGCTGGCGGTTTTAAACGCTTCAAACAGCACGACCTGGTTTTCACGCGCGCAGGCGATAGCGGCTTCGGCTTGCGCCAGGTTGGAGGCCAGTGGCTTTTCGCAAATAACATGCTTTTTGTGCCGCAAAAACAGCTCGGTCTGCGGGAAGTGCAGGGAGTTTGGACTGGCGATGTAGACGGCGTCGATCGCCTCGCTTTGCGCCATCGCTTCCAGCGAAGTAAACAGATGCTCGACGGGATAATCGTTGGCGAAGGTCTGTGCCTGCTCAAGGCTACGAGAATAGACTGCGGTTAACTTATACTTGCCGGTTTCATGGGCGGCATCGACAAACTGGCGGGTGATCCAGTTTGTGCCAATTACTGCGAAACGTATCATAAAGGCCTTCAGGCTGCGAAAAGGGATTCTTTCGTCAATTTAGCATGCCCTGAAGACAAAGCCAGTGCGCGACTACGCAGTTTGCTTTAACGATTGTTGCGTTAACCACAGGCGGGTATCGAACTCCAGTTGGTGATACTGAGGCTCCATATGACAGCACAGCTGGTAAAACGCTTTGTCGTGCTCTTTTTCTTTCAGATGCGCCAGTTCATGAACGACAATCATACGCAAAAAGGGTTCGGGGGCATTGCGAAAAACGGTCGCCACGCGGATCTCCGCTTTAGCTTTGAGCTTTCCGCCCTGCACGCGAGAAACGGCGGTATGCAGTCCCAGCGCATTCTTCAGAACGTGGATCTTGCTGTCATACATGACTTTATTCAGCGGCGGGGCGTTACGCAGAAACTGATTTTTCAGATCCTGAGTATATTGCCAGAGCGCTTTGTCGGTCGCGAAGTCATGCGTACCCGGATAGCGCTTCTCCAGCACTGCGCCCAGGCGTTGCTCAGCAATCAGCGTTCTCACCTGAGAAAGTAAATTCTCCGGATATCCTTGCAGATAGATCAACTGACTCATTAGTGCCCCATATAAAGTATAAAAAGTGTATACTCACGCACCCTTTTCAGGGATACGCCGAAATTTTACCATTCAGGAGGGCCGATGAGCCACATAGACAACGGTTTCCGTTCGCTGTCACTTAAACGTTTCCCGGAAACGGATGACGTTAACCCGCTGCTGGCGTGGGAAGCTGCAGATGAATATCTGCTGCAACAGCTGGACGATACCGAGATTAGCGGCCCGGTGCTGATCCTGAATGATACCTTCGGTGCGCTGGGCTGTGCGCTGGCGGAACATACGCCGTACAGCATTGGCGACTCCTATCTCAGCGAGCTTGCCACACGTGAGAACCTGCGTCACAACGATATTGCCGAGTCGAGCGTCAAGTTCCTCGACAGTACCGCTGACTATCCGCAGGCGCCGGGCGTGGTGCTGATTAAGCTGCCAAAAACCATGGCGCTGCTGGAGCAGCAACTGCGCGCCCTGCGTGAAGTGGTCACGCCGCAGACGCGTATCATCGCCGGTGCAAAAGCGCGTGATATCCACACCTCTACGCTGGAGCTGTTTGAGAAAGTGCTGGGACCAACCACCACCACGCTGGCATGGAAAAAGGCGCGCCTGATCAACGGCACCTTTACCAAACCGGCGCTGGCCGATACCGCCCAGACCCTGAGCTGGAAGCTGGAAGGCACCGACTGGACCATCCACAACCACGCCAACGTCTTCTCCCGTACCGGGCTGGACATCGGCGCACGTTTCTTTATGGAACATCTGCCGGAAAACCTTGAAGGCGAGATTGTCGATCTCGGCTGCGGTAACGGCGTGCTGGGCATGACGCTGCTGGCGAAGAACCCAGAAGCCAGCGTGGTGTTTGTTGATGAATCACCGATGGCGGTCGCTTCCAGCCGTCTGAACGTGGAAACCAACCTGCCGGACGCGCTGGATCGCAGCGAATTTATGATTAATAACGCGCTCTCCGGCGTAGAACCGTTCCGCTTCAACGCGGTGTTCTGCAACCCTCCGTTCCACCAGAAGCATGCGCTGACCGATAATATCGCCTGGGAGATGTTCCACCACGCCCGCCGCTGCCTGAAAATCAACGGTGAGCTGTACATTGTGGCTAACCGTCACCTCGACTACTTCCACAAGTTGAAGAAGATTTTCGGCAACTGCGTAACCATCGCCACCAATAATAAATTCGTGGTGCTAAAAGCGGTCAAAACCGGTCGCCGCCGTTAAGCCCTTGTGCCGGATAGCGGCTAACGCCTTATCCGGCCTACACGAGCTGCCTCGTAGGCCTGATAAGCGTAGCGCCATCAGGCAAAGATGTGCGCAGTTGTCTTATCCGACCTACGGGATACAACGTGTTAAATCTCCAGCGCTAAGCGGGTCCCCTGCGCAATAGCGCGTCGGGCATCCAGTTCCATCGCCACATCGCAGCCGCCGATCAGATGCACCGTTTTACCTGCCGCGTGCAGCGGATCGACCAGTTCACGGCGTGGCTCTTGTCCGGCGCAAATCACCACGTTATCCACGTTAAAGATCACCGGTTCGCCATTCAACACGACGTGTAACCCATCATCATCAATCTTCTGGTAGCTGACTGCCGGGATCATTTTCACGCCGCGTGAGAGCAGGGTGGCGCGATGGATCCAGCCCGTCGTTTTACCTAAACCTTGCCCCGGTTTGCTGGCTTTACGCTGCAACATCACTATCTGGCGCGGGCTGCGGGATAAGTGCGGACCTTCCGGGCGTAAGCCGCCAGGCTGTTGCAGGCTGGTGTCGATCCCCCATTCCACGCAGAACTCCGCAATGTTCTGGCTGGTAGCTTCACCGGGTTGACTCAGATACATGGCTGTATCGAAACCAATCCCGCCGCAGCCAACGATCGCTACGCGTTTGCCCACTGGCGTTTTATCGCGCAGAACGTCGAGATAGCTCAGCACTTTTGGATGTTCGATCCCCTCGATCGGCGGCATACGTGGCTCGATCCCGCTGGCAAGGATCACTTCGTCGAAAGTGTGCAGATCGTGTGCGCTGACAAAATGATTCAGCTTCAGGGTCACGCCAGTCACGTCGATCATCCGGCGGTAGTAGCGCAGGGTTTCATAGAATTCTTCTTTGCCGGGGATCTGTTTGGCGATATTAAACTGCCCGCCAATTTCGCCATGTGCGTCAAACAGCGTGACGTGATGTCCGCGTGCGGCGGCATTAATGGCGAAGGCGAGGCCCGCAGGACCCGCACCGACAACCGCCAGATTCTTCGGCACAGCTGCCGCAACGATCGGCATTTTGGTTTCATGGCATGCGCGCGGATTCACCAGGCAAGAGGTGACTTTGCCGACAAATATCTGATCCAGACAGGCCTGGTTACAGCCGATACAGGTGTTAATCTCATCCGCTCGTCCGGTTTGCGCTTTTGACAGCAGTTCGGCATCGGCGAGGAACGGACGGGCCATCGACACCATATCGGCATCGCCACGGGCCAGAATATCATCGGCGACCTGGGGATCGTTAATGCGGTTGGTGGTGACCAGTGGGATCGTCACATGCCCTTTCAGCTTACGCGTCACCCAACTAAACGCGCCGCGCGGTACCGGGGTCGCGATAGTGGGAATACGCGCCTCATGCCAGCCAATACCGGTGTTAATAATGGTGGCCCCGGCGGCTTCTATAGCCTGCGCCAACTGGACGGTTTCGTCGAAGGTTCCGCCGTTTTCTACCAGATCGAGCATCGACAGTCGGAAGATAATTATAAAGTCATTACCGGCACGCTGACGTACCGCTCGCACCACCTCAACGGCAAAACGCATGCGGTTGGCATACTCACCGCCCCATTGGTCATCGCGCTGGTTGGTACGCAGAGTCAGGAATTCGTTGATGAGATACCCTTCCGACCCCATCACTTCTACGCCATCGTAGCCCGCTTCCCGCGCCAGTTGGGCGCAATGGGCAAAATCTTCAATCAACTGCAGCACTTCATCGTGCGTCAGCTCATGCGGCGTAAAGCGGTTAATGGGGGCCTGAATAGCAGATGGGGCCACCAGATGCGGCTGGTAGCTGTAACGCCCGGTGTGCAGGATTTGCAGGGCGATTTTGCCGCCTTCGTCATGCACGGCATCGGTAATGACGCGATGGTGTGCAAGCTGGCTGCTGTCGTTGAGCATCGCGCCGCCTTCCATCCCCACGCCGGAAAGCGCAGGCGCAATGCCTCCGCTCACAATTAACGCGACCCCGTGACGAGCGCGCTCGGCGTAGAACGCGGCCAGCCGTTCTGCACCGTCGGGATACTCCTCCAGCCCGGTATGCATTGAACCCATCAGCACGCGGTTTTTAAGCGTGGTGAAGCCTAAATCGAGCGGGGCGAACAGCGACGGATAGCTCATAAAGGTGTCCAGTATGTAAAATTATTGTTATGTGGTCGGATGAGTTCTAATTTAGCCGTCGCCGCGTAAAAGGGAAAAGGGGAATGCCGTGATTGTGATGGGATTCAAAAAAGGAGTGGGGCCAGAGAATGAATATGCCGGATATCGGTGCAAGCACCTAATCCGGCCTGTGAAAATGTGTCTTTGTAGACCGGATAAACGAAGCGCCATCCGGCGGTATGTCACAGATTACTGTTTTTTAAGAAAATCGTTGTACAGCATATAGAGATGCGCCGCGCTCCAGGAGAAGTTTGGCGCGCCCTGCTGTGCACCGGTCAATGGGTTATAGTTTTCCTGAATCGGACCGTCAGCGGTGAGGCCTTTGGCGTGGCTGAAGAAGGTATCCGCCAGTTTTAACGCTTCATCGCGATAGCCATAACGCTCCATCCCTTTTAGCCCAAACCAGAACTGATCCACCCAGACGCGCCCGCGCCAGTAGATGTCCGCGCCGAAGGCGGGGTTGGTCAGCGCTGCAGTACCAAGTGGGACAAATGTGTTGAACTCGTTGGGATCGAGCATCACCTTAACCACCGCATCCGCATGGGGCTGCGTTGCCGCCCCGTTAAACAGCGGCGACCAGCCTTCCGGCCCTTTGCCACGTTCGACGATTGGTTTACCCGCACAGCCGTTGGTCAACGGGGTATCTTCGATCCTCACGTCATAGAAGAATCGGGTGTCTGGGTCGAACATGCAGGTATTGATGTAATCCGCCAGTTTTTGCGCCAGCTGGCGGTAGCGCTGCGCTTCTTTGTGTTTACCGAGCAGGGTCGCCATCTCTGCCAGATAATGGTTGTCGCTGTACATATAGCTGGCCTGATCGACCGATTCCTGCAGCAGCGAGTAACCCAGCAACTTACCGTCGTTACTGCGGTTTTCGGCAAATTTCACCACCCAGTCGCTGCGTTTCCCACCGTTAGCGACGTATTTATCCAGTTGCTCTTTGTCGATAAAACCAAAGACTGCCGCATCGTCACGCCCGGATTCCCAGGAAGCAGCAACCTGTGCTGGGATCTCGAGGCTGTCATACTGGCCTTTACTGGTGATGTTGGCGTAGTTTTTCAGTCCGGATAGGGTTTCTTCCTTGTCGCCATTTTTCACCGTAAACAGCATTTCACCGCTGTCGGTATTGTGGGCTTTATCGCGGGTCGCGCCGTATTCCGGTACGCCGTTGCCGTTATGATCGCGGTTTCGCAGCCACCAGTCGTGATATGCAACCAGCTTTGGATACATCTCTTCGAGCCAGGCCTTATCCTTGGTGACGTTGTAGACTTCCATTACCGACCAGGCAGCCAGGCTTGGCTTGGTGTTACGCTCGTTCCAGTTGCCGCCGTCGCCGCCGCGCTCGGGGCTAAGGTTCCAGGCAATCAGGTCGGGAATGAATCCGGCGTCCTGCGGGCGAACGGGATCGCCGGGTTTAATCTGCCATGAAAAGACGGCGCGAATGTTCTCTTTGGCGATCTCCGGGTTAAAGTGCGCCATGGCGAAGGCCTGCTTCCAGGTATCCCACGGCCAGGTCTGGTTGCCGGAGAACCAACGGCCGGTAACCGACGGTGTCACGGTATTGTGTTTTACCGCACCGCCTGGCGAGCGCCAGTTACCGTTCAGCGTTTCGATCGCCTTCACCGCCACTCGGGTTTGTTCTGGCGTGGCGTCCGGGTTGTTTAAGCCTTTCTTAAGATAGTCGTCCCAGCGCTGCTGCGAGGCGAGCATGTAAGAAGAAGGACGCGCCAGAATATCGCGGATCTGCGGTTGCTCTTTTGCCACATCTTCGGCGGTAAGCAGATGAGACCAGGTGGTGTAAATCGTCGTCGAACCGTTGATATGGGTCTTCCCCGTGAAGCGATGACCATTAACCGTGGTTTTCATGGCGACAGATTTATGCACCTGATACTCCGACTCGCCGGAGGTGAGCAGATCCCAGGTTGAACGCACCTTGCCGAAGGTGACTTTCAGGCCGTCGTGCGTGGCGGTGATTTTGCGCTGATAGCCAGGGAACTCGCCATCAATGGTTTTATCCGACAGGGCTTTTCCCTCTTTTGCCTCCAGTTTTTCCAGCAGTTCGCCGTCCCACACCAGATCCAGCGGCGAGTTGCTGGTGATTTTGGTTTCCAGCAGCGAAGTGCGCGGACTGGCGAAGCGTAGCGTCATCTCTACCTGTACATCTTTTGATGACAATTTCTGTACCAGCGCCCCGGGAATGCTGTAAGCCTCGAGGGCAAAATCGACCTTTTTACCGTGCTGATACACCGTCAGTCGGTCAAAATTATTGGCCATAAAGTTGATGTACTCTTCGGTCAGCAGTGCGACGCCAGGAAAGCCGCCCATTGTTGCGGGGCCATCTGGCAACAGATGCCCGTGCCATGAGCCGAGGTCGAAAAATGGATTAAAACGCTGGTGGTCGTCGTGATCGTAGTCATGCATGTAGTCCGGCGCACCGGTGCGATTAATGATGTTTTTGAAGTCATTAACGCTGGCGGCATGTGCAGAGACGTTCATCAGCAGGAGGCAGGCCAGCGGCGTAAGAAGAGGTTTGATATTCATGGGTTCCGGTCCTTGTTACCAATAGAAATATTGCATCAGGAAGATTTGGTCGCTCGGGTCACCAGATGCATTCTGCATATAGAACCGGCTGTCGAAGGCGGTAGCGAAACGTCCGCCGCCGTATTCATACCAGATACCGAACTGCATAAAGGACGTGGTTTCTTCCTCGGCGCGATCTGGTCGGTGTTTGGCGTAGCTATATGCGGTGGAGAGGTAAACGCCTTTTAGCGCTTCATACATCGCGCTGACCATATAGCCGGTCTCGGTGCCGGACACATCCAGCCCGTCGGCGCGACCTGTGTGGTGCCACGCGCGGGCGGCGAAGTTGGGCGAGAGGATGCCGGTCAGGAACAGCTGTCCGGTACCGTCCGTTATCTCCAGACCGTTCATCCAGGTTACGCCTTCAGTCAGGTCGTACTGGATGTAACCGTTCATCATGGCCGGATAGGTATATTTATCGTCGTAGCGATCGTATTTACCAAAGTGCAACCATGCTTTGCTTTCATCGTGATGTCCGGCGGGTGTAGCGGTCACGCTATAGCGCAAAGGGCCGGTCAGGTTTTGCACTTTAATGGCGGTCATGATGTCTCGGGTATTCGGAATAACGTAGCCCAGGTCTGGCGTGAAATCCCCCCACCATTGCAGGTCATCCAGCGAGGAGTCCTGGCGCAGGCTGAGCATCACCTCTGTTCCAGCATCGGTACGGTAACCACCGTAAAAGCGGTTGATCCCGCCTTCGAATCCGCCCCAGCTATGGTCAGGAACCCAGGCATTGCCTTGATGGTCGGCCTGCACGGTCCAGCCCTCGCCGTAGATCAGACCAAACCATGAACCGTGTTTTATCTCCAGGCCACCTTCAATGTAAGTACCGTCGCTGTATTTATGCTTATCTTTTCCTTCTAAATCCATATATCCACCCATGCCCAATTCGCCATAAAAACGAAAAGAGGGGGAGGTTATGGCAGGTGTTTTCGTATCGTCGTGTTCAGCAGGGCGAACTTCTTCTGCACCCACAGAAGAGACGCAGAAAAAGGGCAGGGCAATAATTGCCCTGCAATAATGGCTAATGTTATTCATGCTTCGATCCTAAGCAAATAAAATATAATTTTTATTGTTATATACACTTCATACTTCAAGCTGCATGTGCGTTAGCTACGTTCGTTCACCCCAGTCACATAGTTATCTATGCTCCTGGGAATTCACTCACTTGCCGCCTTCATGCAACTCGAATTATTTTGGTTATAGCCTTGGAGAATATTGTTTATTGTTATTATGTTTTAGTCATTAATTGATATTTGAAGCGGGAGCAGCCTCAATAGCTTTTTCTTCTTTAGTTAGCCCTTTGATGTATTTACTGTATTTCCACCAGGCAAAACCGAGGAAAATAACAATCCCACCGACGTTATAGAAAATAATGGTTATGATATTCCCGCCGCTCGGGAAGGTAGAGGCAATAAATCCGATAGTGAACAGGACGATCAGCATTGATACCACAATAATGCCGGTTTTTTGCGAACCCATACGGAAGTCGCGCGGTAAGTGGTCCAGTTTTGCGCGCAGATTCAGGTAGGCCAGCATAATAAACAGCGGCGGCAGCATCGATGCGGCGGCGGTCATGTTGATGATGGTGTTCATTAAGTCTTGCACGGTATTGGAACCGAGCGTTGGGATAATCATCAGCGGGATAACGATCAGAAACTGGATCCACGCTGCACGGGCCGGTACGCCGTTTTCATTCAGTTCGACGGTTTTTTTACCGAAAATACCCGCCGGAATTTCAGAGAAGAAGATCTTCACCGGCGTTGCGGTCCACATCAGCAGAGAGCCGAACATCGCGGTAAAGGAGACCAGGCCGACAAAGCGGTTAACGATGAGTTCCGGCAGGCCAAAGTATGCCGCCAGACCGTGGAATACCTGCACCGATCCACCGGTAAACTTCAGCTCTTTGCTGCTGACGAAGACGTTGATCAGCACCGAGGAGATGGAATAAAGCACGCCGATAAAAATCCCGGCAATGATAATGACCTTCACGAACGATTTTGACCCGCCCTTGACGTCGTTGACATATACCGCCACGGACTCCGCGCCGCCTGCCGCCATGAATATCCAGGTGGTAATACCGAGGAACGCCCAGTTAAAATTCGGGATCATTGCATCAACGGTGATGGGGTCAGCAGGCTGCACGCCGCCCACCAACGCAGTACCCGCCAGTAAAATGTAGGACAGCGTCAGCAGCAGCATTAACGTTGAGGTGACGGAGGTAATCGGCCCCAGCATTTTTGCGCCGTTGGTCGAAACCCAGGTCGAGAAGGCAAACAGCACCATACTTAACACGGTTGTGGCGAACGGCGTCAGAATGTATTCGTAGCCTAAAAATGCGTACGAGGCATAGGCGATAACGCGCGGGAGTAACGAGGTAAAAAAGAACAGGTTAACGAACCAGTAGGTGTAGGCGGTAATAAAGGCCCAGCGCCCGCCCAGCGAGCTTTTCACCCATGCGTAGACACCGGCTTCGGAGTTTTTATTCAGCGAAACAAATTCGGCGATGATTAAGCAGAATGGAATAAAGTAGAAAATTGTCGCGAGGAAAAACATCGGTGCGGATGCCAGACCAAGCTCAATATTATTGTTGATAACGTTATTAAAACTATAAACCGCGGCAAAGGTGAGTGAAAGTAAGCCGAACTTGCCGATGGTATTACGTTTGGTATCAGACATAGCACATCTCCGATTCCTGATTATTATAGGGTACTGGCGGCGCAACGTCGGCGCCGCCTGTGTTTTTTATTTATTATGAAAATAACCATCTTCGATGGTGACTTTGAGTACGACTTTCTTCACTACGCTATTACAGATAAAACGATAGGCTTCATGGTTGTCACAAATAACCATTTGTCCTTCGTGCACTTCTACGGTTTTTCCGCAGCCTTTCAAATATTCGCGGTCGGTTTCATCGCGATAATATTCAACCACCTGGAGATCCTCTTTGGCGGCATACTCTATTTTTTGCTGTCCTTGCAGGTAGTAGTGGATCTCAAAATAACGACGATGGCCGGTAAACAGCGCATCGGTTGCAGAGTCCGTCTCTACACGGTAGCTCAGAGAATCACCGATAGAGTGAGCGACGCCTGGCTGAATATTGTCAATATTTTCAATGGCCTCGACGCAGCGTTGCCATTTCCGACCCGAAGCATAGCGTTGCTGGAACTGCTCTAAGTTGTCGATGATCCTCATTTTATATTCTCGCTGTGCATATTCGTGGAAAAGAACCCGGTGCCAAAGGCACGGTTGGCGGTGGTTTGAGCGCCAGACTCACTGCCGGAAATCGGCAACAACGTGAAGCCGTAGCTGAATGACGTAAACCAGACGCGCCAGGAATCAAGTACCTCGCTTCCCCACGAGTTAGAACCTAAGCCCAGTAGCTGATGGTCCAGATTAAGGGTGATGTCATCGCTGTGCTGCAGCTCATTACAGTGCTGTGCGGCAAAGATATTTTCTGGCGTATAGCGCCAGGCGCTCAGGTTGACAGGGCGCTGCGGAATCACTAGCAAACCGTTACCGTGACGATTGGTTAGCGTTGCCCAACGCACGTCCTGACGATTGCCGTTGTTTTGCGGGAACGGATAATTCTCGAACATCTCATCCACGCTGCTGCGCCAAATGTCGATGATATTGGCCTGCTGACTATCGGCATAGTTTTCACCAGGACCACGTCCGTACCAGGCCACCTGTCCCAAATCACCGCTGATGCCCATCGTGAAGCCGATACACGGAATAATGTCCCGGTACTCGCCGTAAGGCTGGCCGGAAAGCTCCACATTCAACTGACCGTCTGCGGCAATCCGCCAGCGATAGGTGCAGCGCATACCGAAATCAAATACCGGCGGGGCGATAATCGTTTGGCTGGTGATGAGCAGCGCATCTTCGGTTTGCTCAAAGGTAAAGTCGCGCAGATGCTCCTGCATTATCTGTATATGATTTGGCTGCCAGAGGCCTTCGAACTCTTGCTTGTGGTTATCTATGGTTGGTTTGAAGAAATTAATCTTCGGCTCGCGGGTAATCAGCTCTTCACCATTGACGTTCCAGCTAATGGGTTTACCGGTCAGCTTTGAGAACGTCAGATGGAAGTTATAACCGCGAACGGTGCAGCTCTGGCGGTTCTCTTCCAGCGTCAAAGGGGTGGCGTTTTGCAGACTGAACGGTACGGCAGTCACCGTTCTGGCCTTCAGCGGGAACTGATAAGTCGCGATGTGATGCCCGGCTTCGCTGTATAACGTGCGGGAATCTTTCGTCACGGTGACGTTGAGGAACGTCTCGCGCGCATCCAGCTCCGGCAACGTGCATTGCAGCAGCGTATCGCTGTTGGGAGGAACGTCGCGCAGTTTTATCTGCTGAGCAGAGAGCGTATCTCCTTCGGCGCGAACCTCAATATGCAAGGTGTAGTCGTCAAGCGTGGTAAACCACAGTTTGTTTTCTACCCGCAGCTCGCCGCGAGCCAGATCCTGCGCGCGCACTTTCACTGGTGCAATTACCTGCTTGTACTCTTGCAGACCCGGGCCTGGGGTTTGATCGGAATAAATCAGGCCATCAAGGCAGAAGTTGTAGTTGTTCGGGTAGTCGCCGTAGTCACCGCCATAGTTGTACCAGACGTTACCGTCTTCATCTTTGGCCTGAATCCCGTGATCGCACCACTCCCAGACATAGTGTCCCTGAATGCAATCATGCTGATAGAAGACGTTCTGATATTCCGTTAGCCCGCCGGGGCCGTTGCCCATTGCGTGAGCATATTCGCAGATGATGCGCGGTTTAGGATGTGGGTATTCACCAAACTCATTCATCAACGGTACGCGGGTGTACATGGTGGAAATGATATCCACCACTTCGGCGTCACGATCTTCTTCGTAGTGGATCAGACGCGTGTCATCCAGCGCTTTTGCCGCGTGGTACATGGCGCGAATATTACAGCCGTAGCCGGATTCATTGCCGAGCGACCAGATGACGATCGACGGGTGGTTTTTCTGCGCGTGGACGTGGCGTACGATGCGCTCAACGTAGACATTTTCCCACAGCGGATCGTCGGTGATCCGGCTGATATCGCCGATATTAGCGAAGCCGTGAGATTCAACGTCGGTTTCGGCCATGACGAACAAACCATAGATATCGCACAATTCATAGAAACGTGGATCGTTCGGGTAATGGGCGGTGCGTACGGAGTTGATGTTGTGCTGCTTCATTAACAGCAGATCTTTTTCCACACGATCCATACCGACCGCGCGACCCTTGAGATGATCGTTATCATGACGGTTGACGCCATGCAGCATGACATAGCGGTTATTGATGTAAAACAGACCGTTGCGAACGTTGATATCGCGGAATCCGACGCGCTGCGGCACAACCTCAAGGATGTTGCCGCTGGCATCTTTCAGGGTCATCACCAGATGATAGAGATACGGCGATTCCGCCGACCACTGCTGTGGTGCGCTGACCTTGAAATTGAACGCGGTGCGGGTGAGTTTATCCACCGTCAGAGCGTTAATCACGCCGCTATGCAGTGTCTGCTCACCGTCAAACAAAGTGTATTCGAGCGATGCCATCGTTGGCGTGGAGGCGATGTTTTCCAGCACGATGTCGCAGGAGAGGGTGGCATCGCGATAGTCATCATCGAAATCGGTACGAACGGTAAAATCCTGGATATGGGTCGCCTGTTTGCCGACCAGATAGACGTCGCGGAAAATTCCCGCCGACCACCACATATCCTGGTCTTCAACGTAGGTGGAATCAGCCCATTGCATGACGCGAACGCACAGCAGGTTGTCACCGGTTTTCACCACCGCGCTGATATCAAACTCGGCCGTCAGGCGACTGCCTTTGCTGAAGCCAACGTACTGACCATTCACGTAAACTTCGAAGTAGGTTTCTACGCCATCAAATTTAATCAGCGTCTGTTTGCCCTGCCAGCCTTCGCTGAGAGAGAAAATACGCTGGTAGGCTCCGGTGGGGTTATTGGTCGGCACGTAGGGGACATCAATCGGGAAAGGAAAACCTTCGTCGGTATACTGCAGCTTGCCGTGCCCTTCCATCTGCCACATACCGGGGACGGTGATGTTGCCCCAGTCGCTCATAAACTGCGATGTAAAGGCTTCCGGCACCTGCAGCGGATGCTCAAAGAACTGGAAATTCCACTGACCGCTCAGCAACTGAAAGAGGCTGCTGGTTTCGCGGGCAAACGAGCGAGCCTGCGCAACGGAGTCGTAAGAGAAAAAATATGCGCGTGGCGCCAGTCGATTTTCGTGGGTGAGCTGAATGTTTTCCCAGCGATTCATAAGGCCTCCCGGTGGAGAAAAATCGGAACCATTCATTTTAATGGTGAGTAAGTGTAATTGATGGTGATTTTAGTAAAAGTTTTACTAAAATATAGCGAGTAAAGTGATTTACTTTAACTGGATCACGAAAATAATTCGGGCGCAGAAAAAAATGCATGACAATGCGCGCCCGGCTTCAGCAGAAACCGGACGGATTAACGGGGGATTTTAGCGGGTGGTGCCGCGCAGTTTCAGCTTGCTGGGAACAAAAACCAGCAGGGGAAGTGCACGTCCGTCGCGGGCTTTCTCAAACAGCAGGTTGACGCCCTGACTGCCCATCATTTCTGAATGGATGCGTACGGTGGAAAGCGGAGGAAAGGTGAAGCGCGCCGTCGGGATATCATTAACGCTAATCAGCGAAATATCCTGCGGAATGTTCAGTCCACGCTCGTGAATGGCGCGCAGAACGCCAATAGCAATCGAGTCAGAAGCCACAAACAGGGCGCTGGGATAGTCGGCTTTCGCCAGCATTTTTTTGGCCAGTTCATAGCCTGATGAACTGGAGAAGCCGCCGCGATAAATATCCTGTTCTGAAACGACCTGCTGCAGGCGACCGTATTCGACAAACGCGGCTTCGCGGATATCAGCCTTGCCAGGCTGATCTTCGCCGCCGATGAAGCCAATGCGGGTCACGCCCTGGGCGATGAAGTAGTCGATGCTCTCTTTACTGATGCGGGCCAGATCGATATCGACAGCGTCATATTCACTGCCGGGTTCATGAAAATCGATAAAGCAGATGTTGTCGGTAAGCGCTGTTGCCGCCTCGCGCAGCGCAGGAGAAGGCTTGCCGACAATAAGAATGCCGGTAATGTTTTTGCTCTCCGGCAACCCACTGTGCTCATAGCAGTTGGTCAGTTCAATCCCCAGCTTCTCGCACTGGGTTTCAATCCCATGGCGGATCGCGAGATAGTAAGGATCGTTGATTTCCAAATCCTGCTGATAGCTGTAGAGCGCCAGAATATGCTGGGGGCCGAGTGCGCTGGTCTGGTTCTTACGGGCGCTGCTGGTTTTGTACTCCAGCTTTTCCGCGATCTCCAGAATGCGATGCTTGGTCTCTTCTTTTACATTCAGCGTGGGGTCATCGTTTAAAACCCGGGACACTGTCGCCAGGGACACGCCAGCTTCGATTGCGATGTCTTTAAGTGTTGCCATGTTTGCCTTTTCCCTGAGTTACCTGCGCATTGTAAATGAAGTGCTTATCTATTCATCTGTTTTCAGTAAAAAAAGCACGTTTAATTGACATGCTCGGGGTAAAACTGGGCTTGCAGAGTGTGATGGATACGTCATTTCCCCGCTTTTGAGAACAATGCCCGGAAAATAGTTTGCTAGTATTTAGTAAAATTTTACCAAAGGAGAAAACAATGGATACTGTCGCATTTGCTGATTTTGCCCGCATGGAAATACGTGTTGGAAAAATCGCACAGGTTAAGCGCCATGACAATGCCGATAAGCTGTATATCGTACAGGTTGATGTGGGAGAGCGAACGCTGCAAACCGTGACCAGCCTGGTGCCTTATTACAGCGAAGAGGAGCTGATGGGGAAAATGGTGGTGGTGCTGTGCAATCTGCAAAAGGCCAAAATGCGCGGTGAAACATCGGAGTGTATGCTGCTGTGCGCTGAGACGGACGATGGCAGCGAAAGCGTGCTGTTAACGCCAGAACGGGTGATGCCTGCAGGCGTGCGGATTGTTTGAATTGAGCTGATGCCGGATGGCGGCTACGCCTTATCCGGCCTACGTTTGCTCACGCAGGCCGGACAGACATCTGTTACATCTGCTCCACGCTCACCCGTAATGCTGCCAGGGCTTTGCGTGTTGATCGCAACACCAGATCGCATTGCTCGATCGTTAACGTTAGCGGCGGTTCGATGCGGATCGTCTTGGCATTGTTGAGCGTCCCGGCGACCAGCACCCGCTGGCGGAACATCTCACTGGCAAAGTTATAGCCGATTTCATTATCGACAAACTCAATCGCCATCAGCATGCCTTTGCCGCGTACATCATGTACCAGGTCCGGGTATTCCCGCGCAAGCTGACGGAAACCATCCAGCAACATATCGCCTTTCTGCTCCGCCTGAGCCGGTAAATTTTGCTCCAGCAGGACGTTAATGGTGGCCAGCGCAGCCGCACAAGCGAGCGGGTTGCCACCAAACGTGGTGGTATGCAGGAAAGGATTGTCGAACAGGACGGAGAACACCTCTTCGGTGGCAATGGTTGCGCCAATGGGCATCACGCCGCCGCCTAACGCTTTGGCAAGACACATAATGTCGGGCTGCACATTTTCGTGCTCACAGGCGAACATCTTGCCGGTACGCCCCATCCCGGTCTGCACTTCGTCAAGGATCATCAGTGCGCCGAACTCATCGCAAAGTTTACGAACAGCGGTTAAATAGCCTTGTGGCGGCAGGATCACCCCCCCTTCGCCCTGGATGGGTTCGAGGATCACGGCTGCGACATCGTCACCGGTCTTTTTACACTCGCTGAGCATGGTGCGCATCGCGTTAACATCGCCAAACGGCACATGACGGAAGCCCGGCAGCAGCGGCATAAAGGGTTTGCGGAAGGTAGATTTAGCCGTGGCGGACAGCGCGCCCAGTGATTTACCGTGGAATGCGCCGCTGGTGGCAATAAACGTAAATTTACCGCGCGGTGATTGATACGCTTTCGCCAGCTTCAGTGCGGCTTCAACCGACTCGGTCCCGCTGTTACAGAAGAAACTGTATTTCAGTTTACCGGGCGCCAGTGCGGCGAGAGTTTTTGCCAGCATGGCCCGCAGAGGGTCAAGTAACTCCTGGCTGTGCAGAGGTTGTTTCGCGAGTTGATTCTGTACGGCGGAAACCACGACTGGATTACGGTGCCCCACGTTGAAAATTCCAAAACCACCCAGGCAATCGACGAACTCCTGCCCTTGGGTGTCGACAAGCGTATTCAGGCTTCCCGCTTGCCACTCTACGGCTCCGTAATCCCCGCCTGCAGTTACAGATTTTCGATACTCTAAGAACCCCGGATTGACATGCTCCTTGAAGTACTCAATCACCTCTCGGTTTAACGATTTCATTTCCTCATGATCAAGCGTGCGCTTTTCGATGAGATTCAGTGCGTGTGCGCTGCAGGCCAGGGCCGATGCGCTGGAAGGTAACCTGTTCAAAATATGCTCCAGGAGCTCGCGTATCACATGATACTGATTTAAGTATTGCAGGGATTGCGCCATTCCGGCGCGCTTAGCAAAAATCGGGATAAACACCAGGAAACATCTTACTTACGCAACATTTAATGCCATTATTTAACATTTGCTGGCATTTTGCCCAAGTCAGGAGCCTGAAAACAGATCGAATAAACGCAAATTTGCTCTAAAAATGGGCAATATTTGCACTGTGACAGTGCGCTGGTAGAAGTAATATTGAATAGTTACTGGATGAAAGTATTTTAAATCAATGGATTAGAATGCGTACAGTTTTTGAGGTTTAATCGCAAATTGCGATCTAAATCAAATTTAACAACTAAAGATAAAAAAATTATCGCCGAAATAACATAAGACGAAAGAGTTAACAACCAGATAACCTGCACAGGACGCAATCATGTCTTCTCATCCCTACGTTAGTCAGCAAAATACACCGCTGGATGATGATATCACCCTCATGTCGACCACCGATTTGCAAAGCTATATCACCCATGCGAACGACACCTTCGTTCAGGTCAGCGGCTATCAACTGAATGAGTTGCTTGAAAAGCCGCACAATCTGGTTCGTCATCCGGACATGCCAAAAGCGGCGTTTGCGGATATGTGGTACACCCTGAAGCAGGGCGAGCCATGGAGCGGGATTGTGAAAAACCGGCGTAAGAATGGCGATCACTACTGGGTGAGGGCCAATGCGGTGCCGATGGTGCGGGAAGGACGCGTGACCGGGTATATGTCGATTCGTACCCGGGCAACTGACGAGGAAATTGCAGCGGTAGAGCCTTTATATAAAGCGCTGAACGAAGGACGTTGCAACCGGCGTATCCATAAGGGGTTGGTGGTACGCAAAGGCTGGCTGGGTAGACTGCCGGCGATGCCGATTCGCTGGCGGGTACGCAGCGTGATGGCATTCATGTTTGTCCTGCTAGCGGTCGCATTGCAGCAAATGGGTGCTGAATGGCCATTACTGTTGATGAGTGCATTGGTGATGCTTTTAGGAACGGCTATTTTCGAATGGCAGATTGTGCGTCCTATTGAGAATGTCACCCGTCAGGCGCTGAAAGTGGCGACCGGTGAGCGGAACAGCGTGTCGCATCTTAACCGCAGCGATGAACTGGGACTGATGCTGCGAGCAGTGGGCCAACTGGGATTAATGTGTCGCTGGCTTATTCATGATGTCTCCAGCCAGGTGAGTTGCGTGCGCAGCGACAGCGAAACGCTGGCAAAAGGTAGCGATGATTTAAATAAGCATACGCAGCAGACCGTTGAGAACGTGCAGGAAACGGTGACCACCATGAATCAGATGGCGGCATCGGTAAAACAAAACTCAGAGACCGCCGCGGCGGCTGATAAGCTCTCTATTGCCGCCAGCAGCGCGGCAACGCACGGCGGTGAGGCGATGGATACCGTCATCAAAACCATGGACGATATCGCCAACAGCACCCAGCGGATCGGCACCATTACCACGCTGATTAACGATATTGCCTTCCAGACCAACATTCTGGCTTTGAACGCCGCTGTTGAAGCCGCGCGGGCGGGCGAGCAGGGGAAAGGGTTCGCCGTGGTGGCGGGAGAAGTGCGTCATCTTGCCAGCCGCAGCGCCAGTGCGGCCAATGATATCCGCAAGCTGATTGATGCCAGCGCCGACAAAGTGCAGTCCGGATCCGACCAGGTTCACGCCGCAGGACGCACGATGGACGATATTGTGGCGCAGGTGCAAAACGTCACTCAGCTGATCGCCCAAATCAGCCACTCAACGCTGGAACAGTCAGATGGTCTTTCCAGCCTGACCCGCGCGGTGAATGAGCTGAGCAACATTACGCAGAAAAACGCCGAACTGGTTGAAGAGAGTGCGCAGATTTCCGCAATGGTGAAACATCGCGCGGGTCGTCTGGAAGATGCGGTCACGGTGCTGCATTAATACTAATAATACAGGCGGAACGTCGGGCAAACGGGTTCCGCCTGCTGTGCAGATTAATCCAGCTGAGTAATATCCAGCGCAGCGCGATCGATAATACCGATGATTTTTTTGATCTGCGCATCGCTGGTATCACCATGATTAACGCGTAGATCCAGCACGGCTTTGAAGTTTTCCAGCGCGCGTTTCATCTGTGGATTTTTGCGTAATTCAAAACCCACGCAGCGGGCTTTGATCCGTTCGTGGATATGGCCCAGATGTTCACGGTTTTCATCCAGCCATTGCTGGCCCTGAGTCGTGATCGCAATCTGTTTACGCCCACCTTCCTCGTCGCTGACGGTGATCAGTGCCTGATCCTGCAAGAAATCCAGCGTCGGATAGATAACGCCCGGGCTCGGGGTATAGTTACCCTGAGTCAGGGTTTCAATCGCTTTTATCAGCTCATAGCCGTGGCTGGCGTCGCGGGTCAAGATATCCAGAATGACCAGGCGTAATTCTCCGTGACCGAAGAAGCGTTGGCGACGACCACCGCCGCCGCGACCATGGCGGTGCCCGCAGCCGTGCTCGTGGTGGTGATCTTTGTTACAGCCTTCATGGCGATGTTCTTCACCTTTGCAGCAGCCTGCATGGTGCTCGTTGTGGCGGCCTTCGTGGTGATGTCCTTCACCCTTGCAGCAGCCTTCGTGTTGGTGCTCTGTATTTTTGCAGCAACCTTCATGATGGTTTTGCATCATCGTCTCCTGATGTTATTTAGATATATCTAATTTATATCTAAAAACTATTATTTTGCAAGTCTACAAATTATATGTTGTTTAAGTCTGTGATTATTTAGTGTTTTTATTGGTTTTTGATAGCTACTTAATCAGACAGTGACTATATCAAAAAAGTGCTTGCAATCTTCTTGATTAGCAATCATTATCATTTAAAAATGAATTTAGATATATCTTATTATTTTCACGAAGGCGAAAACATGACAAAAAACACCTCACGCTACCCGCAGCGCGTTCGCAATGAACTGCGTTTTAGGGAACTTACCGTCCTGCGCGTAGAGCGTATTAGCGCGGGCTTTCAGCGCATTGTACTGGGCGGTGACGCTCTGGACGGTTTTAGCTCACACGGCTTTGACGACCATACCAAGGTCTTTTTCCCTGAACCGGGCAGCCACTTTGTGCCGCCTGTCGTCACCGATGAAGGCATTGTCTGGGCTGACGGTGTGCGTCCGCTTTCCCGTGACTACACGCCGTTGTATGACGAAGCGCGCCATGAGCTGGCGCTGGATTTCTATATTCATGATGGCGGCGTGGCGAGTACATGGTCGATGAATGCCCGCGAGGGCGACAAGCTGACAATCGGCGGGCCGCGCGGTTCTTTGGTGGTGCCAGAGGATTATGCGTATCAGGTTTATGTGTGCGATGAGTCGGGAATGCCCGCGCTACGCCGACGCCTGGAGTCGCTCAGCCGTTTAGCGGTACGTCCAAACGTCACGGCGCTGGTCAGCGTGCAGGATGCGGCGTACCAGGATTATCTTGCCCATCTCGACGGGTTTACTATTGAGTGGTTTATCGGCCATGACGCGCAGGCGGTGAATGAACGCTTATCGCGACTAACCGTGCCCGCAGATGATTATTACGTCTGGATCACTGGCGAAGGCAAGGTGGTAAAAAACCTGAGTGCTCGCTTTGAAACCGAGGCGTTTGACCCTCAACGGGTGCGTGCGGCAGCCTACTGGCATCAGCATAAAGCGGCAGATTAATAATTAGATGGCGGAACGCCAAACGCCTGGCGGAAGGCATAGCTAAATGCCGCGGTGCTTGAATATCCTACGTCGAGCGCCACGGCGGTCACGCTTTTATTTTTTTTCAGCATTAATACGGATTCCAGAATACGCATTTTTTGCTTCCAGACGCTGAAAGGCAATCCGGTTTCTTTTTTGAAATGGCGTGAAAAGGTACGGGCAGACATACCCAGATGATGCGCCCAGTATTCAACTGAATGCTCCAGGGCGGGGGATTCTTGTATGGTTCGGCATACTTTGGTTAATTCGCGATCCTGCGGCCAGGGTAATACAAAGGCGACTTCCGGGAGTTGCAGAATAATATCGACCAGTACACTAACCAGTTTGCCCTCTTTTGACTGGCTATCATAATGACCTGAAATTGAATTCGTGGCGTAATGAATAAACTCTCTGGCGAAATCACTGATAGCCACTACTTTGCATTCATTGATGCTCTCTTCAAGAAAGCCCGGTTTAATATCCAGATTTTCTAAATACACATCATCCAATGCCCAAACCGCATGCTCAGTATTATTTGGGATCCAGATGCCATAATGCGCCGGGATTATCCAGCACTTACCGGCAACATCAATGCGCATGCTGCCTTTGCGGGCGAAATGAAACTGCATAAAAGAGTGTGAATGCTGCGGTACATGGTGGTTGGCTTCCAGGACATAAGAGCGAAAGAATACGTCCTGCGGCAGTTCGGTCATGGAGTTATCCGGGAAGGAGTTCCACTGTTTTTGCGCCAGAGTTTCCATAAATGAATCGTCAATGCTCCCGATAATGTGTCCGCTGCTCGATAGATCTTGTCCGCGGATCATAATACATACACTCTTTTTTCCATAATAATCTTGCGTAATAATTTTTAGCCCACTTTTGGTAAATACCATGAACTCGCTTTGTTCAGATGCTGTCATCGTCAATGAAACAAATGATAACTGGACCCGAATGGGAAAAGAGCTGCTTTCACAAGCGGATATCAGAATTAATGGCTCACGCGCCTGGGACATTCAACTTCATCATACCGGTTTCTTTAAACGAGTATTGCAGCAAGGCTCATTAGGGCTTGGCGAAAGCTATATGGAAGGCTGGTGGGACTGCGAACGGCTCGATATTCTGTTCTGCAAAATCCTGAAAGCAAAACTCGACCAGCAGATGCCAGGTAATCTGAAAGATATTTTACGCATTGCCAGCGCGCGCCTGTTTAATTTGCAGTCACGTAGCCGTGCATGGATCGTCGGTAAAGAGCATTATGATATTGGTAACGATCTCTTTGCGCTGATGCTTGATCCGCATATGCAATATTCCTGCGGTTACTGGAAAGATGCAACCACATTAAACGATGCGCAAAATGCCAAATTAAAAATGATCTGCGAGAAGCTGCAGCTTAAACCGGGTATGCGTTTACTCGATATCGGTTGTGGCTGGGGCGGGCTGGCGGAATATGCGGCGCGTCATTATGGCGTAGCAGTAGAAGGCGTTACCATTTCCAAAGAGCAGCAGAAAATGGCGCAGCAGCGCTGTGAAGGGTTGGACGTTAACATTCTGCTGCAGGATTATCGCGATCTTAATAAACACTACGATCGCATTGTCTCCGTGGGGATGTTTGAACATGTCGGGCCGAAAAACTACGACACCTATTTCAGTATCGCCGACCGTTGTTTAAAACCAGACGGACTGTTCCTGCTGCATACCATTGGTAGCAATAAAAAAGGGATGAGCGTCGATCCGTGGATCAATAAATACATTTTCCCAAATGGCTGCTTACCGGCGATTTCCCATATTGCCGAGGCCAGCGAATCACGGTTTGTGATGGAAGACTGGCATAACTTCGGCAGCGATTACGATAAAACGCTGATGGCCTGGCATGAGCGCTTTAATCAGGCATGGCCGGAGCTGTCATCATGTTATTCCGCCACCTTCAGAAGAATGTTTAATTACTATTTATGCGCGTGCGCAGGGGCTTTCCGCGCCAGAGATATTGAGCTTTGGCAGGTGCTGTTTAGCCGCGGCGTAGAGGGCGGGATCCGCGTTTATCGTTAACGTCCGCCGGATGTCGGCGTTGCCTTATCAGGCCTACAAAGCTTTGCACTCGTAGGCCTGATAAGCGCAGCGCATCAGGCACTTATGGCTTATCCCAGCTCACTCTCTGCCAGCGCTTTAAACACCATCGCTACGGCGTGCGCGCCGGGGTCCATATTTCCGAGCAGGCTTTCGCTGCTGAGATACGATGCGCGACCGGCATTGGCTTTGCTCGACAAACAGGTTCGTTCGGCTCCCGCTTGCGCGGCGTCGAATGCGGCCTGCAGATTTTGCGGCTGCGTGAGCAGCGAAGTCAGGGCCGGTTGCAGCGCATCAATCATGGTGCGATCGCCTTCGTCTGCGCCGCCGTAGAACTTCATCTGCGCCAGTCCCGTATTCAGGGATTCGGCAACGCTAGCTCCCTGTTCCAGTTTCTGCCCCGCAGCGGTAAAGAAAATAGACATCAGCACACCGCTGGAACCACCCATCACTACGGTCAGACGTTCGCCAATCAGCGCGAACAGCGTGGCAAGGTTATCCAGCGGTAACTGCTGGCGATGCAACAGACTGGCAATTTCACGCGCGCCAGCGGCAAAGGTCGAACCGGTATCGCCATCGCCGACTTTGGCGTCCAGCGCATTAAGATGAGTCTCCTGATCGGAAAGGGTTGTGGTGACTAGTTCCACAATCCCGGCCACCAGGGCGTTCGCCGAAGGCTGGAATTCCACGCGTGCGCTACGCTGAGATGATGGTACACAACTGATTTCACGCGGCGGGACCGGCGTCGGCCAGTTGCTGGTTTCCACCTCGGTGAGTAACGCTTTTTCGATGCTCTCTTCCAGCACGATGGCCGTCAGTGAAAAGCCTTTCATATCCAGCGCGGTGACCAGTGAGGCCGGGCCAATCAGCCAGTCGATACGTGGGTGCAGCGGGCTGCTGGCCAGTTCGCGGGTAATGATGGCCATTTCGGCAACGGAAACGCCGCCAAGATTGTTAACCATCACCGCCAGACGGCCGGTTTCAGGCAGGGCTGCCATCAGTTTATCCACCATCAGGTTCACCACCTGCGCACTGTTCTGGGTGTCGATAACCGATGCGCCTGGTTCGCCGTGAATGCCCATGCCCAGTTCCGCGTGGCCCGGATGATGACGCGGGGCGGCGTCGGCTTCTTGCGGCAGATGACAGCTGGAAAGCGCAACGCCCAGGCTGAAGGTGTTATTGGCCGCGTACTGCGCTTCACGCAGGACGGTGGCGAGGTTGTAGCCGCGTTCGGCAAAATAGCCTGCGATTTTATGCACCAGGATGGTTCCCGCAATGCCGCGTGGGTGTTTGTTATCAGGCAGGGAGATGTCGTCGCCAACAATCAGCATTTCAACGTTGTAACCAAGGCGACGTGCTTTCTCGGCGGCGAGACCGAAATTAAGACGGTCACCGGTGTAATTTTTCACGATCAATAAACAGCCCGCCTCACCGGTTACCGCCTGGATGGCGGTCAGTACCGCATCCACGCTCGGGGAAGCGAAAACGTCGCCGCAAACCGCAGCGGTTAGCATACCTTTACCGATAAACCCAACGTGCGCGGGTTCGTGCCCTGAACCACCGCCGGAAATTACCGCCACGTTATTTTTGTTGAGGTCACGACGGACCACGATGCGAATGGCCGGATCGCTTTCCAGACGCGCCAGGTTATTCCACGGGCTGGCGATAATCGTACCGTCGATGACGTCGCTCACGAGATGGGTGCGTTGATTAAAAAAGAATTGAGACATAACGGCTCCTTGAGGTTGAGTGTAAGACAAACCCCCGGAAGCATGGTCATGGTACGGAGGCGATAGAGAGATTCTGGCGAAGTCAGCGCGGAAAAAAACAACGTTAAAATGAGTTTCATTACGGAACGTTGTCATTGTTTTTTGTTCCATAATGAAACTGAAAAGAACGAGGAACGATCACAATGCGAGCTCGCTCGACTTTTTTCTCTCGCGATAAATGCAGCTGATACGGCACTGTCGGCTTTTTTTTTGCCGGTTTTTTGGCAAGTGAGTGGGTAAAAAAGAAAGTGAGATTCGTCTGTGCCGGAGATTTGGTGGCAAATGAGCGGATCGGGATCGCAAACCTTATCATTTTTGTGGATAAGCGTTCCAATATGGAACGTACTCCGTTTTTATCTGTTTCATATCAGAACAAAAAGACGAAAGATTTTTTTGTGCACGCCTCGCCATACAGTTATTGCATCGCTCCGGTACCTCCCGTTTTCGCCGTCTGCATCAGGCCAAACAGGTTAACGCCAGGGCTCACCATGTAAAAACATGTACTTATTTGAGGATGAAAGGAATGCTAAAAGTTATTCAATCTCCAGCCAAATATCTCCAGGGTCCTGACGCTTCCACCTTGTTTGGTCAATACGCTAAAAATCTGGCGGACAGCTTTTTTGTGATTGCGGATGACTTCGTGATGAAGCTGGCGGGAGAGAAAGTACTCAACGGCCTGCACAGCCACGACATTAGCTGCCATGCGGAACGCTTTAACGGTGAATGTAGCCATGTTGAAATTAATCGACTGATTGCCATTCTGAAACAGCACGGCTGTCGCGGCGTGGTTGGGATTGGCGGCGGGAAAACGCTGGATACCGCCAAAGCGATTGGTTACTACCAGAAGCTGCCGGTGGTGGTGATCCCGACTATCGCGTCTACCGATGCGCCAACCAGCGCGCTGTCCGTTATCTATACCGAAGCCGGTGAGTTTGAAGAGTATCTGATCTACCCGAAAAACCCGGATATGGTGGTGATGGACACTGCGATCATTGCCAAAGCGCCGGTACGTCTGCTGGTGGCCGGGATGGGCGATGCGCTCTCGACCTGGTTTGAAGCGAAAGCCTGTTATGACGCCAGAGCGACCAGCATGGCGGGCGGACAGTCCACCGTGGCGGCGCTGAGCCTGGCGCGCTTGTGCTATGATACCCTGCTGGCGGAAGGCGAGAAGGCACGCTTTGCTGCGCAGGCTGGCGTGGTGACCGATGCGCTGGAGCGTATTGTCGAAGCTAACACTTACCTCAGCGGCATCGGCTTTGAAAGCAGCGGTCTTGCAGGGGCGCATGCGATCCACAACGGCTTTACGATTCTGGAAGAGTGCCACCATTTGTACCACGGTGAAAAAGTCGCCTTTGGTACGCTGGCGCAACTGGTGCTGCAAAACAGCCCGATGGAAGAGATCGAAACCGTGCTGAATTTCTGTCAGAAAGTAGGCCTGCCGGTAACGTTAGCGGAAATGGGCGTGAAAGAAGACGTTGACGGCAAGATCATGGCCGTGGCGAAAGCGACCTGCGCAGAAGGTGAAACCATCCACAATATGCCGTTCCCGGTAACGCCTGAAAGCGTACATGCCGCTATCTTGACGGCAGATCTGCTGGGGCAGCAGTGGTTGGCGCGTTAATCAGTCGTCGGTAGGTTGTTATCCAGCATCTTCTCCCCCTCTGACAGTTTCTGCCGGAGGGGTTGTCTATGGTTAAACAGCGGAAAGGGATATGACGGCGCACACGCATAACATCGGGAAGGAAGTCTCTTCAGTCATTGCCCAGTCATGGCATCGTTGCAGCAAGTTTATGCAGCGGGAAACCTGGCAGGCGCCGCATCAGGCGCAAGGGCTGACCTTTGAGTCGATTTGTCGTCGCAAGACGGCGCTGCTGACGATTGCGCAGGCCGCGCTGGAAGATGCCTGGGAGTTTATGGACGGTCGTCCGTGCGCACTGCTGATTCTGGATGAATCAGCCTGTATTCTCAGCCGTTGCGGCGATCCGCAGACGGTAGAACAGCTGGCGGAGCTTGGGTTTCGTGACGGCAGCTACTGTGCAGAAAGCATCATTGGCAGTTGTGCCCTGTCGCTGGCGACGATGCCGGGCCAGCCGACAAAAACCTCTGGCGAGCAGCATTTTAAACAGGCGCTGCATCCGTGGTCGTTCTGCTCGACGCCGGTCTTCGATAACCATGGTCGACTGTTCGGCTCCATTTCGCTGTGTTGTCTGGTGGAGCATGAGTGCGTTTCTGATTTATCCCTGACGCTGGCGATTGCCAGAGAAGTCGGCAACTCTTTGCTGACCGACAGCCTGCTGGCTGAATCCAACCGCCATCTGAACCAGATGTACGGGCTGCTGGAGAGTATGGATGATGGTGTGATGGCCTGGAACGAACAGGGCGTATTGCAGTTCATCAATGCGCGAGCGGCGCTGCTTTTGCATCTCGATGCGCAGGCCAGTCAGGGGAAAAACATTCACGATCTGCTCAATCTCCCCATGCTGTTGCGCCGGGCGATCAAACATGCCCGCGGTCTGAATCACGTCGAAGTTACCTTTGAAAGCCAGCATCAGTTTGTTGATGCCGTCATTACCCTGAAGCCGATTGTTGAGGAGCAGGGCAACAGCTTTATTCTGCTACTGCATCCGGTGGAACAAATGCGCCAGCTGATGACCAGCCAGCTCGGCAAGGTGAGCCACACCTTTGAGCAGATGTCGACTGACGATCCGGAAACCCGCCGCTTGATCCATTTTGGACGCCAGGCAGCGAGGGGGAGTTTCCCGATCCTGCTGTGCGGGGAAGAGGGTGTTGGTAAAGAGCTACTGAGTCAGGCCATCCACAATGAAAGCGAGCGCGCCAGCGGGCCGTATATCGCCGTGAACTGTCAGCTGTATGCCAACAGCGTACTGGGGCAGGATTTTATGGGCAGTGCGCCCACCGACGATGAAAATGGCCGGTTGAGCCGTCTTGAACTGGCGAACGGCGGCACGCTGTTTCTGGAAAAAATTGAATATCTGGCACCGGAGCTGCAATCCGCGCTGTTACAGGTGATCAAACAGGGGGTGTTAACCCGCCTGGATGCCCGTCGGCTGATTCCGGTGGATGTCAAAGTGATCGCCACCACCACGGTTGATCTCGCCAATCTGGTGGAGCAAAACCGCTTTAGCCGTCAGCTGTATTATGCGCTGCACTCTTTTGAGATAGTGATACCACCGCTGCGGGCGCGGCGCAGTAGTATTCCCTCGCTGATTTATACGCGGCTGAATAGCCTGAAAAAACGCTTTTCATACAGTTTGAAGATCGACGACGACGCGCTGGCGCAACTGGTGGCCTATTCGTGGCCGGGCAATGACTTTGAGCTGAACAGCATTATCGAAAACATCGCCATCAGCAGTGATAACGGCCATATTCGGCTGAGCAATCTACCGGATTATTTGTTTGCCGAACGTCCTGGTCTGGAGACGGCGTCTTCACTGCTGCCTGCTAGTCTGACGTTTACCGCTATCGAAAAAGAGGCGATTATCCATGCTGCCCGCGTCACCAGCGGGCGCGTGCAGGAGATGTCGCAACTGTTGAATATCGGTCGTACTACCTTGTGGCGCAAGATGAAGCAGTACGACATTGATGCCAGCCAGTTTAAGCGCAAGCATCTGGACTAGTTTCTTCAATTCTCGCCATCGAGAACAGCGCGTCTGACAGTCGGTTGATATAACGCCTGGATTCATCGCGTAACGTCAGCGTTCTGCTCATCGCGATGAGGACCCGCTCCAGCCGACGCGTCAGGGTTCGCGCAACGTGTAGCTGTGCCGATGCGAGATTTTTCCCCGGAATAACAAACTCTTTGAGCGGGCCGCTTTGCGCCATATTACGGTCAATTAGCTGCTCCAGCGCCTGAACATCCTCTTCGCCAATACGCTGTTTTAAGCGAGTCAGTCCTTTCTCATCGCTGGCGAGTTCCGCACCCAGTACAAACAGCATCTTCTGCATGGCGTGCAGCTCCTGGCGTAGTTCGGCCTGGTGCGTGCTGGCATAGCAGACGCCTAGCTGGGAAATCAGTTCATCCACCGTACCATAGGCCTCAACGCGGATGTCGTCTTTGTCGATACGACTGCCGCCAAATAGCGCGGTCGTGCCTTTATCGCCGGTTCGGGTATAGATGCGGTACATTTATTTTATCTCGCTGAAGGGAAGAACTTTAACCAGTTGACCGGCATTGGCGCCGAGGACGCGAAGCTGGGCTGCTCCGGCGCGGATATGCCCACGGATCAGCGCCCGATCCTCGGGCAACTGGGCGTGGGTTAAAGCAATATCACCCGTGGCATTAAGACCCAGACCGACACGTAGCGTTGAGCTTTTGGCCGCAAGTTTGCTCAATGCCAGCGCGCAGTCATGCTCGTCGCAACAGATTGCCCGGCAAGGGACGCCTTGCTCTTCCAGTCCCCAGCACAGCTCATCAAGCACGCGGGTATCCTGCCAGCGTGAGTGATAAAACAGATGTACGCCCGGTGATGAAAGTGACATTGCGCCCCCTGTACTATCAGAATGCCTGACGGAAGATCTCGGCAATTTCTTTCTCGTTCCCTTTACGCGGGTTGGAGAAGGCATTGCCGTCTTTCAGCGCCATTTCCGCCATATACGGGAAATCGGCTTCTTTGACGCCCAGTTCGCGCAGATGCTGCGGGATACCGATGTCGGCAGAGAGGCGAGCGATGGCGTGAATCGCCAGTTCGGCGGCATCCATGGTGGACAGACCGTCAGTGTTTTCGCCCATAAATTCTGCGATATCGGCAAATTTCTCCGGGTTAGCGATCAGGTTATAGCGCGCCACGTGCGGGAGCAGTACGGCATTCGCCACGCCGTGTGGCATGTCGTACAGACCGCCAAGCTGATGCGCCATTGCGTGAACGTAGCCGAGGTTGGCGTTGTTGAAGGCCATGCCCGCCAGCAGAGAGGCGTAGGCCATGTTCTCGCGAGCTTTCAGGTTGCTGCCCAGCGCTACGGCCTGACGCAAGTTGCGTGCGATCAGGCGAATAGCCTGAATAGCGGCGGCGTCGGTGACCGGGTTGGCATCTTTGGAAATATAGGCTTCTACGGCGTGGGTCAGGGCGTCCATACCAGTCGCGGCGGTCAGCGGAGCGGGTTTGCCGAGCATCAGCAGCGGATCGTTAATTGAGACCGACGGCAGGTTACGCCAGCTGACAATCACAAACTTCACTTTGGTTTTGGTATTGGTCAGCACGCAGTGGCGGGTGACTTCGCTGGCGGTACCGGCAGTGGTATTCACCGCAACGATAGGCGGCAGCGGGTTGGTCAGGGTTTCAATCCCGGCATAGCTGTAGAGATCGCCTTCGTGAGTCGCTGCTATACCGATGCCTTTACCGCAGTCATGCGGGCTACCGCCGCCAACGGTAACGATGATATCGCAATGCTCTTTGCGAAAGACCTCCAGACCATCGCGCACGTTGGTGTCTTTGGGATTTGGCTCAACGCCGTCAAAAACCACCACGTCAATGCCCGCTTCACGTAAATGGGCGAGGGTTTTATCTACCGCACCGTCTTTAATAGCCCGCAGACCTTTATCAGTAACCAGCAGCGCTTTTTTACCGCCTAACAGTTTGCAGCGTTCGCCGACAACGGAAATAGCATTGGGGCCAAAGAAGTTCACATTTGGCACCAGGTAATCAAACATACGATAGCTCATAATATACCTTCTTAGATTTAAATTATAATTCAGAGAAACAATTCAGTGCGGTTTCTGCTAATAATATGTCTTGTTCGACAGTGCCGCCGCTAACGCCAACGGCACCAATTAATTTACCGTTTAATATGACAGGTAAGCCGCCGCCGAAAATAACAATGCGCTGTTGGTTAGTAAGCTGCAAACCATATAGCGAAGCGCCAGGTTGTACCGCGTCGGTAATTTCATGGGTACCCTGGCGCAGGCAGCAGGCGGTATACGCTTTATTAAGAGAGATATCACAGCTGGTGACAAACGCATCGTCCATGCGTTGCATTAGCAGCGTATTCCCGCCGTGATCCACCACGGAAAAGACCACCGGAACATTGATCTCAAGCGCTTTAGCCTCAACGGCCTGCGCCATTTTTTTTGCAGCCGCCAGCGTAATGGTGGCAATTTGTTGGCTCTTATTCACAGTCTCTCCTGAAAATGTTGTAGGGCTGAGGTCACGAAACATATCGCGCAACAGCTATTTTTATCATTGGCTTTACCTTATTTTCTCGCCGCACGTTATTAAGTCAATAGGGTGGGGTTTTCATAAAAATTAAATTCATTTCCCTGATTTTGCGTTTATTGATAATGATCATTTAACCTCGTCACAATTCACGATGGATATTCCTGAATTGCGTTTCAATATGAAACGATGCTTTTTTATTAGGTGCCAAATTGGAACGAAATTAATTTTATTTTTTTATTGCTTGGCTCATTTAGAGTTCGGCCATTGCTGATGAAAGGCGAATGCCGGGTGTGGTGTCCCCGGCAATATGGCCCGGCGTCCCTATTTTTTACCTTTTGAGTCAATAAATCATGAGAAGATCAAAACGATTCGAAGTGCTTGCGAAGCGGCCTGTAAATCAGGATGGGCTGATTGGCGAATGGCCTGAAGAGGGGCTGATCGCCATGGAAAGCCCCTACGATCCGGCGTCGTCGGTGAAGGTCGAAAATGGTCGTATTGTTGAGCTGGACGGTAAGAGCCGAGCCGAGTTCGACATGATCGACCGTTTCATTGCCGACTATGCGATTAACGTGGCCGAAGCTGAGCGCGCCATGCAGCTCGACGCGCTGGAGATCGCCAGAATGCTGGTGGATATCCACGTCAGTCGGGAAGAGATTATTGCCATTACCACCGCCATCACCCCGGCGAAAGCGGTGGAAGTGATGGCGCAAATGAACGTGGTGGAGATGATGATGGCGCTACAAAAAATGCGCGCCAGACGCACTCCCTCCAACCAGTGCCACGTGACTAACCTGAAAGATAACCCGGTACAGATTGCCGCCGACGCTGCTGAAGCGGGGATCCGCGGCTTTTCCGAGCAGGAAACGACGGTCGGGATCGCCCGCTACGCGCCGTTTAACGCCCTGGCGCTGCTGGTGGGTTCCCAGTGCGGTCGCCCCGGTGTGCTGACGCAATGTTCCGTTGAAGAGGCCACGGAGCTGGAGCTGGGGATGCGAGGGCTAACCAGTTATGCCGAAACGGTGTCGGTGTATGGCACAGAATCTGTGTTTACCGACGGCGATGACACGCCGTGGTCCAAAGCGTTTCTCGCCTCGGCCTATGCGTCGCGTGGCCTGAAGATGCGCTACACCTCCGGCACCGGCTCGGAGGCGCTGATGGGCTATTCCGAAAGTAAATCGATGCTTTATCTGGAGTCACGCTGCATTTTTATCACTAAAGGCGCGGGCGTACAGGGGCTGCAAAACGGTGCGGTCAGCTGTATCGGCATGACCGGCGCTGTGCCGTCAGGGATCCGCGCGGTGCTGGCGGAAAACCTGATTGCCTCAATGCTCGACCTTGAAG
>OGST01000133.1_pt1 | contig 72426 bp, 69 predicted proteins | sample 1574021 | NCBI WGS metagenome assembly OGST01 (sample SAMN03295847, study PRJEB24534) | human gut metagenome | isolation source: fecal sample 7 from infant 6 | host: Homo sapiens | place: USA: Pittsburgh, PA | collected 2014-07 | reverse complement strand
TCCAGTAATAATAAATTGATAAAAATACTAATTACACAAAACTATCTAAACTCTCATAATGTGCTATATTCATTAATAAATAGATTACTCATTTCTTCATGGATTTTAACCAATAATCTTTTTGTTCAGATATTATATTAATTGAACAAACACCTTTTTTGAACCATTCACAAGTATTACAAATATTACAAAATTTTTTAGGGTTATATCTTTTATAAATATTGTTTATTATATAAGAAAAATCGTATTCAGTATTTATATTTAATTTATATTCTTTTAAAGTCTTGTTATCTAATAATCGTACTTTATCATGGAAAAGGCAAACATCTAAGGATTTACTAGGACAGTGACTGCAGATCATATCACACTGGGATACTAATTTAATTTTTACATTATTGTCTTTAATTAGAGTATTTTTTATATTGTTCATGTTACTAGTAAAGTCGTAATTGTAGCCAAGTCCTTTAAAAAAGAACAAACAATTTATATGATGTGGTCTGATAATCAGCATGAAAAAACCTCCAGTTAGTACGAATATAGAACTTTTAGTTATAAAAATTATTAGATTTTTTAAACATATTAAAGTATCTATACATAATAATACTATAACAATTTATATTGTCAACTTAAAAAAAATATAGGTAAACAATAGTGAAGGATTTTTAATATAGCATAAGAGCTATTATTAAGAAGATAGTAATAGCTCAATTAACATTTGAAGTTTTTATTATGAGTAAAAGTTTTAAATGTTAAGAAGTTGATATTTTTTTGTGCTTAACTAAATTTGATGATATAAAGGCGGTTAAAGGTATGATCAAAACGATACCTATTCCACAGCATATGGATTGAAAAAATTCTGAGCAGAATACTTTTGCATTTATTATAGTACTTAGTGAGTAATGTAATTGTTTGAAATAGATCATAAGTGTCATAAAACTGCTTATATATGCAAAAAATAATGTATTGGTCATTGTTCCCAAAATATCTTTTCCAATATTCATTCCTGATATAAAAAGTTTACGAGTACTGATTTGAGGATTAGCATTATAAAGTTCATTCATTGATGAAGATATGGAAATAGATACATCAATAATAGCACCAAGTAATCCTATTAAAACTTCACAAATTACTATTTTGGAAAAGTTGAGTTGAACGTACAAATTATAGAATGACACCAAATCTGTTTGCTCAGAGCTGAATCCCTGTATATTTGAATTTATACTTGTTTTATATACACAAGCCATAACAAGTAATATTACAATGATAACAGATATGAGAGAAGATAAGGTTTTTCTGTTAAAACCATTAAGAAAAAATAAACTGAAAAAACTAATTATTATTGCACCAACAAATGTTGTTTTTATTGGATCAATTTTTGCTGCAATTAATATAAGCATAAAATATAGTGTAAAGAAATTTAATATAAGAGTAAAAAAAGATTGCATCCCACGTTTTCCTCCGATAAAAATCATGAGAATAAAAAGAATTATAAGTAATATTAGGATAATATTCATAAATTAAGCCTTTCTTATCTTGTTATATTTATAGATTATTATGGAAGTAAACATTGTAATGGGGATGCTTATTACAATACCGATACTTCCAACAATAGCACGCATATACTCTAGTGAAAGATTTAGATGAAGAATATATGTAAGTGGAATGTTATTTCTTAAGTATAAAAGAATTGTTGGAATACTTCCTCCGATATATGCAAATACAAGAGTATTAGACATAGTACCCATTATATCTTGTCCAATTTCTTTTACAGATTTAATTAGAGTTTTGTTATCAATATCTGGATTTTTACTATATAATTCAGTAACAGCAGAAGCAATAGATATTGCGATATCCATAATTCCACCAAGTGTACCCACTATAAGTTCCACAAAGAATATTGATTCGGGTGGAATAGTAAGATAATCCATTTCTTCAAAGTGTATTCCATTCCAGTTATTTAAGTATATTACTGTACCGGAAATAAGAATTGATACGAATGTACCTGAGAGTGTACCAATAATAGCAGAAAAGCTTTTATTACTTTTTCCACAAACAATTAAAATTGAAGATACAATAAACAGTATACTTGCACCAAGTGAAATAGGAATTAGGTATGAACTTTCAGCAAACTGTACAATTAAAGTAAATGTAATTATTATATTTATAAAAACACTAACAAGTGATAGAAGACCTTTAGTTCCTCCGATTATTATAGCAAGCATAACAAATATACTTAAGATATATACCATATATTTGTCTCTCTTAAAATCTGTTATATTAAAAGAAAGATTGTTAACATCATTGTTAATCTTGATAAACACTTCATCATTTTCTTTAAGATCCAAATCATTGGCATTTGAAAAAGAAGTTTCATTATTTAAATCAATAATTTTTCCTTTGAATTCTCCATTCATTATAATAGCTTTAATTTTCTGAATTTTCATTTGTTCAGTTTTTCCATTATCTATTGCTTTATCAGTATAGCTTTCATTAATTGAAAGGATTTTTGCAATTGGTGTTTTATAATACTTTTCATTATTGTTAACAAATGCAATGCTGAATATGAAAATGAGAAAGAGCCCTGATAACCATACTAATTTTTTTTTATTTATATTGTTTAATATATTTGTAAACATGTAATACCTCATTAATTGATTGAATTTAACTTCAATCATAGGTGTTAAAATTTTCATAATTTAACCTTTGGTTATTATTGTAAAATCATTAAATTAAATTGTCAATGCATTACTTAAATATAGAAACAATAGACAATATATTGACATGTAAGAATTTTACTGATATTCTTAATGAAAAAATAGCAAGGTGATGAATGTGAAGGAACAAAAGGAAATGCAGGGGTTGTATTTTATTTTTGCATGGAGGTCCAGGATAATCTATGATTGCAGAACTTCATATCTATCAATATATATGGGAAAAAGATTTTGTATTTGTAAATTATGATCAGAGAAGTGCAAATATGAGTTATTATTTGAATAAGAAAAATTGGGAGGAAGTATCTAAAAGTATAACATACGATAATTTAATGAAAGATGCTAAAGAGGTAGTAGATTATTTATTAAAAAGTGTTAAGAGTATAGTTTTTGTAGAATAAATAATAAATTCATTGTATCTATTAATAGTTTGGATTTAGATTTAGCTTATATAAAAAATTGAACTTATAAGATTGAATCAATAATGAGAGGGATGGGGATAAATGAGAAAATTAAGAATAGTTTTTTCATCGATGATTTGTGATGCAGGTGAAGTTACAAGAGCTTTAGAGTTAGCGGAGGGAATAAGACAGTACTGCCCTTTAGAATATGATGCAGAAATAATTTTTACGTCAAATGGAAGTAGATTTGAAGATAAGATAATTTCATCGGGATTCAGTATATATAAGTGCAGTCCAGTGCTTCCTGGCATAGGATTTCATCAGGATATGAAGCCGACTGATGTAGATATAATTGGAGATGTAAATCTTGTTACAGAAATGCTCAAAGGTGAAATAAAAGCTTTCAATGATTTAAAACCACATATAGTAATTCATGGATTTTATCCTATTGCAAGTCTTGCAAGACGTATGATGGATGAGAAAATATTGGGTATATGTTATATTCCTCTTCCACTAAGCAAGGAAATGCTTGAGAGTAGTATGATAAGAGATATTCCAGATAATATAAGGCCTTTTTCATATCTTCCTAAAACTATGAGAAAAATATTAGTCAGAATAATTCCAAAGTCATTGAAAAGTAAAGCTCCTACATTAAAGCAGAGGAACATAATTGAAGGTCTTAAAAAATTCAACTGGAATGATGAGCCTGTAAACAATCTTTTTGACATGCTTAAGTCAGATTTTACTATAGTAAATGATTTTAATGAGTTTTATAACAATGTAAATCTGCCAGAAAATTTTAAGATAACAGGACCATTATATGCTACAGGGAGGTACAATGAAATAGACAAAAAAATATTAGACGTATTCAACAATGATAATAATAGACTTAAAATATTTTGTACACTTGGAAGTTCAGGGAAAAAGCAATATCTTACTGAGGTTTTAAAATGTCTTACAACAGGCATTGGTATGAATTGGAGCGCAGTTATACTAGCCCCACCATCGGTATGTGATATAAATGAAATAAAATTCTATGAAGAAATAAATAAAAATATCTATATTACAGATAAATTTATTTCAGCACCCGCAGTAAATGAACTTGCAAATCTTGTTATTAGTCATGGAGGTCAGGGAACACTTCAGACAGCAATTGCAAGCAGAACTCCAGTTGTGGGATATGGAATGCAGATGGAGCAACAAATAAATATTGATAATTTAGAAGCCTTTGGTTCAGCAATAAGAATTCCTATACACAAGTGGAAAGCTGAAAACATACAGAAGGCAGTTATAAAAATTGTAGGTGATCCTTTATATAGAAGAAATGCAGAAAAATTGTCTGAAATCTTAAAAAATACAGATGGAAAGAAAAATGCAGCAGAGGCAGTATGGAATTTTATATTGAAAAATTATCATATTTAACTTCAGGAAACGTAGCGGAGAAGAAGACCTGTGTCAGATAGACCATGAAGCTGATGAGTAGTATTAGTATAAATAAGGAAACGCTTTTTCTGAGATAGTTACAGTGTATGGATTGAAAATTAAATTAAAAAATGAAGTGATAATATACTAGAAACAATATAGCCGATTGCTGTTGCAAGTGCAGCCCTATCCACACTCATTTTAAGTCCAAACATAAAAATTACATCAAGACAGGTATTTGTTACTATACTTCCTAGAAAATTATACATTGCCATTAATAGGAATTGCATTATGCTTTAGAAGTATACTGTCATTAGTAGCATCATTAGTAATAATTTCTTTTATATACTCATATAGAATCATAATAGAAGAAAAGGCACTGGAAAAAAGTTTTGGACAAGAATATCTTGATTATGAAAAATTTACATGGATAATAATACCATTTATAATATGATATACATTTAAGCAATTAGGGTTTGTTCGAAATTGAACAAACCCTAATTATTTCATGTCATTTTATATTGGAAATTTTGTTTGATTACTGAATTAAATATATCAATTAATTTAAATAAAGTTTAGCTTCTAGTTCATTTGAAATTGCAAGATTGTATATATAAGCATTACTTACTTCGTTAAGGAATGCTTGTTTCATTTCTTCGGATAAATTCATATCATCTATTTTTTGAGCATAATTCATTACATAACCACGAATATCTTTGATTGAATCACAATTATAGTAATTTAAACCTTCACTTTCTACATTATAATGAGTGCTTAATAAGGATGCAAATGTTCTCCCACCAAATAAATCAGCGATAAAACGAGTGTAAGCATAAGCAACTATAAGTTCAGGACTTAAAATTGTCTAAATCAAGAAAAATTAATGCGCATTTAGAATTTTTATTTTGTTTAAGATATTTTTCAACTTGTGTGAAAAATACAGATTTATTACATGAAAAAGCATAAATTATTGACTTATAAAGAATTATATTATAATATTTAATTGATAATGAATATCAATTAAAAACGAAGGGGGAATTTATGATGAATATAATAATTGGAATTCTAATACCATTTTTAGGAACATCATTAGGAGCTGCATGTGTTTATATAATGAAAAAAGAAATGAATGTTTTTATTAATAAGATGCTTTTAGGATTTGCTTCAGGAGTAATGATTGCAGCATCAGTCTGGTCCTTGATTATACCTGCTATAGATATGAGTAGTCATATGGGGAGACTATCTTTCATTCCATCAGCTATAGGGGTAGGAGCTGGAATACTATTTCTTTTAGGACTTGATAAATTAGTTCCGCATCTTCATGCTTATAGTGATAAACCCGAAGGTATAAAGCAAAATAGTTTAAAGAAGAGTACAATGCTTGTATTAGCGGTTGTTATACATAACATACCTGAAGGGATGGCTGTTGGAATTGTTTTTGCAGGTGCTTTAAATGAAGGTACGCTAATAACTCTTGCTGGCGCTTTTGCTCTTTCTATTGGAATAGCAATTCAAAACTTCCCAGAAGGAGCAATAATTTCTATGCCGCTAAAAAGCCAAGGAATGAGTAAAAATAGAAGTTTTTATTATGGTGTTTTATCAGGAATAGTTGAACCAATTGGAGCAATTATTACAATAATGTTTTCAAGCATTATTACACCTGTAATGCCGTATCTTCTTTCATTTGCTGCTGGAGCAATGATTTATGTTGTAGTAGAAGAACTTATTCCAGAGGCATCTAAAGGAGAACACTCAGATATTAGTACAATTGGTTTTTCAGTAGGATTTATAATTATGATGATTTTAGATGTAGCACTGTCGTAACCTTAAATAAAATAAATATTATATGTGTAGAAAGTGATAAAATTTATGGATATTCGTAGATTTTATCACTTTTTTAGTAATAAATTATTTAGTGTCTTATTGGAGCTATATATCTTTTTGGAGTAGAAAGTCAGTTGATTTAGGGGTATTATACAAAGTGTGGGAAATTATTGAAGATAAAGTTTTGCGTTGATAATGATAATCTATATAAATAAAGAGAAAGGAAGATATATAAATGGAGAAAAAACAAATATCAAATGTGAGGCTGCTTGATTTTGCAGGAAATTATAAAATACTTACTATTTTAGGGTGTATACTTTCAGGGATTAGTGCAGTATTATCATTAGGTCCTTTTATATGTATATGGAAGGTTATACAAGAAATCTTTAGAGTACTTCCTAATATATCAGAAGCAGATAATATTTATTATTATGGCATAATAGCTGTAATATTTTCTATTGCAAGTATTTTTATTTATTTTTTAGCACTAATGTGCACACATATATCAGCTTTTAGAATTGCTAGAAATATGAGAAGCATGGTATTAAGGCATATATTAAAACTTCCATTTGGTTATTTTGATAAAAATGGAAGTGGAAAGATAAGAAGAATAATAGATGAAAGCTCTGGAGAAACTGAAACATTTTTAGCTCACCAACTTCCAGATATGACTGGAGCTATAGTAACGCCCATTGCAATGATAGTATTATTGCTTATATTTGACTGGCGTCTAGGGTTAATAAGTTTGATACCTATTGCTATTGGAGTAGCCTTTCTTAATGCTATGATGGGAAGTAAATTAAAAACATCTATGGAGCAATATCAGAATGCACTGGAAAAAATGAACAACCAAGCAGTTGAATACGTAAGAGGAGTACCAGTAGTTAAAACATTTCAGCAGAGCATTTATTCATTTAAAAATTTCTATAATGCTATTATGGAATATAAAAAATGGACTATAAATTATACGATTTCTATGAGAAAACCAATGTGTAGTTTTACAGTTAGTATCAATGGAATATTTGCTCTATTAATTCCAGCTGGAATACTTATTATTGGAAGTGCAGTAGACTATAAAGAATTTCTTTTAAATTTTATATTTTATATATTGTTTACGCCAATATGTACTGTAATGATGACAAAAATAATGTTTAGTGGAGAAAATATGATGCTTGCAAGAGATGCAGTAAATCGTATAAGTGAAATTTTAAATGAAAAACCTTTAGAAGAACCTGAAAAATCTTTCATGATACAAAACTATGACATTGAATTTAAAAATGTTTCATTTAGTTATCCTGGGCAATCAGAAAATGCTATTGATAATATAAGCTTTAAAATAAGAGAAGGAAGTACAATTGCGTTAGTAGGTCCCTCTGGAGGAGGAAAGACTACAATAGCAAGTCTAATAGCAAGATTTTTTGATACAGACAAAGGAAGTATTTCAATTGGCGGTATTGATGTGAGAAACATGAAATGTGATGATCTTATGAATAAGGTATCTTTTGTTTTTCAAAGCACAAAGTTGTTTAAGACAAGTCTATTAGAGAATATAAAAGTTTCAAAACCTGATGCATCAATAGATGAAGTTTTTAAAGCAGCTGAAGCAGCACAATGTAGTGAAATTTTTGAAAGAATGCCAAATGGAATTGATACTATAGTCGGAAATAAAGGAGTATACCTTTCAGGAGGAGAGGCACAAAGAATTATACTTGCAAGGGCAATTCTGAAAAATACACCGATAATTATTTTAGATGAAGCAACAGCATTTGCAGATGCTGAGAATGAATACCAAATTCAGCTTGCCTTTAAAGAATTAACAAGAAATAAAACTGTAATAATGATTGCACATAGACTTTCTACAATAAGAAATGTAGATTCTATAATTGTATTAAAAGATGGGAAAATAAATGAACAAGGAACTCATGATGAACTTATCTCACAAAATGGGTTATACAAAAAGATGTGGATAGACTATGAAAATTCAATTAAATGGAAGATGAATAGTGAGAAAGAATAGAGACATTGAAGGGAGGTAATATAATATGATACATTATTTTCAAAATAAATTTGCCTTAAGTGAAAAAGGTGCAAGGGACCTTATGAGTGCGAGTATTTCTTGTACTTTTACAAATTTAAGTCTTATGATTCCAATAGCGATAATTTACCTATTGTTAGAAGAACTAATAAGTCCTATTTATAAAGGAATTTATAAGGAGCCCAATATATTAAAGTATATTTTATTGTCTACATTAGCATTGAGTATAATATATATTTTTCAATACATTCAATATAATAAAACTTTTTTTTCATCATATAATGAAAGTGCAAATAAGCGTATTTTTCTAGCTGAAAAACTTCGTAAATTACCATTATCTTTTTTTGCAAAGAAGGATTTATCAGATTTGACAACAACAATAATGTCTGATTGTGCAGGTCTTGAGACAGCTTTTTCACATTATATTCCTGAACTTATTGGTTCAGTACTAAGTGTTGTAATAGCAGGAATAGGATTGTTATTAATGAATTGGAAGATGGCAATATCACTTCTATGGGTTGTGCCTGTAGCATTTATAATAGTTGTAGTAGGAAAAAGAAAACAAGATAAAGGAAACATGAAAAATAAAATATCACAACTTGAACGTGCAGATAAAATACAGGAATGCATTGAAACAGTCCGTGAAATAAAAGCCAATAATATGTCAAAAAAGTATATGAGTGAACTGAATGAATATTTAAGAAAATCTGAACAAGATAGCATTTCGGCAGAACTTGGAACATCAATGTTTGTAATATCAGCACAAATGCTTTTGCGTGTTGGGATTGCAACAGTTATTCTTATAGGAGGAAAACTTCTTATAAAAGCTGAAGTGGATTTGCTAACATTTATAGCATTTTTGATAGCAGCATCTCGCATATTTGATCCATTAAGCACATCACTTATTAATCTTGCAGCTATATTTGGCACATTAATACAAATAAATAGAATGAAAGGAATAGAAGAATATAAATTTCAAGATGGTAAAGAAGAAAATATAAAAAATAATTTTGATATATGTTTTGATCATGTTAAATTTTCTTATAACGATAGTGAAAAAGTATTAAGGGATGTTTCATTTACAGCAAAGCAGGGGGAGGTAACAGCATTAGTTGGCCCATCTGGTGGAGGCAAGAGCACAGTAGCAAAGCTTGCGGCAAGATTCTGGGATGTAGATAGCGGGAGAATAACTTTAGGAGGATATGATATATCACGTATAGAGCCAGAATCACTGTTGAAGAATTATTCAATAGTATTTCAGGATGTGGTTTTATTTGACGATACAATTATGAATAACATACGTTTAGGAAAGAGGGATGCTAGTGATGATGAAGTGATAAAAGTAGCAAAACTTGCAAGATGTCATGATTTTATTGAGAAAATGACAGATGGATATAATACTGTAATTGGGGAAAATGGATCAACTTTATCTGGAGGTGAACGCCAGAGAATATCAATTGCAAGAGCACTTCTAAAAGATGCTGATGTAATTCTTCTTGATGAAGCCACAGCTTCTCTTGATGTGGAGAATGAAACTAAAATACAAGAGGCCATAACAAATCTTATAAAAGGAAAAACTGTAATTGTAATAGCACATAGAATGAGAACAATAGCAAATGCTGACAAAATAATAGTTCTTAGTGAAGGATATGTTGCAGAAGAAGGAACCTCAAAAGATCTTATAAAACAAGATGGAATATATGCAAAAATGGTACATCTTCAAAATATGAGCAGAAGGTGGTCAATTTAAGGCAGGTGAAATTATGGATGCTACTCAAAATGAAAAGTTATTTTATGGTAGTCAAGTAAAAATATTAAAACGAACTAAAGAGTTGAATATATATGAATTAAAAAATGAAACGGGCTACGCAATAATGAAGAGCTATCATTTATTTGATGGGATTGATTTAATATACAATGATATTAATATGAATAAAATAAGTAATGATTTATGTATGCCACCAGGATTTTTTGAAGTGAATCACTGTCAAGAAGGAAGAATAGAATGTGAATTCAATAGAGAATGTCTTTACTTGACAAAAGATGATTTTTCAATTAATCGAAAAGATGGAACATGTCATAAATCATACTTTCCATTAAGTCATTATTATGGTATTTCTATTTGTATCAATATAAAAAAAGCACAGATTGAGATAGATAGATATTTTGAAAGTAATTTTATCAATATAAAAAGTTTATGTGATAAATTATGTGGTGAGAGTGGATTTATGCTTATGAAATCAAATGAATCAATAGGACATATATTCGCAGAGTTGTATTCAATACCAGAAAAAATTAAGTTTCAGTATTTTAAAATTAAAGTTCTGGAGGTAATATTATTTCTTAGTACGTTGGATGGAAATAATACTGAAAAGAGGAGTTATTATTCTAAAAGACAGGTTGATAAAATCAAGGATATTCAAAAGTATATAACTAAAAATATTGAAAAAAAATATACATTAGATGAGTTATCGGAAAACTATAATATAGGATTAACTACAATGAAACAGTGTTTTAAAGGAGTTTACGGTGAGAATATATATTCATATATTAGGAGATTTCGAATGGAATTAGCAGCAGAAAAGCTTATGGGAAGTGATAATACTATTTTAGAAATAGCTAATTCTGTTGGATATGAAAATGGTAGTAAATTTGCAGCTGCATTTAAAAATGTAATTGGAATATCACCTAAAAAATTTCGAACACTAAAAAATAAGAAGGAAGTATACAACTATACAAAAATTACTGAATAAGAAAAGCGTATTGTCATAATAAAACACGGGAATTAAGCATGCTTTATAAAAAGTTACTGTAATTCTCGTGTTTATTAATATTTAAGAGATATTTAAAAGATCAGAACTTTTACAATTAAAATTTTTATATGTATTAGTTACAATATCATCCCAATTAATAAGTACAGCCTTAACTATATTAGGATCATACATTATTGAAGAATTTTTAGCAAGTTCATTTTTACATTCTTCATCATTCATAATACTTTTATAAGGTCTCTCGCTTTTCATTGCATCAATGGAGTCACATACAGCAATAATTCTTGATTCATAAGGAATTTCATCGCCTTTTATATTAAGAGGATAGCCTGTACCATTATAACGTTCATGATGATGAAGAACTATCTTGGCGATATAAGATAAACTTTTAGATTTTGATAATATATTATATCCGATAGAGGAATGTTCTTTCATTTTCATCCATTCACTATCTGTAAGTTTACCTATTTTATTTAATATACTGTCTGGAATGCCTATCTTCCCTATGTCATGAAGATGTGCAGCAATATGGAGTATTTCAAGTTTTATATCATCTAACTTTAAATACATTCCTAATTTATATGACATATCACCAACTCGTGTAGAATGACCAGCAGTATAAAAATCTTTTGCATCTAAAGCAGCAGCTAGACTATCTATTAAGTCATGGTAAAATTCATTTTGTAACATATATTCATCACCTCAATTTATACATAATTACAATTACAAATATTGATTGCAATTGATAGAAAATATCATTTGCTAATTTATAGTAATTATAATATAGATTTATCAAGTATTCAATAGAACAGTGATATTTAAGTTTATTAAATTATATAATTAAGTGAGAATTTATCCAGTTAAATTACACAAATAAATGTTACTTTAATATTTACAAAATATGCTATAATTAATTTCAAATAAGATATATTAGAAATGGGGCAAGAATAATGAAATTGAGAGTAGCAAAATCTGAAGACGCAAAGCAACTTGTTGAGATATACAAATTTTATGTTGAAAAGACAGACATAACCTTTGAATATGAAGTCCCAACTGTAGAGGAATTTGCACAGAGAATAAAAAAGACATTAGTAAAGTATCCTTATATAGTTTTAGAAAAGGATGATATTATTTTAGGTTATGCATATGCAAGTGCATTTAAGGAAAGAAAGGCTTATGACTGGTCAGTTGAAACATCAATATATGTAAAAGATGGAGAACGTGGTGGCGGAATCGGAACGCTTCTTTACAATGAGCTTGAAAGATATCTCATTAAGCAAAATATTATTAATGTAAATGCATGTATTACACATCCAAATAAGAAAAGTGAATTATTTCATGAAAAGTTTGGGTATAAAAAAGTAGCTCATTTTACAAAGTGTGGTTATAAATTTGGAGTATGGAAAGATATGATTTGGATGGAGAAGTTTATAGGAGAACATAAGGATAAACCTGAAGAAATTATAGAATTTTCAAAGCTTAAATTATAAAATTACTGCATTACAAAGTTAGATAGAATTTTTTAATACAGTCATCTATTTATAAACAATATATTGGCTGATCTTACATATATTTATCTAATTAATAATATACAAAGTAATAAGCATGAAAAATTTGAGGTGGAAATACAGTGGAATTACAAGAGAAGGAGTTAGAAGATATAACAAATAGAAAAAGTCTATTTATTAAAGGAATAAAGGATTGTACTCCAACTATATTTGGATATTTAAGTATAGGGATAGCATGTGGAATAATGTGTGGGTCATGTAATATTACATTCTGGCAGGCCATAGGAATGAGTACTTTTATTTATGCAGGTTCTGCACAATTTATTTCTGCTGGTATGATATTTTCAGGAATACCAGCTTTAAATATAGTTATTACAATATTCTTTGTTAATTTAAGGCATGTGTTCATGAGTGCATCAATGGCCTCTTATTTTAAAAATACTTCATCAATTAAAAACTTATTTATAGGTATTCTGTTGACTGATGAGACATTTCTAGTTGCAAGTATGGAAGGTTTAAAGAATAGTAAAATTCAGTATTGGTGGATGATGGGACTTAATCTTGCAGCATATTTAAATTGGATTGTTGCTACAGGAATAGGAATTGTTATTGGAAGTTTAATACCTGACTATAAGTTATTTGGATTTGATTTTGCACTTACAGCTATGTTTGTGGGATTATTAATTTCATCAATAGAGAACATGAAATTAATAAAAACTATAATTATAATTTCTGTTTCATTTATAGTTTTAATATTGTCAAGCAAATTAATTCCAACTAGTTTTGGGGTAATAATATCAGCAGTAAGTGGTGCTTTGGTCGGAATATTTATTGATGATTAAAAATAAAGGAGGTAACTTAAAATTATGAATACATATGTGTGGAGTGTAATATTGTTTGGTGCTGTTGTTACAGTTATTCCAAGAATACTGCCTATAACGATAATGTCTAAAATAAAATTGCATCCTAAACTAGAAGAATTTCTGAAATATATTCCTATATCTATCTTATCATCATTAATAGCAGTAGAGGCTTTTACAGTAGATAACAAATTTTCAATATTGGGTAATGAAATGGAAATTTTAGCCCTAGTACCTACAATTATAGTTGGATTAATAAAGAGAAATTTACTGTTAACAGTTGTTGTGGGAATGATAAGCATAGCTGTCCTAAGAATTATATATTAATATGAAAATAAGTTTCTTATAATTTTTGAAAGTATTATGAAAAGCTTATTTTTTTATAATTAATATATAATCTCATTGGATTAGATATTAAAATATTGAGAAATAATAACAATAAACAATTGATAAAAATTTTTAATTTCATATTGATTAGTAGTCAAGGGTTAAGTTATAATTGACAGCATCATAATATAGTTGAAAGTTTTAGTTTATTTGTAAAACAAACTTATTTATATGGGGGATTTTAATATGGATATTAAACAAATGAAATACTTTATAACTGTGGCTGACTGTGGGAGTATAAATAAAGCGGCAGAAGAATTGTTTACCTCTCAACCTAATGTGAGCAAAGTAATAAATTTGCTTGAGAAAGAAATAGGGATTGAAATATTTTACAGGAACAATAAAGGTGTTCGTATGAGTGAAAAAGGTGAGGAACTTTACGATTATGCTCAGAGAATACTAAAAAATGTAGATATGATAATGTCAATATCAAATGATAAATATATAAAGAAACTTAATATATCATCTTATCCAAGTCATATGGTTTCGAGGGCTTTTTGCGATTATTACAAAAAAAATGATTTTCATCATTTGAAAGTTCAATTTCTTGAAGGAAGCATTGAAGAAATTATTGAAAGGGTAAAAAGCTGTATATCTGAAATTGGGATTGTATATGTAATTGAGCAGCAAAAATGTTGTTTTAATCATACTATTGAACATAAAAATATGGAATTTATAAGATTAGATACTAAGAAAGCTTGTGTTTATGCTGGAAAAAACAGCAGTATTTATGGAAGAGATAGTATTACAATTGAAGAGCTTTTGAATTTGAAATTTGTTCAGTCTACAAAGGATTTTTTTTCAGTTGAACAATATTTAGAAAAACTTTATTTAGTTAATAAGATGGAGAATAATAGATTTTGTAGAGTTGTTACAACAAATAGTGATCATGCAATGATAGATCTTCTTATTAATACAGATTTATGTAGTGTTGGAGTTAAATTTACTAGTGATAGATATAGTGAGTATGATATAAAACCTATAGATATAAATGGATATGAATACGAAATATATGTTGGATATATAAAAAGAAAGGGTGAAAAATTATCTAGTGAAGCTCAGGGATTTATAAAATTATTATCTGAAATTATACAAAATGATTGATAATGAAAATCAATAATAACATTTTGGAATACCCCTGCTATGAAAAATTGGTATTAGACTAATTTAGACATAATTGTTATACTTATAACAATAAATGATAAAAGATATCAATTGAAAAGGGGATGCAATATTAATTATGTTTTCAAAAAAGAAAATGGTAAAAATTTTAACTGCTTTTCTTACAGCAAGTATGCTACTTACTGGATGTGGAACTGTAGGGGGGGACAATAGTGGTGATACAAAATCACAATTGGTTTATGCAAATTTTAGAGATCTCAGAGATTTAAATCCACATTTATATAGTGGTGAGATGTTTGCTCAAAATATGATTTTTGAGGCTTTAGTAAAAATTGAGGATGATGGAAGCTTTAGTCCGTGGCTAGCTGAGAGCTGGAGTATCTCAGAAGATGGAACAACGTATGTTTTTAAATTAAGAGAAGATGTTTCATTTACAGATGGGGAAAAATTCAATGCTGAAAGTGCCAAGGCAAACTTTGATGCCATAATGGATAATGCTGAAAGGCATACATGGCTTGAATCAGTACGCCTTATGCAGGAAGTTGATGCAGCAGGTGGAAAGAGCGTTGAAGTGACTGGTGAGTATGAGCTTACCTTAAGATTATCAGAAGCGTACTATCCATTTCTTGTTGAACTTGGAGTTATAAGACCATTTAGATTTATTTCACCTAAATGTTTTATAGATGGTACAACTAAAAATGGAGTTAGTTCAATAATTGGTACTGGTTCTTATTATTTAGAAGAAAATCATGTATATGAGTATTCTGTATTTAAGGCTAATGAAAATTATTGGGGAGATAAACCTGAAATTGAAGAAATTGTTGTAAAAGTAATACCAGATAACCAGACTCGTGTAATGGCACTTGAAAATGGGGAACTAGATCTTATATTTGGTACAGATATGATTGATTCTGAAACATTCCTTAAATTTAAGGATAAAGAAGGATTTGGAACATTATTATCTGATCCAGTATCTACAAGGATGATGATAATAAATACTACCGATGAAATATTAAGTGATGTAAAAGTTCGTAAGGCAATTCAGCATGCAACAGACAGAGAAACTATTTCAAAGAATATATTCTCAGAAATAGAAAGTCCGGCTGATACAGTTTTAGCTACAACTGTTCCATATGCTGATATTGGTTTAGAACCTTATGAATACAATGTGGAAAAAGCTAAGGAATTGTTAACTGAAGCTGGATGGAATGAAGTTGAAGGAAAGACTTATAGAGAAAAAGATGGTAAAGAATTAGCATTTACATTAAACTATTGTAGCGATAATGTTACAGAAAAGACAATTTCTGAATTCTATCAAAGTGAATTAGCTAAGATAGGAATAAATCTTACTATTGTTGGCGAAGAAGAACAGGCAGCACGTGATAGAATGAAATCCGGTGATTTTGATATAATATTTAATATTTCATGGGGTGCACCTTATGATCCTCAATCATTCCTTGCAGGAATGAGAATGCCAGTGTATGGAGATTATGCAGCTCAACAAGGATTAGAAGAAAAAGCAAAAATTGATGAGAATATATTAGAAGCATTAAAGAGTACAGATGAAACTTTACGTCAAGGATATTATTCATATGTATTGTCTACATTGCATGATGAAGCAGTTTATATTCCAGTAACATATGAAAGAAACCGTGCTATATACAGTAATAAAATTGATAATGTAACATTTGATATTTCAAGATTTGAGGTACCAATGGACAAAATGAAACTTACAGAAAAGTAAATCTGCAAAAGTTTAATTAAACAATAAACCAGCCTGTTTCTTAAAGCAGTGCTGGTTTATTGTTCAATATAGTGAATTTAAAATTGAAAGGATTTAATATTATGAGAAAGTATATAACAAGGCGTATTTTATTAGCAGTGCCAATGCTTTTTGCTATATCCTTTATTGCTTTTGTACTTATAAATTTTATGCCGTCAGATCCTGCTGAAGTTGCACTTAGAGTTAATGAAATAATACCTACAGATGAAGCAGTAGCATCAATGAGAGCTCAGCTTGGACTTGATGATCCATTTTTAGTACGTTATTTTAGATGGCTTGCAGATTGTTTGCGATTTGATTTTGGTGTTTCTTATACTAATACAAATAGAACAGTAATAAGTGAAATAGTCAGGTGTATTCCACAGACCTTAAATCTTGCAGCAATGTCCCTTGTAATTGTCTTAGCTGTAAGCATACCAATAGGTGTGCTTAGTGCAGTTTATAAAAATAGTTTATTTGATAGAATAATACGTTTTTTTGTGTTTATAGGAACTGCTATGCCTAATTATTGGCTTGGACTAGTGCTTATATGGCTTTTTGGAGTAAAGTTAAAATTTTTACCTACAAATGGTGCAACAAGTTTTAAGCATTACATATTGCCTGCTATCACCTTAAGTATGACGTATATTTCTACTTATGTACGTTTAATAAGAAATAGTATGCTTGATAACATGACTGAAAATTATGCATTCTACGCAGAAGTAAGGGGAATTAAAAAATCTGTTATAGTTTATAAACATGTACTTAAAAATTCACTCCAGTCATCAATGAATGCACTTGGAATGAGTATTGTTCAGCTTATATCAGGAACAGTTGTTGTTGAAAATATATTTGCTATTCCAGGAATAGGCAGACTATGTATTTCAGCTATATTTAACAGGGACTATCCAGTAATACAAGCTTACATACTTATGATGGGAGTAATGTTTGTATTTTGTAATCTTGCAATAGATATAGTTCAATGTTTTATTGATCCAAGAATGAAAAGGGGGATTCAGTAAAATGATAAGAAAATTGTTAAAAGATAAAGTAGCAGTCATGTGTATATTAATAATTTCAATAATATGTATTGCCGGAATTTTCGCACCAGTACTTGCACCCAATGATCCATATCTTCAAGATGTAACAAATAAATATGCATTTGTTTCAGCTCAATTTCCATTAGGTACAGATTCACTTGGAAGATGTGTTTTATCAAGACTTATTTATGGAATAAGACCGACAATATTTTTATCCATGTTTACAATGGCATGCACCATATGCATTGGAACGTTAGTAGGTCTTATATCGGGATATTCACATGGGTTTATTGATGAATTTTTAATGCGAATATGTGATATAATGCTTTCTTTTCCAAGTCAGGTTATGATTCTTGCAATTGTTGGTGTGCTTGGCGTAGGAATTGAAAATGTTATTGTTGCTAATATTATCGTAAAGTGGGCATGGTATGCACGTATGATAAGAGGAATTGTAATTCAGTATCGTCATAAGAATTATATGCTTTATTCAAGAGTTATCGGAAGTAAAACAAGTTATGTAATGATGCATCACCTACTTCCTAATATACTTTCAGAAATTGTTATTCTAGCTACATTAGATATGGGATGGGTAATTTTAAATATATCAACACTTTCATTCCTTGGACTTGGAGTACAGGCACCAGCACCCGAATGGGGAGCAATGCTAAGTGAAGCTAAAAATGTTATTTCAACTAAGCCATATGCTATGCTTGCACCAGGTTTTGCAATACTTCTAGTAGTTGCAGCGTTTAATCTTCTTGGTGACAGCTTTAGAGATTTATTAGATCCTAAGGAGGAAAAGTAATGATACTTGAGGTGAAAAATTTAAGTGTATATTTTAGAGAAGGAAAGAATCTTAAAAACATAATAAATAATATTTCTTTTGGTGTTAAGGAAAATAAATGTCTTGGTATTTTAGGAGAGTCAGGAAGCGGAAAAAGTATCACATGCAAAGCTGTTATGGGACTTCTTAATAATAATTTTGCAGTTTCAGGACAGGCATTATTTAAAGGCAGAGATATATTAGCTTTAAATAAAAAAGAGAAAGAAGAGCTTAGAGGCAAATCAATATGTATGATAATACAAAATCCTATGACTGCATTTAATCCACTTTTTACAATAGGAAATACGGTAATAGAGACTTTTAAAGCACACTTAACAATTACAAAAGATGAAGCTGAAAAACTTGCAGAAGATTCTTTTATTAAAATGAATTTAAATAATCCCAAGGAAATAATGAAAAAATATCCTCATGAATTAAGTGGAGGAATGCTACAGCGTATTATGATTGCAATTACAATTTCATTGAAACCCGATCTTATTATTGCAGATGAACCTACAACTGCAATTGACTGTCTTAATGTCGTAGAGGTAATAAAAGAATTTAAGCAGATGAAAGATATATTAAATACGTCTATGATTTTTATAAGTCATGATTTAAGTGTATTAAGTGCAATTTCAGATGAAATTATGGTTATGAATAGTGGAGAAATTTTAGAATATGGAAGTAAAGAAAGTATAATAAATCACTCTAAAGATGACCATACTAAATATCTTATAGATACAAGAATGAAATTACTAAAAAAATTTAAAGATGCGGTAAAGTAAAGGAATGATTAAATGTTATTAGAAATTAATGATATACATGTTAGTTTTGCAAATAAAAGTGGTCTATTCAAAAATGATAAAAAGCATATATTAAAAGGTGTATCTTTTGACATAATAAAAGGTGAATGTCTTGGAATTGTTGGAGAATCAGGAAGTGGAAAGAGTACACTTGGGCGTGCAATTTTAGGACTTGAAAAAACTGAAAGAGGAACAATAACTTTTAATGGAAGTCATAAAAGAAAAGATTGGCAGAGAGGGCTTGATGTGGTTTTTCAAGATTACACTACATCTGTAAATCCACGTTTTACTGTATTTGATACCATAAGTGAAGGTCTTAGAGAATTGAATCTGCCAAAAGAAGAATTAAGAAAAAAAATCGCTGAACTTTTAAATCAAGTTGGGCTTGATGAAGAACATATAGACAGATATCCACATGAACTAAGCGGAGGACAGCTTCAAAGAGTATGTATAGCAAGATCCATTGGAAGAAATCCAAAGTTTATATTATTAGATGAAGCTATTAGTTCACTTGATGTATCTGTTCAGGTACAGATCTTAGATCTTCTTATAGAACTTAAAGAAAAATATAAATTATCATATTTATTTATAACCCATGATTTAACAGCGATTACTTATATATGTGATAGCGTAATATTTTTTAAGGATGGAAAAATAGTAGAGAAAGTAGATGACATGAGAGAATTGAAAAATATTCAAAATGAATATTCAAAATCATTATTAGAAGCTGCTTTACATACTGATATAATTTCATAAATTAAATAAAATGTGCTTTAGTATATAAAGCACATTTTATTTTTATCATTTTATTATTTCATTTTAAATGATTTACAGTCTGTACATTCACACATAGTAGGATTACTTTCATGAGTTCCCACTTGAATTTCATTTAATGTACAATAATCCTTTGATTGTGCATGATGTGAACAGTTGTTTACAGAACATTTGATACATGAATTAATATCCATAAAAAATCACTCCTTTTTGTTGTTACAATGATAGTATTGCACGTAATGATAAAATTATTCAAAAAAGTTAAATAATGACAATGATTATCAAAGTCATATAATATTATTATGTGACGAAATTATTATATTTATGTTAGAAAGGGATAATATATAGAATGAAAAATAACACAAAAACAATTGATATGACAAAAGGCAGCATAAGTAGAAATTTGCTTTTATTTTCAATCCCACTTCTTATATCTAGTATTATTCAACAGATGTATAATACTGTAGATTTACTCTTTGTGGGAAATACTCTTGGGACAAATTCAGCAGCTGCTGTTGGAGCAGGTTCTATGCTTATTACATGCCTTATAGGGCTTTTTTCAGGTCTTGCAGTTGGAACCAATGTAGTTCTTGCAAAAATATTTGGATATGGAGATAAAGAAAAGTTTTCGAGAGGATTACATACAGCAATATTAATAGCATTAATTGGAGGGATTTTTTTAACATTAATAGGACTTATAGGAGCACCTTATTTTTTGAATTTTATAAATACACCAAATAATATAATGAATGAAGCTGTGTCGTATATAAGAATTTATTTTATTAGCATAACCTCAATGCTTATATATAATATGTGTTCTGGAATTATCAGAGCAGGAGGAAATTCAAAATTACCTATGATAGCACAATTTATAGGTGGAATAGTAAATATAGCTTCAAACATAATATTTATTAACATATTAAATTATGGTATAAAAGGAGCTGCTTTTGCTACTTTATTTTCACAAACTACGTCAGCTTTATATGTATTATTTTACTTAGCAAAAGAAGATGATGCTTTTAGTTTTAAATTATATAGACTTAAAATTGATACGGATATATTTAAAGAAATAACTAAAATAGGTATTCCAGCAGGAATTCAATCCTTTGTTATATCTATTTCAAATGTAATTGTGCAATCTTACATTAATTCTTTAGATGTTAACTCAATAGCAGCTTTTACAATCTATATGAAAATTGAGCTTATTTTGTATTATCCTATAGTAGCAATAGGTCAGGCAATTATGACTTTTACAGGACAAAATATTGGAGCAGGAAATATAAAAAGAATGAAAAAGGGAGCAAATATAAGCATAATTTGGGGTATTTGTCTAGTAATATTAGTAAGTGTATTTATGATTGTAACTGGAGAGTTCTGGTTTAGATTATTTAATAAAGATTTAAATGTAATAGAAGTTGGATTAAACATTATTTGTATTACATTTCCGTTTTATTTCGTTTATGTAATAATGGAAGTGCTAAGTTCTGTAATAAGAGGTTCTGGAAAATCAATTCCACCAATGATAATAATTTTAAGTAATGTATGTATACTAAGAGTTTTGATTCTTTATTTCAGCGGATCATATATTAGTAATGTAGAAAGAATAGCAGTTATATATCCGATTACATGGATTACAGCTTCCATATCTATTACAATTTATTATATAATTTATTTAAAATATATATTAAACAGAATGTAGATTTAAAATATTTAAAATAATGTTTGCAATATGTTTAATAAAGTGTTATTATGAATAAGAAGTAAAAAGAAAAAAAGAAAAAGATTTTTATAGATTTATACATTTCTCCTTAATAGAGAATTATATTAGTCAATATTGGTCTTTAATGAAGGAGAGTTTTCAATGGAAGATAAGACAATTGTATGTAAAGATTGTGGAAAAGATTTCGTTTTCACAGTAGGTGAACAAGAATTCTACAAGGAAAAAGGTTTTGATAATGAACCAGTAAGATGTCCTGATTGTAGAAGAGCTAGAAAGCAACAAAACAATAGAAGATAATTTTATTTGTTTAAAGAGTCATTACAGATTTGTAATGACTCTTTGTTTTTGTAAAAATAGTACAAGTATAAAACATGATGTGAAAAGTAACAGAAAAAGTGATAATTCATAGAATAATTAACCCTTCTCCTAAACTCTTCAGAAATATTGATAGTAAATTTTGGACATGTTACTATGAGTTTACAAAAACATTGAAGAGAGGATGAAGAAATTATGATGCAGAAAATTCAAAAATTTGGAGGAGCAATGTTCACACCAGTTTTACTATTTGCTTTTGCTGGTATTACAATAGGTGTAGGAACATTATTTACAACAGAAGCTATTATGGGAAGTTTAGCATCTCCAGAAAATATGTGGTTTAAATGTTGGAATGTGGTATTACAAGGTGGATGGACAGTCTTTAATCAGTTACCATTATTATTTGTAGTTGGTTTACCTATAGGTATGGCTAAGAAACAAAATGCAAGGTGCTGTATGGAAGCGCTTGTGTTGTATCTTACATTTCATTATTTTTTAAACACTATTCTTTCACAATGGGGAGGTACTTTCGGAGTTGATTTTTCAGCAGAAATAGGTGGCACAAGTGGACTTACAATGATAGCTAACATAAAAACTTTAGATATGGGAATGATTGGAGCACTAGTTATATCAGGAATTGTAATATATCTTCATAATAGATTTTTTGATACAGAATTACCAGATTGGCTTGGAACTTTTAGTGGATCAACATTTGTATTCATGGTTGGCTTCTTTGTAATGATTCCAGTAGCATTTCTTGCAGCGTTAATATGGCCTAAAATTCAAGTGGCAATGTTGGTATTTCAAGGATTCGTTAAGAGTTCGGGAGCAGTTGGTGTAGGAGTATTTGTATTCTTAGAACGTATATTAATTCCTTTTGGATTACATCATATATTATATTCGCCATTTTTCTATGATAATGTAGTTGTACCAGGAGGTATTTACTCTTATTGGGCAACAAAACTTCCAGAAATAGCAGCCTCTACAGATTCTTTGAAAACGTTATTACCAGAAGCTGCATTCACATCTACAGGATATTCAAAAATATTTGGATGCCCAGGTATAGCTTTAGCTTTTTATGCAACAGCAAAACCAGAAAAGAAAAAGCAAGTGTTAGGATTGCTCATACCTATTACATTAACAGCAATTTTCTGTGGAGTTACTGAACCGATAGAATTTACATTTTTATTTGTTTCACCAATATTATTTGTAGTACATGCAGTTCTAGCAGCAATTATTTCAACTACAATGTATCTTGCTGGAATAGTTGGAGTTTTTGCAGGTGGTGTTATAGAGATGGCATCTTTAAATTGGATTCCTCTTATGGGAAATCATTGGCAACAATATCTTCTTCAATTTGCAATTGGTTTGTGTTTTACAGGTGTATGGTTTATAGTTTTTAGAACACTAATATTAAAATTTGATTTTAAAACTCCAGGAAGAGAAGATGATACAGAAGAAATAAAATTCCGTTCAAAAGCAGAATACAGAGAAAGAAATAATAGTGGAAATATAGATAAGAAAACTGAATTTGTAATGGATATATTAGAGGGATTAGGTGGAAAGGATAATATTGTAGATGTAACAAACTGTGCAACACGTTTGAGAGTAAATGTTAAGAATGAAACATTATGCAAAAATGATGCATATTTTAAATCTATAGGAGCTCATGGATGTTCAGCAAATGGAAAATCATATCAAGTAATTATAGGATTAAAAGTAGCATCTGTTAGAGACGATTTTGAAAAGCTTCTTGATAGTATAACAGTATAATTAATATGGTGAATTTAAGGAAGTGAATATATATGGTTAGTACAATTAAAACAAAGTCATTAGATAAATATTATAATATTTCAAAAGTATTGCTTACTTTGAGCCCTTTTGTATGTCTACTATATCTTTCTACAGGAGCAGCCAAAATGGGTGCTTCCATACAGCAGGTTATTGAAGCTGATCCGAAGTTTTTGATAATGTTTTTAGCGTCAATGGTAAATCCATTTATTGCATATCTATTGATTTATATGCATAAGAGAATAAATGATGGAGATATATCATATGCAGTAGTTAATTTAGTAGTACTTATAGTTGCAGAGTTTATATTTCAAAATGCCTTATACATGTTTTTGTTAGGATTTATTTTATACAAGACTATAAAAACTTATAATATTTCAATTAAATCAAGTTTTAAAGATAAAATAAAAGACAAATTTTTAATGGTAATATCAGGTGGCATAGTTGTTATAATATTTGCTTCAATATGCTTATTTGCAACTATCAGAGTTGAAATGTTTTAGTTGACTTTTAACATATTAATGAATATACAAATTAAAATAATATAAATAATTAGAAATAGTCCCATAGAAATTCAAATTTTTATGGGACTATTTTGTGGTAGAATAGTAAAAGTGAGAAAATAACTAAAGTAAAGTTGATTTTATATACACAAATGAAAATCACAGTAAAGGAAATGATAAAAAAATGAAAATAGCAGTTACAACTACAAGACAATGTGACGTGAGTTTAATGAATAAAGCTCAAAGTGTGTCAGAAGAGTTAGATATACCATATATAAAAAGAGAAAATATAGGAATTAATCAAATATTAGAAAACACAAATATAGAATATTTATTGGTAGTCGAAAAAGATAAAATAACACTCAAAGGAAAAGACAGTATATTATTTTGGCATCCTAACATGTCAGAACTTAAGATTAAATCAATAAATAAAGGCAATAAGGAAGCCTTGATTGAATCAACTCAATTAAAAGATGGTGATAGTGTTTTAGATTGTACTTTAGGACTTGCAGGAGATTCACTTGTTTTTTCATTTGTTGTAGGTGAAAATGGAAAAGTAGTAGGGACCGAAGTTAATAAGTTTATAGCATATCTTTGCAAAAACGGATTGAGCTCTTATAAAAATCATAAGGGTGAAACTCCCCAATATATGAAAAATATAAAGGTTATTAATGTGTCATATGAAGAATATTTAACAACACAAAGTAATGATAGTTTCGATGTTGTGTACTTTGATCCTATGTTTAAAAAACCTAATAAAAAATCATCATCAATTAATGCATTAAGAAATTTTGCAAACCATAATAGTATAACTAAAAAAACTTTACTTGAAGCACTAAGGGTATGTAAAAAAAGAGTTGTTATAAAGGAAAGACAAGGTGAAAATGATTTTGAAACTTTGGGGATAAAAACATATTATGGAAGCGAAAAAAGTGGTTCAATTATTTATGGTATTATTGAAAAAAAGGATATGAATCAATTTGAAGATTAAACAAACTGTCATTCTAGGAGGAATATGAAATATGAACTTAAAGATAAAAATTATTTATAAAAATAATTATGAAGAAATAATATCTTTAAAAGTGGCTGAGGTAAAGAAAAATGAAAAGTAGAAGCATATTTGAAGAGAAATCAATAAATCAGTTAATAGTACTATTTTCATTTCCAACAATATGTTCTTTAGTTCTTGAATCATTATCATCAATGATAGATACAGTTTTTGCAGGGCATTTAGGTAATATAAGTACTATAGCTTTGTCAGCTATGGGAATCATAAATCCCATATTACTTTTATTGATAGCAGCTCAATTAATATTTGGTGTATCAACAAGTTTATTAATATCAAAAAGACTAGGAGAAAATAGTCAGGAAAAAATAAATAATACTTTTAAAGTTGGATTCTATTCTTGTTGCATATCAAGTGTATCAATTTCATTATTAATATTTCTCTTTGAGAACCAAATTTTGAGTGTACTTGGAGCAAGCGGAGAAGTTATCATATTAGCTAAGGAATATCTAAATATAGCTTTAATTTTTAATGTTTTTAGTTCAACAGGTTATATGTTAGTCAATAATATAAGAGCCTTTGGATATCCGAAAATAGAAATAATGGTTGGAGTTATATCTACAATTATAAATATAGTATTTAATGTTATTTTTACATTTATATTAAATATGGGGATTAAAGGAATTGCTCTATCAACATTAATAAGTGAAGTTTTCTATTTTGGATTTTCAATTATTTTTTTAATAAGGAAAGGACTATGGATAAAGAAAAGCAACTTTGATTTCAAAGAGTCAAAGGAAATATTGATATCATTAGTTAAGATTGGATTTGTACAGTTTCTAATGCAGTCTTTAAATAGTGTTAGTGGCTTTATTATAAATAAAGTATTGATAAAATATGGAAGTGTTTCATATGTAGGAGCATGGTCAATATGTAGTAATATCAACATGGTAATATTGCTTCCTTTAATAGGATTAACTCAAGGGGTTCAGTCCGTTATATCTTATTTTCATGGTAGCAAGGATAAAAATAGAGAAGACATGGTAAAAAGTAAGATTGTAAAGTATAGTCTTATATATTCAATATGTGTAACAGTTTTAGTTTATATATTTTCACATGAGATTTTAAATATATTTACTGAGGACAGTAATTTAATAATGCTATCTATTCCAATAATAAAAATTGTAGTAATAACTTTTCCTCTAGTTGGTCTTATCTATACATTGATTACATTCATGCAAGTATTAGGTCAGGAAAGTAGTGCAAGCAAATTGGAATTGATGCGACAGGTTGTATTGACCATACCATTAGTTATTATAATTCCAATACTATTTTCCAATTACAATATACTGAATGTTGAACCACAGTTAGCTGTATTTTTTTCAATGCCAATATCAACAATTTTAATAATAATAATATACTTCAAAAAAATAAAAGCTATTTTGAAGTGTATTTTATAAAGTTATAATTAGTTATTAATATATATAAATCTGTTTAATAATATTATTGGTAATGTTGCCGCATAGAATTAATTCTATGTGGCTTTTTAGATGAAATAAAAGTGAAAAAATTAATCAACTTGTAAATGAGATTGAAAAGGATTATCTATTTTATGAAAAACTAAATGACCCAGTTACTTTTTATACTAAGAGAATTTATATACGTGCTATAAAAATATAAAAACTCTTTTTTATATTTATAGTAAATATAATTCATGATATTGATAAATAATATATGTGGGGATAAGAATGTTTTAAAAACAAAGGAAGGAGATAATATATGAAAAACAAATTATCAAAAGAAGCCTATGGTGGTATTGATGGTAAAAATTATGTTCCATATGTAACTGATAAAAGCAAAAAAGGAATGAATTTTTTAGTATTAATAATAGGCATAATATTAGCAGCTGTTTTTGCGGCATCTACAGCTTATTCAGGAATGAAATCAGGATTAACTGTTGCAGCAGGAATACCTGGAGCAATAATAGGATCTATGTTTATTGGAGTATTTGCAAAAAGTACAGGGATACTTGGAAAAAATATAACACAAGGTATGTCTAGTGGTGGTGAATCAATAGCAAGTGGAATGATTTTTGTGTTACCTGCAATTATATTAATTGGAAGTGATATTACATTTTTAGAAGGTATAAGTGTTGGTATTGGAGGAACATTATTTGGAATAGGAGTATTATCACTTGTATATAATTACTTAATTATTGAAGAACACGGAAAACTCATGTATCCAGAGTCAATGGCAATATCTGAAACATTAGTTGCTTCAGAGGGAGGCGGAGACGCCATAAAATATATGGGTATTGGCTTTGTAATAAGCGGTATTATAAATGTTTTAACTGGATCATTCTTAAATATAATTAATAATGTAGTTACATATATAGGAAGTAGATTTTATAAGTGGAAATTTTCTATTGAAGTAAATCCTCTTTTATTAGGAATAGGATTTATAGTCGGTTTAGATGTATCATTAACCATGTTTGCGGGTTCAATATTAGCAAACTTCGGTGTTGCACCATTAATAGGGTATTTTACTGATATGGCAGATCGTAATATACATACATGGAATGATGCTACAGTGCTTCTTCACTCAATGGAGGTAAATTCAATAGCAGGAAGTTACGTTAAATATATTGGCGCAGGAATGATGCTTTGTGGTGGTATAATAGGTGCTATTAAACTTATACCAACAATAATACTTTCAATAAAGGAAACATTGAAAGCTAGATCAGGAAATAATGAGAATGGTGAAAAGAGTTTTGGAGATACAGCAATTTTACTAGGAGGTGTTGTAATAGCTTTTGTAGCAGGATTTTTAATTTCACAAAGTATTATGATGGCTGTTATATCAGCAATAGTTTCATTGATATTATCATTGTTATTTGTAATAGTAGCAGGACGTTTGACAGGTACAATAGGAACTTCTAATCTTCCTGTATCAGGTATGACAATAGCTTCATTAGTTATACTTACATTAGTATTTGTTATAATGGGGTGGACTGGTATAGCTGATAATAAATCATTACTTCTATTTGCTACATTTATGGTTGTTTCAATATCAGTTGCAGGAGGATATAGTCAATCGCAAAAGGTAACTTACATAATAGGGGGAAGTAAAAAAGAAATGCAAAATTGTTTTGCTATAGCAAGTATAGTAGGGGTAATAGTTGTTACAGGAACAATAATGGTACTTAAAGATCAGTTAGCAGTTACTGGTGCAGATGCACAATTTGCATTACCACAGGCAAATTTAATGTCTACACTAACATCAGGTATAATGTCTGGAAACTTACCATGGCCAATGATTATAGCAGGAGTTGTTATAGCACTATTTTTATTTTTATTAAATCTCCCTATAATGACTATAGCTATAGGATTTTATTTACCAATATCAACAACAAGCATAATTTTAGTGGGAGCTCTAATACGTGTGTTTATAGAAAAAACAAGTAAAAATAATAAGGATAAAGAGGTAAAGGTTGCAAATGGAATAAGCTTATCTTCTGGTCTTGTTGCAGGTGGTTCTATAATAGGTCTTTTAGGAATAATACTCCAAGTTACGGGAATAATAGCTCCTAGAACTCCAGTAGGATTTGCATCTAGCAATGGTATGGCTATAATACTATTGATACTATTGATTATAGCATTTACAATACCAGTCATTACATCAAGGGTGAAGAATAATGAAAAGTAATAATGAAATGATTTTAAATATTAAATTTAAAATTTGTGATAATATAAATTACATAGTTAGCAAAGATAGAGTAGTTACAGTGTATGAAAAACAGGATCATAAAATACAGAGGATATTTAGAAAATTAAGATTTAACATTCCTATGTATAAGGAGATTACATTGGATGAATATAGTAGTGAAGTATTCCTTCAGATCGATGGGTGTAAAACTGTTAAGGAAATTGGTCAATTTTTAGAAAAAAAATATGGTGAAAATGTATATCCACTTTATGAAAGATTATTAGTATTTTTAAACTATATAAATGTAGAATGTAGATATATTGAAAAGTTGAAATATTAATAAATATATAGTAATAAACCTGTATCAGAGATTAGTTCTTATGATTCCTGATGCAGGTTTAATTTCTATTAAGTAAATATATATATATGCAGGTATAAGGTAACGATAGTGTTAAATAGAAAGACTGAATAAAAAATTGAAATATACACTAAATGATAGATGTTTTACAGGTCAACATAAATAAAAATAACAAAGAATCTTGCTTTAAATTGATTTATGGTATACTGTAATAAATAGTGAAATTAAAATAAGCATAGAGACAAACTAAACTGATTTACTTAATACAGATATTTTTTATTTAAAGTGTTAGGGATAAAATTAATAATGATTATTATAAGAATAGATAAGGAAGATAAAGACATGACAATGGAATTAGAAAAGTATTATAATAAATTTTGTGAAGATAAAAGGCTAACGAGAAGACATGGCCAAGTTGAATATATAACTTCAATGAAGTATATTCATGAGTATTTAAAAGATAATAAAGATGCAAAAATATTAGATGTTGGTGCTGGTACGGGGAGATACTCTGTGGAATTAGCAAATGAAGGGTATGATGTCACAGCAATTGAACTTGTAAAGCACAATCTTGGAGTTTTAAAGTCAAAGGGAAGTACAGTTAAAGCAATGCAAGGAACAGCATTAGATCTATCAAGATTTTCAGATAATACTTTTGATATGACTTTAGTTTTTGGTCCAATGTATCATTTGTATAAAGTTGAAGACAAAGTAAAAGCACTTAAAGAAGCAAAAAGAGTAACAAAAGTTGGAGGTATTATTCTTGTTGCATATTGCATGAATGAATATAGTGTAATAACATATGGATTTAAAGAAAACAATATAAAGGAGTCTGTAAAAAACGGAAAGTTAAGCAAAGATTTTCATGTTATTTCAGAACCAGAGGATTTATATGATTATGTAAGGATTGAAGATATTAATAAGATAAATGATGAAGCAGACATTTCAAGAATAAAGATAGTTTCAGCAGATGGACCAGCTAATTATATGAGACCTATTTTAAATTCTATGGATGAAGATACATTTAAACTTTTCATGGATTACCATTTCTCTACATGTGAGAGACCAGATTTATTAGGTGCAAGTGCACATACATTAGATATTTTAAGAAAATAATAAAGTGTCAAAACTGATTTTTATAAAACCTATAAATATGACAAATTAAAAAACTTATAGTATTTATAAGTGGTAGGAAAGTTTAACAAAAAATATAAGTCAAGCTGCAGTTTTAACTTTGTAAAAGTTTAGGCTGCAGCTTTGTTATATAAGAAATTAAAAATAAATTTTTAGGTTATGCGATTAACCTTTGAATTTATCAATGGGATATGATAATCTAATTACTGAGGGATACAAATTATGGAAGTGTGCCATAAAGGAATTAAAATATAAATGAAATGGAGATGTAATAGGTGTATGAAAATGAGAATAGAAGAGTAACAATAAAAGATATAGCAGATGAACTAGGTGTGAGTACAGCAACCGTTTCAAATGTAATAAATGGTAAGACTAAAAAAATATCGGATAAAACAATTGAAAGAGTACAAAAAGCATTAGACGAAAAACAATATATACCTAATATGGCGGGAATACTTCTTGCGCAAAATAGTTCTAAAATTATATGTGTTATCATTTCGAATCATGAAAAATATGAAGGTAATATTTTGCAAGATCCTTTTATTTCAGCACTTATGGATAGTTTTGCAGTTGAAATAGAGAAAAATAATTATTTCATGATGGTTAAGATTACAGATAATATTAATGAGATTATAAAATATTCATCTATGTGGAATATGGCAGGATTATTTTTAATAGGATTTTGTGAACAAGATTATAACAGTCTAAGAAAACGAATTCATATACCATTTGTTGTAATGGATGGATTTTTTGAACCAAAAGAAAAGTGTGGGAATATAAGCATTGATGATTTTCAAGGTGGATATTTAATGGGCGAATACCTTATAAAGCAAGGACATAGAAAGATAATGTATTTATCTGATAACGATATGTGCATGGATCACAACAGATATTTAGGACTAGCCAAAGCTTTTAAAGACAATAAACTTGATAGAAAAAACTTAAAACTTGAGATTATACCAACTTATAGAGAGGAAAGACAACTTTATTACGATAAATTGGAAAATGAAATACACAATTATACTGCCATTTTTTGTGCATCGGATGCATATGCAATTGAAGTTATAAATTATCTTAAGGATTACGGTTATAATATTCCAGAAGATATTTCAATAGCAGGCTTTGATGATATCCCAGCAGGAAAAATAATAAGACCTGCTCTTACAACCATTAGGCAGGATATAAAAATGAGAGCATCAAAAGCAATCCTTCTTCTTAAGGAGCTTATAGATGGAAATGTTAAAGAAAATAATTTGATATTACCTGTTGAATTAATAGAAAGAGACAGTGTTGCATATTTATCAGAAAGTAGGTAGTAGAGTATGTTTAATAAAGATAAGTTTTATAAAGATATATTAAGCATAGCAGTTCCAATTACTGTTCAAAGTTTTTTTCAATCATCTGTAAGTGTAATAGATCAGATTATGGTTGGGCAGCTTGGAAGCGTAAGTATTGCAGGAGCTGGACTTGGAGGTAAGTTTTCATCGTTATTTTCAGTTACTATTTCAGCAATTGCAACTGGAGCTGGAATACTTATTTCTCAATATTATGGAAGTAAAAATAAAAAAGGAATAAATGATAGTTTTATATGTAATATGTATTTTTCCTTAATTATAAGTGTATTTTTTACAGTGATTTCTTTTGTATTTCCTATAAAATTAATGTCAATATATTCTACTGATTTAGATACAATTAATGCTTCAGCATCTTATTTAAAAATAGTATCAATAGGATTTATACCAATGACATTAACACTTATAATATCAACATTTTTAAGATGTACAGGATATGCCAAATATCCTATGTGTGCAAGCATTATTTCAGTTTTTATCAATACGGGTTTAAATTACTTGTTGATTTTTGGAAAATCAATATTTCCAGCTATGGGATTAGAAGGTGCTGCTTGGGCTACAAACATAGCAAGAATATTTGAATTTATTTTAATATTTATATTTTTATTAGTAATAAAAAGAAAGAAAAAATTATATATTTCTTTTAATCTTAAGTTGGATTTTAATTTTATAAGAAAAGTTATTTTAATTTTGTATCCAATGTTAATATGTGAGTTTTTATGGAGTTTAGGCGAGAATGGATATGCCATGATTTATGGAAGGATTGGAACAGAGGCATGTGCAGCTATGACTTTAACAGGGCCAATACAATCTTTACTTATAGGAATTTTTTCTGGAATTGCATCTGCATCTGGAATTATTTCAGGAAAAGCACTTGGAGATAGACAATTTGAAGACGCATACATTATGTCAAAAAAAATATTTAAAATTGGAGTTGTAGGATCAATTATTATAGGAATTTTTCTTTCAGCAATTGCTTCTTTGTACGTTAAAATGTTCCAAGTAAATTATGATATAAAACATAATACAATATATATACTTTATGGATTTTCCTTAATACTTTTTGCAAAGGTATCTAACATGATCTTAGGAGGTGGAATTTTAAGAAGTGGTGGAAATACCAAACTAGTAATGTTTATAGATATTATAGGTACATGGATGTTTGGTATTCCAATAGGATTTATTGCAGCATTTATATTTAAAATGCCTATATATAAAGTATATTTCTTGTTATCTCTAGAAGAAATAATTAGGCTTTTTATATCTTTAATTGTATTTAAGAAAAGATTGTGGATAAGAAATATAACATAAAATTATTTATATATTATTTAGAGTTTTAATATAGAGAATTAAAAAAGGAGAGAGTATTTATGAAGAATAATGAGAAAGAAAGAAAAATTATTTTAAAAGAAGATTTAATAGAAGGTTTTAAAAAATTAGGAGTTAAAGAAGGACAATCTATAATGGTTCATACATCATTAAAAAGTATGGGATTTGTTTGTGGAGGAGCACAGATTGTCATAGAAGCATTACTTGAATCTGTAAAAGATAAAGGAACTATAATGATGCCAACACAAAGTTGGAAAAACTTAGATCCGCAAACAGGTGTACATTGGGAAGAACCTAAAGAATGGTGGCAGCTAATAAGAGATAACTGGCCTGCATATAATAAGGACATCACTCCTACAAATACTATGGGACAAGTTGCTGAAATGTTTAGAAAATGGCCAGGGGCAAAAAGAAGTAGTCATCCTGCACGATCAGTAGCTGCATTAGGAAGGTATTCAGACTATTTAACAGAAAACCATGATCTAAGTAATATTTTTGGAAAAGATTCACCTATAGATAAACTTTATAAATTAGATGGATATGTATTGCTTATAGGTGTTGGGTATGATAAAAACACGTCAATTCATTTAGCTGATGCAATAGCTGAGTATCCAGGAAAACATAATGTTAATGAAAGCAGTGCAGTTATGATTAACGGGAAAAGAGAATGGATTACTTATGATACGCTTGCAGTAGATGGTGAAGATTTTGAAGATATAGGAAGAGATTTCGAAAAATCATACCAAGTTAATAAAATTAAGATTGGTAATGGAGAAATACGATTCATGAAACAGAGAGAAATAGTTGATTATGCAGTTAAATGGATTGAAAAATATAGAAAGTAAAATAATGTTTTTTAGATAAGTAATAAATTATTATGAAAAAAACTAATTTATAAATTAAATTCAATTACTAAGTTACTATGTAAAATTACAATTAATAAATATAACCTTAAGGCTTTAAGAGGCTCTTAAGGTTTTTTTGAATATTTTTAAGTTTAATGTATAGTTTTATCAATCTATGTATAAAATATATAAAAATAAACATGAAAACTTATTGAAAAACTGTAAAAAAAGTGATACATTGGTATAGTGGTATTACCACTGTACCAATGTATCATTTTTTTATATGACTTTAATGTATTGTGCACTATAAAAATTAAAGTAAATTCTCATAATTTATCAATTGATAAAAAAGTTTTAAAAGACTTTTTATATAAAATAAATGTACAATCTGTTTATCAGGTGTAATATGTGGGGGTGAAGTCAATGAAATATTTACAGCAATTAATGATTATTTTAGCAGCATATCTTTTAGGAGTAGTATTACAAGTTGCACTTAATTTACCTATCCCAGGAACAGTACTTGGATTAATTATACTTTTCTTAGGATTATACAGTGGAATTATAAAAGTAGAAATGATTGAAGATATGTGTGAGATATTAATATCCCATATGTCTTTTTTATTTATTCCAGCAGGTGTTGGACTTATTACAAGCTTTGGACTATTAAGTGGAAAAATTGTGGCTTTTTCGCTTGTGATAATAATTTCAACAATTATTGTTTGGGTAGTTACAGCATATGTTGTGAAATTTTTAAGAAAGGTGTGTTCAAAGTGAAAGAGATAATAAGTTCTCCTGTATTTGGAGTGTTAATATCCATAGCAGCTTATTTAATAGGATGTTTAGTTAAAGAAAAATTGAAATATTCATTTTTTAATCCATTACTAATTGCAATAATTATTTTAATTATTGTAATGTCAAATTTGCATATTGAATATAGTGATTATAGTAAGGGTGGAGAAATAATTTCATTCTTTTTAGCACCAGCTACTGTAGCCTTAGCGTTACCACTATATAAAAAGTTTTCTTTATTTAAGAAAAATGCGATTCCTATACTGGTAGGAATTATATGTGGTTCTGTATCTGGAATAGTAACTGTTATTTCACTTGCTAAATTGTTTCACTTATCAGATGATCTTACAATTTCGTTAATACCTAAATCTATTACTACGCCAATAGGAATGGCATTAGCAGAGCAGCTTGGTGGATTACCATCTATTACTGTTGTTGCAATTATAGTAACTGGAATCTTTGGTTCAATTATTGGTCCATTTTTAGATAAGATTTTTAAAATAAATGATAAGGTTGCAATGGGAATTGCAATGGGGAATGCATCCCATGCAGTTGGTACTGCAAGAGCAATGGAACTTGGAGAAACAGAAGGTGCAATGAGCAGTCTTACAATTGCAATAGCAGGAATTATTACTGTAATAATAGCACCGCCATTATGGAATTTTTTCAGTCACTTTATAAATTAAATTTTTAAGGAGGAATAGGTGTGGCTTATAATTCAAGAAAAAAAATAATGCCAATTGAAAAAATACTATACTCGATTGATAATTTGTTGATTGAAGGAAAAGAACAGAAATTAAAAGGAAAGCTTGCCAAAAAAATTAAGAATAGTATTTTTACAGAAGAGATACTATCTAAGCTTCATGAATGTGATTTTACAGGGTTAATAGATGAAGAAGACAATGTATTAAAATTATTTGAGAGTATATTCCCAATATTTATAAAAAAGGGCAATACTATTTTTAGACTATATAAACATAAAATTGAAGTTGATTTATCTGATGAAATGAGAGATAGGTATATTTATATGCTTTCTGATGGAAGACTAACATCTGGTTTATTTCAATGTTATGGTATAAGTCAGGATGAATATGTATATGGAATAAAAAAAATTATAGATGTTATACCTATAATAAAAGAAGAACTTATGACTACAATTTCTAATTTTAGGAATAATATAGAAAAGCAGAATGTGGAAATAAATAATATTAAAGAAAGAGAAGAATTAGCAGAAAAAAATTACAAAGAATTAAGCTCATATTTTTTAGAAAAGAATTCTAATAATCAGGAGAAGTTATAAATGCTTAATCCAGTTAAGAATATAAAGGTATACGAAGCAATAATAGAACAAATAAAAGATAGTGTTAAAAATGGGGAATTGAAAAGCGGTGATAAACTGCCTTCTGAAAGAGAACTTGCAGAAAAGCTTCAAGTAAGTAGAACCTCAGTAAGAGAAGCATTAAAAGCTTTGAGTATGCTTGGTTTAATAGATTCTAAACATGGTGATGGGAATTTTATAAAGAGCAATGTGGAAGACTGTTTGTTAGAACCATTATCAGTAGTATTTTTACTAATAGGAAATAGAAATGAGGAAATATTCCAATTGAGAAGGATAATTGAGCCTGAAGCAGCAGCAATTGCAGCAAATAATATAACAGAGTATGAGTTAAATGAGCTAAGATTAATTAATGAGAAAATAAAAGAATCATCTGATACAGAATCAGGAGCAGAATTAGATAGAAAGTTTCATTATAAGATTGTAAAAGCATCTGGAAATAATCTCCTTTCGACTATAATGTTTTCTGTATCTGTACTTGTAGAAAAATATATTGATAATTCTCATATTCATAATAGTAATAAAGATATAGTTTACAGTCAGCATGAAGATATTTATATAGCATTAAAAGAACATAATGCTGAAAAAGCTTTTAATTTAGTAAAAAAGCACCTTGAGCTCGGAAATATTTAAAATCTTAATTTATAGACTAATAATTGTAGCAATATGAAAAATCAATTTTATGTAATAATCTTATTATAATAATAAATATGGAAAGAAGGCATATAATGATGTTAGGAGATAAAGTATTTTATAAAACATTATTTAAAAATTTATTTTCAGAAACATTTGAACTTCAACTTTGGGATGGTAGCTCAGAAATTTATGGAGATGGAATTCCTAAATTTAAAATTATTTTTAATGAACCTATTCCTAAATCAGATATAATTAATGATCCATCAATAGCATTTGGTGAGGGATATATGACAAAGAAATTTGATATACATGGAAATATTGAAGAAGTTGTAGAAGCATTATATGGTAACAAAGAAAGTTTTTTAGGCTCTACAAGCAAATTTTCTCATTTAATAAAGGTAGTTAAAAATAACTTAAAAAATAGCAAAGAAAATATTGAATTTCATTATGATATTGGGAATGATTTTTATAAATTATGGTTAGATGATACTATGACATATTCTTGTGGATATTTTAAATCTCAGGAAGATTCTCTAACAGAAGCACAAAAGAACAAAGTTAATCATATTTTAAAAAAGCTAAATTTACAAGAGGGAGAAACCCTACTAGATATAGGTTGTGGCTGGGGCGAGCTTATAATCACAGCTGCAAAAATGTATAAAGTAAAAGCTACAGGTATAACTTTAAGTACTCAGCAGTTTGAAAAAGTTAAAGAAAGAATAGAAAGTGAAGGTCTTAATGCTTTAGTAGATGTTAAGCTTATAGATTATAGAGAATTAAAAGATATTAAATTTGATAAAATAGTAAGTGTTGGTATGCTTGAACATGTTGGGAAAGAACATTTATGCGAATATTTTTCAGCAGTAAATAAATTATTAAATAAAGAAGGTTTATCCTTACTACATTGTATAACAAATACTAGTGATGATGGTGTTAATAGCTGGATAAATAAGTATATTTTCCCTGGGGGATATGTACCATCAATACAAGAATTGATTTCAAATATGTCCGACTTAGATTTTAATATAATAGATGTTGAAAATCTTAGATTACATTATGCAAAGACTTTAGAGTGTTGGTATGATAATTTTCAACAGGCACTTCCAGAAATAGAGAAAAATAAAGATGAGACATTTATAAGAATGTGGGCATTATATTTAAATTCTTGTGCAGCTTCTTTTAAGTCTGGAAATATTAATCTGCATCAGTTTTTATTTTCTAAGGGAGTAAATAACAATATCCCATGGACTAGAGAATACATGTATAAATTATAATTAATTCTATTAAAGTTGAAGATGTATATCAACGATATCTTTAGATTTAAATTACGATTTGTGATCAGTATAAGAGATGTGCAAGTGCACAAATAAATATGTGCACTAACATGTTGAAAGAAAACAATGATAAAGTTTATAATATAAACAGTAAAGATTAGTGTTGAAAAGCAATGAAGCTTATTCTCAGAATAGGTTTCATTGCTTTTTGCTTTTTTATATCTATTATATAGAGAATATTTGTAGATATGAATAAATGTATATTATTAAAAACAGATCTTATTTACCTAAAGGGGGTATGAATAATGTATGAATGTAGTTTAGAAAGAATGAAGGACAAAATAAAAACTTTTTCAGCGTTCGGAGATGCTGGCTACGGTGGAATAACTAGATATTCTTTATCAAAAGAAGCCATTCAGGCAAGAAATGAATTTAAAAAAAGAATGGAGAACATTGGTGCAATAATTGAAATAGATGATTTAGCAAATATGTATGCAACACTTCCAGGTAGTGATAATCATTCAAAAAGAATTGTCATGGGATCACATGTTGATTCGGTTAAAAATGGAGGTAATTATGATGGTATTCTTGGAGTGATGTCTGCTATGGAGGTACTAGAAACAGTTGTAGAAGAAAAAATTCCTCATAAACATCCTCTTACAGCTATGATATGGACAAATGAAGAAGGTTCTCTATATCCTCCCGCAATGATGTGCTCTGGTATATTATGCTATGATTATCTTCCAGAAAGTATAAGAATTAACTTTAAAGAAAGTGATATGATGAATTCAAAAAGCATTCTGGATTCAACTAAGACATTTGGAGAGGCACTTAAAAATTCGGGATTTAAGGGTGAAAAGAGGTATAGGCTAAATCCTGAAAAGTACAAATATATGTTTGAAACTCACATTGAACAGGGACCAATTCTTGAAGATAATAGAAATCATATTGGAGTTGTCGATTGTGTTCTTGGAATGTTTAATTACAGGGTGAAATTTTATGGACAAGCAGCTCATGCAGGAACATTTCCAATGAATAAAAGGCAGGATGCTTTTTACGCAGCAGCACAGGCACTTTGTTATATTCATGATGAAATTGACAAACTTAAAGTATCAGAATTAGTATATACGACAGGAGAAGTTGTGTGTCACCCATGCGTACATACAGTAATTCCAGATTTCTTTGATTTTTCAATTGATGCAAGACATGAAGATCCAAATGTTCTTGAAAAAGTACTTTCAATAGTTCAAAGTTGTGCAGATAAACAATGGAGTGGATGCAGATGCGTTGTAGAAAAGGCTTGGAATAGAGATACTGTTTATTGGGATAAAGAATTAGTTGAATATGTAAAAAAATCAGCAGAAGAATTAGATATTAAACATCAGTATATACATTCTGGAGCAGGACATGATGCTCAGTTTGTATCGTATATGATTCCAACTACTATGATTTTTGTCCAATCTAAAGATGGATTATCACATTGTGAACCAGAATACTCTACACCAGAACATTGTACAGAAGGTGCAACTGTAATGCTTAATGCAATATTAAAAGCAGATTTTGAATAAAAGTTAAAAGAATAGATTGTTTGTATATTAAGAAAACTAAGAAATTTTTTTATCACATATATGATATGATTTTGCAATGACGCAGAACTATTTTAAGTTTTGAGTCATTTTTTTATTATGAAATTACTGATAAAGACTAAAATAATAATCAGTATAGTAGGAGGTATTATTATGGAAATGAAGAAAAGTAAAGAGAATTTAGGTGATATAGAAGAAAAAGAACATGAAACTTTTAATATAAAAGAGATTAAAACAGAAATAAAAATTGAGAATGTAAGTATGAGATATCCAAATAAAAATGGTGGAGAGCCAGTTACAGCACTTAAGGATATAAATTTAGATATAAAACAAGGAGAATTTATTTCACTATTAGGACCATCAGGATGTGGTAAAACTACATTATTAAGAATAATAGCTGATCTTCTACAGCCAACAGAAGGAAGGATAACAGTTCGAGGAGAAACTCCAAGAGATATAAGACTTAAAAAGAAATATGGAATAGTGTTCCAAAATCCGGTTTTATATGATTGGAGAACAGTAAGGCGCAATATATGTATGCCTATGGAACTTATGGGACTGAAGAAACAGGAACGTACACAAATGGTAACGAAAATGCTGGATTTGGTTGGACTTCAGGAATTTGGGAAGCGTTATCCTTATGAACTTAGTGGAGGTATGCAGCAGAGAGTAGGTATTGCAAGAGCACTTGCAATAGATCCTGAGATACTTCTTATGGATGAACCATTTTCTGCACTTGATGAATTTACTCGTGAAAAATTACATGTTGATCTTTTAGATATTTGGACACAAACAAAGAAGACGGTTGTATTTGTAACTCATAATATTTCAGAAGCAGTATTTTTATCTGATAAAGTAGTTGTGCTATCACCCCATCCAGGACGAGTTTCTGCTGTTATAAATATAGACATACCTAGACCTAGAAATATGGAATCAAAACAAAGTAGTGAATTTTATGATTATATTACAAAGATAAGAAACAGCTTTGAGGGGGTATAAGCATGAAAGAAAAAAGGGAAAAGTATTTTATAAATATAGTATGGACTATAGGAATATTTTTAGTGTGGGAATTTATAGCCTTTTTGCTAGATGGAGTTTTACATGATCCAATGGCAGAAGCGAAGTTGCCTTATCCTCATATGGTTATTGTATCATTATTTCAGAATTTCTCAGATCTAATGAGTGCAGCAGGTTTGACACTTTCAAGAGCTTTTTTAGGATTTCTTCTTGGAGGAATAATAGGATTTATTTTAGCAATTATTATGAGTTTATCAAAAATTGCTGAAAAAGTAGCTTTTCCATATCTAATAGTATCTCAAATGATACCTGTGTTGGGACTTGCACCTATAATTTTCACACTTGCCAAGGATATGGATTTATCAAGAATAATAATATCTGGATATATTACATTTTTCCCGGTTTCAGTAAACATGTTAAGTGGTCTTAAAAGTGTAGAAAGTGATAAGAAAGAATTAATGTATTCTTATGCAGCTAAGAAACCTAGTATATATTGTAAACTTATGATTCCATATTGTCTTCCATATTTATTTGCAGGACTTAAAATAGCTGCTCCAATGTCAATTACTGCTTCAATTCTTGTAGATATGCTTGGTTCAAGTGGAGGAATAGGTGTAAAACTTCTTTATTCACTATATTCAGGAACAAAAGATGTATTTTGGAGTTCAGTGATTACAAGTGCTATAATGGGTATTTTTAGCTATTTCATAATTGTAATATTGGAAAAGATATGTATTACATGGAAAAAAGAAACTGTGTAGATGAAAGGAGATTATGTGATGTCAGAAAAGATAAGAAGTGTGTTATGGCCATTAGGATTTGGGATATTAATTATAGTTCTCTGGCAGGCTGGTTTTATACATCATGTATTAGGATTCAAACCATTTCAGTTGCCCATGCCTTCAGTGATAATGAAAACATTATCAAGCAATTTTGTTAAAGCATTATCTGATACGTACATGACTGTATCAGGTGCAGTAGTTGGATTAATTCTAGGATGTATTATAGGTTTTATTGTTGCAGTAATAGCAACATTATTTCCAAAGTGGGGATATACAGGACTTACAGTAATATCAGCTTTTAATGCAATTCCAATAGTAGCTTTATCTCCTATAATGAATAGATGGTTTGAAAATGGTTTTGGGCAGAAAGTAGGTGTTGTAACAGTTGTTTGTATGGCAGCAATGGCAATAAATTCTTATAGAGGTCTTAATGACTTAAAACCATTTTCATTAGACCTTTTGGATTCATATGCAGCAGATGAAAAGACAAAGTTTTTAAAACTACGTTTACCCAATTGTATTCCCAGTATGCTTACTGCATTAAAGATCAACATAGCATCAGCTTTGATGGCAGCAATGATTAGTGAATATTTTGCATCATCAACATCAGGAATTGGATTTGGAATAAAAGATAATTTAAGAAAAGGAATGATGGCAATGGGATGGTCGTACATAATTATGGCGGCATTAGTTGGAATCATTTCATATTTGATTATTACATTAGTAGAACGAAGAGCCATTAAGTGGCATGCGTCACAACGATAAAGCTAGTATAAAAGTAAATTTGTAAAGTGATCTATAAAAATAATATTAAAAAATTAATTAATCAAATTATGACTTAGGGGAGGAATAAATATGAAAAAGAAATTATTATCAATAGTTTTAGCGGCAGGAATGATGGTTATGATGTTTGCAGGATGTGGAGGTAATTCAAATTCAGTCAAATCAGATAGTCAAGAATCTTCAACATCAGCTACAGATGAAAAGAAGGATGGAGATATAAAAAAAATTAAGCTCCAATTAAAATGGCTTCCTCAGTCTCAGTTTATGGGATATTATGTTGCAGCTGATAAAGGATATTATAAAGATGAAGGACTTGAAGTTGAAATTCTTCCAGGTGGAAGTGACATTATTCCAGAGCAAAATGTTTATAATGGTGTAGCAGATGTAGGTGTTACATGGGTATCAAGTTTAATGACTTACCAAGCTCAGGGGTATGAGCTTCAAGAAGTTGCACAAATGTTTCAAAAATCAGGCTTGCTGTTAGTTTCTAAAAAGGATACAGGAATTAATTCACCATCAGATTTGAAAGGAAAGAAAGTTGGTAACTGGTTTGGTGGGAATGAATATGAAGTACTAGCATTATTAGAGAAATATAAACTTAACAAGGATTCAGATCTTAAGTTGGTTCAGCAGGATTATACAATGGATCAAATACAAGAAGGTTCAATAGATGCAGCATCAGCTATGACATACAATGAATTTGGTCTATTACTTGAAAATGGTGTTAATAAAGATGATCTAAATATAATTGACATGAATGATGAAAATGTTGCAATGATGGAAGATTGTTTATTTGTTAATTCTGAATGGGCTTCTAAGAATAAGGATGCATTGGTACGTTTTATAAGAGCATCTATTAAAGGATGGCAGGATGCATGTAAAGATCCAGAAGCAGCTGGAAAGACTGTTTACAATGTAGACAAGTCTGTATCTTTAGAACATCAAATTTATATGGCTAAGGAAGTTGCAAAACTTGTAACACCAGAAGGCTTTGATTCTTCAAAAGTTGGAGAAATAAATATGGATGCAATTAAGCAGACTGGACAATTTTTGAAATTATATAATAAGGATTTAGCAGCGGATCCAGTTGTTAATGATAAAACATTTAATTCATCATATTGGCAAGAAGCAACAAAGTAAATTAGGAAGCATTAAGTATTATAAGAAATTAAATATATTTTCAGTGGATAGTATATGATGTTTAAGCTATTCACTGAAAAAATTAAGAATATTATAGGAGGAATTAAAATGAATTTAATTATAAAAAATGGAACAATTATAACACCTTCTGAAAGTTATAAAGCTGATATTCTTGTAAAAGCAGGAAAAATATCAGCTATAGGTACAGATTTCTCCGAAGAATGTGCAGAGATTGTTGATGCATCGGGAAAATTAGTTTTACCAGGGGCAATAGATGTGCATACTCATTTGGCTATGCCTTTTGGAGGAACAATTTCATCTGATGGTTATTTAGCTGGAACAAGAGCTGCTGCATGTGGAGGAGTTACAACAGTATTTGATTATCCAATGCAAAGAAAGGGACAAGGAATAATTGAAACTGTTGAAGCTAGAAAGGAAATGTGTGATCCAGAGGCATGTGTAGATTATGCATTTCATTGCTGTATTACAGATTTAAACAATGGAAATGTTTTAGACGAATTTCAAGCAGCAGTTGATTATGGTATAACAAGTTTTAAATGCTTTCTTGTTTATAAAAAAGAAGGAATGATGGTTGATGATGCTACTTTAGTAAGAGTGCTTTTAAAGGCAAAAGAAATTGGTGCAATTACTAATATTCATGCTGAAAATCCCGATTTAATTGATTTAAATATTGAAAGATTTTTGAGTGAAGGAAAAACATCTCCGTGGTACCATTATTTGAGCAGACCAGAATTTGTGGAAGCTGAAGCAGATAAAAGAGCTGTACATTGGGCAAAATCAGTAGAAGCGCCACTTTATTTAGTTCATATGGCAGATAAGGAAGGTTTAGAAGCAGCAATTGCAGCAAAGAGAGATGGACATGAAATTTATATAGAAACATGTCCACAATATTTGGAATTCACATGTGATGTATATAAAAGGGATGATGGAAGAAATTTTGTATGTTCTCCTCCAATGAAAGGAAAAGACAGTCAGAATGCATTATGGAAGGCTATCGAAGTTGGTGCAATTGATACGATTGCAACAGATCACTGTCCATTCCAAAGTTATGAAAAAGATTGGGGAAAGGATGATTTTACAAAGATTCCAAATGGATGTGCAGGTGTTGAAAATTTATATCCTTATATGTTATCAGCAGCAAATAATGGAAAGTTGACTTTTAACAGAGTGGTTGAATTATGTTCATACAATCCAGCAAAAATATTCGGATGTACTGATAAGGGTATGTTATCAGTAGGAAAAGATGCTGATATTGTAATATATGATCCTAATAAGGAATTTACTATTTCAGTAGAAAATATGCATTCAGATTATGATCATACAATTTGGGAAGGAAAGAAATTAAATGGGTATCCAGTAAAGACTTTTGTCAGAGGTACATTAGTATATGATAATGGAGAATTTGTTGGAAAACCAGGTTTCGGACAATTTGTAAAAAGAAAAGCACATAAATAGAAAATAATACAGCACATACTTAAAAATGTGCTGAATCAAAATATAAATTTTAAATAGCGTCATGGGAAATATGAAACTTTATTGACAGGAGGTACGAATATGAGTAGTATTTCATACAAAGATATTAATTTAAGAGAGTGTGTATCAGCATGTTTGCTTTGCAATGATGCTCCGTGTAAAAAAGCCTGTTTGAATGGAGTTGAAACAGATAAAATTATACGTTCACTTCACTTTGAAAATAAGGATGGAGCAGTTAATAAGCTTCCAGATATATCTTTTTGTAATGATTGCAAAATTAAATATTGTGAAAAAGCATGTTTAAAAGATAAAATAAGTGAACCGGTAAAAATTCAATATATAATGAAAAATCTTTATGATGAATCTAAAATAGAAGAAAAGCAAGTTGACTTATCAATAGATTTTTGTGGTGTACATTGTGAGAATCCATTTTTTCTTTCATCGTCAGTAGTTGGAAGTAATTATGAAATGGTAGCAAAAGCATTTGATATGGGATGGGCAGGAGTCGCATTTAAAACTATAGGATTTTTTGTGCCAGATGAGGTATCCCCAAGATTTGCATCACTTACAAAAGAAAATGTTCCATTTATAGGTTTTAAGAATATTGAACAAATATCAGACCATAGCTTGGAAGAAAATATAGGTTTTTTAAAGAAGCTTAAAGAAAATTATCCTAAGAAAATAATAGTAGCGTCAATTATGGGAGAAAATGAAGAAGAGTGGACTAAACTAGCAAAAATCATGACAAATGCAGGAGCAGATATTATAGAATGCAATTTTTCATGTCCACAAATGGTTGGAGAAGGTTTGGGGTCGGATGTTGGACAAAATCCTGATTTAGTATCAATGTACACACGTGCAACAAGAAAAGGTACTCATTTACCGATTCTTGCCAAAATGACACCTAATATCGGAGATATGACAATACCAGCAAAAGCAGCTATGAAATCTGGAGCAACAGGAGTAGCAGCAATAAACACAATAAAGAGCATTATGAATATCGATCTTGAGAACTTTGGTTCAGAGCCAGATATTGAAGGCAAAACAAGTATTGGTGGATATTCAGGTAAAGCAATAAAGCCAATAGCTTTGAGATTTATTAATGAAATGAAAAAGTGTAATGAGCTAAAAGATACACCTATAAGTGGAATGGGAGGTATTGAAACATGGAGGGATGCAGCTGAGTTTATGACACTTGGATGTGAAAATTTGCAGGTTACGACTTCAGTTATGCAATATGGATATAGAATAATAGAAGATTTAATAGAAGGTACTAAGCTATACTTAAGTTCAAATGGTTATACTAGTATAAGGGAAATAGTAGGTAAGGCTTTAAATAATATTGTAACTGCAGATAAACTTAAAAGAGATAGTATATGTTATCCAAGATTTAATATGGAAAAATGTGTAGGATGTGGAAGGTGCTATTTATCTTGCTATGATGGTGGACATCAAGCAATAACAGTAGATAGAAAAACAAATAAACCAGTTCTTATAGTAGACAAATGTGTAGGATGCCATTTATGTATAACAGTATGCCCAGTACAAGCGGTAAATCCAGGCAAGAGAGTCCATAAGAATAATAAAAAGACAGGATAAAAAAATATTAATAAATATAAAGTTAGAGATATGGCACTATGTTATATAAATCAGAGTTCCATATCTCTTTATTTGTGATTAATAAATATTATTAATTTATTTTTCATAATTCTAAAAGTTTTTCAGCAATATCAAGGGATGTCATAAAAATATCAACATATCCACTTTTTAAGGCAGCTTTTGTTGCCTCAACTTTTTCGTTGCCTATGGAAACTGCAATTGTTGTGGTATTCTCAAGTTCATTAAGGGAGATTCCAATAGAACGTGAGTTTAAGTCTGTATCTATAATTTTACCATATTTTGAAATATAAGACGTACAAACTGAGGCACAAGCATTGTGTTTTGTAAGTGAAGTTACATCATTTATTGAAAAAGCACCTCCAAGATAGGACGTTGATAATGTATTTATTTCACCAATACCAATTAGTGCTATATTGCAAGATCTTCCTCTATCAAGTATTTGGGAAATTGAGGGTTCTTTTTTCATAAGATTACAGGTTTCTTTGTTTTGAAATAATATAGGAGCATTTAAAAGGCAGTAATCTCCACCAGTTTTTCTCGCAAAGTTCTCAGCGATTACATTTGCATGCCAAGTATGACCTTTTGTTCCCATATTTCCAACTAAGGGTACAAACATTAATCCTTCTCTTGTAAGTTTATGTGCGAAATTAGAAATAGATGCTATGGTACGTCCGCTCATTACTCCTATTGTAGCGTTATCTGTAAAATATTTATCAAGTTGCAAAGCACAACACTCTCCAAGCTTTTCTATTCCTTCAGTGATATTTTTATATGGAAAATTAAATACAAAAACCTCTTTTAAAGAATACCTATTTATAAGTTTTTCTTCTAAGTCAAATTCATGGGAATAGGGATTATTAATTGTAAATTCTACAATATGATTTTTTTTTGCATAGTTGAGCATTCGGCATACTTGTGGCTTAGATATGCCTAACACAAGAGAAATATCTTTTTGGCTCATATTATCTTCATAAAATAACTTGCATATTTTAATCACTAGCCTATCATTATCATATATTGCCATTATAACTCTCCTTTTAAATTTAATTTTATATGTTACAAGTGAAATATATTTCAATAATAGAAATTTATTCTATTTATATATTATCATAATATTATAGAAATTAAAAAAGAAAGGAATGAAATAATATGCAGAATAAAAAATATGGAGAGTTCGGAGGACAATATGTTTCTGAATCTCTTATGAATACACTAAATGAGCTAGAAAAGGCTTATAATCAAGCAATAAATGATGAGAACTTTTGGAATGAATATAATTATTACATGAAAGAATATGTTGGAAGAGAAAATCCGCTTTATCTAGCAGCAAAATTAAGTAAAAAATATGGTCCTAAGATATATTTGAAAAGAGAAGATTTAAATCATACAGGTGCTCATAAAATAAATAATGTTATCGGACAGATTTTACTTGCTAAACGTATGGGCAAGAAAAAAGTAATTGCAGAAACAGGAGCTGGTCAGCATGGTGTTGCTACAGCAACTGGTGCAGCACTTTTTGATATGGAATGTAAGGTTTTTATGGGAACAGAAGATATTGAAAGACAAAAACTCAATGTTTTAAGAATGGAAATGCTTGGAGCAAAGGTTGTACCTGTAACATCTGGAAGTAACACATTAAAGGATGCAACAAATGAAGCTATAAGGACATGGTCAAAGGAAGCAGAAGATACTTTTTATGTTTTAGGGTCAGCATTGGGACCAGAGCCATATCCAGAAATAGTTAAGAATTTTCAAAGCATAATAAGCAAGGAAGCAAAAAAACAGATTTTAGAGAAAGAGGGGAGGTTGCCATCAGCAGTTGTAGCATGCTGTGGTGGAGGATCAAATTCAATTGGAATGTTTGCAGAATTTATTGATGATAAAAAGGTTGAATTATATGGAGTAGAAGCAGCTGGTAAAGGAATAGAAACTGGAGAACATGCAGCAGCCTTTTCAGAGAAAAGACCTGGTGTATTACACGGAATGAGATCATATCTTCTTCAGAATGAAGATGGAAATATTAAGCTTGCTTATTCTATTTCTGCAGGTCTTGATTATCCTGGAATTGGTCCTGAACATGCTTATTTAGGAAGTATTGGACGTGTAAAATATGATAGTGTTACTGATAATGAAGCAATGGAAGCACTTTTAGAATTGTGCAAAATGGAAGGTATAATACCTGCAATTGAAAGTGCTCATGCTCTTGCATATCTCCCTAAGCTTTGTAAAAAACTTAAAAAAGATGACATTGTAATAGTGTGTTTATCTGGACGTGGTGATAAAGATGTTACTACAATTGCACAATATATAGAAGAGAGAGGTGGTTTTAATGAATAGAATTGAAAAAAAACTAAAAGATCTTCAAAATAACAATAAGAAAGCTTTTATTACGTATATGACAGCAGGGCTTCCTGATATGAAAAAAAGTGGAGAAATAATAAAGGCACAGTCAGAAGCTGGAGTTGATATTATTGAACTTGGGATACCATTTTCAGATCCAATTGCTGATGGTCCTGTAATTCAAGATGCTTCATATCGATCTATACAAAAGGGGACAAACCTTAAAAAGATATTTGAGCTTGTAAAGGAAGTTCGAGAGGAATGTGAAATACCAATTATATTTATGCTTTATTATAATACAGTATTGTATTATGGTGTTGAAAATTTTGTGAAAAAGTGTATTGAATGTAGTGTTGATGGAATAATAATTCCAGATCTTCCATTTGAAGAAACCTTTGAAATAAGAGAATTTTTAAATAAAGATGAAGATGCACCATTTTTAATTCCACTTGTCTCACCTGTATCAAAAGATAGAATTCCAATGCTCGTTGAAGATCAGAAAGGTTTTGTCTACTGTGTTTCTTCAATGGGTGTTACAGGACAGAATGGAGAGTTTCATAAAGATGTTAAAAATTATTTGAATGTAGTCAAAAATTTATCTAAAATACCTGTAATGATGGGATTTGGAATAAAGAATCCTGAAGATATAGAACCATATAAAGATGTTATTGATGGATGTATTGTAGGTTCACACTTTATAGAAATTATGAATAAAAGCAATTATGATATAAATGAAATAAAAGATTATATAAGTACATTTAAATTAAAACTAAATAAATAGCAGTATTATTACTATATATTAAAAGGAATATCTAATTAAATTTTTAATAAGATATTCCTAAAATTTATTTTAATAAAAAATCAATAAGGGTATCCGCAGCAATAGAAAGAGTAGAGTTTTTTTTATATATAATTCCTATATTTCTTGGTTGAATAGTAGTTTCAATTGGAATTTCCACAAGAATTTTATTTTTAAGTTCATAAGCAAGAAATTCTTTTAATGTAGAAGTTATTCCAAGGTTATTTATTGCACATTCAATTAAAAAATCCATATTACTTGCTTCAATATCTGGAACTATATCTATATTGTTAGAAGCAAAGTAATCATCTATATATTGTCGTGTGGCATTCGGATTTTCAAGAAGCATAAATGAACCTTTGGTAAAAACATCATTTATATCACTTAAATTCAAATTATTAAGATAAGTATTGCTTGCCACAAAGATATCATGAATAGTCTTGACTTTGATAAAACCTATGTCAGTTTCTACTGGTGCAGTACCAATAATCCCAAGATCAAGTTTTTCTTCTTTTACAAGCTTTATTGTATCTAATGTAGGTTTATTTACAATTTTAATTTTAAAGTTAGGATATTGACTTATAAAGTCTCTGAAGCGTGGAAGAAAAAAATGTTTTCCTATAGTTGTACTTACACCTAAATTAATTTTTCCTATTTCTTTGTTTTTTAATTTTTCTATGTAATTTTCACCAATGCTCATATGATTAAAAGCCGTTTCAATATGTTCATATAATATTTTTCCTTCAGGAGTTAGAGAAACTCCTTTAGAATTACGAGAGAAAAGTTGTATATTAAGGTGCTTTTCTAATGTTTTTATAGATTTGCTTACAGCTGGCTGAGATACAAACAATATATCTGCAGCATGAGATATATTTTGATATTTAGCAACTGTTAAGAATACTTTATACAAGTTTAAATCAATAATCATATTTATAAATCTCCATTTTAAATAGAATATATTTACATTATACAATACTACAGAAAATAATCAGTATTTTAATTATTAAAATACTGACTATTTATAAAATTAAAATGATATAACTTATAGTTATAGTATTTATAAACAATATATATTTCTTTTATATTAAATTCAATAGTAAAATAATTATAAAATTTAGAATATATTGTGAAAGGAAAAGATTATATGAAAATTGGTGTTATTGGAATTGGAGCATTAGGTGGATATTTAAGCACCATGTTGTGCAAAGCTTATAATGAAGTATATATTATTTCAGATGGTGAGAAAATGAAAAATATAATTGAAAATGGAATAACATTAAATAGTGATATACATGGTAAGTTTAATGTACATCCACATATGGTAACAAACAATCCATATAATGTAGGAATAGTTGATGTTATGTTTGTATGTGTGAGAGGGAGTTCATTAAAAAGTGTAGCAAGACTAATTAAACCAATGATTGGAGATTATACAGTCGTTGTCCCATTAGGATGTGGAGTAGATAGTGGAACAAGACTTTTTTCATACTTAAATAAAGGTAAAATACTTGAATCAGTTGCATACATAAGAGCAAGATCTTTAGAAACAGGAGTAATATTTCATAAAAATAGCAGTACTCGTTTTATAATTTCAAGTAATAAAAGACGTCCTGTATATGATATTAACTTAGAAATAGTACAGAATATTTTAATTAAATCAGGAATAAATTGTGAAATAAGAGAAGATGTTGAAGCTGAAGCTTGGAATAGATATGTTTTCAATTGTGCTTTTAATATTACTGATTCATATTATGATGTAGGGGTAAAGGGAATCCTTGAAGATAGAATGAAATTTGAAACTTTCTGCAAAATTGCAAAGGAATGTGAGAGTATTGGAAGATCAAAAGGGGTGAATCTTCACAAAAACATTTATAAAGCTACAATTGATTATCTTAAAAAGCTTTCAAAATGGACTATAAGTTCTATGCATAATGATATTATACATGGAAGAAGAATAGAAATAGAACAGTACTGCTATGATTTATGTAGAATGGGGGAAGAAACAGGTATTTCTACACCATATATTAAGATGGCTTGTAATAAATTAAAAGTATTGCAGACTGTATAAGAAAAACACGTTAAATGTAATTTTAAAAATAAAATTTAGTATATTGTTGATGAATTAATAAGTGATACACGTTAAAATATTAAAAAATACTTGAAATAGCTGTATATAAATACTTATAATAAATTAAAATAAGGCAAAAAATTTATATAAGAGAGAGTAGCAAGTATGAATATAACTAAAAAGGTAATGATAATCATAATTTCAATAACATTAACTACTGTAGCTTTAAGTATTTGTGCATCTCAGAGCATATTAAAAAATTTATGTTCTGGCGAAGCTACTAGAAGTATTGGAAGAACAGTAAGTGTACTTACGCAGTTTGATTCTATAATGAATGAATTTGAGGATAATTGTGAACAATTTTCTCAATTGATTCAATTATCGTTAAATGACAATGAAACTTCAGATATTAACAAAGCTGATGAAGAAAAAAAACAAAAACTCATAGATAGAATATCTAAAAACAAATATTCTAATTTTTATGTAGTGGATGAAAATTATAACATAACATCAAAATTGAAAGAACATTACAAATATAATGATAATGAAATTTATAGAATATTAAATACAGTCGAGAAGAATACAGATAAATACGATTTTAATGGTATAGTATCGACAGATGATTATCAATATATGGTGTGTGTAAAACCAATATTAACACACATATCAGGGGGAAGTTATTTAGTAATTATTGAACCTTTTTCAGGAGATATATATAAAGAATCAGAAAATTTTTCAGGATCAGTTTTTATTAAAAAGATTTCATTAAATGATCTAAAATCCTTTAATAAAATTAAAGTTAATGATAGGATCATCTTTAATAGATATACAGATGATTTAGTGACAAGCTATACAAAGGTTGATTCATATGGTGGGTCTGATAATGTATATATTTCATTAGAGGAAAAATCAATGGTAGTACAAAATGTAAAAATGAATTTATATAAATTCATAGCCATAATTATAATAATCTTTATACTTGCTAATTTCATTATTTACTTTTCAATTAAAACTGTGATTGTAGACAGAATGCTCAAAATAAATATAGCTGTAAATAAAATAATTAATACTTTTGATTTAAAAACACGAATTTTAGATGATGACAGACATGATGAAATATCTATATTAAGTAGTGATTTAAATTCAATGTTTTCTATTCTCGAGCAATATTCTGAAAAGATGAAGTATATTTCTGGACATGATACTGTAACCAGATTATTGAATAGGAGAAGTCTTGAAGAAATAGGTGAAAATCTAATAATAGATAATAAAGAGTTTTCATGTGCGTTTATTGATATTGATAACTTTAAAAAGATTAATGATTTTTTTGGGCATAATACTGGTGATGAAGTATTATGTATAATTGCAGACTATCTTCTGTCATATGGCAAGGATAAAATAATCTGTGGAAGAATTGGAGGAGATGAATTTTTAGTAATTATTGAAGGTGAAGGAAATAAGGAAAAGATAATAGATATGGTAAAATATATGTTTGATAAGTTAAAAGAGAATTTATATATTAGAGGAACTAGTTATAATGTTAAAGTAAGCATAGGAATAAGCTATTTTCCAGAACATGGTGAAACTTTTTCGCAGATTTTACAAAATTCTGACATCGCCATGTATAATGTTAAGAATAATGAAAGAAATAATTACTGTGTATTTCAACATGAATTATTTAATTCTTTGGAAGTAGAGTCTAAAATACTTGAAGGTATTAAAAAAGGAGAATTTGAAGCTTATTTTCAGCCAATAATTGATTTGAAAACTGGAATAATAAGTGGAGCTGAAGCTTTAATAAGATGGAATACACGTGAAGGGGTAATATCTCCAAATAAATTCATACCATTAGCTAAATCAAATGGATATATTATAGAAATAGATAAAATAGTAATAGAACAATCATGTAAACTTGTTAGAGAATTAATCGATAATGGAATAGAAGATTTTCAAATTTCAATTAATACTTCATTTAAACTTTTAAGTCAGAAGAGATTTTTATCAAATCTTATGGAGGTAATAAGAAGATATAATATAGGAGTAAAAAATATTAAACTTGAAATTACTGAAGATGAAACAATAGAAGATTTAGAATATATGACTGATTTATTACGAAGGATAAGAGAATGTGGAATACAAGTTTCAATTGATGATTTTGGTACAGGTTATTCATCCTTTAATTATATTAAAACACTGCCATTAGATGTTTTAAAAATTGACAAAAGTTTATTAAGGGATATGGAGAAAGATGAGAGAACTGAGCATATCATAAAAACAATAATAAACCTTGCACATATATTAAATTTATCGGTTACATGTGAAGGTGTTGAAACCAAGGAACAATTTCAGCTTTTAGAAAAACTTAATTGTGACAACATTCAAGGATACTATTTAAGTAGGCCCTTAAAAATAAATGATTTTAAAGCTTTTATTTCTATGTATGTGAATAATTAATATATTTATACTGGAATTTTAAGTTAAACGCTATACAGATAAGCATTACATAAGCTTATTAGTATAGCGTTTATAATTATTATGATTTACAAGTAAACAGTTTTGTGGAATAATATTAAAATAAGCTAAAAAATCATAGATATAAGTTTACATTTTAAAATTTAATAATATAAACTGATGAACAATGAAGAGTAAAAAATAAGTGAGGGAAAAACAATGAAAATAGGATTTGACCATGAGAAGTATTTAGAAGAACAGTCAAAGTATATTTTAGAGAGAGTAGATAGCTATGATAAATTATACCTTGAATTTGGAGGAAAGCTGTTTAATGATAGACATGCAATGAGAGTACTTCCAGGTTTTGATGAAAATGCAAAGATTAAATTATTACATAAATTAAAGGAAAAAGTTGAAGTTGTTATCTGCGTATATGCAGGTGACATTGAAAGAAACAAAATCAGAGGTGATTTTGGTATTACATATGATATGGATGTATTAAGACTTATAGATGATTTAAGAGCATATGATCTTGAAGTTAACAGTGTTGTAATTACAAGATTTGATAATCAGCCAGCAACTACTGTATTTATAAATAAACTTGAAAGAAGAGGAATTAAGGTTTATAAGCATAAATCAACTAAAGGTTATCCAACAGATGTTGATACAATAGTAAGTGAAGAGGGTTATGGTCAAAATCCTTATATAGAAACAACTAAACCAATAGTTGTTGTAACAGCACCAGGACCAGGAAGTGGAAAACTTGCAACATGTTTAAGTCAGCTTTACCATGAATCAAGAAGAGGTAATGTGGCAGGTTATTCTAAATTTGAAACATTTCCAGTATGGAATGTTCCATTAAAACATCCGTTAAATATAGCATATGAAGCTGCAACGGTAGACTTAAAGGATGTTAATTTGATAGATTCATTTCATATGGATGCATATAACAAGGTTTCTGTAAATTACAACAGAGATATAGAGAGTTTCCCAGTTCTTAAAAGAATAATAGAAAAAATAACAGGAAACGAATCCGTTTATAAATCTCCAACGGATATGGGCGTTAACAGAGTAGGTTTTGGAATAGTGGATGATGATGCTGTGAAAGAAGCTTCTAAACAGGAAATAATAAGAAGATATTTCAAAACAGGTTGCGACTATAAAAAAGGATATGCAGATAAGGAGACTTTTGAAAGATCAAAATTAATAATGGAAGAAGTTAACTTAAAAGAAAATGATAGAAAAGTGGTAATTCCAGCAAGAGAAAAAAGTGCAAAACTAAGAGAAAATGCTGATGAAAATGAAATGTGTCCAGTTGTTGCATTGGAACTTGAAGATGGTACTATATTAACAGGTAAGAGCTCAGAATTAATGGATGGTGCCGCAGCAGTAATAATAAATGCTATAAAATATCTTGCAAATATTTCAGATGATATATTCTTAATATCACCAGTAATACTTGAACCTATAAGAAATTTAAAATCTAATACATTTAATGAAAAAAATATTTCATTAAATTGTGAAGAACTTCTTACAGCTTTGAGTATTTCAGCAGCTACAAATCCTATAGCACAAGTTGCTATGGAAAAGCTACCTATGCTTAGAGGATGTCAAGCCCATTCAACAACAATTTTATCAAGGTCTGATGAAAATACTTTTAGTAAACTTGGAATAGATGTTACAAGTGATGCTAATTATCCATCAGCAAGTCTTTACTACAATAATTAATAAATAATTCATTTAATAAAATAAAGAGTAAAGTGTGAAAAAAGTTTTACACTTTACTCTTTGTTTTATCATGGTTTTTTACAATCTATTTATATATGTATTTAAAAAAATTATATTTTCAGATAAAAAATGATGAATATTTTTATATCCATCATTTCAAAAACTGATGGGTTTTCCCCATATTATAAGCAATTCTTATTATAGATTTTTCTTCTTTTGTCATTTTACGTCCAAACATTTTTTCAAATTGAGATATAAGTTTTTCTGTATCTACTTTTAGAGAATTAGTTGGAATACGGTTATAATTAGGGTTAGAATAAATACTTGGCTTTAAATTTTTATTAAATACTTTTTTAAATACATGGCATGTATAAACCGCATCATTCAATGCGTTATGAAAATCATTTTGTATAGGAATATTCCAAAATTCAACAGCAGTTTTTAAACCAAGTCGGTTTCCTTTTGGAGTATTGAATTCTTTTGAAGCAAGATTTTGAATATCAATGTATTTTTTTATGTTATTATGAATATTAAGACTATGATAGTGGATATTACGTATTAACTGTTTTATATCATCTATTCCCCATACGCACATTACAAAATCATTTGATCCTATAAATTTTAAAAACTCTTTATATACTGATGGAAAATGTTTTTCAGTTGCAACCATTTCAGTATTTATTCCTGTGAGTTCTTCAATAAAAGGATGAATTTCATTATATAATGATGGTTTAATCAATCTGTTGAATGTTGCTATTATTTCAAAATTATCATTAAGCTTTACAGCACCAATTTGTATTATTTCAAAAGGCATTTCACATGTTTTATTATCACTTGAGTCAGATTTGTTTTTTACAGAACTATTTTCTATTATTTTCTTTTCACAGATACTTTTCGTATTTATTTCTTCATTTTTTTTTGTATATAGCTGATTAAATTCTAAATCAAATACTATGTAATTCATATTTACTTACCAACCTTTATGTTAATCATCATGTTTTATTATATCATGAAATTTTTATCATAAAACACGATGAGTCTATTTATATCAAGAAATTCTCAATAGCTTGCAAATTTAATATAGAAATATAACTATATTTTGTTTCAAGCCAATTTTGATTTTTAAAGAATGATAAGGTTTTATTAACTGTTGGTCTTGATAGACCTAGGATTTTTGCGATATCATCTTGAGTATAATAAATATAGAAAATATTTTCTTTAACAAAGCAATGATTGTTTTTTATACTTTTTACAATGAAATATGCAATTTTTTGTTTTGCATCTAAGAATGTTGAAATTGAAATTTGATCAAAAAGTGAGTTTATATCTCTTGATAAATCTTGAATTATACATAAAGAAAAATTTGGATTAATAGAAATATATTTGTTTACAATTTCCTTATCTATTGAGATTATTTCACATTTAGATAAAGCTATTACAAAAGAACGTCTTGTTTCATTTGTAAAAAATGAGGATGTTCCAAAAACACCTTGTTTTCTTAATATAAAAATTGTTCTTTCATCTCCGTTAACGGAAGTTGAAAATGTTCTTATTGCTCCTGATTTTAAGAAATAAAAGCAGTCAGCTTTATCTTCCTGATGAAATATAAAATCTCCCTTGTTATATATTTTAGCAGGTTGAATTTTTTCTAATAATACACACATTTTATTTATAGAAATATCATTTAAAAAAGCCTTTATATTATACATTTTGTAATCTCCTTAATACCTATCTATATATTACTATACAGTTTATTTTAATAAATGTTAACTAGTTAACATTTATTAACGTAAATTTTTGATAAAATTAGTAATTGAGAAAAACATAGTAATAAAATTCATAATAATAGAAGGAGATTTATATGCAGAATAAGAATATAAGAAAAGTTATAATTTATATTATAGGGTTGTTTATAATGGCAATAGGAATTGGACTATCAGTTAAATCAAATCTTGGAGTTTCACCTGTAAGTACAATTCCTTATACTATTACACTTACTTTAGGAATTGAAATGGGACGTGCTACTGTTTTGTTTTATATAGTTCTTGTGTTAATTCAGATATTGATTTTAAGGAAAAACTTTAAGATTATCAATCTTGCACAAATTGTTGTAGCAGTAGGTTTTGGATATTTTACAACTTTTTCAAATGAATTAATGTCATTTTTTCCAGACCCACATAATTATATTTTTAGATTATTATTTCTTTTTACAAGCATTGCATGTGTTGCATTAGGTATATTATTATATATGTCAAGTGGCTTAATTCCACTTGCTGGAGAAGGTGTTATGAAAGCTGTTTCATTAAAGACAAAAATTGATTTTTCAAAATGTAAATTGGGATTTGATATAACTATGGTTGTAATATCTACAGTGGTGTGTTTTTCTGTCTTAAATCAGCTTGGAAGTGTGAGGGAAGGAACATTAATATCTGCAATTTTTGTTGGAGTTGTTTTGGCGATATTTACAAAATGTTTGAAAGACAAAATCAATAAATTCATTAATGGAGAAATGGAATTAGCATAATTAAAAAACTGACCAGTGGTTATCTAAAACTTAGTAGATCATCCACTGGCCTTTTTAGTTAAGAGTTAAGATATCTATGAATCATTAGCTCAAAAGTTTCTATACAGTATGCAAAAAACGGATTGGGATAATAGTTATCATTATCCATTTTCTCGCAATCTGGAATTATAAATGTTATATCTGAATTTTTAGCAAGTGTACTTTCTACATTACCTGTAAAAGATATTATTTTAAGATTACGTTCTTTAGCATGTATACATGAATTTACACAATGATTTCCCTCACCAGATTTTGAAACAAGTATTATTGAATTTATTGTATCTGCATGATTGTCAAAAAGAATATCAAAATCTATAAAAGTAGATAAAATGCTTTTTTTACCAAGAACTAATAATTTCATATACATGTATTTGGATACGATTTCTGAAAAGCCTTCACCTGAAATAAGAATATTCCCATCTTTTATGCATTCAATAAAATCTTCACAAGCTTTATCATAATTTGTGTTAAATATATTTTTATCGTTAATACCATCAAAGAAAGTATCTAAAGTTTCAGTAGAAAGTTTATTTTTTAATGAATACATAAGTTCTACAAACCCACTATAACCTAATTTTTTTGCAAGACGTATTATAGTGGAGGGGGAGGTGAAATTATCTTTAGCAATAGATCTTATCCCTTTATTGATACATATATCAATGTTTTCAATAAGATATGTTAGTATTGTTTCTTCTATTTGTGACAGTTTTACATTTCCAAAAAGTTTTGTTATATCAAGCATAAAAATTACCTCTTAATCATTTTTTATATCTTAATTTATTAGAAAATGCCATAATTAGTTTTATAAAAATTACTAGTAACAGCATTTAAATTTAAATTAAATGGAAAAAACATTAATATCAATATAATGATAACATGTTTCATTCTACGATAACATATTTCGAGTTTGTCTATAATTATTTTATTCTGCAATTTAGTATGATAATATGTAGGTATAAAAGATGTACATTTTTATTATATATTATTTAATAGGAAGAGGGAATGAAAAATGAAGATTATTGTTGCTGATAATTATAATGCTATGAGCAGAGCTGCTGCTTTAACTATAAAAGAACTTATTAATAAGAAGCATGATGCAGTTTTAGGATTAGCAACTGGAAGTACTCCTATAGGAACTTATGATGAACTTATAAAAATGAATAAAAATGATGAAATAGATTTTTCAGATATAAAGACAGTTAATTTGGATGAATATATAGGTTTAAACGAAAATAATAATCAAAGCTATAGATATTTTATGAATGAAAAGTTATTTAATCATATTAATATAAATAAGAAAAATACTTTTGTACCTAATGGAACATCTGATAATATTGAAGAGGAAGCTAAAAATTACGATAAAATGATTGATGAACTTGGTGGTATAGATCTTCAAATTTTAGGAATAGGTAATAATGGACATGTAGCATTCAATGAACCAGATTCTTCTTTAAGTGTAGGAACACACGTAACAAGTCTTACTCAAAATACAATAGAAGCTAATGCTAGATTTTTTGAATCTATGGATGATGTTCCTAAAAAAGCAATAACAATGGGACTTGGACAGATTATGAAAGCTAAAAAAATTATACTTCTTGCAAATGGTGTTAATAAAGCTGATGCTGTTAAAGGACTTTTATCAGGTAAGATAACAACAGAGAACCCAGCTACATTACTTCAACTACATTGTGATGTTACATTAATCATAGATAAGGAAATATCTAATGCAATAGAAAATATAAATAATTATAAACATGCTATTTAGTATTGCTTTTTATGAAAAGAAATACTAGTATTTATAATATATAGACTGTTAAAGCATATTTTAAAGCTTTAGCAGTCTTAATTTTTATTATTAATATAAGGTTGAAATTTGTATATTTAATATGTTACTATTAGTTCTAAATATAAAAAATCTAGAACTAAATAAGGAGAACATATGAAAAAAAATTTAATTTTAATACTGATAATTGTATTGTTAGGTATTTTATTAGCTTATAATGCGTTTGATAACAAGCATAAACAAACAATAGAAAAAGAGAAGACAAGTGAAGAACTAATTAGTAAAGATAGTAATTTACAATCAAATAATGATAAAGAAATTGGAAATGAGATTAATAAAGGTTCGGAATCAGAAAAAGTTAGTATGAATAATATTGATGTAGTTATTGGTGATGAAAATTTTATTAGTGATATGGATAATATTTTTGTTAACCTAGATAATTATGTTGGAAAGACTATGAAGGTTGAGGGCTTTGTTGGCGGAGTTATAGGTAATGAATTTAAAGTTTTAAGGTTATATGATATGACCCACGATGATCATTCACATGAAGTAACAGTAGGAATAAATGTAGTTTATGATGGTGAGATTCCAGCAGAGGATACTTGGGTAGAAGTTACAGGAGTTATAACAAAAGAAGCAATTGATGGAAAAAATCAGCCAGTTATTAATGTTCAAAGACTTGAAAAAAAATTTACTCATGGTCAGAAAAAAGTTTATAATTAAAAAGTATTAAAATAAAAGGGGAATTTAAGAACATAAAATCATATAAATTTCATTGTATTTTATATATTTAGAGTCTTACAGAAATATAAATTTTCTGTAAGACTTTATTTTGTAATAAAGTTATATATTATGTTGAAAAAGGCAAAAAATTTTCATATAATGTATGTAAAGTAATAAAATTACAGAACAGGAGTAAAAGTATCTTGAATAATAGAGAATATACAATAGAAGATCTAGAAGAACTTTTAGATAATATTCCATATGAAGTATGGATGAAGGATAAAGAGGGGAGATATAAATATGTTAATAAATATTTTTCTCAAAAAATAGGATGTAGTAAGAAAAAGATTATTGGGAAAACAGATTTAGATATAGAGTTAGGAAAGTCACCTGTTGTAAATGAAGAAAAAGTCTATTATGAAATATATAATAAAGATATAAAAAGAGAAAAGGAAATCATTCTTGGTAGTATATTAAAAGAGATGAACGGTGAAAAAAATATACAGGATGCTATAATTGAAAATCTTATACATATTACAGATAGGGATGCCGAAAAAAATTATAAAAAGTATGATAGTAAAATTTTATTTGAATTAAAGAAAAAAATAAAGGCAGACGATATTGCTATATATTTATATAATAGGCATAGTAATAATATGAGTTTGTATGTTCAAGAAGGTAGTACAAAAGGAATTTTCACTACAAAATATAGCTTTAATGTTTTTGGACAATTTTTGTTGAACTCAAAACTAAATAAAATAGTTAGGAACTTTAATGGATGCCAGACACATTATTTGTATCCAATTAGAGCTAAAGACACACTGCACGGAATGATTGAGATATATTATAAAAATGATGATTCAAAGCATTATATAGGAGAGAGTATAATAAAGCAAATATCGATTCTTTTAGGAGTAAGTTTAGAAAATAGAACTATTGCTAAACATTTAAAAACAGAGCTAATAAAAAGAGAAGATGTACAAAAGAAGCTTGAAATGGTTATTGATACGGTTATAGATATTTATGCATTGATTAAAAAGAAAAATAATATGCTTCAATGGATAGATATAAATAAGAAATGTATGGAGATTATAGAGTGGACAGACAAGGATTTAATAGATAGATCTCCATTAGAATTAGTTCATGCAGATGATAAAGAAGATCTTAAATTTGCTGTGGAAAATCATAAAGAATATAAGAATTTTGTATGTAGGATATTGTGTAAAAGTGGTAATTATAAAATTTTAAGTATTAATTGGAGTAATATATCAAATGGAAATATTATAATTACAGGAAAAGACATAACAAATGAAAGAGAGCTTTTAAAGGATAAAGAAAACTTACAGCAAGCAGTTGAAGTTGAAAGTTTAAAGACTGAATTTTTTGCCAATTTATCTCATGAATTTAAAACCCCTCTTAATATAATTTTATCAGCGGTCCAGGTGATTCTATCTTGTATAAACAATAATCTTGAATCTCTTAGTTTAGATAAACTATTAAAGTATTTAAAAGGTATAGAGCAGAATTCATATAGACTATTAAAATTAGCAAATAATATGATTGATATAACTAAAATAGATGGTGGATTTTATGAAGTAGAGATGGATAATCATAATATTGTTGAGGTTATTGAAAATATAGTTCAGTCTGTAGCTGAATATATGACGAATAATAAAAGAAATATTACTTTTGATACAATGGAAGAAGAAATTATTACAGCCTGTGATCCTGATAAAATAGAAAGAATAATTTTAAATTTATTATCAAATTCAATGAAGTTTACAAGTGTTAATGGAAAAATATATGTAGATATGGATATTACAAAAGATTGTAAAAATGTAATTATTAAAGTCAGAAATGATGGACCAGCCATAAGTCTTGAAGATTCTAAAAAAATATTTAACAGATTTACTCAGTCTGAGAATCTTCTTACGAGAAGTGTTGAAGGAAGTGGAATTGGATTAGCATTAGTAAAATCTTTAGTTGAACTTCATAATGGAAAGATTTATGTTAATACACATATTAATAATGGAACAGAATTTTGTATAGAATTACCTATAAGAAAAATAATGAATTCAACTATGAGTCCTGTATTAAATAAAAGTATAAATTCTAAGGTGCAAAAATATACAATAGAATTTTCAGATATTTATACTTTAAATCAGTAAAATATAGTATTTAATAACATTATTGTATCATTGAAATAAGACTTAACTTATATTTTTATAATACAATAATGTTAAATTATATAATAGTACTTTGTTTATCTAAGTATATGAATTTATTTTAAATAGTAATTATTTTAAACTAAATATAAATGTTTTTAGAAATGGTAATATATGAAAAAATCATATATATTTTTTTATTGCCATAAGGATATAGTTCCACCATTTAATGAAGCAATATCTTTAAGCATAGTCATAACTTTATCATTATTTAGTAAATTTTTTATTTTACTACTTTCAAAGGTTTGCGAATTTCCTGATAAATTTATTTCACCATTAGAATTCACACTAATATCTGTTTTGTTTTTTTCTTTACTTTCTTCTTCTTCTTTCTTTTGTTCTGCTTCAATAATGTAGTCAAGCATTGTTTTAGAGGCGTTTTTATAAGCTTCCTTTTCTTCTTTTGATAAAGGACATTCAAATCTTTGTCCATTAATAACAACCCATCTTTTTTCACCATCTACTCCAAGTTCATCCCACTTACAGCTAGCATTATTAGTGGAATAGGATACTATATTATTAAACGTGTTTTTATCAACATATAATGTTGTATTTGCTGCAGTACCTTTATCTAATGATAATGATCCAATACCACGTGTTCTTTTTGATAAATTAATTTGATCATTTGATGTTTGAGTATATTTTACATTTTGAAAGTCTGTTTTTACAGAGCTTCGCTCACTTTTATTTGAAATTTGTTCTTGTGAATAATTTAAAGTATTTTGATATGAGCTTATATTATTATATATGTTCATTAAAAAATCCTCCTATAGTAATAATTTGTAATCATTTAATTATCGATGTTTTCAATTGGTTCTTTAATTGAAGATCCACGTTTAAGCTAGAAGTTTTAATTTATATAAATAAAAATTAAAACATAATGTGGAAAATAATTAAAAAATGTAACACAAAATCTTAAAAATACATATTATATACTAAGGTTAAGGAATTAAACCTAATCAATAAACAAAATCAAAAGAAAAAATAGAGAGGTGTAATGTATGAATAATCAATCATGCAGAGGTCATAAATATTATCAAAGTAGATATAGTTCAGTTAGTGGAGCTAGTAATTCTGAGAGCTTATCTTCAAGATCATATAGCAGTATAGCTAGTAGTGCTTCATCAAATAGTAGTTCAAGAAGCAGATCATTTAGTAGTGTTTCATCAAACAGTAGCTCAAGAAGCAATTCATCATCAATGAGTAGTTCAAATAGCAGCTCAAGAAGTAGTTCATCATCAAGAAGCAATTCAAATAGTAGCTCAAGAAGTAATTTATCATCAATGAGTAGTTCAAATAGCAGTTCAAGAAGTAATTCATCATCAAGAAGTAACTCAAATAGTAGTTCAAGAAGCAATTCATCATCAAGAAGTAACTCAAATAGTAGTTCAAGAAGCAATTCATCATCAAGAAGTAACTCAAATAGTAGTTCAAGAAGCAATTCATCATCAAGAAGTAACTCAAATAGTAGTTCAAGAAGTAATTCATCATCACGAAGTAGCTCATATAGTAGTTCAAGGAGTCATTCATCATCAAGGAGTAATTCATATAGTAGTTCAAGGAGTCATTCATCATCAAGGAGTAATTCACACAGTAGTTCAAGAAGTAATTCTTACAGCAAATCAGAAAGTGGATCAAGAAGTTATTCAAAATCATATAGCAGCCCATATAGTAAATCAGAAAGTTACTCAGAATCATATAGTGAGTTTTAATTAATATTAGGAAAAAGTAAAAGAAATAGTATGGATAAGTATTACAAACGAGGAGAAAAAGTAAAGGACGAATATACCATTATAAAAGAACTTGGTGAAGGTAGATATGGTATTGCTTATCTGGCTAAAAATGATAAAAAAGAAAAAGTTGTAGTAAAACAGCTTAAAAAAAAGATGCTTAAAGAAACAAGAGAAAAGTTGTTTTATGAGCAGAAGATTCTGCAAAGTCTTGATAATCAAGCATTCCCTAATTTTATTGGAAAATTTAAGGATCATTATAGAGAAGGTTATATATTAGAGTATTTTGAGGGGACTGATTTTGAAGATTTAATAGTAAATGAGAGGTGCAGATTTACAAAAGAAGATATTTATCATATTGCTAGCCAGCTTTTAGATTTAATGGAAGTTTTGCATAAAAACAATATAGTTCACAGGGATATTCGTCTTCCTAACGTTATAGTAAAAAGAAATATGGAACTTGCTGTAATAGATTTTGGGTTGGCTAGATTTATAGATAATAAAAGATATGTACCACAGACAGACTACTGGTATTTAGGGGATTTTCTCATTCACCTGTATTATACTAGTTATAAAAATATTAATGATGAAGACAAGCCTTGGTTTGAAGAGCTTGATTTAACTACTAATGAAAAAATTTTTCTTAAAAGGCTTATGGGATTAGAGGAGGAGTATAATAACCTTCAGGAAATCAGAGAACAGCTGGAGAAAATAAGAAATAACAATAACTAATAATCAGTAAAGTAAACCATGTAATTTATATGGATTCATTATTGCATGGTTTATTTCAAAAGATAAAATAGGGAGGCATATATTGTGGCCAATTCAATCGGTATAATGAAAATATATCCTGATAGTTTCAGGGCCAATATTTACGGACTACAACCCTTTAGAATGATAGGTCTAATTGATGTTGGGATAATATATAATGAAAGCATAGAAAGAGTTACTTTACCTTTTTTTAGATCGTCAGGTACAAATAGCGGTAAAATAAAAGGATTGTGGTATCCTATTGCAGGAATAAAAACAAATGATGGGAGATTTACTGAATTCACATCATATATAAACTATGTATTATCCCACACAACAAGGAATGGAAGAGCAAATAAAGGATGGCTTGCTAAATCTTTATTTTTTGATAATATAAGAGCACATGATGATTCTAAAGTCAGAGGATTTTCAAGTGGTAGACATTATGAAAGTTTATATTGGATAGGACAGACACTTAGAGAATTATATGAAAATGGTCAATATAAAGAGATGGAGTCTCTGAATCCTGAAACATTAAATAGAGCTGTAACCTCAAAAAAAATATATCACGGAAATAAATATTCCCAAAAAGAAAATTTCGAAAACTATATTGAAGATATATTTAGAGGAGTATAGTAATTAATACAACTTCTTTAGTAAGATTGTAAGATGAAAAGACTTTTGCAGAAATGCAAGGTCTTTTTTATTTGTATTTATCAAGTATATTGAAAAGATTTATGAGAATTAATTTATATATACAAGTATAATTTTTGGAGTATGATTTTAGCTTTATATAATTATTAGAGAGTAGTAATGTTTTTATTATCAAAAGGAAAATATAATATAACTACAAATTACTTGATAAATTATATGGATTATTAGAATAATAAAAATTATGAAAAAGTTTTCTGAAAATGTTGACAAAACATATACGTATAAGTTATTATGAATTTACACAAACATATACGTATATGTTTTGAATAAAACAAGGGGGAGTTTAAATGTCAAAATATAGTAATGATATAAGAGAACTTTTGGATTACATCGGAGGGAAAGATAATATTGGAGCAGTTTCACATTGTGCTACAAGAATGAGATTTGTTTTAAAAGATACTAAGATTGCGGATGAAAATAAGATAAAAAAGATTAAGAGTGTAAAAGGTACATTTACGCAAGCTGGTCAATTTCAAGTTATTATTGGAAATGATGTTCCTACATTTTATAATGAATTCACAGAAATTGCAGGAATAGATGGAGTTAGCAAAGATAGTGTGAAAAATGCAGCAAAATCAAATATGAATTTGGCTCAAAGATTAATGTCTAATATAGCTGAAATTTTTGCACCACTTATACCCTCACTTATAATTGGAGGATTAATATTAGGCTTTAGAAATATAATTGGTGATATTAAGATGTTTGATGATGGAACTAAAACACTTGTTGAAACATCACAATTTTTTGCAGGGGTACACAGTTTTCTTTGGTTAATTGGTGAAGCTATATTTCATTTTCTTCCAGTAGGAATAACATGGTCTATTACAAAAAAAATGGGTACAACTCAGATATTAGGTATTATATTGGGTATAACTTTAGTATCACCACAACTTTTAAACGCATATTCAGTAGCTGGTGCAGATACTATTCCATTTTGGGATTTTGGATTTGCAAAAGTTAACATGATAGGATATCAAGCACAAGTTATACCAGCAATACTTGCAGGATTTACATTAGTTTATCTTGAGAAAACTATGAGAAAAATATCACCAGCTTCAATTTCAATGATTATTGTACCACTATTTTCATTAATTCCAGCAGTAATAATAGCACATGTTGTTTTAGGTCCAATTGGATGGACAATAGGTAGCTGGGTTTCTAATATAGTTTATAGTGGTTTAACTTCAAGTTTTAGAAGTATATTTGCAGCAATTTTTGGTTTTTTATATGCACCTCTTGTTATTACAGGTCTTCATCATATGACAAACGCAATAGATTTACAGCTTGTAGCTGAATTTGGAGGAACAGCATTATGGCCAATGATTGCACTATCTAATATTGCACAAGGTTCAGCTGTACTTGCAATGATTTTTCTTCAAAAAAATAATGAAGAGGAAAAACAGGTTTCAGTACCAGCATGTATTTCAGCTTATTTAGGTGTTACAGAACCAGCATTATTTGGAGTTAATATGAAATATAGATTTCCATTTATATGTGGTATGATTGGTTCAGCAGTTGCTGGAATATTCTCAGTATCTACAGGTGTTCTTGCAAATTCAATAGGAGTTGGAGGTATACCAGGAATACTATCAATACAGCCACAACATATGTTTATGTTTTTAATATCAATGTTGATAGCAATAGTTTTACCATTTGTATTAACAGTAACCATTGGAAAAAGCAAATTAACAATTAAATAAGGCTTAGTATTATAGAAAATATTTTTCTATAATACCTTTTAAATAGATTATAAATAAATTTTGGAATAATGTTTCATTAATAGAATAAATAGTATAAATATTTTATTCCATATAGCTATATAAGGAGAATATTAGACATGAAAGATTTTAAAAAAAGTACTATATATCAGATTTATCCAAAATCATTTAATGATTCAAATGGAGACGGAATTGGAGACTTGAGAGGAATAATCGCAAAATTGGATTATTTAAAAGAATTGGGAATAGACTGCATATGGCTTACACCATTTTATATTTCTCCACAAAGGGATAATGGATATGATATTGCAGATTACTATAATGTAGATCCTTTATTTGGAACAATGAAAGATTTCGAAGAATTAGTTGAAGAGGCTAAAAAAAGAAACATAGAATTAATGTTAGATATGGTTTTTAATCATACATCTACTGAACACAAGTGGTTTAAAAAGGCATTGAATGGAGATGAGAAGTATAAGAATTTTTATATATTTAAAAAAGGAAAAAATGAAGAAGCACCAACAAATTGGGTTTCTAAATTTGGAGGAAGTTCATGGGAATATGTAGAAAAGTTCGATGAATATTATCTTCATCTCTTCGATAAGACTCAAGGCGATTTGAATTGGGAAAATGACGAGGTAAGATCGGAGATATACAAAGTAGTTAATTTTTGGATTAATAAAGGGGTTAAAGGATTCCGTTTGGATGTAATAAATCTTATCTCAAAACCAGATATTTATTTGAATGACAATAGTGGGGATGGAAAGAAATTCTATACAGATGGACCTAAAATTCATGAATTTTTAAAGGAATTAAATGAAAATACATTTGGAAAATATGAGGATATTGTAACTGTGGGGGAAATGTCATCAACAACAATAGAAAACTGTGTACGTTATTCTAATCCGGAAGAAAAAGAATTATCAATGGTGTTTAATTTTCATCATTTGAAGGTTGATTATAAAAATGGTGATAAATGGACATTAATGGATTTTGATTTTAAACAATTAAAGAAATTATTTAAGGACTGGCAAAATGGAATGGAAAGCGGAAATGGATGGAATGCCTTGTTCTGGTGTAATCATGATCAGCCAAGAATTGTATCAAGGTTCGGAAATTGTTCTCAGTATCATAAAGAAAGTGCAAAGATGCTTGCAACATCAATTCATATGATGAGAGGAACCCCATATATTTATCAAGGGGAAGAGTTTGGAATGACTAATCCAGAATATACATCAATAAATCAGTATAGAGATGTAGAGTCAATAAATTTTTATAATATCTTAATAAATAAAGGTGTAGATAAAGAAAAGGCTATTGAAATATTAAGGGAAAAATCAAGGGATAATTCAAGAACGCCTGTTCAATGGAATAATAAGAAAAATGCAGGATTTACAAGTGGAGAACCATGGATTCCAGTTGGAAATTTATATAAAAATATAAATGCAGAAAATGCATTAAATGATAAAGACTCAGTATTTTATCATTATAAAAATCTAATAAGTCTTAGAAAGCAGCATGATGTTATTTCAGATGGAAGCTTCAATATTATATTAGAAAATCATGATAAGGTATATGCTTATACAAGAAGTTATAAAAACACAAATCTTATCGTGTTAAATAATTTTTATGGTGAAGATACTGAAGTAACTATAGAAAAAGAACTTATAGAGGGAAATAGCAAAATATTGATATCTAACTATAAGGATAGTGGTAGCTTAAGTAAAAATATAAAATTAAGACCATATGAATCAATTGTATATATAATAGAGAAATAAAAATTAAATGAGTTTCAGAATCATATACTATATGATTCTGAAGCTTATTATATTTTCAGTAATAATAGTAAATTAAAATATAGTATTACAATTTATCATTATTATTATTCATTTCATTGAGAAAAATATATAGAGTATGGTAAAATACTATTGGTGATGAAGATGAGTAGTAAATATTCAATTATTTATAATGAAATAGTGAATAAAATAGAAAATGGTATATATAAAATAAATGATCAAATTCCATCAGAAAGTGAAATTATGAATGAGTATTGTGTATCAAGAGATACTGCAAGAAAATCAATAAGTCGTTTGGAACAAAATGGTTATGTTTTAAAGAAAAAAGGAAAACGTGGCATAGTTTTAGATCGAAATAAATTTGATTTTCCAGTTTCAGGGGTTGTAAGTTTTAAAGAGTTGTCAGATAAGCTAGGACAAAATATTAAGACAAGTGTTGAAATATTGGAATGTATTATGCCTTCTCAGTCTATAAAAGATAAATTGGAAATTGGAATTAACGATAAAGTATGGAAAATAGTAAGGACAAGAAATATTGATGGTGAAAAAATTATTTTAGATAAAGATTATCTTGTTCAAAAATATGTAGATAACATTACACATGAAATATGTGAGAACTCAATTTATGAATATATTGAAGGAAAGCTTGGATTAAAGATAGCTTATGCCAAGAAAGAAATAACAGTTCAAAGTGCAACAGAAGAGGATAAAAGATATCTTGATATGAAAGGTTTTGATATGGTTGTAGTTGTAAAAAGTTATACATATTTAGATGATTCGAGTTTATTCCAATATACAGAATCACGTCATAGGCCTGATAAATTTATATTTGTAGATTTTGCACGACGTCATGCTTGAATATTAAAATAGATAAGTGAAGTATCACTTATCTATTTTAATATTCTAATAAAAAATGTAAATGCACTAAGTTAAATAATTTCGCTAAACTCAGCTTTAGCGAAATTATTTAACTCAGTAGTAATCTAAAAACAAATAAAGCTCCGTATTCAAAACAGAGCTTTATGATAAATAGAGAATAAATTATTTACTTAAAATTTCATTTGCTAAACTATTCATAATTTCAATGTCATTAGCTTTAGCTACAGATTTTATTGAAATTAAGGAATTGCAGATTGAGATATTCTTCATACCTTCAAAAATAGCTTTCATGCATTTCCCAGCAGCTGGTGCCCATGAACTATTTTCTATAATTCCAACTTTTCTATTTTGGAAGTTTTTATGCTTTAAATGTAATAAGAAATCTTCCATACAAGGGAACATTCCACCATCATATGTAGCAGCAGCTACTATTAATTTATCGAAACGGAATGAATCTGCAATTACTTGTGACATATCAGCTCTTGAAAGGTCATATAATACAACATTTTCAGCACCTTTATCTTTAAGTATTTCAACCATTTTTTTAGCAGCATCTGCTGTATTTCCATGAATAGAGGCATAGGCAACAACAATACCTTCTTCTTCTGGAGTATAGCTGCTCCATTTATCATATTTATCTATATAATATCCTAAATTATCTTTTAGAATTGGACCGTGCAATGGACAGATTGTTTTAATATCTAATGTTGCAGCCTTTTTTAATAATGTTTGTACTGGTGCACCATATTTACCAACTATATTTATATAATATCTTCTTGCTTCTGGAGTCCAATCTTCATCTATATCAAGTGCTCCGAATTTTCCGAATCCGTCTGCTGAAAATAAAATCTTTTCTGTTTTTTCATACTCAACCATAACTTCAGGCCAGTGAACCATTGGCGCCATAAAGAATTGAAGAGTGTGACTTCCTAAAGATAATTCATCACCTTCTCCAACAACAATTTTTTTATCTTCAATATCCATATCAAAAAATTGTGGAAGCATGTTAAAGATTTTAGCATTTCCTACAATCTTCATATCAGGATATTTATCAGCTAAATTTTTGATATTTGCAGCATGATCTGGTTCTAAATGTGAAACTACTAAATAGTCAATATTTCTTCCATCAAGAGTAGTTTCAAGATTTTTGAGCCATTCACTTCCGGCCCTCTTATCAACTGTATCCATTACAGCGACTTTTTCATCTAAAATTACATAAGAGTTATAAGAAACTCCATTTGGAATTTTGTATTGACTTTCAAATAAATCTAGTGTTTTATCGTTGACTCCAATATATTTTACGGAATCTGAGATATAAGTTTTGTTCATATTTAAACCCTTCTTTCAAAATATTATATTTATATACAATTACTAGAAATAATTAAATAATAATAATTATAA
>OGST01000122.1_pt1 | contig 75378 bp, 75 predicted proteins | sample 1574021 | NCBI WGS metagenome assembly OGST01 (sample SAMN03295847, study PRJEB24534) | human gut metagenome | isolation source: fecal sample 7 from infant 6 | host: Homo sapiens | place: USA: Pittsburgh, PA | collected 2014-07 | reverse complement strand
ATTATATATATTAGTTAATACTATTTTAGTAATATATTGCTTCTAAAAATGAATAATAAAATTAAGTTTATGTTAAAAGTTATCTAGTTTTAAATATTTATTATTAGCTATAAATAAATTCTTTAATGCACTTATATTACTACAAAATAAGTATCAACATATGCCGTCATTTGGTCTCCTAAAGTAATATAATGATATATAGGTATTAAATAACTTGAATAAACCAGTTTTTTTGCATCTACTTTTTTTTCTTGTAATGCAATTATTAAGTTTTGTTGTTGTCTTAAACTAACAATATAACTTTCAGCTATAAATAAAACTTGCTCAGAAAAAAATTTATCTGAAAATGAATTTGTATATGTCTTTATATTATTATCTAAATTTTTTTTAATCTCAATGAACTCTTGAATATAAAAGTCTAAACGATTATATACATCTTTTAACTCATTAGGTGTAGAACTTTCACTTATATTAACAGCAGTTAAATTTCCTCTTATTCTCTTTATTTCCTGTAAGTTATTTATAATAACATCCTTACTTTTTAAATCTTCTATTTTAGGGCCATAAGGTTCTACAATATTTGTTTTTTCTTGTTCATATCTCATATTAGTTTTTGCATATGCTATATTGGGAATAGTTATAGTTATAAGCATACAAAAAATTATTAAGCGTTCTATTCTCTTTTTCATTATTCCAACTCCTCTATAATAACTTTTAACACTATATCTATTCTTAGTAATTCTTAATATTTTATTCTTGTAAAAATTAATATAACCTTTTATATTTGAAATTTTTCATATAGGGTTTTTAATTGTAATTGAAATATGTATAATAATTCAGTTAATTTGATTTAGCCCTTATACTATGCTAAAATTAACTTATAATTTTGAATTTGTTAATTAAAGTTTAATAATATATGGTTTTCTAGGGTTCCGTAGCTTTTTAGTTAGTCTGGTCCAAGAGAAAACGCACAGATAAACTGTGAACACGGAAGGATAAAAGCCTGGGAGATATTTTTATAATATTTCTCTGGCTTTTTTATTTTAAAGGAGGTATATTGTTATGAAAAAGTTTATTATTGAGGATGATTTTTGGGAGCTATTCCCTAATGCAAAGATAGGTATTATCACTTGCAATGGCATAAATAATACTATAAAAGATGAGAACCAATACCAGGATATGCTTTCTCAAGGAGAAAAGGAAGCTTTAACTCACTTGCCTAATGAAGAATTTAGTAGCAATGAAGTTATTAAGGTATGGAGAGATGCATTTAAAAAGTTTAAGACTAAAAAAGGAGCTAGATCATCAATTGAAGCTTTATTAAAGAGGGTTTCTACTGGTAAAGGATTAGGAACAATTAACCCACTAGTTGATATTTACAACTTTATATCATTAAAGTATGCCATGCCTTGTGGTGGAGAGGATATGGATAAGTTTATTGGAGATATAAGATTAACTAAAGCAACAGGAGATGAAAGTTTTATTACCTTAGGATCAGATAAAAGTGAGCCACCATATGAGGGAGAAATAGTTTATAAAGATGATGAAGGAGCTATTTGCAGATGCTGGAATTGGCGTGAGTCAGTAAGAACTATGTTAACAGAAGACACAAAAAATGCTTTCTTATGCATTGAGTTAGTTGATGAAAAAAGAGAAAAAGATTTTGAAAATGCCTTAAAAGAGTTATCTCAATTAGTAGAGGAAAACTTAGGTGGAAAATCTGAGATTTCAATACTTCATATTAATAATAAGGAAGCTATAATCTAAGTATTTACGGAGGATAAGTTTATGAATAATTTTACCTATAAAGAGATTTATATTGAGGATAGAAAGAGAGTTTTAGAGATTAATGTACTTCCAGAAAAGTACTGTAATTTTGATTGTATATTTTGTCCTATAGGAAGATCAAAGAATAAAATAGATACTCAAAAATCCTTTGATAATGTGGATGAGTCATTAATTGAACTAGAAAATATGATTAATGATACAAAACCTGATCTAATCTTTATTAATTCAAAGGGAGAAGCCTTAATAAATGATAAAATTGAGAATATTATAGATTTTATAAAATCAAAGGGAGTTCCTGTAAGACTACTTTCTAATGGGTATATCCTAGGAAAGGATGAATATATAAAGGTTGCTAACAAATGTGATGAAGTTATTGGAGAAATAAAGGTAATAACAGAGGAAGATTTTAAGAAGGTTCAAAGGCCGATTGAAGGCTATACCCTTCATGAATACATATCAAATATGGCCTCCTTTAATAAACAATATAATGGAAAATTCATATTTGAAATAACCATAGTTAAGGGATATAATGATGATCCTGAATCAGTTAATAAACTGAAGGAAGTTATAAAAGCAATCTCACCTAATGAGGTTATTGTTGCTAGAATTGATGATGATATATTTAAGAAAAAACTTGGTATATCTGATGAAAGGTTTGAGGAAATTTCAAGGGAGCTATTAGATGTAAACTGCTAAATGCATAGATTATTAGATTCAAAGTTCTAAATTTAATTTAATAAGTATCTATTAATAATTAAGTAAAAATGGACAGATATCATGTCCATTTTACTTTTTAATTCTTATTATAAAACTAAAATTACTCATCTTGTTTATTTTGTTGAGGTTTAAATTTAAGTACCTTATAACTTAATAAGCTTAGTGTTACCATATATGTTGGAAGTATTAAGTATGACAAACTCTCTATGTTATAGCCTACTAAAAGATTTATTACACTTTGAAATGGCAATGTTGTATATAAAGCAAGCAAAAACATTGTTGGAAATATATCTGCATTAGGTTCACTTGCTATTGAAACAAAAAATTCTAAGTTTAAAAGTATAAATAAAAGTAAAAACATAATTATTCCTAAAAAAATTAATACGGATTTAAATTTTACTCTAAATAATTTTATTAGCACTAAAAATAATAATGTAAATATAATTAACAAATCCATCCTCCTTTTATTTGCTATTTGTTTAAATCTTAGTAAAATATACATATAAATTACGGTAATAAAAGGTGGGATATTTATGATAATAATACATAGAGATAACTTACTTGATGTGATGAGATCTTATAAGATAATTATAGATGATACCTATTATGGAAAGATAAAATGTGGGGAAACAAAACAAATAAATTTAGAGAAAGGTGATCACACAATTTACCTAAAAATAGATTGGTGTAGAAGCCCTAAATTGAACTTTTCTATTTCAGATAATGAAACCATATTTTTTGATTGTGGTAATTATATAAATGGTTGGAAACAACTTTTATTCCCACTTTATTTAACTTTCCTTAAGAATAAATATTTATTTTTAAAGGAAACTAATAAAAAAATCTCCTAGTGTGAAGTTAATTTATAAAATAAAAAAATGATACCTATGTTGGTATCATTTTTATTATCTTTGTGCATTGATATTTTTAGAACTCTTATAACTTTATATTTAATTATTACCCTTAAATCTATTTTAGATTTAATAAGTTTACTATTTATAAATGCATTCCTAGGTTATTTACATTAATCCACATCTAAAATTTTGGAGAAATACTTCTTACTTCTTTTTGCTGCAATGGTTATTTTGAAGGGACTTTTGTCGTAGCCTTCTACAATGATGTTTCCTGATTTATCTCTGTATGATACTTGTATATTTTTAAAATAGAAAATGTAGTAGCCAAGTATAATTCCATCTTTAAAGGAGCCTGTTGATCTATTTAGTGCTTCATTTCCAAGGCCTACAGTGTTTTCACTAAGGTCAAAGAATTTTCTTCCTTTGCTAGTGGATTCTGTTACAATTGCTCCTGATAAATTAGTTATAAAGGCCCAAAGGCAAATTATTAAAAGTATGATAGATAGGAGTATATTGTTGGTTTGTCCACTCTCTCCAAGGGTTTTGGATATATCTATGATTCCAAGAGAATCTAAAAATAGGCTTGTATATGTAACTATTGAAAATAAAATCCCTAAAAGCACCATTGAAATATCCTTAAATTTTGGAAAATCCACATCTTCTAGTTTTCTTAGTTTTCTTAAAAGGTCTAAGGAATATTTTGCTCTATTTAAAAGGGCAATATTTAAAGCTCCTATTAAAATTAAATTCAAGAAAAATATTATACTAGTTCTATGCATTAAGATACTGATTACTAAAATAATTCCTATGATTATTAGATTTGCCACAATATATGAATTTAACTTCTTTGAACTATGCATTTAAGCACTCTCCCTCACATACTGAACTATTTCCTTAGCCAGATCATCATTTAAACCATTGCTACAGTTTAGTCCTACTTTGTGTTTTTTCTTGGCCATTGTAATGTGGTAAACATCCTTATTTTTTGTTTTATTAATGCTAAAATTATCTAAATCCTCAAAATCTATTTCACTTAAGGTTTCAATGTGTTCTCCCTTTTCAAAATCATTTAACTTTACTTTTAAGTAAATCTTTCTATTTTCTATTTCAAAGATAACCTTTCCAGCAGGTATTCCACAGACTGGTAAAGTGTAATATGTAAAGGGAGCAATGTTGGTATAGAAAAATTGCTTTACTAACTCCTTGTTATCTAAATACACTATAAACTTAAATTTTTTATTGTTATTCATAATATTTACCTCTTTAATTTATACTTTATTAACATTATATAGCAATTTTGTTAATAAGTTAAGTTTATTCCTCTTTATAAACAAATATAGATTTTAAAATAGCACCTTATTATGTTTTATATACTTATTATAAAATTCTACTGAGCTTTATGTTTTTTTAATGAAGTTTACCTAAAGGTTTAAATAATATTTTTCAATGAATTTAGATAATATTCTTTGCTGAGTTTTATTGATACTTTTAACTAAATTTTGATAATACTCTTCACTTATCATAGAAAATTCTCCTTTTATAAAAGTAAAATTCCTTTGAATCACTTCTTTTAATAATATAAAAAAGAGGTCATATGAAAATAGTTATAAAACCTTTCATATGACCTGGAATTTTTAAATATTATTTTTTGTTTTTTATATAAGCTTTATTTTCTTCATATATACTATAAATTTAGTTTTCAGAGTGATTTTTTATCCTCTACTTATTTTTTCATTGATGTCTTCTAGGGAATCTTCCTCATATTCTCCAAACCAATCTCTTAGTTTGTTCTTGGCTTGTTCTTTTACTTCTTCATCAATGTAAAATGCTACTGCTCCAAGGGCAGGTATTAAAAGTCCTAAGTCATCTGTGTATCCCACAATTGGTGCAATATCTGGAAGGAAATCTATGGGAAAGATAAAGTATCCTAAGGCACCTATGATTATGCTTTTGGCCCACTTAGGGGTTGTATCCTTTTTCAAAGTGTAATATAGCAATAGGCATGTGTAAACTACCTTGATACCAGCCTTTTTAGCAAATTTTCTTAATTTATCAAAGAAGTCCTTATCAGAAAAGAATTTTGAGTATTTTTCTAAATTTATTTTACGCTTTTTACCCTTAATCTCAACTTCTTCAATAATTAGTTCCTTGTTCTCTTCACTCATACTAAATCCCTCCTTTGCAATATATAATACTCCTAATATTATGTTTATTTCAACATATAATAGATAATATTTTCTTAGCTACTATTTCTTATATCCTTGCAAGAAACTTAGTAAATATAAGATTAAAATTTACGTATTGGTCAACTGCTATTTCTTTTACTTTTGCAAGTAAAGATATTTCAACATACAATACTTATAATATCGAGTTCTAAAATTATAATCCTTGTCTATTTATCCTAACTTTATTCTTCTATATAATATAATTCTAGTTCTTATAATATAATTCTTCTGCCTAGACTCCTGTAACTTTCTTTAAAACCTATTCCTTTATATAATATAATTCCCAAGTTAAATAAATCTTATTAGACTTACTTTAGTTAGCAAGTTTCTAAATTTACACTACTTTCTTTATCTTTGATTTTGAAATGGCATAACATAATAGTTCAAATAGAGTTCCACCAATTGTCCAAGCAATTACTTGTCTTAATCCTACATTAATTGGATCTCCTAAAATCCATGGCCAAAGATATGTCATTACAAAAAACATAAATATTCCCCATTGTATTGCTGATATTATACATTGTTTTTTTATTTTTTTAATTTCCATATTGTAAGTATAATCATCATAAACCTCTGTTTCATAAGCTCCACTTTTTTTTAGCTTATTTAAAATATAACATGAGTTCCCAAATTGAAGGGCAGCTAAGGCAAATGTTCCAAAGGTTAGACTATGATTAATTCCATCAAAAATAAGACTAATTACCATACAAATTATAAGTAAGTATGATAAGTATAAATTAGCAGTTGCAAGGGTTTCATAAATTACTCCTTGCTGATATTCATCTCTCTTATCTAAGTAACCTATATTGTGTTTTAGAAGTGTTTTTTCAAATTTATTCATCCTCTCATTCCTCCTCATTAACCCAAAATAATGTGTTTAAATCAGTTCCTAAGGCCTTGGCAATCCTAATACATAAATCTAGGGATGGATTATATTTTTGATTTTCGATTAAATTTATGGTTTGTCTTGCAACTCCAACCTTTTTTGAAAGCTCTAACTGTGACATATTAGCTAGAGATCTATATTCCTTTATTTTATTCATCCCTTCACCTCAATTCCGTGTCATATATATATGACTTTAGTAAAATAATACCATTAAAAATTTTGTATGTCAAATATATATGACACTTTAAGTTTAATGATATAATAAGATTGTATAAAAAATATTATGGTATAAATTTAATTTTTAAGAGGTGTATTATGGACAAGCGTTTTACCTTTAATGAGGATGCGATGAATTATGAGAAATGGAGGCCTAACTATTGTGAGGAATTGTTTCATGATATTATGGAATATTCAAAATTAGATAGGCATAAAAAGGCTTTGGAAATTGGAATTGGTACTGGACAAGCTACTCTTCCCTTGCTTAAAACTGGATGTGATTTAATAGCTATTGAACTTGGAGAGAATCTTGCAGAGTTTTCTAAAAATAAGTTTAAATCCTATAAAAACTTTAATATATTAAACATTCCCTTTGAGGATTTTAATGGTGATGAAAATACCTTTGACCTTATCTATTCTGCAACTGCCTTTCATTGGATTGATGAAAATATAGGATACCCAAAGGCCTTGAAACTCCTAAAACCTGGTGGAACCTTAGCATTATTTTGGAACAAACCCTTTATAGGCCGTAAGGATGACTTATTGCACCAAAAAATTCAAAGTATATATGAGAAATATAAGCCCTCAAAGGCTAAACCTATAGAAAATGATGAAGAGCATTATAAAGAACTTTTAAAAAAGTTAAGAAAGTATGGATTTAAAGATGTTGAACTTAAACTATATCACAAAACTAGAATCTTTAATGCCTGTGATTATATATCCCTATTAAATACCTATTCAGATCATAGAAGCATGAACCTAGCCATAAAAACAAAATTTGAAGAAGAAATTAAGAAAGCTATTTTAGAACATAATAATTTGCTAAAAGTATATGACACCATGGAGCTATATTTAGCTAGAAAATAAGTTCTAGTTTTATATTTTTTAATTTATATTAATCTCTAAGCTAACCACTATTGCTAAAATTTTAAATGCAGTTACAAAAAACATATTGCTACTACAAATGATAATGGTGTCATAGATAATCTAATATTACATTTCTTATCTAAATATAACCAGTAATTATTTATAAATTGATCTAAAGTTTGATCTCAATTGTAATTATGATAAAATAATCTTCGAGGTGAGAAAAACATTATGAAAAAAACAGTAAAAGTAGTTGGTGCTATAATTGAAAATGAAAAGAAAGAAATTCTTTGTGCCTTAAGATCAAAGGATATGACTCTTCCTAAGCAATGGGAATTTCCAGGTGGAAAGATTGAGGAAGGGGAAACTGTAGGACAAGCAATTGTTAGGGAAATTAAAGAAGAATTAGATTGTGATATAGAATACATATCTACATTTAATGATAATACTCATGAATATGAGAAAGTTATAGTTAACTTAATAACACTAAGATGTAAACTTGTTAATGGAACTCCAAAGGCTAGTGAACACGCAAAACTTATATGGCTTCCAGTAGATTACCTTGAAACTCTTTCATGGGCTCCTGCTGATGTTCCAGCTGTAAAGCAATTAGTAAGTGAAAAGTAAAAAAACAGGAGAAATCTCCTGTTTTTTTATATCTATAATATGGACTCATCTATTATTCCTCCAAAATAACTAAACTGCTCGTCTAGTTTTAAGTTTCTATTAAATCTTTCATTAATTCTTATGTATTTTAAAACATTATGATTGAAATCGTACCATTTTTCTTCATTTAATATGTATTTCTTTTCACTGTCTATTGCTATTTTTGCAAACTTATTATGAAAATCCTTAAATAAAAGGAAAGTTAAATGTATATTAGGATATTTATAAAATTCTCTTGCAATCTCTAAAACATCATCCTCAATTTCTAAGGTATCCATAAAAGTTACATTTGGTGCTGTAATTACTAATAAATCAATATCGCTTCTATCTTTAATCCATGCTTCTGTTCTAAAACTTCCAAATTCAACTACACAAATTATACTTTTTAACTTTTTTAGTTTTTCTAAGAAGTCCGATTCTGTCATATTAATCACCTCATTTTATTCCTAATCTTATTATAGCCTAATACTTTCACTTTTAAAACTTATACAAATTTAAAACTTATACAAAATCTGAGAAATAAAAAACAAAAGAAATCTCCTGTTTTTCTTGATTATTTAATTTGTATTTTTAAAATTTCTCTTCATGTTACCTTTATGATAAAAATTAACTTCTTTTATTATTTCATCTCGTCTAATTTTTTAATTAGCTTTATTTTTTCAAAGTATCTCTTAATAAATTTATCTATTATTTTCTCCATATTTACTAAATGTTTTTTTGCATTTTCTTCATCAATGCTATCTTCAATATCTTGTTTAGTAGAACATATCTCACAAATTAGTATACAAAAACTTTTTATATCTAACTCAAATATTTCTTCACAATATTCTTGTCCCTCAATAAATGTTGTTTTATTGAAATTCATAATAAAATACCTTCTAATTAAAATATTATTAACATTGTTGCATACTTCAGTAAATCTATAATTTCCTATTTCTGTTACTACCTTATGAGTAAGACCAGTTCTTGAAAATAAATCAACTACACATACGTTGTTATATTCCTCTCTATTTAATATATTTATAATATTTAATTGTGATATAAAAAAATCATTTTGTACTTCTTCAAATTTTTTAAGCATTTCATCTAAATCGTCATATTCGAAGCAATTTTTCGATATACTAATCTCTATGGGCTTCTCTTTATTTATAATTTCTCTATAATTTTTATTACTTATTATACTTATACTATTCATTCTATTTACCTCACTCTTTTCCTATTAATGATATTTTTTCTAACTCTGTTAACTCCCTAATTCCTAATAAAACTTTAATATCGATATTAATACTATCTAAAATATAATTAGCTAATCTAGCTGGCATAATTCCTTCATTTAATAATTCAATTAAATCACTTGCTGAATATTGTGTAATAATTAATAGCTCATCTAGTTTTCCACTCTTGTTTATATAACTAAGGCATATTCTTAATACCTCTTTAGTATTCTCGGAATTAACGCTAATATTTCTTACCTCATCATAATTAAAATCTACTTTTATTGAATCTTTATATTGCTTCTCTTCAATATCATTTTTAGATAAACTTTTATTAATCTCTTGTAAATACTCTATCTGCTTTTTTAAAGCTAATTCCTTCTTGTATTTATTCTCCAAAATAATCTTTTTAATAATCTCTTTCTTATTTTTATTATTAATTATTATCTTTATATCACTAATACATATATCTAAACTTCTATATAATGAAATCTTATTTAATAATTCAACATCTAACTTAGAGTATTCTCTATATTTATTAACTCCTCTTATAGGCTTTATTAATCCTTGTTGTTCATAATAAGAGATAGCTTTCTTGCTTAGTCCAGTTAATTTACATACTTCACCTATTAACATATCCTCACTCCTCCTTTGTATGTTAATCTATCCCCTTAGGGATTAGTCAATATAAATATTTTTATAAAATATATTGCTTATGATACAGTATTTTTATATATAAAAATAGCCTTAGGCAATTATATCAATACCTAAGGCTATAAACCATTATATTAATTATATTTATGATTAAACTCTATTCTTTTCTTATGCGTTCTAATCAACAAATATTCCAGAAAATAATTACTATATATAAATATTATACTTTGTTATTATAAAATCACTATTTCGAATAATATTTTTGTCTTTTCTCTATAGTATTTTTAAAACTTCTAGAAATATTTATTTGTGTAAAGTATTATTCACCATAAATTTCTTGACATACTTTTTATATGTTTAATAATTATATTTTATATAAACCTTGTACGTTCCAAGGCATTATTACCCATTCTCCATTTTTTTCATTAGGTAAAAACGGTTTATCTCCTTCACCTTGATAAACTACTCCAAATTCTAGATCTTCAATAAATGTTTTATTATTACTCTCCCACTTTACTTCTACTACTACTCTTCTTAATGAAATTGCACGTTCTTCTACTTCTATCAACCTATATGATATTAGTTTTTTGTTTTCAAATAGCTCTCTACATAATTTTGGTCTTATCCCCATTGACTTTTCATAATTAAACATTTTATCTAATATCTTAGAAAGTTGTCCATAATTTTTCTTACTCCAGTATTCAAAAATTTTAATTACTTTTTGAATATACTCATAATCATCATATTCTTCATATTTTCCACTCTCAGGTATAGTCTCACCAATAATTACTACTCTTGGCTTCCATGAATTAATTATTTTTTTATTTTGCTCATTTTTATTAAGCTGTGTTGTTATATCTTTAAAGTTTATTGGTTTTTGCATTTCAATATATTTTTCTCTTCTAGAATCTTCACTTTTTTTATTAGTCATCCAGTCATGTATTGCAAAAAGCAATACAATACATTTACTAGATACAAATATATTATCATAGTTTAAATCTCTACCGTGCAATATTCCATTTCTATATGGTAAATAAATAACATCAGTATTTGTTTTGTTTCGTCCTTTACAATAAATATTTTTTATTTTACTTAAACTACTACTACAGCCAACCAAACAATCCCAAGCACTTACATCAGTTCCTTCAGCAAAGAAACCTTTACTTTTTGTATAATCATTTACTGCTCCATCTATAATCATTAAAAACAAAGGAACACTTGCATGGTATCTTCCTTCTTTATGATCTTTAAACGCTTTTAAGATTAAATTATATCTTAAAAGAAGTTCTTCACAATTATTCTTCAATAAAAATAGAGATTCTTCAACATTAGAAGAATAATATGTAGTTAATACTTTTTCAGCAGCTTCCAGTCCATTTTCATCATATACTTTATTTACTTCTTCAATCAATGTTGAACTTAATGTATCATAAACTATCCATCCTTTATCAGAAAATCGTTCATTAAATAATTCTATTTGAATAATAAATTTATTCAAATTATTCTCTGTTTCTATTATTTTCTTTTTTAGATCCTCTCCTCCTAAGAATCCCACAAGCTTCATAAATTTTATTTGATCCTTCATCTTTTTTATACTAGGCATTTCATCAACTATACTTTTTATATTAATCACCTCTAAAAATTTATTTTTTACAAATCATATTTAATATAATAATTATACTATATTTTCCATTTAAATTATAATATCTTTAAACTCTATTTAAAACAACTTCTTAAAACACTTACATTTTTAACTACTTAATATTATTGATAACTAGTAATTTATATATCATACTAAACTAACCTATTTTAGTATTGTTGAAAGAGAAACAAAAGTTTAATATAATGTTCTTAATGAATCAAGGGATGGGAGGACGGACCATGAACAAAGAGGAACAGGTTATAAGTGGTTTTAGAGACTTGTTTAACAAGCTGGCTTGGCTTAATAAGTCTAAGATGGAAAAGTGTCTTAAGGGGTATAAGCCTTCTGAAATACATTTTATTGAATATATTGCTAAGAATGTAGATTGTAATGTAACAAAACTTGCAGAGTCCTTTTATATGACTAGGGGTGCCATAAGCAAGTTAAGTAAGAAACTTATGGAAAAGGGCCTTATTGAAAGTTACCAAAAGCAAGACAACAAAAAGGAAATCTATTTTAAACTTACTGAAAAAGGAAAGGCAATTAATAAGATTCATGATGATCTCCATAAAGAGTTTCAAGAGCGTGATAAAGCTGTCTTTGATAAGATAACTGAGGAACAATTTGATTATATGATTAACTTTGCAAAAAAATATAGTGATCATTTAGATGAAGAAATAAAGAAGATTGAGGTAAATATTAAGTCAGAATAAATTAAAATGGTTCATATCTAACGTATAATTCTGTGATAACATGGGTAAATATTAAGTCAGAATAATTTAAAATGAGTTTTACCTAAGGCAAATAAAAAACATATAATAAATTTAAACACTAAAAATACAAGCAGTCCAACTCTATGGAGAAGGAACTGCTTTTTTGTTTTTTTGAAATTTTGTTGACAAAGAAACAAAATTAATTTATTATTGTTGACAAGGAAACAATATAAAATTTGAAAGGAGATTTTAAATGACTAAATTTAAATCATATAATAAAGAAAAGAATGGAGAAACAGTGGATAAAAAGGCTTTCCTCTTTGGTCTTATGTCTGTATTTCTTTGTGGAATGGGCTTTAGTATTATATCCCCTGTTGTTCCATTTTTAGTGGAGCCCTATGTAAGCAATACTAGTGAACAAGCTTTCTTCGTTACTCTACTAACCTCAGTTTATGCAGTTTGTGTATTTTTTGTAGCTCCTGGACTTGGTGCTTTAAGTGATAGATATGGACGTCGCCTCATACTTTTAATATGCCTTTTAGGTTCCTCAATTGGGTACTTAATCTTTGGTATAGGTGGCTCTATATGGGTACTATTTCTTGGACGTATAATAGATGGTGTAACAGGTGGGAGCATAAGCACAATTTTTGCATATTTTGCAGATATAACCTCTAAGGAAGAGAGGACTAAATATTTTGGATGGATAAGTGCAATTGCAGGTATAGGTGCTGCCATTGGCCCTACTCTAGGTGGAGTGCTTGCCAAATTTGGCTATGCTGTGCCAATGTATTTTGGAGCAATAATAACCTTATTAAACTTTATTTATGGAATCTTATATATGCCTGAAAGTCTTCATGAAAATAATAGACTTAAGAAAATCACCCTTGTAAGACTTAATCCATTTACACAGCTTATGAGTGTACTTTCCATGAAAAACTTAAAAAGACTACTTATTTCAGCCTTCTTAATTTGGATACCTAATGGATCTTTACAATCAATTTTTTCACTATTTACAATGGATACTTTCAATTGGACACCTACATTAATAGGACTTATGTTTTCAATTATGGGTATTCAAGATATTATTTCACAGGGCTTAATAATGCCAAAGCTTTTAATGAAACTTAGTGATGTAAAGATAGCAATTCTTGGGATGGTCTCTGAGATTATAGGATATGCTCTTATTGCAGCATCAGCTATTTTCACATTCTATCCTTTTTTCATAGTTGGCATGTTTATATTTGGTTTTGGAGATTCAATTTTTGGCCCTTCATTTAATGGAATGCTCTCTAAGTCTGCTAATTCTAGTGAACAAGGAAGGATTCAAGGAGGTAGCCAAGCTCTTCAATCTCTAGCAAGAATAATTGGCCCTATTTTAGGAGGACAAATCTATGTATCTCTAGGTAATTCCTCCCCTGCTTTTATGGGAGTGATTCTAATAATATTAGCCATACCAATTTTATATAAGAGTATTAGATAGATCTGCAGCATATTAATAATGGCTCAGAACTAAAGGACAAGTTCTGAACCACTATTTTTCTATGCTTTAAGCCAATTCTATCTATTTTATAAAAAGACTTTAATATTTTCTAAATTTTTGATTATTATTTTTCAACTTTATACCAAAAGTTTTTTTAATGTTACTCATAACAAAAATATCTTTTATGGGAATTCTAATAACCTTAATTATATTTAAGTTATTTCCCTTATAATCTGTTCTTTCAGTTTCTCCGCTCTCTATCTTTAACATATTAAACTGTGTAGAATCATCATAATAAAGAGAATATTGTCTTTTTACCGTGGTTGATTTAGGAAATATTCTAGTAAAATTATCTGGCTCATTAAGTTCTCCATTTATTAGTATAGCCTTGTCTGTCATTATAATCTCACCATTAGAATTTATATTAGTGAAGTAGAAGAACATTGTTTTTATAAAGTTGTAAATCAATACTAATATAGTTGCTAAAAAACCTACTGCTATAAGCTTAATTATAACTGGCTTGGCAGTATCAATAAATATATTTCCTTCTATAGCATCTAGTATTATTGGCTCCAAAATAATTAGAGCGTACACTATATACATTATATAAACATACTTCAATCCATTACCTAAGCATCTTAATCTTTCCTTTGTTTCATTATTTATATATCTTCTCCACTCTTCATTAGTAAAAGACCATCTTATTATTTTTTCATTTTGCAGATTCTTTCTCACTCTAATAAACTTTAAAATATTTATACATATAATAACAAAGGTAAACATAATTATGCCTGAAAATAGCATTGTAACAAATATATTTCCTAATGCCCCATCTATTTTTGATATACTTTTCATTATTCCCATTGCTACAGTGAAAATTGCAATTGAAGTTATAATATATCTATAATATTTCATTTTACTTCTCCTTAATAAAATACCAGTAAATTACTTTTTAATATTATAGCATGGAAAGTAAATGAAATATGTAAATCTTCTATTACTAAATCTTAGTTTAAATACAAATTAAGTTATAAAAATAGAAATGGTAACCGTCTTTCTAATAACACCAATGCCAAGTTTAGATGTAAATCAATTTATAAAAATATAGAGCTAAATTTATATGGTATTGGGAAATAATTGAAAAATAATATTTAATTCGTTACAATAAAGGTATATAGAACATTTTGATAAGTATAATTTTTTAAGAGGGTGATTTTATGTTTGAGTTTATTATTATAGGAGCTGTAGGAATACTTTTCTCTGTTTTTGGGTATTTAATAATGGTTAAGAAAAAAACAAGCTTAATACATGATTATCACCTAAGAGGAGTAAAGGACATTAAAAATTATTGCAGCTTTATTGGAGGATGCTTATTCCTTTTAGGCGTAGTATTTATAGGCTTTTCTATTTTAGGCTTTACTGAAATTTTAACTTTTGCACAAATGCAACTTAGTATATTTATTCTTTGTATTTTAGATGTTGTAGCACTTTTAGTTATACAAGAAAAATTTGCAGGGCATATCTTTTAAGAATATTACTTTATTTTATTTAGACAATTATTGTAATTATAATCTAAAAATTGTATATAATGAGAATATACTTTTTCATAATTGGAGGAATTTAATTGAAAAAATTAATTATAGATAGTTTACTTTTGTTTTTAATAGCTTTTCTTTTAGTAGCTATTGTTTGGTGGACTTTAGGTTTTAAATTTGTAACAGTAGCCTTAGTAGGATATGGTTTATTATTAGAGGCATTTTCCCTTTTTAGCAGTAAGAAAAGAAGCCTAAGAAAAAATAATTCTTAAATTACTTTTTAACAATTAGATTTTTACAAATAACTTTAAATTATTAAGCTTTAGCAGAAAAGTGGATAAAGAATAATCTTGTCCTCTTTTCTGCTAAAGCTCTTTTAAATTCATTATACGCAATCTAAATTGTCTATGTATAATGGAAGTGGTAGCCAGCTATTTAAAAAACTTGGAGTATCTTTGTTGAAGTTAAAGTAGGATTTTATTGGTGAAAATAAAAATTCCATTGCTTCTAACTGATTTAGTTCAATATTAAATTCCTCTTTACTGCTATTTAAAGCTTCCTTGTATTTATATGTTTCTTCTCCACTACTATGGAAATATTCCTTTTCTTCATAGATTTCATCTTCACTATTGTTGAAAATTCCTTTAGCTTTATAAGTTTTCTCTTCAACTTTCTTTACTTCCACTTGATTTTTGTGGACTTTAATCTTTAAAATGCCATAGTTTATTATTTTTATGTTATATTCTCCATCTTCTATATTTGAGTAAGTGGCTTTTAGTTTTAGCATTATTCTCACTATCTTTTCATAGTTAAATATTCTAAAATTATTATTTTTAGTAATTGAGCAATTTTCACATATCTTTAAAAGCTGTGATATTTTCTCCTTTTCATAGATAGGAACTCTTAAATTTACTTCCCTATGATTAAAAGTTTTTATGTATGAAGCTATGACAAAGTTTAAATCATTGTTATCTTCTATAACTATTTCTTCAATAAACCCATTGTTTGAGGAAATATATCCAATAAATTCGCCATTTTTAAACACAGAGTAAATTCTGCAATTCCATGATTTTAATATATCTAAGAATTCTTCTTTTTTTCTTTCTATCTTTACATTTTTCTTAGAATGAAGCTTATATGCCTCTTCTACTATATTAGGATCATTTTCATCTAATAAATGAATGCTTATTCCCTTATTAATTAATTCATTACGCTTATAGTTTATATTTACATGTAGAATATTAAAATTTATTTGTTGTCCACAAGGCTCATATCCAAAGTGTTCATACCTCTGTCTATACCCATTAAGAACACTCATATCCACATTCTCATTTTTCATCTCACAAATAGCTTTATTCATAAGTTCTTTCATATAGCCTTGTCCCTTTGAATAGGGATGAGCTGATACACTTCCAATTCCTACAACATTTACTTTTTCATCTAATAGGCTTAAGGTTAGTGGAAAAGCCCCTACTACGCCCTTTATCCTGTTATCTACTTTTATTATATGATGGTACTTAATTTTATCCTTATTCTTATATACCTTAGGCAATAAGGATAGAAAATCCGTTTTTCCACCTGAATGACTAAATACATAATTTATAAAGTCAACTAACTCCTCATAGTCCTTTTCATCTGCTTTTAAATACTCTTTCCCCATAACTCTCTCTCCCCTATTATTAAAACTCTAAGTACTTCTCTTAATCCTATGTTTAATTATAAAAATAGTCTATACCATGGTTATTATAAAAATCAATAATCTTATGAGTTAATTATAAAAAAACATTAAATAAATCTACACCTAATTAAGCTATAAGGTTATCGCCCTTCTATTTATTCCTTTATATTAAACTCTAAAAAATTCAATGTTAAATTTAAAGTTCCTCTCTTAATGTTGCTGCTATTTCGTTATTAATATCAATATTTTTCATAGACATAATAACCTCCTTTAAGTACCTCTCCATTCTTTTCGCACTAAAAATTTCTCCATTTTTATCAGCTATATAAATTAAATATACATCATCTTTAAATTCATAATATTTCTTATGAATTATCTCGTTAAATTGTTCGTAAAGTAGTTCAAATGATTCTCTACTTATTTTTGTAAACCAAAATATCACAAATTTATTTTTCTTTCCAGTAAAATTATTGTATTCTTCAAACTTTGATAATAATTTATCTATATTATTAACATCATTTTTCGAATAGTTATTTCTATATTTTATTTCAAATATAATATTATCTAAATCATTGCTTTCAGCAATAACATCAAAATCATATAAATCATTTATATTTATTCTTTTTCTAATATCTTTAGCAACTTTATATCCAAATTTACTTAAATATTTATTAATAACAAAATAGCAATATCCTTCAATCAAACGATAAATTAACATTCTTGCATAATTAGATGATTGTAAGATAATATTATTTTCTTCTTCACTTAATAATACTCCATGCTTTACTTTAGCATTTAAATTATACATTTCTTTAAATTTATTATTAATCATATTTTCTTCTATAACATTTAGATTAATTAATTCATTTATTAAATCTTTAAGTCCTCCTCTAAAACTTTCATTACTACCCAATAAATCTTTATAAATTTCTCTACAATATTTTTCAAATTCAATCATATCTTCTAAAACTCGTGTTTTTGTCTCACTTAAATAATCATTAATTCCATCAGTCTTTACATTAGCTTTGCTTGTCCACTTATAGCAGAATTCTTCATCCTCTTTTTTTTCAAGTAATTCTATTTCTAATAACTTATTTATTAATTCATTAAATAATTCATTTAATTGAAATTTACACCAAATTGGATAAATCTCTGAGTAGTTTTTTTCAAAATCAAAAATTTCATTATTTTTAAAATATGTTCTACCTTTTATTTTCATTTTTTTTACCCATACAAATAGTTGATATGTTAAAAAATCTTTTACACCATCTTCATAGTCTAAATCCTCTAAATTATCCTCAATTATTTTTGCCATTGTATTTAATATAACCGAATCCGTTTTGTATAATTCTTTATTTTTTTCATTTATATATAAATAAGATAAATTATTTTTCCATACAATATCTTGTGAAATAAGATTAATAAATCTTCTTATAGTTCTATATGAATTCAAAATTAATGAATCTCTATAATTTTTTACCAATTCTTTTTCCAAACAATTTTTATCTTCAATATAATAATTAAATAATTGCTCCAAATGAATATTCATAGCCAATGGGATATGTATATTTTTAGAAAAAATACTTGCCATAATAGAATCATCAAGTAAACTTGAACCAATAAACTTATAATATAACTTTTGCCCTGATACAATAATAAAACTAGCTAAATTTGAAAGTAATAACGGCTTTAAATCAGCTATTAATTGCTCTATTTCTGATTCACTTTCTATTTTATCTAATTCATCAAAAACAAACACAATTCTTATACCTTCACTATTTAATCCATTTAATATATTTTTCAAATGATATTCTGCTATTTCATCATCATATAATGACTTTCTGTTTAATTCTTCTACTAAAGTTTTCTCTTTCTTAAAAACCCCAGTTAATTTAATTAAATCACATACTCCCCATAATGTACTCCCCATTAGAAGAAGCAAATTTGAATCTTTTACTAATTGTGGAATTATGTCAAAACTTAAATTCAAACTTGATAATACTATAGCTATGTATGGTAACAAAGGCTTTGCAATAGATTTTACATCATAATTCCCTTCTAATTTAGCGCTAAATTCTTTTAATTTTTTAGTATTTGAACTTCTAAAAACCTCATAAAAAGTATGCTCATATAACAATTCAATATTATCTACTAAATTATTACTTATTTTCTTCCAAGCATTTGTTGATGATAAATTTAAGTATATTTCTCTAATTAACTTTCTTAAAATCAATGAATATTTTTCATATTTGGAAAAGTTCAAATGTATAAATATAACATTTTCTTCTTTAATATTTTCTTCTTTAATATTTTCTTCTTTAATATTTTCTTCTAATGTTTTTACAAAAGTTGTCTTCCCTGTTCCTCTATAACCTGATATTAAAAAGCAAAAATTATTTCCATTACTTATTTGTTGAGTTAGTTGTTTCTTTATTTGCTTATCTTCTTCATTAGAATTATACTCTTTATCGTATACGTTAATCTTTTTGGAATCTATCTTTATCTTCATAAATTGTCTCCAATATATTTAATTTATAATTTTAATTAAAAAACAATCACTGAAAAATATAATCTTAATCAATGATTGTTCCTTAATTACTATCTAATTCTTAACTTACTTTCCTTTAAATTTGCTTTAGGACAATATGTATCTATTAAGGATTTTATAATAATCTTTTCACCCTCTGTTACTTTAGGACCTATTAATATTTCAATATTATTTAAACACTTATCATCAATTTCTAAAAAAATCTTCTCATAAGGCGCTGGATAATTTTCATCTTCAATCCTTCTAAAAAACTCTCTATGTTTATCAATAGAAGGATCAAATTCAAACTCCTTAATAGGTGTTGGTGAACAATTTATAACATATCTTAATTCTTTTTGAAAGCTCCAGTTTTTTCTTTTAAACTTACCTAATTTAATAATATTATATTTTGATGATATACTCTTATTATTACCTATTTCACCTGTCTTAATAAATTTAATCATTCCATCAATATCATTACATTCACGTATAGCTGGTGTTAATTTTTCATGATCATCAGTATACTCTACCTCTAAAAGCAATGGCATTTCAGCTAATATACTAGCTTTATTTTCATGATATATTTTTTCTAAATTCAAAAAAGTTTCTACATCTTCAGTTAATCCATACATACCTTTTTTGAATTTATACTTTTTAAATGGAAACTTAGGCAATCCAATACGTACTCCTCTCATTTTGGATGTGTATAAATTCCATAATGGAATAGATTCTTCATAATCAGAAGTCCAACAGCTTACATTAACATACTTTCCGAAATTACCCATATCTCTAGTCTCTGCTTCCTCTAAATCATCTACTAATAATAAGTTATTAAAACAAATGGTTTTATTTTTTAAAATTAAAGCTAACGTTTCTATACTGGTATAGTGATATAATAATTCTTTATTCATAATTAAATACCTCCATCAAAATTAATTTATAGCTTGTACCTTTATTTAAATTCATTCAAGCTTAAATTTATTAATCCTTCCTCACTTATAGCTTCTTTACTCTTATTTTTGTTTCTAAATATATATTTTATATATTTAGATTCTTCACCTGGTGGAGTATTATCTACTAGTATTATTTGTGCATAAGAAGAAACCATATCTAATATAGAATATAATCCTTTATATGTCTGTTCATCCATAACTTCAACTTCCTCATCATCAGATACATATATTGATTTATAACTCCCTAAATATTTTCCTATTGTATCTAACATCAAAAAGTTAGGATGCTTAAAGTCACCTAAATTCATACAAATCTTATTTTCATCTAAATCATCACTATAATTATTACCTGTAAGTATTATTGCACCTAAATATGCTATTTGTATACATACAAGCACTCCTCCACTATCATGCTCATAAACACTTGCTCCATTATAATATGGAATATAGGTGTTTTCATTAATATACGTATCTTTAGAATCAATATCGTAATTTAAATTTTTCAAAAGCAATCTATAATTTTTATTTAATTTGTCTAATATTCGCTTTCTATAATCATTATCTTTTATTAATCCATCAACCTTTTTATTTAACTCATCTTTTTTTTCTTCCTTTTTTATATTTTCCGATTCTTTTTCTTTTATTTTATTATGAACTTTAATAGCCTCTTGATATATTTGAAGTTCATCACTTAATTCTCTAATAAAGTTATTAGCCTCTTCTAAAGAGTCTATATAATCTAAATTAACAGGATTATTAGTTTCATATTTAGTTAATATTTTTGATAGTTTAGCTATTTTACTTTCATAATATTCTTTATCATTAATCAATATATTCTTTTTTTCCTCTAGAGAATTTATCATATCTATTAACAATTCTTCTTTTTTCTTTAATTCACTTTCTAACCCCTCCATCATTAATGGTTCTTCGCTAGCACCAATACCTGTATTTTCTAAAATGCTATTGCATAAAGGACAATTCATTTTATGATTAATAGTTTCTAATTTATAATTCACTTCTTTTGTCGCTTCCAATTCTTCAAGTTCAATAGTATATGATTTCTTTAACTGTCTTCTATTTATTAATTCTAGAGTAATATTATCTATCTCATCATTAACTTCTTCCATTAGTTTTATATTGCTAATTTTATCTTGGAGGATTTTTTTATAAAGTGGATTTTCTATAGGTTTATTTTCTCTTATTTTATTTTTTATTTCTTCTTTTTGTTTAGTATACTCATCTATCTTAAGCTCTAATATTTCTTTTTCATTCTCTATACTTATTTTTTCTTCTAATCCCCCCTCCGTTAGAAATGCTTTTAATCCGGAAATAATCTTCTTATTTTTATTAATTTCATTATCTACTTTAACTAACTCTTCTTTTATACCTGATTTATCTTCGTCAACTAAATTCATAATTAATTCAAATACATATTTATTTTTTCTAGCTTTATTACTTTCTTTATATTTTAAAAAATTATGTGTTCCCAAATCGTGCTGATCTATATATACGTACCTAAATATATCTCTTATTCCAATAGTCTCTAAAGTTTTATCCTCACTATGAGCCTTATTTTTTAACAATTTATATTCAGGTATATTTAATAATTCTGTCAATATTATATTATATTCATTTTTTTCCACTACTTTTGGAGTATATTCTGAAACCAAATTTATATTACAATAATATATATAAAACTTAGTCTTTAGTCTTTTTAGATTTCTTCTTAAAGTATAGACTTGTCCATTTATTTCTACTTCCAAAAAAACCTTATCACAATATTTATCCAATGCTACCTGTACATTTAGATTTATATCTCCTTTTCCAAAGATGTAATCTATTAGTCTTAGTACTAATGACTTTCCAGAATAAATATCTCCGGAAATAATGTTTAACCCTTTATTAAACTCTAATGTTCTTCTATATTTATCTCCTTCTACTCTTAATTTATTTATCTTTATTCCATTCATTTAACACCTCTTATATGTTATATACCATACTTTTTCTTTATTTCTTTAAAAGCCTCGTTATCATTTAATGCTTTCAAAATTTCTTTATAATTTCCTTTGGTATATTTAGCACATGCTTTTAAATTCATTATTTCTTTTCTTATTTTAGAAAAATATTCACTATTTAAATCCAAAGCTAATTTCTTTCCGTTATCTGTAATTGATATTTTTATATCATTAATAGTTTTAGCTCCATTACTTTTTAACTCTATATATCTACATTCTGCTAAAAATACAAGTATTTCTCTTAAAACCTCATCTAATTTAAAATACTTATACTTCAAATTCAATTTTCCTTTTTCATTTCTAATAGAATACACTAATTCAAAAAAAATATATTCTTCTACACTTAAGAATTTTCGTTTTCCTAATAGAAAATATGTAAAAAATATAACTCTAGCACTATCTAACTTTTTATTCCTGAATAATAATTCTATCTCTTTAGGAGTATTACTCACAGTCTTTTCCTCCCCATTTAATATCTCTTTCACTATCATTTGCTAATATATGTATCAAACCAGATTTTTGACTCTTTTCAGGACTAAATTTTATACTTGCATTGCAAATATTAGACTCCTCTAAAGTATCCATAGTTTTTTCTAAAAACATTTGACTATTAGAATTTTTTCTGTATTCTCTATATCTCAATTCATCATATATGTTATAGCATCTACTAAATGTATCATCAATATATTCTATCGGAGTGTTATAGATCTTTAATTTTCTTAAATACATATCTGAATAAAAAAATCTATTTTTACTATATTTGATAGTTTCATTATCTATATTTTCAATAATCATTTTCTTCACAAATAAAGCTCCATCCAACCTTTCTAAATCATACTTTGTTGGTGGAGCTTCTAAAAATTTTCTATTTCTTGATTTGCTCCTATAGATTCTAATATTTCTCTTATTCCACGAACATGTTCATCACTATCGCTTATATCTTTAACTTCATATCCTATCACAATTAGTTTATATTTATTCATATACTCCTGTCTCAATTCTTTAGTAGGATTAGGAAGTACTATGTAGTGATGACTATTAAAAATATCACTATTTTTCATCATTAATTCAATTATATATTTATCTGAGAAAGAAAATCCCAAAAATAAAAATGTATATCCATTTTTGAAGAAACTAAATAATTCTCTATATTTCTCACTTGAATACATATCATCATAACTCTTTTTACTAAGCACTATACTGCCTGGATTAGCCAAATCCCCATGTAAATGAAAAATCCTCTTAGCAGTTTTATCCATTATTACTGATTGCATACTGTTTTCCCAGTTCTTTAATATAGTTGTTTGATATTGTCCATCAATATGTGAACTTAATAAATTATCATAATTGGTTGTTAAATAATATGGAACTTTTAAGTTGTTTAAATCTACATAATTATTATCGACACTACTTATATTTTTCTCCATAGAATCATTTATAATATTTACAACTTCACTATTTATATAGCTTTCATCTTTAAAGCTGTATTCTTTAATCATTTCAACAGCTTCCCAATATTTATTTAAACCTATATCTTCTTTAATAAGATTTCTAATGTCGAAGTCATCAATAAGTTCATCATTTAATTTTAATAATAAATTTTTCCAATCTGGAATATTAAATGGTCTAGATAACCCAGCCCCCACAAATGGAACTAAACTATTGCTAGAATAAATTTCTTTTAAACGCTTTATGTCATGTGTTATTTTCATATTTGTACCTCTAAAGTATTTTTTTATATTATTATACAATATATTGAATATATTTAACAAATAATTCAATTTTAAAAAAACTAATTTATCAAATAAAACCAGTATAATCTTTATTACAATTATCTATTCATAAATTAAATAATAAAGATTTTCCTTAACGAAATAGAACTAAGTTTATATATTTGTAAAATAATTAAAATTAGATGTGTATTTCGTTGCAATAACTTATAGAAAATATTTTTAATAGCTAAAAAAAATAGATATGCCCAAAAGAGGATATATCTATTTTTTTATTTTGAAATCTTCAATACAAGAGCTTTGTTATGAAGAATTTTTTGTAATTATAAATTTCGTATCTTAAGATAAATTAATATTAGTCTATTTCTCTACAGCTTAAAACCCAACAGTTAAGTAATCTAACAGTCTGATATGTCTTTTTGATTTCATATTTAGTTCCATCAATCATGGCAATTACAGGTGAAGTTCTTTTAATAAACTCAAAGGACAAACCATCTTTTCCACAGTATTTTGCAACTTCTAAACAAATATCTTCATCTGTTTTAGGTTCAACATCTAAATCAATTAAAAAGCCTTTTTTAAACATAAATTCTAATCCCCCTTAATAAAGTTAATTTTTAAGTTTATTATATTGGATAAATTGATTTTAAAATTAACTATTTTACACCATTTGAAAGTAGCTAGTACATGTACTATTTTAAATTAGCTATTTTATTGTAAATGCAATTTCAAATTAGCTGTTTTACACTATTTAAAAGTAGCTATTTTCTATGCTATATAGTTATTATAAGTAGTTCACTACTCTTTTCATGAAGCATTTATGAATTCTGTTATATATACTATATAATTATTATCCATATTTTTCAATATTTTGAGAATTTTAAATAAAGTTTATGCTTTAATTTATTCTTTTGCCACTTAAAAAGGTAGAATCATTTTTAAAACCCACTACACTTTAAACTTTAAGTTAATAATTTACAACTTAAAACAGTAAAATCATTTGCAAAAATCCCCCACGCTTTATGCCTTAATTTACTGCCTTACAACTTAAAATCCAACGATTAAGGAACCTTCCATTTTCATATTTCTTTGTTATTTCATAATTATTATCCTTAATTTTAGCAATTACAGGTGAAGTTTTTTTAATAAAATCAAAAGGCAAATTATTCTTCCCACAATACCTTTCAACTTCTAAACAAATATCCTCATCAGTTTTTGGCATATCATCTAAATCAATAAAAAAACACTTTCTAGCCATAGTCTCTACTCCCCTAAAAATTTATTTTTGTCTTTTTTTCCCAAAAAGATTTTTCTTATAAAAAAATTTACTTCATTTATTCAAATATATATAAATATCCATAGATTTTATTCCTTCATATCCTATAATTTTCTGTAAAAGTATTTTTACTTGAAGGTGTTTTTTAACTTTAAAATATATTTGCTTTAAGAGATTTTTACTTGAAAGCATTTTTCCACTTGAAGATACTTTTTTGCCTTAGATATTTTGGGGCTTTCATAATTTTTTACACTTTATATTTTTTCTTAGGATTATTTTCCTTTTAAAGCATTATCCCCTTATAAAAGTTTTTACTTAGGTTAGCTTTTTCTTACTTTAGGGTTAACTTAGAGATAATTTTTGATTTATAGATTTTTCTTTGATAGATATTTTTTCACTTTATATTAAAAAGATTTGCAATAAGGTTTTTACTGCAAATCTTTTATGGATGTCAATTTAATTTATCTTTACTTATTTTGTAAACTTAATTTATCTTTACTTCTTTTATGGATTTAAGTTTAATTTATTCTTACTTCTTCATTGGTTTCCTTGTTTATTAGATATATTTTTACATTTTCCTTATTTACTTCCTTTGGATTATAGAAGATTTTTCCCATGTAGAACTGGTCATACTGGGAGTTTGCATTGTAGCTTGGGTCAATATTACTGTATCTTTTTATTACCTGCTCATAAAATCCAACCCATTTTTCTAAGTCATACATTGCATTTATATTTTCCCCTTCAACTCTAAGGGCATATTTATTTTCTATTTCTTTGCTTTTTTCATTGCTTATATTACCTACAAATATAGGGATAAAGGTTCCAAAGTCAAAATCTCCTATGCTTAAAACTTCAAAATCAATATCATCTAGTTTAAAAGTCTTTTTAATCTCCTTGTAGTTTTCCTTATCTGGATAAACTACTCCATCAACTTTTATAGTTGTATCTATCCTTTTTTCCTCAAAGAGATTTTTACTGCTTCCCTTTTCTCTGGCATTTACTAAAAAATCAAAATTATTAACATATTTATCATAGTCTTTTCTAGCTACAATTATTCCAACATTAACAATTCTCATCTTATTATTCTCTACTTTTCTTAAAATATCGTGGGCTGATACAAAATATGCTGTGTCTGGAAAGCTTGGACTACCTGTAATGTGAAAATCATCCTCTTCTATAGGAGAATTATCCTTTGTAGAAATAGTGTAATCAAAGAGAATGTAGTGATTTACTACCTTAGGCTTCTTTATTTCTATATTGTAATTATCAAATTCTGTATTGTAAGGAAATTGTGCCTCCACCACTTTTGGCTCTTCATTGATTTTTATCTCTAACCTCTTTACCAATACTTTAAGCCCTAAAAATATAAGAAGTAAATTTAAAATTGTACCGAAAAAAATGATACTTAGAAAAAGTCTTTTTCTTTTTTTCATTCTCTATTCCTTTCAAATATATTGTATTTTTTAATTTAAGATATTTTAATAATTATAGCATAAAATACCTTTTTAAACTTTATTCTTATATTACACTTAACACAATTTAAGTATCTTCTCTAAATCTTTTTCTCAGTTAAAAATTTTATTTTACACTCTGTTTTAAATAATGGTTTATATATGATAATTTTACAAAAATAGGTTATTATATGTATATAATCAATTTTTAGGAGGTATCACCATGAACAAAGCAATCTAACATCATTATTGGCATAAGCAAAAGCCTTATAATGGAAAGTACAACAAGAACTATTGACTCAATTAGAATTGAATGTTTTTTCTATAAGAAAATCAGCAGAAGAAGTAGAAATTAATATTGCAACTTCTTTATTGTATCAGTAAGTTTCTTGGTGTAGGTTCTGTTGATGGTGTGGTTGAAGCAGATGAAGTTTTCTTTGCTTATTCTTATAAGGGAACTAAACCTGCGAATATGCCAAGACCTTCTCGTAAGAGAGGTAAGCAAGTCAAAAAGCTAGGTATTAGCAAAGATAAAGTTTTGAACAATCGTATTAAATTATTAATTAATCAGGAGGAATATATGCATAAAATTACAGATATATTTATTAGTTTTATATTATTTATTTGGGGTACTTTAAATTGGATATATGCAACAAGAATTACTATTGATATAAACGCATTCTCTTCATTAAAAGAAGTAATAATTTATATTATAGTAACAATTTTATATCTAATTATTCAAGTTTTTTATATTAATAAAAGTAAGATTCATATTCTTAATATTTTATTATTAAGCTTACCAACAATAATTTGGTTTATTATTTTAAAAAATTCATTGAGCATTGATGGATTTTTTAAATATGATGGAATAGCTTATACATTTGGATTCTTTGTTATGATTGTTGTATTATTTTATAATTTTTATAAAATAGTTCTTAAATATAATGTGCACTCTTAATATATTGCGATTTAAAATAAAAGTGGACAAGATTACTATTTGTCCACTTTTATACTGTCTATTATCAATCTTGATTTAAAATAGAGCCTTATTTTAATATAATTGGTAGCCTGTCCATAATATTTCCCACACTAGAAATAAATCTCTACTTAACCTTTATTAATCTATAATTAAGCATTTTATTAAGTTTCTCCACAATATTTCTAACCCACTAGCTCACCCTTACTTTACCTTTATTCCCTTCTTTTTAAGAGCTTTTTGAATCTTATCCATTATCTTTTTCTTTTTATATCTAACAGCATTAAAGGTCATTTCATTCTTATGTTCCTCATAATACTTTTGCATATTTCCTCTCTCTTCATTAATATAGAGAATAAATTCCCTTTCCTCATCCTCCAAGTTACTAATAGCCTTTAATAGTGCCTCCATTTCCTCTCTATGCTCAAAGTCATTTTCCATGGAAAAATCATCCTCTAAGGTGTCCTTCATTGTTATATCCTCCCCAATTGGTGTGTCTAGGCTTGAAAATTTCATGTCAATCTCCTTTCTTTTTAGCATGCAGCCATATTTATTTCTCAAAAGAATGGTTATAAAAGCTACAAAATCTATGCCAAAACTTCCATCATACTTCTTAACCCCATTCATAAACTCAATCCACCCTATCTGCTCTAAGTCCTCCCTATCATATCCCTTTATGAAATACTTAGTTGAATACTTATAAATCAATCCTTTGTGAATCTCAAAAAGCTTTTCCATGGCTTCCTTATTTCCCTTTTTCCCCTCTATTAATAAAAGATCAACCATTTCCTTATTCATAAACCCTATACCCCTAATAAATATATTTTTATTTACTATATTTCAATTAAATTTTAGTCCTTTTAAAGCTTGTCCACTTTTATTTAAAACACCTGAAATTTATTAAATCTAATATCATAACAATCCCAAGGTTTGTCCACCTTTATTAAAAACTTCTAAAGCATATTATTCTTATCCCAGAGCATGTCCATTTTTATTTAAAAAGCACTATTTTTTCACCTAATTTCATAATAAATACTTAAAAACCTCAATAAAAACATCTACTGTGACGGACTTTTAAAAAGTCCGTCATACTTTAAACCCTTGATATAACTAGCTTTAGCCAGACCTTGTCAGACTTTTGCTATTTTTCACTCACTATATATAGGGTATTTAATAAATGTCTTTTTTTTATACTATTTTTTATTTTTCCCTATTATATAGGAGTAAAAAAAGTCCGTCACTTCCGTCAAAACCCTTGGTATCACTAAGAAAACTCTGGCTCAAAGTCCGTCACAAGTCCGTCATAACTCCGTCACACTACCTAATTATTAAATCATCTAACTTAATTCTTACCCCATTCCATAATCTTAATTTTCCACTTCTAGATCTAGTTATATTAAAATTACCTTCTAGCTCCTTATTAAACTTTATTTGAGAAAGTGCTTTTAAACCTGCTTCTCCGCAAAACTCCTTATAAGCTTCATAAATCTCTATCCTACTACATGAAAATAAACCATCAAGTTCACAGCACTCTTCTACAAAGGAAATAACATTATTATTCTCACGCTTATATTCTTTCTTAACACCATCAGTCAGCTCATTTTCACTAAACTCAAAGTTATTTTCATAAAGCCTTTTTAATCCTTCTAATGCCCAATTTAATATGCCTTCCTTTTCCCTTTGAAACTTGTACTTTAAGGACTTATCTATCTTACTTTTCTCTATTTGCCTACTAAATGGCACAATTATAAGTCTTCTATAAAAGCCTTCTGTTCTGTCCACATAGTTTCTAGGTAGTTCATTACAACTAAAGACAAGCCTTGCAAAGGGCTTAAATTTAAATGGATTCTTATTTTTCTTTTCTGCCATTAAATAATCCTCTCCTGTTACCACCTTGAATATGCCTGTATCATCTATGGATTTACTTGGAAGATCTGAAAATACATTTGCTAATTTCCCTAAAAGCTCTGCTGTTTTAAACTTATCTCCAATCTCTTGCCAGGGTATATTACTTACATTTTTCTTCCCAAGAAGTAAGTATTCCACCACCCATAAAAGGGTACTTTTTCCTGTTCTAGCTGGTCCCCAGAATACAAAGGCCTTTTGAGAGGCAGTATTTGTGGTAAGTAAATACCCTACTATCTCCTGAACTAAGGGAATTAGCTTACAATCAAGTACTTCATTTAAGAATTTTTTAAATTGTGGACAATCAACTTGCGGATTATACTCTACATTAAGCTGAACTGTACTTAAGTAACTAGGGGTATGCTCCTTAAAGCTCATATCCCTAATATCTAAAAGTCCATTTCTTACATTAACCAAATAAGGATTTCTATTAAAATCATCAAAATCCTTAGAAACAAGTATGTCCCACTGCTCTCTACAATCCCTAATAGATGCCATAATGCAATAATTAGGTAGCATATAATCCATGATGATTCTTCCAGCCTCCTTCTCTCCACTAATGTTATAAACTCCATTTTCATATATCAAAAAGGATTCCCCACCATAGTAAACATCTCTAGTCTCACTTAAATGCTTTGCCAAAACAAAGGGCAAGAACTTAAGTCCCTTTTCCTGCTCCTCATACCATGGAAGATTCCCTGAATTCTTAGGTTTACTCTTATTTTTACTCTTAGCCTTATTCCCTCTTTCCTTCTTAAAATTCCTAACAACCTCCCTATAAAATGAAATAAGATCCTTTGAATTCTTAATCTTTAAATGATTAGCTAAATCCTCCTCAATAAGACTCTTACCTAAAGCTACTCCAATGTTATACATATAATTCTCTATGAACCTAAGGGCAGTATCCACATTCGTAGCATTAGAAACTTCACTAACCTTCAAAGTTTTTATGCACTCTCTAATATCCTTAACAGTTAAAGGCTTAAAAGCTAAAGAGGCTGGACTTTTGCCATAACAAGTCTTACCGTACCTTGGACAAGTGTACCCCCTATCTCTAAGGGTTTCACAAGTCATAGGACCTGCACCTGACTTTAGAAAATTACTAATCTTCTCCTCAGTTTCCTTCTCACTATAGGTCTTATACCCCTTACTAAGTTCATGAATCCTATAAGTTCCACCCTTAAAAAGAGCAAGGTTAGTAATCATTCCATGCCATAAAGGCTCAGAAAGAATTTTTGAGTTCTTCTTACAGTGCTTTATAAAATCACACTTAAAACACACAACCTCTAATCCATTTTCACTCTTTACTTCTTCATCCGCAGTATTTTCTATGTTAAGTTGATTATTCTTTGAAATATTATCCTCTGACATGCTATGCAAATTTTCTTCACTCTCATATAAAACTTGCTCTTTAGATTTGTTATTTCTACCTTCACTTTTCTTTTCTGAAATGCTTTTTCTATAATCCTCTGAAATGTTTTCTTTATTTAATAAGGTACTCTCTTGTAAATCGCTATGATAATTTGAAATGTAACTCTCTAATCTTATATAATTATCATCATTTACGATGAACTCACTTTCGCTATAACTAAGTTCTCTCTCTAAATCCTCTTGGGTATAAAATAGGTTTGGATTAAACTTTATGCATTTTACCCTTACTGGCTCCTCCTTACAATGATAGAAACCTGGCACTCTCATGACTCTACTCTCATTTATACAGCTTCCATCCCCATTGAAATGCTTGGCTAGTTTCTTCTGTATATCCCTAAACTTTTCCACCTTTCCATTCTTTATTAGAAAATATACATGTAGGGACTTCTTAGTTTGTACTATAATACTAGGCTCTAGTGGAAACTTACTTATATTCTCTAGCTGTTCCTCTAAGGAAAGAGTATCACACTCAAAAAACTGAGCATTAATTTTATTTATCTTCCTATCACTGTTTCCTCCAGAGTTAACCACAAAGAATATGCCTCTATTAGCCTCATTATGAGCCATTAAAACCTTACTTTTAGACTGAAAATCCTTTATATTAAAGCTTAGGTTCTTCCCCTTAAAGCCTGTCCCCTTCTTATCAGAAAAAATCCTAATATTAATCCTTCCACAAGAATTTTCAGAGCCTTTTAACTCATTTCCTTTACTATCACAGCTTGTCCCATCATATTCTTTTAACTCACTACTTTTCCCATCAAATTCTTTTAACTCAGTGCTTTTACCAGAATAGCTTGTCCCCTCAGAACATTCCACCTTGCAAAAACATTCTAAAAACCTTCTTGCCTCACTTAAATTGCACTTTCCAAATTCCTCTTTATTCAATTTTCAAACACCCTTTCATCTCTCTTTTTTAGATTCTTTTACGTAGATAAACTTTTAACCTAACTTATAATAACCTCTTATTACTTTATAGCTTGTCCAAAGCTTAAACAACTGTAAACTCTTTACTAAACCTCATCAAAGTTATATCCCACAGAATATTCCACCTTTAGGGGTATATTAAAGTCCTTAAAGGGAGTTCTCTCCATACAGTCCTTTATGAATGCTATAGCCTCATTAACCTTGTCTTCCCTAACTTCAAACAAAAGTTCATCATGTATTTGAAGCAAGGGTTTTATATACTCTCTTTCTGGTAATTCCCTTAGTATCCTTGCCATGGCTATTTTTATTATGTCTGCTGCTGTTCCCTGTATTGGAGTGTTTAAGGCACACCTTTCAGATACAGCCCTCTTATTCCAGTCCTTAGATTTTATATCCTTTAAATAACGTCTTCTCCCAGTTCTACTCCTTGTATATCCCCTATACGCTGCAACCTTCACAGTATCTTTTTGCCAAATTGAAAGCCTTGGATATCCGTCCTTTATATTTCTTATAATCCTTTCACAGTCCTTTTCACTTATATTAATTCCGCCCTTATACATAAGTGTTTTTTGAAGTCCCTTAGGAAATAGTCCAAAGAAAACACCAAAATTACAGTTTTTAGCTATGGTCCTTCTCTTCTTAAAATCCTCATGATTTCTGTCTGTAGCCTCCTCTAAGGGGATATTGTATATAATAGAAGTTGTTATTCCATGAATATCAAAATCCTTCATAAAAGCATTAATCATCTTTCTATCCTTGCAATAATAAGCTCCAACCCTAAGCTCAATCTGAGAAAAGTCAAAATCCAAAAACACATGGTTAGGTGAAGGAATAAAAAGTTTTCTAATGCCTAAATGGTCATTATCCTTTCTAGGAAGGTTTTGAAGATTTGGATTTCTGCTAGAAAATCTCCCAGTTTCAGTTCCCATGGAGAAAAAATCTGTATGAATCTTCCCAGTTTCTGAGTTTAAAAGTTTCCCCAAAGCCTCTATATAAGTAGATTTAAGCTTACTAACCCTCTTATGCCTCTTTATGCATTCTATAAGATAAGTTCCCTTCTTAAAATTTCTAAGACACCACTCTTCAAGGAGAATCAAGCTCTCATCATCTAAGGAAGGATCACCTTTTTCACATATCTTAAGAACAGGTAGCCTCAAATCCTTAAAGAGAAAATCCTTAAAATCTTGAGTTTGAAGATTACTCCCAAGGTTAACTTCTCTATTTGCAAAGGATAAAATCTCCCCTTTACAAAATTCAAGCTCTTCCTCAGCTCTTCTGTTAAACTCCTGTAAAAGCTCCTTATTAAGGGTAATACCATTCTTTTTCATAATACCAGTATAAACAGCTGTTGGACTTTCAACCCTTTCACATACAAGCCTATGCTCTGGTATATAAGTCTCAAACCACTCTAAGCACCAGTTATAAAGCCTTAAGGCATAATCACTATCTGCACAGGCATACCTTACAGTTTCCTTATGCTCAGAATGCAAATTATCAAAGTGTGTTCCATTAACCACATGGGAAAAGCTAGGCAAATCCTCATTAAATATCTCCTTTGCAAGAAGTTTAAGACCACTATCCCTTAAAGTTCTAAACTCCCCAAAACTCTTAAAAGTAAGCATACTACCTAGCATAGTATCAAAAACAGGTTCCTTAATAACAATTCCATACTCATAAAGGAAGGAGGATTCAAAGGCTATATTGTGTGCAACCTTTATAAGACTCTCATTGTGAAAGACAAAGCCCTTAAGCCAAGCTATCATTCTATGAACATCCTCAACATTTTTCCCGTTTCTATGCCTTAAAGGGATGTAAATACCAGTACCCTCCTTAACAGAAAGGGATATACCCACAATGTGTCCCTTATTTGGATCTAAAGCAGCCTTCTTCTCATTTAATCTAAACCACTCATTCTTTGGTGCACATTCAATATCAAAAGCCACAACCTTCTTATCATGAATGTTTAAATACTTCATAACCTCACTAATAGTAAAAACAGCCCTGTAATTTCCCATAAATTCTCTCTCCTTATATAAAAAATTTCAATTATTTCACTTAAGATTTTTATCCTCTGACTATTACCCTTTAACCCCTTTATAATAATGATAAAAAATATATATGGGGTTTTATCCTTTAAATCTTAACTTTTAACTCCTTAAAAATAAGTTTATCTCCTATTTTTCATAGTAAATAATCAAAATAAGCTTAAGTATTCTTAATTTAAATTCTTTAGTTTATATAAAAGGATTCTTCCTGGCTAGTTAATTTAAAACTTTACACAAATCATAAATTTTCCAAATTCCCAATTAATTAAAACCTTTACTTAAAACCTTATAAAAGAGATCTTCTAACTCTTACTTATTAAATACCAATATCCAAATAAGGACTTATACTTTACTAAAGAATGCCTCTCTAAACACCCTTTTCCTAAAGAATATTTTTCTAAACATTCCCTGTGCAGAGAATATCTTGCTAAAAAATGACTTGTAACACCGTAAATACTAAAAAATATAAAATAAGTATTTCCCTAAAATTTGTATCACTTCTCCAAAATAATGTATGGTATTACAAACACTCCTAGTATTCTCCTTACCAATTCCTTACAATCGCATTATAATACCTTTTTCTTCCAATTCCAAAATTCAAATTATCCTATTATTGGAAATTAATCCCCTTTATTTCCCCCTTTCTCTCCTTTACTTTAATTTCCTTACAAAGTCTGTATTATTTTACTTTTTTACACAAAAACTATTGATTGTTCGGAATTACCCTGTTAAAATAATATCATAACAATATTTTACATTTAATCTAGTAAAATACAGTTTAATTGAACTATTAAAACTTATAGTGACTTAAGTAACACTATTTTCTTAAAAATACAGGTGTTACCCTACACAAATTTAATTTTTTAAAACCTAAAAAAATTTATAAACTTAGAATATAAGGTATAAGTATCTTAAAAGGTTCTAAGGTGAAAATTTAATTAACCCATAATCAATTTAACTAAGTTTGGTTTATAAATGTAGATAAGTGGCCATATTAATAAGTAGTTAGAGCTTCAATATTTATTAATTAAATTAAAAACTTCTATAATAGACATAGTAAAATCTATACCCTTAGATCTTTGCTATTTCATAAGTAATTAGAATTTTGCTGTTTAATTAAAAAATATCTTCCCTATTTATGGAGGAATAAAAGAAACTCTTTAGGTCATAGACCATATATTTAGCTCTATGGTAGCCCTTTCTACTATTTAAAGATATAAATAGTGGAAGTCATAGACAATATATTCTCTTCTATGAGAGAGTAAAAAATAAAATAACCATAGAAACTTTTTAGGTCTTAATACATCTTTATAAATCAATACTAGTTTAAAAAAATCAAAACTTTAAAACAAAAGGGGGAATTTAACTTATGTTTATTGGTTATAGGCTACAAAAATTGCGAAAGAAGAGAAAATTAACTCAAAAGGCTTTAGCTGAAATGACAGGTATATCTCGTTCTTATCTCTCAGATATAGAACATAACAGGTATAACCCTAGCTTTGACACTATTGAGGCTTTAGCCAATGCTCTAAAGCTTGATTTAAAATCATTTTTTGATGATACTCTCTTAGAAGAAGATTATTATCTAAAACCTCTAAGTGAGGAGCTAAAAGATGAAAGCTTTGAAGAAATTGAGGAGCTTTCTGAAAATGAGATTGTTGAAAAGCAAATAATTAATAATGATTTGAACACTCCTTATGTAACTGGCTCCCTTTCAAAAAAGGAAATATTAAATATTAAAGCAGATTTAGAGAAAACTCTAAATAACTTAGATAATTTTGAAAAGCATATATCCTTTGAGGGGTTCCTCTTAGATGGTGAAACAAGAAAGGCTTTTAAGGAAAGCTTAGAACATTCAATGAAAATGGCAAAACTAATTGCCAAAAACAAATTCTCTTCTAAAGCAAATTAGCCAATTAAAATCAATTAAACATGCTTAAAACACCAATATCCTTTCAAACAATTAATTTTTGAAGGGAGGAATTTGAATTAATAGAATAATATTAATTCGAACCTATATGAATATAAAAAATTTAGTAGATAAATTAGTAAAAAAATATGATTTAAGAGATCCATTTGAAATCTCATTAGCTGAAAACATAATAATACTAGAAGAAGATTTAGGAGATGTATATGGATATTCACATACTTATAAAAGACAAAGATTTATACATTTAAATAAAAAATGTTCATTTAAACTAAAAAAATTAATCTGTGCTCATGAATTGGGGTATCTTCTTATTCACCCAAAGGAAGATATTCATGTGGTTACAGATTCAAGTTTGCAGCCAAAGGATGACTTTGAAAGATATTCTAAAGTTTTTGTAGATCATTTACTTATATAATAATATTATTAAAAAAGTATATATAATAAATATTACAGGTAATTTTCTATTCTAAATTTACTAGTTAACTTAGTTAAATTTAGAATAAAAAAAATATTTAAATAAAATAATCCTTGTCCAAGTATTATTTTGGACAAGGATATAATATAATAAAGCATTTTTTCTTAAATAAACTTTATAAAATATAAGATTTTCATCTATATTTTATAAAGTTTAAATATATCTTTTTGTCCATTATTTTCTCTTTCTTTCATGACTAACTTACTAGCTAACTATTCTAAACAACTATTTTCATACTAATCCTCTCCCTTTTATGCTATATATTATATCTTATTTTTATCTCATTCCACTTTAATGACAGCTCATCATTCATTCTATTAAATATTTTTGAATCTAACATTATTTTTGAATAAGATATATTACATTCATATCCAATTAATATTTTCATAATTCTTCCTTCTCTTATCACCCCATTCATTTCCTTTATCGTTAATACATCTATAATGTCTTGTTCTAATGTCTCTAATTCTCGTATATAATTATTTAACAAAATAAATTCTTCAATAAAGTACTTAGAAAGAAAAAGCTGAAGTATAGGTAAAGCTAATAAGCTATTAGCAAATCCATAAGTAGCAAATAGTAATAAAATTAAAAGTCCTATTGACATTTTAATTACTGAGTTATTTTTCATTTTCTTAACAATATTTAATGAAAAAAATAAATTTTCAAATACGTTTATTAAAGCCTTATTCATTCCAAACTCTACTTCTGAATTTGTATAATAATCAACAGACGAATATATTGTTGATTTAGTTCCAAAAGAATTATCTATAAAATCTCTTCTTCTTATTGTATCTCCTTTGTTTTGATAATAAGCTGTACTAAAAGTTAAAACAGTTAATATTACCAATAATATTATTGATACTATACTAGAAAAATTACTATCTTTTAAATAAATTGAAAATATTAATGAAAATATAAAACTAATAATAAATATTATACTTTCCCACTTATTTAACTTTTCTGCAATATCGAAGTAATTCCTTTGAGGGGCATATCTTGACATTAAATTCCTCCATTCTATAAAATAATAAACTGTTAAAATCTATTTATATCAAAGAATTACATATAAAAATTTAACTAACATATTTTTTAAATTTTCCTTTTTCAATAATTCTTTAAAAACTTTATATTTAGGTACTGATAAGTACAAATTTAAATATAATATTAATAACTTTAATCTCTATATCATCTCTCCATACCAATATTTATGGATTTATTATATACCATTGCTTTTTATAAAATCTTTTTGACATTATTTAATCTAAATATAACTTAATTATTTAGATAGTGTTCTATGTTTTAATCCTCTGTTCCAACTTGATGGATGATTTCCTTCTAATATAATACAATTATTCTTAAAATTATTTTTTATTTCTTTTGAAACTAACTCTCTTAAAGTAACCTTTCCAGTTATATTATGATTTTTATTTATACTATTAATATATTCAGCATTTATAAATGTTTTAGTACCCTTTGGTCTTAAATGATCCTTTCTATGTGATCCTTTAGTACAAAAATTAATTATCACATCTGGTGAGTATTTATACAATCTCTGTATGAAATTACTATTATAGTTCTTAAACAACCATAAATCTAACCATACTCTATCTCTATAAATTTCTGGTTCTTCACCTAAACTACATTGATATTGTATAGCATTTGTTAAAATAACATTATACACCCCATCTTCTATTCCACAGTTATTAATTTTTGAATTAATCAATTCTATAAAATATTTATCTAAATTACATCCTGTCACTCCTAATGCAGGTGCTGGAGCAATATTACACCTTAAACCATTAAATTCGTCAATATGTGGACTTTCTAATACTATAACTAGATTTTTTTTATTTGTATTCTTTAAAAATTTATTACAATTTATTTTTATATTTTTACTATTTATTCTCCTTAAATTTTTACAAAACCACAAATCATGGTTACATACTTCATGATTTATTACTTCAAAAAATCCAACATAATTATCTTCACATTCTGTTAATTTAATACTTTTAATATCTAGATTTTTATCCTTATAGGTATAATTTATACTCATCTTATCATCAACTCCTAATATTACTCAACCATTGAATTGCCTCAAAACAGTATACTATATATTAATTTGAAATAAAAAGTAGATCATTAATGGTTGTCTTCTCTTTGTACCTTCCATTCTATAGGCTCCATAATCAGAGATATAATTTATTTCTCTGCTTTTTTTAAATACAAAAACATCTCTATTAAAAACTTATGCTATTTTAGTTGGTATAATTTTTTATAATATAAATTTTTCCTTAGTTTTAATAGTAAAACATCTTTATATTTTCTATCTATTTATTGCTAGTAACATTTTTAAATCATTTTTAAAGACTCTATCAGCTTTTGCCTCTTTTAATTGAACAATTTTATCTTTATGACACTTTCTAACCTTCTTACCACTTTTACAGGGACATAAATCATGACCTCTATAATTTTTATTACATATATAATTTAACAAATTAATGCACTGTATTTTACTGTCTACTTCAAAAAGATCTTTATAAAATTCAAATATTCCTTCCATTCCATGTGATCTTTCTCCAAAAGGAAATACATTATATCGTTTATAGTAACAATAAGAAAATAAATATGGAATTACATACCTCTCAATCCATTCAATAAGGGTTAACCCCTTATTGAATTCTAATTTAATTTCAGTTTCTGTTGCAAGACAAAGTGTACCATTATAATTTATGTGATGATATATACTATCTATTTTACCTCCAACTTCTTTTATAATGGGTATTTCTAATGGATATTCATTTGGAATAGTTATTTCAACACAAAAATCTTCAATTATTCTTACATCATTAAATACATTGTTAATTTTTATATTACCAACTAACTTTAAACTTTTATTTCCCTCAATCAGCTTAAGTCCTTTAAACTTACAGATAGCTTCATTAATTTCATCTTTATTTATTGCCATAATTATTGCTCCAAGGCTTAGATTCATATTTTATTTCTGAAGGTTCTTCCGGGAAATATAACTTTGTGTTTATATTTCCATTTACAAAATTACTTCCTAAAGATGATTCTAAAATACTTATAAATTTCTCGTCCTCCTCTGAAAAAGATTGTATAAAATCTTTTTTAACTTCATTTACCCAGTCAAAAAAGTATTTAGCTTTTAAAGGTTCAGTATTCCATGAATCTGCAAGATTATCTTCTGGATTAGCTGGATTTTGAATTTTCCATTTACCATTTTCTTTTTTTATAACCTTTTTATTTTGATATGTAGAACTGAAAACTGATTCTGATAATGTTTGTTGTTTAGAATATACTTCAAATTCATTAGCAACAAATTCTAATAAATCTAATACTCCAATTGAGGCTGGAGCTGATTCTGCTATACTAGCAGTTATAGTAGTTATTATAGCTGAAATTGGCTTGTAATCTGCTTTATTTTGATACTTAGAAAAGTAAACATCTCTATGTCTTTTTAGAATTTGTATTACTCTTTGAAGTGATGAACGTTCTATTTCTTCTGGTATATCTTCTATAGAACTAAAAATCTTATAATTTTCGTTAAATATAGCTTGTCTTCTTTCTTCTCTGTTAAACTCTTTGAAAGGTGCATTTATAGAATCAAACCACTCTTTATATCCCTTTGGATTATTAGTAGCCCATGAATATAATTCCGCTTTTACCCTATTAGTTATAGCTATGGCCTTTTCAAGTTTAGGATCATAATTACCCTTTTCTTTTAACTTATATATTATTTCATTCTCTTCTCTTACTGCTGGTACTAAATCTAGATTAAACCCAACTCCATTTATTTCAGAATATTCAAGTGTCCAACATTTATCCCATTCTTCTTGTAGTCTATCGTTATAAACTTTATTAGACTTTAAAGCTTCTCCCACAGATCTCTTAACTTCTCTAGGGCTTGTACTCTTCTTATCATTAGCTAATAAGCATATACAATCCAAATCATAGTCCATATCTTTATTATCTCTATATGGTCTTACAACTGTTCCTAAACTAAAAGACCCTTGTGGATAAATATCTAAATCTAATCCATTTTCATTTAAAAACTTTCCTATATTTTCATATTTCTCTCTTGCATTTTTAAACATAGTTGGAGATATATCTAACCCCTTTACTAGTTTTAAAAAATCCTCTTTTCTCTTTTCTTTACTAATCATAAAAACTTTAGCTCCCTTCCATTTTATAAATAATATTTTTATTTAGACAATAATCTTTCTTATAATTAATTATTTCCTAAATATCTATAATCTATTCCATATAAATTGTAAATTATATTTAAATTAAATTTTCCCCATCATAATTTTCTATATAATTAGTCATATTTCTAACATATTCATTAGCTTTTGTATCTTCCTTCTTACCAAACCATGCATTAGTACTCCCTAAACCATATGAATCCCAATCTCTTCCTGCTATTGGAACTATCTTTTATCTTTTATTGATTGGTAATAGTACGCAATCTTTTGCATTTTCATATATTTTTAGGACATAACTCTTCATCATAATAATAATTTCTGCAACCAGTAGCATTTTTATAGTATCCAACTATATAGCTCTTACCTTGTGCATGGTCTTTAGCACACCAAATTACCAAAACTTAATCTACTTCTTCATCATCATCACTAACCCCTTGTAATCTGCTATATGCAATTAATTTTGTTTTCCTTTATTTTATTTAGTTTCTACAAATCCATGAAAGTTATCATCTAGTACTACAACTTTTGTTCCTTCTATATTAGTATAATGTTGTGCATGTTAAACTTTTGGTCTCCATACCATCGCATTATACAGCGGAACAAGCATAGTCATATATTTAATAATTTCACTACTAATTAGATTTATATCTGAAAGTATTTTATTATCTGCTCTATAAAATAACTTTAGATATGATTCATATCCATCTCTATCATATTTTTTTAGAAACTTACAAAACTCTTCAGCCTTTCTATCATCTAACTCAAAGCACTTATAGTCCTTTGTTGTATCATTATATAATTCCCAGATCATTCCATATCCTTGTAACTTAGCAATCTCTTTCGTTATATTAGGCTCTAACTGTTTCATATTATCTTGTACGTTGGCTCTATCAATAGCATCATGTCTTACCGCCAAGAACAAATTTACTTCAAAACCAGTTGGTACAATGCAAAATTGTAAACATCCATGCTTTTGGAATCCTTTAATTTCATCTTTTTCTTTATTATCTAAGCATTGATTGACTATATCAACTTCATTTTTAGTCTTTCCATATCTAATACCAAGCCAGCCAACCCTACCTTTATTGTATTCGCATGGATGAATAAGTGAAGTTACATTGTTTTTATTCCAGTGGCAATTAATTCCTAGCTTTTGTATCTGAGAGTAAATCTTATTATGAATCATCAGCATTTTATCTTTTACAACTTTTCTCCGCTCTCTAATTTCCTTATCATCCCTAGTTGCATTTCTATTAAAGAATGTTTCATAGTCAGAAAACGTAAAGTAGTAATCATTTATTTCATATTCATCTTTATCCATAGCATCATCAAGGTGTACATATCCTTTTATCTTTTTTCTAAGCTTTTTCTGAATCTGCCTAAGTTCTTCAATCTCCTTTTGACTATCCTTATAATACCTAATTATATCATCATTAACCAAAGTCGAATGAAAATCACAATACTCAAAAAAACGCTGAACTTCTTCTAACTTATTTCCTTCGACAGTTTTAATATCGTCGAATTCAATATTGTTTAAAAGTCCTCCTGAAGTGAAATTTGAAGAACCAAATACTACTTTATCTACATCTCCCCTTAACAAATATACCTTAGAATGAAATGTATGATTTAAGAAAATCTTTACTTGAGCAATCTTACAAATTTCTTCTAATAATTCATGTGGCTTATCTTGAGAGAACTCATTCGATATATAAACATGCACTCGTTGTTTAATTAAAGAATTCTTTTTTACTAATTCTTTTAATAATCTAATCCCCTCATGCGAAATGAAAGCTGTTCCTATATACAATTCCTTCACATTGTTCATATTAATAAATTCTTCTTTTAAATTAATATTATTTGCACTTTTACTCCAGTAATACATTACTTAACCCTCCATATAATTTAACTATAGTTATATTATTAAAAGCTTCTCCTATCATTCATGCCTATCCTTATAATTTCCTAATCATAGCTAATCACAGGTATATTAGGATGTGATTAATTAATATTATCTGTCTGTTGTATTTTTATTTCCAATATATATTTCCATATCACTTATATTTACTTCATTAGGCTCATAAAAAAGCTTATCTATATAAAACTTAAATATTCAAAATCCTTATTATAACTTTTGTCTATTTTGCTATAACTCTTTATAGGCCCCTCCAAAAATCCTATCAATTTATCTAAACTATACATTTGATTTAAGTTTCCACTTTTAACTCTCACATAATAGCTTTCAGCAATTTGGTTTCCTTCTGACTCTGAAATATTTCCAACAAAACCAGGCATTAATGTTCCAAAGTTAAAATCTACTAAACTTAGAACCTTAAAATCAATATTATCTAGTTTAAATGTTTTATTTATCTCTTTATAGTTCTCAGTTGTTGGATAAATCGTTACTTTGGCTTCTACCCTTTTATCTATATATCTTCCATTGCCATTCTTTTCTTTTCACTAATTAAAAAACTATGATTTTTCATATGTAATTCATAATTTTCTCTACCTACAATAATTTCAACATTAATAATATACATTTATTATCATTTATTTCAGTTGAAATTTTATCAGCAGAGCTAAAATAACCATCAGCTAAAAAAATAACTGCACAAGTAATATAAAGGTCTTCTTCTGTTATAGGTGATCCATCCTTTGATTCAACATTATAATCAAGAAACACATAATTATTAAACAATTTAGATTTATTTATTTGAACTTTATAGTTATCTATCTCCACATCATAAGGAAATTGTATTTCTAATTCTTTAGTTGATACTTTAAAATCTCCAATGATTTTATACTTACTTCTTTATTGATTACTTATTTCAATAGTTATTAAACCTTCTTAGTAAACTCCACATACAAATTCTCTGGAACCCTATTATGTAGTTCTATATGAACTTTTATTGGTTTCTCCCCTTCATACTTTACTACATCACCTTTTCCTATATAGATATAAGGCTGTACTTTTCTGTCTATCTCCTTATATTTTCTAAGAAAAAGGTGCAGGTTAATTTCTCTTTCTTTATTGAATATTATGTTTTTTCCTCTTTCAGATGTTTGTGCTGTACTATTTGGTGTTTCCCATTGGAACAAGCTTCTACTTAGGAATTCATCTTTATAGTTAATGCTTTCCTTTATATCTTCATCCTTATTTAGGTCCACAAAAAGGAAGTATTCCTTTCCATTTGCCATTAGTCCACTTCCTCTAAAGGAACTATGTATCTTTTCATAATTAGATAGAAGTGCTGCATCCACCATTTGATATTGTTCATATAGCTTAAAAAATGGCACTCCAAAGTTTTCACTACCAAATCTCTTCTCATAGGTTATAAGTCCATAGTTTAACAAGTCCACTATGATTTCCTTATACCTTTTATCTGCCAATATCTTTTCAAAGCTTATTAGCTTTACTAATCTCTCTCCAATTAAATCAAATAATTTAATACAATTACTCTTTTCCCTTGAGTCATAATAATCTTGGTTTAGTGTTCTAAAGGCATGTTTAACTGTTTCTTCATCTACAGATTGAATATACTTTCTTATTCCCTTTAAAGCCTCATCCACACTTAAATCACTTTTACTTATTAATTCCTTAATTATTGCAAACTCATGAGGTCTTTTTAGAGGTAATTTATCTGATAATTCCTTTAACACCTTATAAAAATTCTCATCTAAAAGCTCTAAAGCCTCATAAGTCTTTTCAACCTTCTTAAGAAATCCCTGATATGTCTTTCCATAATTAATAAACTTAAGTGGATCTGGTGCTCCATCAAACTTAACATAGTCCATTAACTGATAAGGAATCTTTCCACCTAAAAGAGATTTAAACTCATTATATTCTTCCTTTAAATACTTTAAGCTATTAAAATTCTCTGTGTTAAGCTGATTTAATATTCTCTCCTTAGAAATTCTATCCATCTGAATATTAGAGCATCCTGGAATATCAGAAAAATCTGTAGCAACTGAAACCTTTAAACTATCCTTATCATAGTATCTTCCACCCTTTAAGGCTAAAGCTATTAAAAAGGCCTTGTTATGATTTCCTATAAAATCTAAAACAGTTAAGAATTCTTTACTCCTATGCTTTCTTAATCCTCTTCCAAGCTGTTGTATAAATATTATTGGTGAATTAGTTGGTCTAAGCATTAAGACCTGATTAATTGAAGGAATATCAACCCCCTCATTAAATATATCCACTGTAAATATAACCTTTAATTCATGGTTTTCATTCTCAAGATTTTTTATTTCCTCTGTTCTCTTGTCTATAGAATGATCCCCAGTTAAAGCTATACTAGGAATACCAGCCTCATTAAACTTACAAGCCATGTAATAGGCATGTTCCTTATTTATGCAAAATCCCACTGTTTTTTGCTTACTTCCATCAAAACCATAGAACTTCATCTTATCTATAATAAAATCAACCCTTGAGTTAATCATTAATCTCTTAGAAATCTCAGAAATATTATCCAAATCAACATTACTATAATCAACTGCATCTATATCAGTTATTCCAAAATAATGAAATGGTACAATAAGTTCATGCTCTAAAGCCTCATTTAATCTAATCTCTAAGGCTACATTATTATCAAAAACCTGAAAAATATCTCCAGTATCACATCTCTCAGGCGTTGCAGTTATTCCAAGTAAAAACTTAGGAGTAAAATGATTTAATATTCTCTCATAAGTAGGGCTTGTACTATGATGTGCCTCATCTATAACTACGTAGTCAAAATCATCCCTATTAAACTCTTCTAAATTTCTACACATAGTTTGAACAGTAGAGAATAAATAATCAGCTTCCTTTTCCTTTGCGTTTCCTGTGTAAAATCCCATGGTGATATTTTTATTCTTACATAAGCTTTTATAAGTTTTCTCTGCACTTATTAAAATATCTTCCCTATGAACTAAGAATAATAACCTTTTAGGATTAAAAGCCATAACATCAAAGGCTGACATATATGTCTTTCCTGTTCCAGTTGCTGCAATAACTAAAGCCTTATCCTCTCCAGCACTTCTTAATCTTTCAAGGTTTTCCATAGCCTCTCTTTGCATGAAATTAGGTTTTATAACTTCATACTCACTAAAATCAATAGCTATTTCCCTTTGCTTTTCCTTAATACTTTTAATAAACTCATTGTATTTCTCTAAAAATTCATCATCAACAATTCCTGTTGAGCTCCATATTCCCTCATATTCCTCCAAAACTTCCTTAACAAAGTCAGTGTCCTTCTTAGAAATAATCATAATATTCCACTCAACATTGCTCTTTAATGCCCTTTGAGTTATGTTAGATGAACCAATTATAATCTTAAAATTATCCTCATTCTCAAATATGTAAGCCTTAGTGTGAAACCCCTTTTCACTATCAGCAATAAAAATCTTTAAATCTATATTCTCAAAACTCTTTACCTTCTCCAAAGCCTTTGGCTCAGTAAAGTTTAAATATGTAGAAGTTATTATCTTCCCTTTAACTCCCCTTTCCTCTAAATCCCTAAAAGAATCCAAAAGAAGTTGAAGCCCACTAAAATTAATAAAGGCAACACTAAAATAAAAACTCTTACACTCCTTTAGACTCTCCTTAAGTTCCGCCAAAAGATTTCCTCTTTGAGAATTAACAATAAGCCTGTTTTTAATAAGATATTTATCTTCAATGATGCCTTTAGATCCTACTTCTTCAATTTTATCCTTTATAACTTTTTCCTTTATATCCTGTAATACACTCATTCTAATGCTCCTAATTTTACAATATACAAATATATAAAAATAGTAGTTTCCTTACTTTCATATAATTATAAAACGTCAAACCATCTTTATATATTTGTATTTACTGTTTTATTTTAACATTAAAACAATTTTATTTCCATATAGCACTTATCAACTATGATTCTATTCTTAAAACAGTAATATTTATTCACTTTTTCCTTTTAATTTTAATTAGTAATATTATTTATAAAGATAAATATAATATTTTTTGTAATATTCCCATTTTCTTCTTTATTAATATAATATAAAATTAAATATAGACAATATATAGGAGAGATTTTGACTATGGATTTTAAAAATTTATATTTAAATAATTTACATGAAAGGGATATACACCCTTTTCTTGTAAGATATCTAGCAAAAAAATTAAATATATACTCAAAGACAATATATCACGAATCATCAACTAAAGGTAATAAAGGTAAAAACGAATGGTTACATCCAGATGTTGTTGGCTTTAATCTACCTGTTGAAAATTGGAGTGAGAAAGTTTTAGAGTTATGTGGTAATTTTTCAATAAATAGAGCTACAGTTTACTCCTTTGAACTAAAAAAAACTATTACTCTAGAATCATTAAGAGAACAATTCTTCCAAGCTGTATCAAATTCAAGTTGGGCTAATGAAGGTTACTTAGTAGGTGTAGATATTGATGTCAAAAATTTAGAACTAATACAAGAGATAAATAGATTATCAAGTGCTTTTGGGATAGGTGTTATAAAATTAAACTTAAACAACTGTGAAGAAAGTGAAATATTATTTCCAGCTAAAAGGAAATCTGAACTAGAAGGCGAAACAATGAATAAACTTTTCACTATTAACAGTGATTTTAAAGATTTCGTACAAGCTGTGCTAGATAGTATAAAAATTAATCATCCTGTTGCTGATAAGTTCGATACTGTTTTACCTAAAACAGCATTAAAAGCAACTCTTGAAACTGCCATGTCATCAATTAATAATAGTTATGATGATATTGATAATTCTAATAACAACAAAATAGAAAATACATATTTAGGTTTAGATGGCATCTTTACTGGTCAATCTCCAATTGAACTATGCATAGGAAACTCTAAGTTTCAAGTAAACAATTGGAAGGATCTATATATACAAGCTTGTAACTACTTAATAGATCTAGATTCTAACCTTTTTATCTCTGCCACTAAAAAAGTAAAAGGTAAAAAGAGAATTTATTTTAGCAAAAATAGAAGTGATGTATTTAAAGCACAGTTATTAGAAAAGGTAAGTCTATATGCGGAAGTTAATTTTAGTGCAAATGCTATAATAAGAACTATTAGACATTTATTAAAGGAATATCAAATAGATGAAAGTAATATTCTAATTGGTATAGAAAACTAAGATTCACATACAAAAGTAAACGTAAAATACCACCAGATTATCTAGTGGTATTTTTTTATTAAGTTTCTTAGAATCTATCTGAATTTCTTAAAGTATTGCTATTGCTTACTTCTTAATGAAAATTAAAATTTAAAGCCATTATTACTACTCTATATGCTCCACCCCAAGCCTATCAACATATTCCTTAGCCTCCTTTAGGCCAAGTCCAGTAATCTCTCTGCACCTTCTTACAGCTTGGACGTTTTTTCCTTCTGAAAGCAGTCTCTTTAATTCCTCCTTTTCTTCCTTTGTTAGTATCTCAGTTACTCCTACCCTTTCAGCAATCCTATTTAAAGTCCTTCTCATAAGTTTAACTTCATTTCTTAGCTGACCTACCGAACTAATTAAAAATATAAATGCGCCAAAGCCTAAAATCATCCATCCCATATCAATATTCATATTTCACCCCTCCTAAATTTTAAACCTTCTTCATATTACTAGAGCCATAGGCATTTTCAGCCTCTCTATATAACTTCTTATAGCCTGAACCCACTTCATTTTTCTGCAATATATTTGAAAGTAGCCATGTATTCTCAATATACACAAACTTCCAATACTCAAAGTCACTTCTGCTATAATTATCATTTCCCTCTATTATCATTCTTTTCCCCTTTGTATTAACTATGTAATCCTTCATGGAAAAATTAACCTCAACCCAAATAAATCCCCATTGCTTTTCATCCCCCTCAAAGAGACTTATTATTCTACACCCCTTAAACTGAATATCCTCTAAAACATTTTTCTTATTTTCACTTTTAAGCTCCTCTAAAACCTTAAGATGTTTATTGTATAATGAAGTTGTAAGTAAACTCTCCACCCTTTCATATTCATCATCATTCCAAGCATACTGAATACTATAAAATGTATCCTCAACAACAGATTTTATATAATTAATATTCCAGTAAGGATCCTTTAAAGCTAACTCCTTTAGCTTATCACTTTTACGCTTAACCACTTTACTATACCTATCCATCTCCACAAACATTAAAACTACCCCTCCAGATATCAAGAAAAAAGCTACTGATCCAAAAAGGAGTTTATGTTTCATAATAAATTTGAAATCAAAGGCACTGGCCCCATCTTTTCCACCACCACTTTCATCACTTGATGATATAAAGCCACCACCTCCTGCTCCACCTCCTCCGCCGCCTCCTCCTGCTCTTGCATAAATAGGCTGTGAAGGTACTATTAGTAATAATATAAATAAAATTCCTATAATTCTTCTACACTTTTTATTCCTCATTAATCTATTCCCACCTTAATATTATCCTTTGCTATGGCCATAAATCTTTGAACATTTCCAGACATTATATTACATATCTTAACAACTTCTCCATTTACATTCATAACTATAGATTTCCTCATTATTCCTTCCCTTTCTTCAATAGAAGAAATATCATCATATAAAAAGCTTTCTGTATGCCAAAAACCTAAATTTAACTCATAAAAAAACACTCTTTTATTTGTTGCAATGAGTATCCCTTATCTATATCCTCTTCTGCATACAAAAGTTAAAAGAGAACACTGCAAATAACATAATGGTCTTTCATCATAATCAAGTTTCTTAATTGCTTCATCATAAAATTTACTCATTAAAAATCACCCCATAAAACCCCAGAATGTTACTAATATTATATAACAAAACTGTTAATATTTTAAATTTATTACTCTTTATTCTTATAACCATTCCCTATAAAATTTTTATAACTTTTTCAATTATATACTCATTTAAGGCAAGAAAATAACTCATGTATTTAAGATAAAGCTTTATAACATTTTTTCAATTATACACTTACTTTAAAAATTTTAACTAAAATCCCCTTAATCTTAAAGCATAGTCTCCTAACGCCTTATTAATCCACATATACAATCCATCTCAATCCTACCTAAAATTTCAATCACACTAAATCATTATTAATCATAGTTTATTATATATGGACAGTACTGTTAATTAATAAAAACCCTAAACTTCTTTCATAAAAAATAATCTTAGATTAAGCCTTAGGAGGGAATAAATTTGAAATTACATGAAGCTAAAATATTGTCAACTGTTAAGGTAATTGACATAAAAGCACAGGGAGAACTAAGGAGAAGATTTTTTGACTTAGGAATAATAGAAGGAACAGATATAAAAGTTTTATATGGTGGCCCTTTTGGAGACCCTAGAGCCTATTTAATAAGAGGAACTGTAATAGCCATAAGAGAAGAAGAATGTGAAGAGATAGAAGTAATTTAATAGTAGGAGAAAAAGATATGAGTTTAAACAAAAATTCTACTGGAATTAGCTTATTATCTAAAGAAAAATCAAAAGGAAACACCAAAGAAGACTATGTTGTAGCATTAGCAGGAAACCCTAATGTAGGTAAAAGTACAGTTTTTAATGCTCTAACTGGTTTAAATCAACATACTGGAAACTGGCCTGGAAAAACAGTAGCTAAGGCAGAAGGATACTATGAATTTAAGGATTCTACCATAAAGATAGTAGATTTACCTGGAACATACTCATTGCTATCAAATTCAGAAGAAGAAGAAATCGCAAGGGATTATATATGCTTTAATGATCCAGATATAGTGGTTGTTGTAGCTGATGCAACCTCCCTAGAAAGGAATCTAAACCTTTTTATACAAATATCTGAAATAACAGAAAAGGCAATCCTCTGCGTAAACTTAATTGATGAAGCAGAAAAAAATAACATAAAAATAGATTTAGATTTGTTATCAAAAGAACTAAACGCAAACCTTGTTTCCTCCTCTGCCAGAAATGGAGTTGGCATAGAAGAATTAAAAGAAGCCATCTTTAAAGAAATCACCCTAAAAGACTCCAAAAAAAATGCAATAAATTATGATTCCCCTATAGAAAAAGCAATAGAAGAAATAGAAGTCATACTAGATGAAACCCTTGAAGTTCCTAAAAGAAAAAAAAGATGGATAGCCCTTAGAATTCTAGAAGGAAATACAAGCATCTTAAAATCCTTATACAATAAATATAATATTCAAGAAAAGTATATAAATATGATAAGTAAAATAAAAGATGAGCTTAATAAAAATTATAAGGATGAATTAGTAGAAGATATAATCATAAAATCCATAATAAAAGAAGCTGAAAGAATAGGAAATAAGGTTGTTAAGGGTGGAGAAGAATATACTGACTTCCAGAGAAAAATAGATAAAATACTTGTGTCAAAATCAACAGGAATACCTATTATGATAATGACCCTATTAATTGTCTTGTGGATAACCATAACCTTAGCAAATTACCCATCTGAAATGCTTGCTAATATGTTCGCCCATGGAGAAATTTACATTAGAGACTTCTTCTCTGGACTAAACTTACCTCCTTGGATATCAGGAATATTAATAGACGGCATTTATGTTACCTTAGCTTGGGTAATTTCAGTAATGCTACCTCCTATGGCAATTTTCTTCCCTATGTTTACTCTCTTAGAGGACTTAGGATATTTGCCAAGAATAGCATTTAACCTAGACAAATGTTTTAAGAAATGCTGTGCCTGTGGTAAACAAGCCCTTACCATGTGTATGGGACTTGGATGCAATGCAGCAGGAATCATAGGATGTAGAATAATTAACTCTCCTAGGGAAAGGATTATAGCTATATTAACTAATGCTTTTATGCCTTGTAATGGAAGATTTCCTATGCTAATTTCCATAGCAGCCATATTCATAGGTGGAATATCTGTAGGAATAAAAGAAAGCTTTATATCAGCCCTTACAGTAACTGTAGTTATAATTTTAGGAGTCTTAATGACATTACTAGTATCAAAAATCCTATCAAAGACAATACTAAAAGGAATGCCTTCAAACTTTATATTAGAACTACCTCCATATAGAAAACCTCAAGTAGGAAAGGTCATAGTAAGATCAATATTTGATAGAACTCTATATGTCTTAGGTAGAGCCATAGCAATTGCAGCTCCAGCAGGGGCAGTTATATGGATATTCTCTAATATAATGATTGGTGATTCTTCAATTCTAACAATATGTGCTGACTATTTAAGTTCACTTGCCAATGCCATAGGGGTAGATGGATATATATTAATGGCTTTTATCTTAGGATTACCAGCCAATGAAATAGTAATGCCTATAATAATAATGAGCTATTTAAGAGCCACCACAATGTTAGAATTAGATAATCTTTATGAGCTTAAAGAATTATTAGTTGCTAATGGATGGACAATCCTAACTGCAATTAATGTTATGATACTATGCCTAATGCACTATCCTTGTGGTACAACTCTCTGGACAATCAAAAAGGAAACTAAGAGCTTTAAATGGACAGCCCTAAGCTTCCTAATCCCAACAGTGGCAGGCATAGTTATTTGCTTCATCACCACTCAGCTTTGGAGGCTCTTTGCTTAAAAACCTAAAAAAACCAAATTTAATAAAGAAAGCTTAAAACTCAAGAATTAAAAAGCCATAAAAAAATAAAACCATAAAACCTCAAAGGTTAAAATTCTAAAAACTTACTTTTAAATTAGAGCTTTGCTTGAAAAAGAAAACCATATTTTCTTTCAAGTAAATGCTCTATTTTAAATTAAAGCTTTACTTGAAACCCTAAAAACTTTACTTTTAATTTTAAGACTTTACTTGAAACTCTAAATCTTGCTTTTAAATTTAATACTTTACTTTCAATCTTAAAGCTTTACTTCAAAGTCTAAAACTCGTTTTTAACTTAAATCTCCGTTTTTTTTACTCCGTTTAAAAATCTCAAACTTACTTTCAGACTTAAAACTCTACTTGAAAACCTAAAAACTTTATTTTCAAACTTAAGACTTTGCTTAAAAATCTAAAAAACTAATTATTTTTTTGCTGTATAATATATTTAATTATAAACACTGTTTAGATAAAAAATTTATTTTAAAGGGGATAGGTATTATGAATGTAGGTATGATAGCATGTTTAACCTTAGGCATATTTTTCTTAATCTTTTCAATCTGTTTTGCTATTTTAAAGGAAAAAGGTGCAATCCTTGTTAGTGGCTTCAACTCATTTTCCAAAGCTGAAAGGGAAAAATATGATCAAAAAAGAATAAGCCTAGATATGAGAAACTCTTTTTTCCTATGGGCAATGATTTTATTTATAGGGGCACTCTTCTCCTATTTTGTAAGCCAATATTGTGCAATTATAGCCTTTATTATTTGGCTAATTCTCTTCTTTAAAGATGTCCATATTAGCGCAACAAAGGCCTTCGAAAAATATAAATTATAAATTTTACTTTTAAATGTATAAAATTCTTATTTATGTCTATAATCAAGATATAAAACACCAATAAAAATTTTTAAAGTCATAAATTAACTTTTATAAAACCACAAGTTAAACTTATTTAGGTTGGTTTTATTGCTCCTAAAATGACCAAAGACTAGTTATTTTTTATTAACTAGTCTTTTTTATTGGTATCTATACTTTTCAATCAACTTTAAGAAATTAACTAAATATTTTCTATTAAAGCTGTAAATGCATTTCTCTCTTTTTAATTTACTTTAATCATTAATCTTTTCTATTGTTTCATTTATTCTTTTATAAACTGAACATCCTTCTTTTCTGCTCATTTCAGGTTGTATTTCATATATACCTATAAATTCATACATTCCATTCTTCTTAGTAAATACCACTCTTTTTGCCCTATGCTTAGCTATATTATCCTCAAGCATCTCTAAACTTTTGCTTAAATCTCCAATAAACTTTTCAAATATAAATTTCTTATTAGCTCTAAACTCATTTTTCCATGTACTGTTTTCATAAAACTTAGGAAACCATAAGGCATATTCCTCTTCAAAGGGCAAATTACAATATCCTCATTGAAATCCTTTATAATTCTTCCCAAAGCTATTACAAACCTCATATATATATTTAAATCTTATGTTGCTATCAATATCTCCACAATTTCTTTTAATACCATACTTCACTGAATTTCCCACAAATATTCCCCCTTAATACACCATGATATTAACATAACTTTCTGTATATTCCCATTGTAAAAAAACCTAATATACTTGTCTAATATTGTTTAGCCTTAGATCTATTTATAAAAAACCTTAAAATATAAAATCCTAAAATACAAGCTAATATTCTTAATACAGTTAAGTCAAAATTAAAATGTCTAGGATAGAATATTAAACTAAAAAATAAAATAAATACTATAAATATCTTTAGGTTTGTTTTTAATGAATTGCATTTGTTTATTACTATAGGAATTAATATACCAAAAGGAATAAATAACATTAATATAAGAGATTGATCTAATATGTAAAGTTCTTCGTATATAGGCCCTTTATAGTTCATAAGATGTTTTACCAAATTAATTGAAAATCTAAAAGGAATATAGCTTGATTCCAAAAGATCACTACCCATACCAGCGGTGTGAGAAATACACTTTATTAAAAATCCAGAGTAAATTACTACAAATATAGTAGCTAGTATTCTATTAAGAGTCAAATACTTCTTAATTGAACTTTCTTTTATTGATTTAATAAGCTCATCTAATTCTATTGAATCCAATGCTTTTTTCTGCGCCTCTTCCTCTGAAAATCCTTCCTCTAAGAAGTCTTTTTTCATCTCTTCAGCATTATCAAGTAGTTGCATTTTTAACTCTTCCAATTCCTTTTGTGACATATCAAGTTTATTTAACTTATAGTCCAAAATCTCATTTAACCTCATCCTTCTCTCCTCCTAAAAACTTTTAATCAATTTTTCAATCAGCGAAAAATCTTTAAGCTTTAAGTCTAATTCCCTTTTTCCCTCTTCAGTAATCTCATAATATTTTCGCTTTTTCTTTGAATTTTCAAATTCAACAAAATAATGCTTAATTAATTCTTTCTCTTCTAATCTCTTCAAAGCTGGATATAATGTTCCTTCCCCAATTATCAAGGCATCTTCACTCAATTTTTTTATTGTCTTATAAATTTCATATCCATACATAGCATTATTCTTTAATAAAGATAATAAAATTATTTCTAAAGAACCTTTTAATATCTCTCTGTCCAAGCCATCACCCCTTTTAGCATAAAATTAATAAACCTTAAGTTTATACTCTTTAATATTTAATCCTCATCAAATGAACCTTTAATAAAGATTTATTAAACTTACTCTTTAACTCTCTTACCCTCAAGAAAATTATTTTAAAGTAAAATATTCTCAAGTTAATTTTATCCAAATATACATCGCTTTACAAGGTATTTTTAAGATTATTTCTCTTAAATTTTCCTTATGACTAAATAAATTTTATTCAATTTATATATTATTGAAATTATAAGTCATAAATTCTGTATAATAAAAACATAAACTATTGGACAAGTTTATTTAATTTTACCAAAAATATAATCTTCACAAAGGAGGAATTTTAATGTCTAAAAATCAAATTGAACTTATAACAGCATTAATTTTATTATCATTATATTTAATCGCTCTTATAGTATTAAGGTTTGGATTTAAAATCAAAAGAAATCTAAAACTAGAAGGTAAGATAAGAAAAACCTTACCAAAGGCCTACAGCTATATCTACATATTTTTATTAATTGTAGGCTTTGCAGAATATGTATTTTTAAAAGGGAAAATAAACTTACTCTTAATAGTACTTTTAGGGGATCAACTAGTATTATCAAGTAGACTCTTAAAACAAACTAAAAACTCAAAGGAAAAATACTATGACTATTTTTCCATAGGCTTTAGCTCAATAGCTATAATTTTATTAATAATAAACATGATATTTTTTTAGGAAATAAAAGACCTTTATAAGATTTATAAATATTTATAAATTTTATGTTTTTATAAGCTTAATTGGGTTAATTTTATTTTGGGAGGTATAATTTATGAAGGAAAAAACAGCAGAATATATTAATGTGCTAGGAAGATTTTGTGGAAAAAGAGACATTCCTTCTTTAAGAAAAGAAGAACTAAAAAAGAAGTATGACATAGATCAAGCTGATGTAATGGTACTCTTTGGTGGAAGCATAATCTGTGGGGGTGACCTTTTAGCAGAAGGAATTAAAAATAATATTGCCAAAAAGTATGTAATTGTTGGAGGTGCTGGTCATACAACAGAAGTATTGCGTAAGAAAATGCATTCTCAACTTCCAAATGTAAACACTTCCAATTTAACAGAGGCTGAAATTTTTGATGAATACTTAAAATATAAATATAATTTGAAAGCAGATTTATTAGAATGCCATTCTACAAACTGTGGTAATAATATTACATATCTTTTAGAACTATTAAAGGAAAATAATATTGAGTTTAATAGCATAATAATCATGCAAGATGCAACTATGCAACACCGTATGGAAGCTGGACTTCGTAAATATGTTTCTAATGATATTAAAATTATAAATTTTGCTACCTACAATGCAAAAGTAATCCTTAAAGATGGTGAACTTGCTTATGAGAATGATATTTTAGGAATGTGGGACATTAACCATTATATAACTCTTCTAATGGGTGAAATCCCAAGGCTTTCTGATAATTCAGATGGATATGGACCTAAAGGAAAAGATTTTATTGCCCATGTTTCTATATCTGATGAGGTTAATCTAGCATTTTCAGAATTGAAAAAAGAATTCTCAGGAATGGTTCGTACTGCAAATCCATTATACGCTTCCAAAAATTAAACAAACTCTAACAAGTGTATTACTAGTTTATAGTTTCATTTCATATTTAAAGGATTTTACGATCAGAGAAGCAATTTATATAACATCTGTTAAATACTTGAAATTGAACCCTTATATATTATATACTCAAAGAAATGAATAACTGTAAAATATTGTGTAAATAATAAATAACTATGAAATATATTTTTGGGTATAAAAGGGAGGTAGCAATAATGAAAATAGTTTTTATGGGGACTCCTGATTTTGCAGTTCCCTCATTGAAGAAAATGATAGAGAAGTTTAATGTAAGTGCCATTATAACACAACCTGATAAGCCAAGTGGAAGAGGTAAAAAGGTATCAATTTCACCAATCAAAAAGGTAGGACTATCTAATGAAATTCCAATTTTTCAGCCCGAAAAAATAAGAACAGACTCTGTAATTATTAATAAATTAAAAGAACTAAAACCTGATTTTATTATTGTTGTAGCATATGGTCAAATATTAACTAAGGAGATACTTGATATACCAAGGCTAGGATGTATTTGTCTACATGCCTCTCTCCTTCCAATGTATAGAGGGTCAGCACCAATAAATTGGTCTTTAATAAATGGAGAAACAAAAACTGGAAATACAACTATGCTAATGGATACTGGTATAGATACAGGTGATATGCTCATGAGAAGTGAGGTTGAAATATCTGAATCTATGACAGCAGGAGAATTATACAATTTATTAAAAGTAAACGGTGCTGAACTGTTAGAAGAAACAATAAATGGAATTATCACAGGTAAAATTTGCGGTGTAAAACAGCCCAATGATGGAAGTTCTTATGTAAAGATGTTAAACAAACAAATGGCAAAGATTAATTGGAATGATAGTAGTATTAACATACATAATTTGATAAGAGGATTGAGTTCTTGGCCATATAAAAATATAAACTCATGGCCAACTGCTTACACTTACTATAAAGATATTCCAGTTAAAATATTCAAATCTAAGTCATTAGAGGCAAATATTATTGACCCGCCTGGTTGTATAATAGATGCAAATAATGAAGGAATTAAAGTGGCTACCAAGAACGGTATTCTAATTATAGAAATATTACAATTTCCAGGTGGAAAACCTCTTGAGGTAAAAGAATTTTTAAAAGGAAATAAAATAGAAAAAGGCATTGTATTATCCTAAGCATAATTAATAGGCTATATAAGACTAAAATATTATTATTGCTTCGTAATATTCTTAATAAGAATACAATATTATGATTATTGCTTAGTAATATTATTAAAATGTAAATTAAGGGAACTTTTAACAAGTTCCCTTTAAAAATTACATACTATCAACACTATTCTTAAACATAGCTAGAAATAAAAGTCCAAAATATAATCTAATTCCTTAACTAAACCAACTTTATTGTATAAAAATAACCTAAAAATAAAACTTATTATAAGTTTTATATAAAAGTTTTGATACATCACCTTTTATTAAATCTTAATTCTAAAATGTTATTTTAAAAGAGCATTTCTTAAGCCAAGCAGGATTAACACCTATCTTTTTTCCTATTTTTTCACTAATTCCAAATGAATTATCTATTTCTAAGATATAAGAAATTCCTCTTTCACCTAAAGAATTCTCTTCTGAACCTACATCTTCTCCTCTTTTATTAGAAGACTTAAGTTCCTGAACCCTATTAACTAATCCTTCAAAATCCTCTATCCACAGAAATTCATTTTGTGAATTTACATTTTCACTCCACTTAATCTCTAAAGTTTTATCTCCCTTTAGTTCTACTTTCCCATCATTATTAATGTTCATTTCCTCAAGAACTATATTAGTATAGGATGAAAAGTCATTTCCCTCTTCAACCTCTATCTTTAAAGAATTTATATTAAGCTCATGATGCAAGTAATTTGCTATCTCCAAAAGTTGCTCCCTAACTATATACTCATGAAACTTACTAGCCTCTAAAAGATAATTTTCTCTCTCTTTCTTAGGATGACTTATGTAATATTTCTTCTTTGCCACCCATCTATCCCCCAAAGGATTATAAAACTTCTCAAGTTCCTCTTCCTTATCTATAAAATAAAGATTTCCCTCCAAATAAAAGTCCTCTATTCCTCTCATTAAGTTACCAATTGAATAAAAAGAATTATTTTTTCCTCCTATAGGAAAATTGCTCCTCTTATCACTACTAAAATTTCTTCCTGTTATTCCTGTATTAATTTTGTATATTCTAACATCCATTCTCTAATCCTCACCTTAATGTTTTATCTTTTAAGTTTAAAATAATTACCTTTTCATGTAATTAAAACGCTTTCTTTAAATATATCATGTGAATTAATTACTTTCCACCTTCATAAATTGATTTATAATAATTATCTAAAAAAATTCTTAACACTATTTAATTTCTAATTGTTTAAAACTTCCTTATAGAAATCTTGTTTTTTAACATCTTATCTTTAGTAATAATTAAAATTTTAAAAAAGCCATTATTAACCTATAATTTTTAATATAGTTTTAAATAATGGTTTTATTCTTAATTAATTGGAGATAATAAGTCTATTTACTCAAATTTTTAAAAATGATTTAAATTTATGAATGTGATAAAATAATACTATTACTCAAAAAAAGAACTTTGAAAGGAGAACATAAATGAAACCAGAAGAATTACTAAAAGAAGCTAATTTACTTCAAGAAACTATTGTTTCAAACAGAAGATATTTACACTCACATGCTGAGACAGGATTTGATTTAAAAAACACTCTTGCCTTTGTAAAAAAAGAGTTAATTGATATGGGCTATGAGCCAATAGAATGTGGAAAAGCAGGACTTATTGCTTTAGCAGGTGGAAAAAAGGAAGGAAAGGTTTTCTTAATAAGAGGTGACATGGATGCCTTACCAATTAAAGAGGAATCAGATGTTGAGTTTTCTTGCCAAAGTGGAAAAATGCATGCCTGTGGCCATGATATGCACACATCTATGATGCTTGGTGCTGCAAGATTATTAAAAAAACATGAGGATGAAATTGAAGGAACTATTAAACTTATGTTCCAACCTGCTGAGGAAATTTTTGAAGGTTCTAAGGATATGATTAAAGCAGGAGTATTAGAAAATCCAAAGGTTGATCAGGCACTAATGATTCATGTAATGGCAGGAATGCCTTTTAATGCAGGTACTGTTATTGTTCCTGTACCTGGAATTGGTGCACCAGCTGCTGATTATTTTGAAATAAAGGTTCAAGGAAAAGGATGTCATGGTTCTATGCCTAACACTGGAGTTGACCCACTTAATGTAGCTGCTCACATTTTAATTGCATTACAAGAAATTCATGCTAGAGAACTTGCCATAAGCGATCAAGCAATTTTAACAATTGGAACAATGAATGCTGGTATTGCTGCCAATGTAATCCCTGACACAGCTACTATGGGAGGAACTATTCGTACTTTTGATGAAGAAACACGCTCATTTATAAAAGAAAGAATTGAAGAAATTACAGAATGTACTGCAAAATCCTTTAGAGCTTCAGCTGAAGTAATTTGGGGAAGTGGATGTCCAACCTTAGTTAACGATAAAGACTTAACTATATGCTCTGAAAAATACATAAAAGAACTTTTAGGGGAAGATAAAACATTCTCTGTTGCCAAACTAAATGCCATGGCTGGAAATCAAAAATCTGCTAAAACATCTGGTTCAGAAGACTTTGCTTACATAAGCCAAAAAATCCCTGCTATCATGTTAGTTTTAGCTGCTGGAACCCCAGACAAAGGATATCCATACCCACAACACCACCCAATGGTTAAATTCGACGAAGAAGTTTTATCAAGTGGTAGTGCAGTTTACGCCTACACAGCAATGCGTTGGCTTCAAGACCATAAATAAATTTTAATATAAGAATTTTACAAGAGATTGTAGAGAACTTTGTTTTCACACAAAATTCCCTACAATCTCTTTTACTACAAAGATTCATAATTTCATGTTATTAAACTTTATCTTATTATAAAGACATCATCCTATATAAATTTTTGTATTTAATGAATTCATCTTCAATATATTTCTCATATAACTTATCTTTACTATAAAAAAGATCTAATAAACTATCCCTATTTAAAGATTCAGCCTCATATATTCTTTCTATATTAAAATCCTCTTTATTTTTTAATAAAATTGCCTCATATAAAGTTTGTTCTTTGCATTCTTTACTCCTAATAAGAGAATAAAAACTTCTGCTATACTCAAACAAAACTTTTAATTGACCTTTATCACCTTCACAAATTTCTTTAATCTCAATATCATAATTTATATTCTTTTTTTCAGAGTTTTCTCTAAGGTTTACCAAAAACCTTTTTTCATATATATACAATAATTTCTCATCAGTCATAGTAAAGAACATTCCAACATTAGATGTATCAATAGAATTACTTATCTCCCTATCAAAGTTTTCAAACATAAAAAAGTTTTTTAAAAAAATATCAACCTTTGCTTTTAAGTTTTCATCATTTATAATCAAGTATTTCTCACTTTTATTAGATAAAGTTATAGATACTACTAATATAATTGCTATTATTAAAACAAATATCAAACGGGAAAATTTGCCTCTCTTATTCACTTATTACCCCCTAGATAAATTATTAACCACAATAATATATTAAAATCTTAACTCTTCAAGTATATTAATAATAAAATCTAATACTATTTTCATAGAACTCTCTTCAACTATTTCAATACAATCTCTATTTCCATTATGAACTGTACTCATAAACTCTGGAGGATTAGGTATAAGATCCTTTGTTGGAATTTTATTTTCAAGTTCTAGCTTAATAATCTTTTGTATTATCTCCACATCTCCTTTAGGAACTACCCCAATAGATATGTTTGGTATATTTTCAGCTTCAAAGCTTCTATCATCAGAACCTGGAGTTCTTTTTATAATCTCAATATATTCTTTATCTAATAATCCTTCACTTATTATTTTTTTCTCTTTCATTGCTCCTAAATTCTTTTCAGGCCCTATGAGCATCATATCTCCAAACCCACAAGTATCAATATTAATCATTGCATATATGTTCTCTCTCCCAGTACTAAGAATATACTGTTCACTTCCCCTATCCTCATATTCTTCTCTATCAAAAAATACAAGATCAATAGGTCTATTAACTTTATTTAACTTAAGATACTTGGCTACCTCTATTAAAATACTAACTCCCGAAGTATTATCATTTGCTCCACAACTTCCTTCAATATTATCATAATGTGCACCAATAACCAGTTTAGGCAATTTTATTTCACTATTGAAAGTAACAATTATATTGTCAACAAAATGATTCCTCAATTTCTCATGCTGTATTTTATATTTCAAATCATTTTTCTTAAGTATTTTAATTAAAGCTTCTCTACGTTCAACTTTATTAACTTTTGAAATTAATCTTACATTTTCTAACATCATATTCTCCAATACAACTTTTCCATTTTAATACAATTTTATCATAATACTTTCTATAATAATACTAAAATTGCATGTTTTTAATTATCTATTTATCAAAATTAATAAAATATCACTAATTTCTTATTTATTACTTGAAAATAAAGTTTTTCCTTCTCACTACCATACAAGCGTATATTTTAATAATATTTGAATTTTATGTTAAATAATGTTAAAATATTGAATATATAAAAAATTTAAGGAGGATTATTCATGACTCTATCCGAAAACAATATATTTAAACTAATAAAAAATCTTTTTTCATTATTTTTAATCTATATAGGACTACAAATTTTAGCATCTTTAATTTCTATGACTTTTATGGGAATACTTGGATTATTACTAAAACAAAATTTACTATCTAAAAGTTCTAATAGTCTTAATTTTCTTGTATTTGATTGTATTTTTCAAATTATGGCAATATATTTCTTTTCTAAAACCTACAAAAATAAAGAATTCAATATAATAAAAATTAATAATCATATTTCATTAAAGACCATAGGAAAATACTCTTTAATTTCTCTTGGAATAGGCGGAATATCCACATTGTGGATCTTGCTTGCAAATTTTCTATCAAATTATTTACCTTTCATAAAGAATAGTTTAGAAGACTTTTCTAATCTTGTAAGTGTATTTGATGGTTATCCATTTCTTACAATTATATCAGTTGTAATACTTGCTCCAATTTTTGAAGAACTTGTTTTTAGGGGAATAATATTTAATGAAGCCTCAAAAGTTAAAGGAAGAATTTTTCCAATACTCGTATCTGGCTTGTTGTTTGGTTTATTTCATGTGCAACCTATACAAATTGTATATACCTCTATTTTGGGTATTATCTTAGCCTTTGTATATAGTAAAACTCATTCTCTTCCTATTGTAATGTTTTTGCATATGCTAAATAATTTAGCAGCAATTTCTCCTGAATCAGTAAAACCAATTGTTATGGTAGTGCAAGTATTTTGCATAATTCCAATGGTATATTTATTGAGAAAACTCTACAGGGAAAGTAAAGTTTAAGTCTCTAAAAGACACTATTAATAGCTAAATTTTAAAGGATTACAAGTCAAAACTCCATTCTAAATTCTCTTCAAAACAAAATATTCATAAAGATTAAGTTTTTATAGGTTAGATTTTTGTAATAATCTCTTACCTATAAAAACCCTTAACTTCCTCTATCCTTACATCTTCTTACTATATACATAAAAATATTTTATTTACTACTATATTTTAAAACCATTAATTAAAAGAAACCCACTCTACCTCAACTTCCATTGACTCATATTTATTTGTAGTATAAAATTTTATTTCATCGCTCTTACCACTATTAAATCCTATCAAAACGCTTGGAAATTTTTCTATCTTTCCATTTTCTAATTTGCCATTAATGCTAAAAGCTATATAATCTAAGTTAATTCCACTTGTATTTTCTACAACCTTGCTATATTTAAAAACCTCTTTATCCTCACCAAAACCTGATTTTATTACTTCATCCTCTTCTAATTCAACTTTAAACTCACCCTTAGAAATCAATTCCTTTGCAATCTTCTTATAATTATCTTTTTTATCTAAATAAGCTACCTTCTCTCTACAATCCTCATAAAAGTCCATATTCTCTTCATTTATAACCAACCCATATTCATCAACCATCTTACATATTGATATAGATATGATTTCATCTGCCTCACTACCATAATCCATAACCTCCATATAGTTTTCACTACGTCCCTTGTAATATTTTGCTCTAAGTTCATTTCCCCTAATATACTCCTTAAAAGTGCTTAATAAATCTTCATCATATATTTTTTCTACTAAATCCTCTAATCTTTTATTTTCCTTCTCCATAACACTTGAAAGTTCAAATTCTATATTCTCCAACTTTCCACTAGTATTATCTCTTGATATAGCCTTAATTTCATTTAAACTCTCATTTATAATCTCTGATGCTGAAGATAAAGTTCTTTTATCAGACTCTCTTTTTTCATCCTCACTTATCAATACTTCCTTTAAATCATCTTTTTCCTTTTCTTTTTCTGAAGTATCCTCTACCTTGTCTCCCTTATGTTTATCTAAACTTTCCTTATTTCCCTCTACACAACCTGCAAGGAATAAAGTTGAGGTACAAACTCCTACTATTATTCCTTTTTTAAAAATCTCTCCTATTAATGATTTAATATTTTTTCTCATAATTTAATCCTCACCCCTCAAGCTTCTTACCATAAAATTTTACCTTATAATCAAATTAACATGATTTATTTCCAAAGATTTTTACACTTAATTAAAGCAAAATTTATAATAAAAACTATCATAAAATTAAATTTTCTAAAGTATATCTTTAAAAATTAAAACTCAATTAAAAGAGATTATTATGATAAAACATTTAATAATACTATTAAAATAAAAAAAGAAGTGACTTAGCCTAAACTTAAATCACTTCTTTTCTTTATAAACTATATTATAAAATTTCTATTAAATTAATAGATTACTTCTAAAGCTTGTACATCCCCTCTTATACCTACTTCTCTTACCAATTCAAAAACATCTTCCTTATAAAACTTGTACAGTTCTCTCTCTTAAAAATTTCTTTTAACTATTACTCCCACAAACTTTCCAAGTAACATTCCACAAAGAATTCCATAAGTAAGCGCAATTGCTCCAAATTTTCTTATAAAAAATATGCTTATTGCTACTCCAAAACACATTCCAATAGACATATAATCTACTCTTTTTCCTTCTTTCTTATTTATATAGTCTGATTCTTTAGAATATCTTTTATTCCTTTTTAAATTTTTATTATTTCTAAAATCATTTAAAACTAGAAGTAAAACAATTACAAGTAATATTGAAGGTAAAATATCTAAAAAACCTCTTTCATATGCTTTTCTCCTAACGTTTCTTATAAAGAAATTATATGTAATATATATCTACTTCATATAATTATCTATTAAATAATAGCATCTTTCCTTACTTTCCTTTGCCACCTCTGAATTTACCATAAGAGGAGTAACTGAACCGCCTTCATATTGTTTCTTTATTTCAGCTATATTGCTTTCTTTTTCTTTAATCCAAGCCATTTCACTCTTCTCAAGTTCCTTAGCCTTTTCTTTGCTTAAATTTTGTTTTAAGTAATCATAAATTTGATTTAACTCATTATCATATAATTTAGCTTGTTCACCACTTATACCATTCATTCCTGCTTGTGTTGATCCTCTATTACTATCATACTCTTTATCTAACTTCTCAGACTCACTATCTATCTTTTTCATCTTTTGAAGATACTCTGATTTTGCTTTTGCTAAGCTACTTTCATCCTTTGAATTCTCCTTTTTAGAAGCACTCTTACTCTCTTCCTTCTTAGAAGAATTACTTGCTCCTTTACTTTCCTTTTTATTAGAATTATCTACTTTAGCAGTCTCCTTAGTGCTGCTATCATTCTTACTATTATCTTCTTTCTTTTCACCCTCATCTTTATTTGTAGCTTCTTTATCCTTAGAATCAGCATCCTTAGCCTGTGCTTTATCTGCTTCCCCCTTATCCTTTGCCACATCAGCAGAATCTTTTGAACTAGCAGCCTCACTATTTTCTGAGCTATTTACAGAAGCCCCCTCATTAGAACTATTTGCCTTATCTCCACAGCCAACTAAAACTCCTAAACTAAGTACCACAGCCAATAAACTAATTAAATAATTTCTCTTCTTCATATCATAACTCCTTTTAAAATGTATTTATTCCTTTTACTTTTTCAATTATATACCAATTACAAATATTAATTTCTTACTCTAATTTTCTATTTAACCCAAAATCCCATGTATTTTTTTCTAATTTATAACAATAATTAACACTTACTTAAAAATAGTTATTTTTTATTTATATTTTTTACAATATATCAAAATTTAACTTTACAATAACTGTAATATTAAATATAAAAAGGAATCTTCATGGTTTCTTAGAATTATAATAGCTATAAAGCAGAAATCTTCTAACTTATAAGGGGGGTAATCCATGGATGATTTAATACTTAAGAGATGTAAATACTGTGATAAAACATATGAAGGAACAAGTGAAAGCTGTTGTTGCTCTGAGCCTTGCAATATTAAATATCAAAAATATATGAAACAAAGAGAAAAAACTGAAACTCCAGTAAAGATTTTTTCTATAATACTATTATTAATTTTCTTTATTAATATAATGTTTTTACCTAATAATCCTATATCAAAATATTTATTCATAGCTATTTCATTAATAGCACCTGCTTTACATGTAATATTTCCCTTTGGAGAAGATAAGGGTTTGCAAAAAAGAGGTGTAAAAAAGACTAAAATACTTTTCAGAACTATTGGTATAGCTATTCTAATTTATATATTAACTTACTACTTTTTAGAACAATTGTAAGTTAATATATTTATATGGAATAAAAGGTTAGGAGAGTGGTAAAATGTCAAAAGTTAAATTTAATAAACTTCCTTTAGTTTATCCTATACCATCAGTATTAATAGGCACAGTTATAAATGATAAACCTAATTTTGCAACTATAGGAAACTGCGGAATAATAAGCGTTAACCCTGCTGTTATCTATATATCAATGGAAAAGAATCATTATACAAATAAAGGCATAAGAGAAAATCAAGTGTTTAGTATTAATATACCTTCAGCAGATTTAGTTGAAAAAGTTGATTATTGCGGGCTTGTTTCAGGAAATAACATTGATAAATCACAAATTTTTAAGTGTTTTTATGAAAGTAATGATAAAATTCCACTGATTGAGGAATGTCCAATAAATATGGAATGTAAAGTAACAAAGATAATCGAAATTTATGATATGGAAGTATTTATTGGTGAAATAATAGAAACTTATGTTAACCAAGACCTACTTACAAATGGTTTTCCAGATACAAAGAAGATAAATCCACTTATTTACTCTATGGACAATAATTATTGGGAAATAGGTGACTTTGTTGGTAATGCCTTTAACATAGGAAAAAATATTAAATAGTAATTTCAAAGTTTTTATATAAAAAATTATAGGTGGACAATCCACCTATAATTTCTTTAATGAATCATAGTTAGGCAATAAAATCAAAACTACACATTTCTTCTATTGCCATACTTATCAAAATTCTTCCTTAAAGCTCTCTCTGTAGGAAATATTGAGGCAACTAAAACTACACACTGAATCATACAAAGTGCTCCACCTAAAGTTCCTATAGCCTGTTCACCTCTTCCAAGGACAAATAACATAATAATAAAAGATATAGCAAACATAATATATCCTATTTTAAGCCATAGCCTTCCACAATATTTATGTGCAAACTCCCAAGTGTCCTTATTTTTCATTGACATTGAAGTTCTGTAACCATAAAAATAATTAATTTCCTTTGGTGCCTTTTTGCTAAATTGCTTACCCAAAATAATCATTATAAGTGGTATTAATAATTCCATAACCATCATAAAAATCCAAAATCCCATTTTCTATCTCCCCTTTTAATCTAATTTATTCTTCAAGATACTTTCTAACTATTTTATCTAAGGATTTTAAAGTTTCTTTCTCATTTTCAAGGTTTACTGCATAAACTCTAACTCTTTTATGCTCTTCCTCATCTAAGTACCAAGACTCTAAATATTCTCCCTCTTCACCCTCTATTCTTTCATTATAAGGATAAAGAAGTATAACTGTACTTACATTCTTATATCTAGTAAGATAAGCATACATTTGATAAAGGTCTTCTCTCTTAACCCCATGCCTATTAAACTTACTCTCTACACTCTTCCACTTTGTATCAATTATTACCCTCTCTATTCCATTCTTTTCAATTACTATATCAGGAATAAGTTTAAACACTCCTCTATTGCTTTCTTCCTTTATTAAAAGCTTGTATTTTGAATGCTGCATATGAACAGTTTCTTTATAAAGAAGTTGCTTTAAAAGCTTTCCTATATAAATTTCAAAGATTTCATTCATCTTAAAAAGTATAGAATAAGCCTTATTTCCTCCTAAATTTCCAAGGGCTGACTCTCCTAAAACAATCATCTTTCCTAAGGTAAAAGCATCCTCAAAGGGTTTATTTAACCTGTTAAAACTAAAATTATTCACCTCATTTAAGGTGATACTTCTTTCATCTACATCTCCTAAAATCATCTCTGAAATTCTTAAAAGCTTTAAGGTTTCTCTGTTTTTTATATTCTTCATGACTTCTTTTACAAAGAAGCTTAATATCTTATTTAATTTATTATCCCTAGAAAACTCCTCAAATCTACAAAAAGCCTTTGAACTATGTGAGGCCATGTTCTTAATTTGCTCCTGAACTCTTAAGCTTCCCTTTAAGGAATTTATATTCTCCTCAATATAAACATACTCCCCATAGACTCCTTTTCCAAGCTCTTTTTGAAGTTTCTTACTAAATAAATATGCCAGTATCTCATTCAAACTTTGCTTATATAACTTTAATGAACTGATTTCTGAATAATTAACCTTCAAAACTCCACACTTAGAAAGCATATTTAACAGGGCTTTTCTTTCAAGCTCTACACTATAATTTAGGCTTATTTTAGGAAGTATTTCTATGGAAACTGTTGAAAGCCTTATATATCCAACATAGTTTATAAATCTTAAGGTATCCCTTTCCCAAAGGATATTATCCATATCTAACTTTTTAGACATAGCATAGTTATAAAGTTCATGAGCCTCTCTTCTGCTTATTATCTTTTCACAGCTATAGTTCCCATAAAAATCTTCTCCTTCATAATCATAAAAATCATCTACAATCCTAAGGGATTCATAGCTTTCCTTAATAATTATATGCCTCATTGTCTATTCCTCATCTTCATAGATATTTAGAAAGGCCTCTTTTTCTGGATTCTCCACTATGGAATACTTATACTCTTCTCCATAAGAATCCACTCTCATTCCCTTAAAAAGTTTTCTTGTATCAATTCTACTCTTTTCTATGAATCTATTAGTTCTTCCCTTTTTACAAGCACCTCCAAGAACTAGCTCTACTTTTTCCCAATCTCCATAGAAATACTCCTGCACCAAAGGAATAACTTTATTTTTCATTATGGAAACAAGTTCTTCAAAGGTAAGATCTTCTTTTAAAAAGTAAGAGTGTCCAATTGTATGTTCCCTATCAAATAAATACTCTATCCTCTCATTAATCACCCTTAAAAACTCTCTTAAATTAATCCCACAAGCATCTTCAGGTAAAAGTTCTTCCTTAGGCATGTATTCAAAAAACTCAAATCTTCTTCTTAAGGCTGTGTCTAGTAAGGCTATGGATCTATCTGCTGTATTCATAGTTCCTAATATGTACAAGTTTTTTGGCACTCCAAAGCTTTCATTTGAATATGGAAGAGTAACCTTAAGCTGATTTTTCTCCCCAAGTCTCTTATCATCCTCTATTAAGGTTATAAGTTCTCCAAAGATTTTAGAAATATTTCCTCTGTTAATTTCATCTATAATAAGCACATAGTTTTTAGGACTTTTTGAAGCTTTTCTACAAAGCTTTTTAAAAATCCCATCCTTAGGAACAAATCCTGCTCCACTTTCATTGCTTCTTAAGCCTTCCACAAAATCCTCATATCCATAGCTTTGATGAAATGTACAAAAGGCTATTTGTCCTTCCTCTAAAAGTTCATTAAAAACCTTAATTACTTTTTCTCTTTCCCCTTCATTCCCTATTAAGTCTTTATACTTTTTAAAATCAATAATCTCTAAGGCTCTATTTATGGCATTATAAGTTTTTCCTGTTCCTGGAGGACCATATAGAATTTGATTTTTCATCTTAAGAATCTTTGGTTCTTCTAAATACTCTTCTCCCTCCTCACTAATTCCTAGCTCTTCCTCCCCTAATAAGGAATACTCTCCTTCAACAGCTAAGTCATAATAAGGCTTAAGCTCCTTAACTGCCTCTTCAAAAAACTCTCTTATTTCCTCTTTGCTAATTCTTTTAACATCTTCATAATATAATGTTCTTCCTATTTGAAGTTTTAACTCTTTTCTTTCCTTAACATCCTGTATTAAAGCCCTTATATCACTTGTTTTTCCTCTCTCTAAATAACTATAATCACTATAATTATCCCAGTACTCAAACTTATCCTCTTCAGGATCTAGCTCCTCTAAAAATCTAAAATGTCTAACATAGTCCCCTTCATCACTTTTTAAATCTTTAGTTTCTAAAACCACCCTAAATCTAAGCTTATTTCCCTCCTCAATCTTATCTGCAAATATGGATATGCTAGTTGAAAATCCTATCTTCTCTGGCTCCTTAAGCTCAATCCAAAGATAGTTTCTAACCCTTGTAACCCTTGCAGCAACTAACCACTTTGAAGCTCCCTTTTTTTCATAAACTAAGCCCTCTTCTTTAAATAAATCCCCAATAGCTCTAAATTTACTTAAAGTCTCCTGTGCCTCTTCTCTCAAAGCTATATATTTATTCTTTTCCTCAATATTTTCCTCATTTTCAGGATTACTATATTCTTCCCCTGCATGATTCTTTAAAAATTCCAATATGCTTAAATAATCCTCTTTTGTAAGGTCCTTAACTTCCTTAGTAACTTCATTCTTTATCTTATCCATATAAAAACACCTTCTATGTAATTTTCAATTATATTTTCTTTTTAGATACTTCAAATTCCCTCTTTATCTTATAAATAATTTACCCCAAATAAAAATTCTTATCTTATAAATAAATATAAAAAAAGAGAATGAAAAATTCAATTCTCTTTTAAAATTATTTTCTGTTTTTAGTACATTCCTTTATCTTGCATTATTAAAATAATAACTAGTATTAAGCTATACATTGATTTATCTGAAAAGAAAAAGAATATTAAACTTATTATGGTATATCTTAAAGCCAATTTCTTATTATACTTAAAATAAATTATACTAAGTATAAATATAATTACATTTAAAATCATTAAACAATCTATTATTAAGTTCAAATTCTCATAAAGTGTTGTAAAGTTAAAAAATATAAATGCTGTACAAATAAATTCTATTATTAAGCCTATAAATATTACTCTATCAATATTTATTTCAACACTACCTTTTCCCATTACTAATTTCTCCATAATAAATATAATTATTTTTCTTTATTTTCAATAAATATAGCTATAATTCCACAAAAAATAGCACCGACTACTGAAATCCAAAGAGCAGTATTCATTTGAAATTCCCCCCATCTATATATTTAATCATATTCTTAAGACAATTTAACCTTTCTATTAATAACCTTCATTCTGTGTGAAACCTCCCCCTCTAACTCTATGCTTCCTATTTGCTCTAGAGTATTTTCATCATATATAAATAACTTTGAATCCCTAGTTAATATAAATAAGTAACCATCCAAACTCTCTATATAACTTATATCCTTTACATCATCAACTAATTTTTCAAACTCAAGTGTCTCCTTATTAAAAGTAAGAAAACCATTATTCTTATTATGAATTTTTCCATTTAATACATACTCATATTTCTCATTGCCATAAAAGCTACCATTCATATCATAAGGAACCTCTTTTCTCTCCTTGATCTCCCCATGACTGTCCATGACAATAATTTCATTTTTATTTAAATCTCCACTTTCTTTTAAAGTTATATTAGTAAATATTACATTATTCCCTTTAGAATCTCCACATAGGGCATTAACAACATTGCATATTGGTTCTTTACTAATTACTCTTCCTTCTAAAGTTTTTCTATTTATGGCATATAAACTTCTGTCCTGTGCATCTAAAAAACCTAACTTCTTAGCCCCTTCTAGGCTTATAACTATTTCTTTTTCTCCCACATAATAATCTCTAATATATCCCTTTAAATAAATTTCTTTAATTACTTCCTTGCTATTTGTATCAATCACCTTTAGCTTTAATCCTTGAGAATCTTCATGTTGAACAGTAATATTCTGCTCAAGGAAAATCCTATTATTTTCCCTGTCACTTATTACTGTCTGTGGATTTCTTATATCATCAAACTCTATCTCATCCTCTAACTTTCCCTCATTAAAAATTAAGAGTCTATTTGCATTCTTGGGATTTTCTATATCAGAGGAATAAGGAACATATATCTTTCCACTAGAGTCCTTCTCAATAAATAAAAAGTTAGCTGAATCATACTTTACATTGATATTATCTATCTTCGAGTAATTTATATTTCCCTTCTGAATATTACTAATTTGAATTAATCCTAATCCCTCACCATTAGTTATATAAATATCATATAATGAATCTTTAGAATAACTCTTATCAATATTTTTACCTTTTGTATAAATCCCCACTTGCTTCTTAATACTTGGTCCTATAGCTATTAAAAACACTATTATAAGTGCAGCTATAAACACTTCTTTTTTATGTTTCATAATTCCCCCTTACTTAAGTATTTTTTAATAATCCTAAACTCTTCTCCCTACAAATATTCCATTAAGTCTATATAAAAGTTTTAAGGAAGTATTTTAAAAATAATTAAGCTTTCTTAATTTCATTTAGCACACCTTCTTATGTATATTCTACCATTTTTTTATAAATTCACCACTCACTTTATCAATACAAATTTTTTATACTAAATAAAAAAGCTTCTATCAAAATTTAAATTATAAAACCTCTAAAAACATATTAATAAAGTCTTATACTTACTAAATTCTGATACAAGCTCTTTGATATATTAATCAAATATTCTATTTAATTATGCTAAAAAATACTTCTTCCTTCTTTACCTGCTAGTAGTGTTCCTTGATGAAAAGACATCTTCCACTTTCCATTTTCCTCTGTCCACAAAGAACTACGAAGGGAATATCTCTTTCTCTCATCTAACTCATCATGTTTTATTACTCTGTAAGTGGCTAAAATACAATTCTCTGCAACCTTCTTCACCTTAAAATTTAATATTTCCCAATCTAATGTTCTCTCATCCTCTTCATCTTGAAAAACATCTCCACATTTATAATGATATTCACTTCCTGAACTACTAAATTCAACAAAATCATTTGATAATATTTCATTTATTTTCTCTGCTGACTTTCTCACTTCAGACTTTATTAAATCATTCTCTAGCTGAAATATTTGTTCCTTAATAGAATCCATACTACCACCTCATCTTAAGATCTAATTACTCATAATTATTTTAAAAGCCAATCCCTTTTTATTACTGTTATTAATAAAAAAAACAATTTCTCCCTCTAAATATATCTCTATTAATATTTTAGATAGAAAATATTACAAAATTAAGACAACGAAAAAATATAAGCAGTTATAAGACAAACTTTTAATTCATCCTATAACTGCTTAATTCTCTTTCTGAAAATATTAACTTTTAGTTAGCTCATAAAATTATTATGTCGAGTAATAATTTTGTATGTATTAGGCAGATAATATTAAGCTACCTAAAAATTAAATCTCTCAATAAAATTTACTACTCTTACATTATATACCATAAAATTTTATTTTAAAATAGTAATTATCAATAAATATAAATTATTACAAGTTTTTTCTTCTGAAACAACCATTTTCTTATAACATATTATCAATAAATATATTATAAACAGTAATTATCTTTTCTCTCTAAACCTCCTTGTAAAATCCATTATTCCTAATACCATAAAAATTTTAGCTTTTATAAATAATATGTAACCCTCTTGGTACTATCAGTTATTTCCTAATTAATTCTATAAATAGCTAAGCTATTTTTCCCTAAACATTATGCATATAATTAGTTTATATTCCATATATTATCTCATCTAGGTTCTTTCCCAAGCTAAAAATTATGGAACTTATAGCACTAATCAAAATTTAAATTGAGTATTTATTATAAGAACTTATTAAACTTATTTTCCTTCACTTCATATATTAACATCATTTAAAAGGAAATTTATCATAATATCTTTTTAACCCTTGCTATGTAAGTTTCTTTAATAAGAAAATTTAAGGAAAGATTTATCACAAAAGCTCATTAGACTATTTTTTATAAATTGAGGTGAATCATGAAAAAAATCATTAAACTATTTCAAGCCATACTAAACATATTTATTTTTTTAGCTCTATATTACATTTTATCCTTTATAGGATCTCTTTTATTTTTATTATTCTGCTGCTTTATAACAAAGACTTCCTTAAGACTATTACCTCCTAATTTTATTGACTCAAATTTCTTTATGATTGATGGATTTGCTTGTTTTTTAACCATGTTAGTTTATCTTCTTATATATAAATGTAAGAAATACAACAAGAACAAAATTATTAATAAACTTCCAAGAAAAGATATTCCTAAATACGCCTTAATTTCAATGGGTATGGGAGGCCTCTCTGCTCTATGGCTCATATTTGCAGACAAAATATTATCCTCTATTACCCTTGTAAAAAATAGCTTACAAAATTTTTCTCAAATATCTGAAAGCTTAAGTAATGAAGCCTATATATTTATATTTTTATCTGTAATTTTATTTGGCCCAATTGTTGAGGAGTTACTTTTTAGAGGATTAATCTTTAACGAAATAGATAAGATAAAAGGAGGAGCAGCACCTATAATTCTCTCTGGTCTTTTATTTGGATTATTCCATAGGGAGCCTGTACAAGTTGTTTATGCCTCTATATTAGGAATTATTTTAGGATTTGTATACAGTAAAACTCGGTCTCTTCCTTTAGTTATATTCATGCATATGCTAAATAACCTAGTTGCAACCCTTCCCCCTCCACTAGCTAAGCATGAAATACTCCAGTTTGTTAATGGTTTTCAAATAATAAGCATAGTTCCAATGGCCTATCTATTGTACAAGCTATACAAAAAAGGCTCTTTAACAAGCTAAGCTTAATCTTAATTTAAGGTTATTTATAATTATAAATTTAAGGATATTTATGATTATTACTTTTAAGATGTTTTTCAAATGTGCATAAAAACATCTTAATTTAATGCTCAATTAAAATTCCTCGATTAATAATAAAAACTTTTTAAATAACATTAATTCTTAAAAGTATAACTCTTAAAAACTTTAAGCACTAGTAATAAAATAATAAGACTTATATATGGCTTCTTAAATTAACACAATAATATATTTACAATAATTCTTTAAGTCCAAACATATTTAAAAGAAATTCCACCTCTAACCCCAAAAGTTTATTTTAGTAAATATTATTAAATACTATTAATTATTAGTTTATAAT